>Ga0316204_10000116_pt1 | contig 321281 bp, 277 predicted proteins | sample 6monrhotite_MG_2_FD_205661 | JGI IMG/M metagenome (GOLD analysis project Ga0316204, IMG submission 205661) | Microbial mat bacterial communities from mineral coupon in-situ incubated in ocean water Damariscotta River, Maine, United States -... | ecosystem: Environmental > Aquatic > Marine >... | reverse complement strand
CTCACGGATTGGCCCTTGCCATTCGCTAGTAGTTAGCGTCTAATAACCCAAAGGTTTATAGACGGTGACTTTCCTACAGAGGACTTTCACCTCATTAGTTAATGCCCATGTCGGGCGTACACAAGGCAAATGCACTCGGACAGCGAAAAGCGCCGCTCGTTCCTCGCTCTGCTTTTTGCTGCCGGTGATTTGCGACGTTATACTTCAATAAAAATATGAATTGGATACTAGAAGCGAAACGTGTATTTGATGTTCCTAAGCCAGAACACTTCACAAATTACAAGCATTGTGAGGAATGTGCTGAACATGACGAAACGTTAATAAATTCTGATATCGACACTATTGGTCTTGACGAGCTAGGGAAGCCGGGTTGGAACCCCATTTGTTTTTGCTCTGAAGAGGGTCAAAAATACTATTTGCCAGCGTTTATAAGGCTTAGCCTAGAAACCATGTCAGATGACTTCTATTTTGGTCAATTTTTATTTCATCTGGAGTATGACGGTGAAAATAACAAATTGGTTAATAGTTGTAGCCAAGCCCAAAGAAATTATATAGCGTCATTTCTACAGTATGCAATCGAGAACTATTCGAGTGAAATAGAACAAAATTCATATGAAAACGAAGTGCTTAGGGTTCACGAAATATGGTCAAAGGCATAACAAGGCGCTCGTTCGGATGTTTCTTACGTCTCGCCGCACAACTAAACGTTAGGCATAAAAAAGAAGGAAAACTATGAATGTTACGCGTATAAACGAATTTCAGGCAGCAGAGGGAAAGGCTGAAGAATTATTTGAATTTCTGAAATCTTTATTACCTTACATCACCTCCTCTGAAGGCTGCGAATCGTGTGAAGTTTTAAGAAATAAGGATGCACAAGAAAGTTTCGTGGTCATAGAAAAATGGAATTCAGTTGAGTCGCATCAGAAATCAATCGAAAGTTTCCCAAAAGAAGATATGCAAGCCGCAATGTCTCTTTTTGGCGCGCCGCCAAAAGGTGGCTACTACTATGCCTAACAATGCGCTTGTTCTGACGCTCACTACGCTAGGCCTCATTCGCACCGCACATTTTGATCGTTAGGCGTTAAACAACATTATGATTAAAAGTTCAATGTTTGTCTTAGCAGTACCGGATCTTGAGAAATCCGCAACCTTCTACCGAGAAGTTTTAGGGTTCGATATTCACGAAATTGGTGATCCAGGATGGCGCATGTATGTCCGAGACGATTGCCACATTATGGCTGGTGAATGTCCTGATGCTACTCCACCCGTTGAACTTGGTGAGCATTCTTATTTTGGGTATCTAGTGGTAGAAAATGCAGAAGAATATTTTAGTCAAATAACATCCCATGATGTTGAAGTTTTGAAGTCAATCAAAGATGAACCTTGGGGCATGAGAGAGTTCGCGATTAGAACAGTAGATGGTCATCGTATTATGATTGGCCAAAGGCTCAACTAATAGCTTACAAAAAAGCCTAACGGCGGCTGTTGAGCGCGACAATGACTAAGAGAAACTTGATATTTATCGGTGCACTTACCATTTCATATCTATTGATGGTCGCGTTTCTTTCGTATCAATATCCAGAGCAGGTGAATAATTTAATTCCAGTAACATTTGGCATTGTGCTAGTCGGTGTGGCGGCCATTGGGTGTTACTCAGCAAAGGTACAAGCAAGAAAAAAGGTGTTTTCAGGGCATTTAAGGTTCTATTTGCTAGCTACGCTCTCGCCTTTGCCACCTGGATGATGGGTAGTGTTTTGTTGTTGCCGCTGTTTGGGTATCAAGGGTTTGAATTACTGGGGACACCGATATTTATGTATCTGTTGCTTGGGTTAACATTATTGGTGTCTCCGTTTATTGCAAGGAAGCTTGCATGAAAACGCGCTCTAACAAGGCGCTCGTTCGGATAAAAACTACGCTGCGCTTCGTTTTCACCGCACAGCTTGGTCGTTAAGCTCACGCCCGCGCTGCGAAATGAAGAGCATTAAATGAGAATCATGAGGCGCAGAGAGATGGTGGAATGATGGAGTTCGGAGCAAGCGCGGGCGTAAGCTTAACGGCGGCTGTTATGTAGCAAAATTATGACATCAAATATTGAACCTTACCTAAGCTATGACGAAAAGGCATTTAGTAAAGATGTCATTGCTAGATGGGGTGACATCAACGATTACCTTATCGATGACGAAAACCTACTGCATCTCCAAATGGCGCATCTCGGTCGCACAATTGCAGAATCCTTTGAAAAAAGTGACGGAAAGGTGGGTGAGGAAATATTTCAGTTCTTAGAGAGTGTATTGGCTAGAAAAGACGCTATTTCAGAAATTGAAAATGCAATAGCCATTTCTTTCTTGGATTATAGTGAATTAGAAGCTCTCGGAATTGTAAATCAAGCACCAAGTACAATATTACAAATCGCGAAAGAGCAGAAAGAGCGTTGGAACAATGCTACATAACAAGCAACTGTGGCGTCAACCCCCAATAAAAATTAATCAATAAGCCCATACACACTTGTCTCTAACCATGGCATTGAGCATGGTAATAAACGTTCTCATGCACGCGGTAATGGCTACTTTTTTATGGTTACCTTGCGCGACCAGCGGTTGATAAAAAGCCTTAATAACGGGGTTACATTGTGTAGCACTTAAGGTGGCCATGTACAAAATGGTGCGCACCGAATGCCGTCCACCTTGCACACGTCGCTTGCCTTTCATCTTTCCACTGTCCCGACTAATTGGCGCAACCCCTACCAGTGCACTGACCTCTTTTCGGTTTAGTTCACCCAGCTCAGGTAAGTCAGCGAGCAGGGTATACACCAGCGTGTCACCTACACCCGGTGCACCCTTGTTTCGTCTCACGGTTTTAAATCCCTGTTGCAATGCTTCCACATGACACAGGTCATCAAAGAGTCTTTTGTCATCGATAAGATGTTGCATTTTCACGTATTTCACTTTTGATTTGCTGTCTACTTTTCTTCAATCTTGCACCGGTGATTTATCCAGATTTACGTTCTTGATCGTCATCGGTTCCGTTTTGGCTGATCTCAAGTAGCAGGTTTATAATACACTGCTATGCGCACTACCATGATTTCCCCTTTACCTCTAACATCCTTGTCACTGGTGGCCCGTTTTATCCTCAACCCTGACACCAGGATCTCATCGGCAGATCACTTTACGATTACTGTGGCTTGCTCTGAAAACCCCCGGCCCATCACGGTACTGTTACCAGCACGCTTAGAACTTAAAGTGTCGCAGTTACACCGACTCAGACTCGGCGGTTCTTCCCTAGGTAAGTCACTTCACTATGCTGTTGCCCACCGATCTTCTATACCTCAGTACATTACAAGGAGATGATTAGGCTTCGGTGGTTCACGGCACCTCGCCCCTGTGCTGCCGCCTACCAAAAATTCACACCGAGTTTAGGTGGCAACGTTAACTGCGGCTTCCTTCAGATCCCTCATTGGCACTCTGCTCACCGTTTCACCCCTCCTCGGGCAGCGCGCAGGTGTTTCTTCGGGCACCCTTGCCTTCGTCTATATGTTCCGTTCTCACAAAGGTCATATCTGGACTTTAACCAGCTAGCGAAGTAACATGCTAGGCACACGCAATGTCGCTTCGCTCCATTTTTGCACAAAATCGTCAAGCTTAAAATAACCAGTGAAATTGGCGTTATATTATTCTTACATTTTATTGAAGGATTTATCGTATGTGGTTACGAACGAGTTGTGATATGACGTTCGATATTATAGTACCGACACCTTTCATTCTTATGCTGCGACTACGAAGTGGTGCACAGCAATGGGTAGCGAGTGAGAAATACAAACTCGAGCCAATCGTGCCAGTATTAGAGTTCACTGATAACTATGGCAACCTTTGTCAGCGGTTGATTGCGCCTCCGGGGCATTTTGCAATATATACCGCAGCAGATGTAATGACTGCCAATCAAGTAGATCAGGAACCGGGGGCTCCGTTTGTCGAGATCGAGCATCTACCCGACGCAGTGCTCAGTTACCTATTACCCAGCCGATTTTGTGAATCGGACCGTTTTGGCCAGATGGCCACTTCGATCACAGCCGGTCAACAGTTGGGCTATGATCAGGTCCAGGCCATCGAGAGCTGGTTGCGCACTAACATTCGATATGAGCCCGGCAGCAGCGACATACCTTTGTCCGCCGTGGAAATCAATTCAAGACAAACGGGCGTTTGCCGTGATCTCGCGCACCTCGGAATTGCATTATGTCGCAGTCTCAGTATTCCAGCGCGATTAGTAGTGGGTTATCTATACGCGCTCGAGCCGATGGATCTGCACGCATGGTTTGAGGCTTATGTTTCGGGACGTTGGTATACATTCGATGCGACACAGGCTGAACTTAAAGGTGGATACGTGGCAATCGGTTATGGGCGTGATGCTGCAGATGTCGCTATCTATAATCAGTTTGGCCCCTCGGTATATCCAACTTCTCAAAACATTCGAGTGCAGCTTATTGATGAGAAAGATGCCTAATCGCTAAGCAGAAAGAAGTGTGATTGTATAGCATCGCTATCTGCTAAATGTGACGAAGTAACAACTTAAAATTATTGTCCCCTTGGTAAGAGTGCTAATACATCTTGGAAAATATAACAATGGCTTTCACTTTGACTTGGCACTGCTCGGCGAATTTTACGGTAGTTGCCGCCTAAAGTTAATAATTAGGCTACTAGTTACTTCAAACGTTAGCTCCACGGTAGTTAGAATTGTGTTTAGTAAATTAAGGATACTTATGAAATCTGTATTTTTAGTGGTCTTCATTACTATATTTTCAAGCGCAATATTCGCCGAAGGAACGAATCAATTTAGGTATATTGGAATATCTAAGGTTAAAGTTTCTATTAACGATTCTAGTGATTTGATGGGTTTGGGCTGGAAGGCGCCTTCGATTTGGGCGACATCACATACTTAAGTGTAACATATCAAAAATATGGATATTCCGATATTGATACTGAGCGCAGTATATTTGGGCTTGGAGCAAAATACAGTGTCAATAAGTATTTAGCCCCCTTCGGGCAGCTACATTATGTATACGTTAAATCTAAAGCTTCTGGGATTAGTTTATTATCAAGTAAACAATGGCGCCCAGGAATCGGAGTTTTTGGGGAATATTACAAAACGCAGTATAAAGTAGGAGTTGCTCGGTATTATGTTGAAGGTGATGTAATTAAAGATGAGACTGTTCCATTAGCAAGCTCTTATCAATAGGTATTAAGATTGAGTCAAATGATGATTCAGATCTCTACAGTTTGGTAGGGCAATACTATTTTTAATTTACATGAGCTAACCAGCGCTTACACCAGATCGCCACAAAAAACGCAGTTCTTGGTGAGCGCAACGTTAAACCTGTAAATGAAAAAAGCAAAGGTAGTTGTCTGTACGAATTGTGGTGCGACGTTCAGGAATCGTCGCTTTTGGACGCTCCCAAAAAATAATTCAACACCTCGAAATCACTGTGTTAGGTGCTGGTCAAAAGGTCCGTTTGAAGAAGCAAAAAAAGAAGATATCGAAGCATTTTCAAATAGTTTGACTCGCAACATGAATATATTCGGTTTATTAGAAACCATTACAGGTCTGGCTATCATTGTTGTCACTATATTTGTGTTGTCACTATATTTGTAATTTTTAAATGAAAAACCTAAAATATGACATTGAGATACGTGGGGCACTGGAATATCGTTATTCAATAATTAACCATAAGTGCCTGTTTAAAAGCATAAGATCAAAATCAATAGCATATTAAACTCTAGTGGCATAAATGAAAATTGGTTATAGTAAATTTATGGGAATTTAACGATACAAGGCAAATTCACGGCGACAAATTTCCGCAACGATCATATTGCAGCAAATACCACAAGCCTCTCATAGCGCCAATTTGCCGGTGATTTTCGACGTTCTTCGAAAAAACAAGGATGAAAACATCGTGGAAAAAGATGAAATTGAATCCATACCCAAAACAATGGAAAAGTTCTTTGGTTGTGCTGGACAAATGGTCAAACCATCTCCGGCAACGGTAAAAGCAATCGTAAAAAAGATACGTAAGGGAAGGCTTGTGACTCTTGAGCAAGTAAGAGAAAAATTAGCAATCGATTTTGGTGTTAAAACTGCTTGTCCAGCCAGCACTACTAAAGCACTACAGGTGCTATCAAAAGATGAACGTCCCATCTGTTACTGGCGTGTCATAAAGAAAAAAGGTGAACTGATTGCTAAGTTTCCAAAAGGCGTTGAAGGCCACGCATCGTTGCTACAGAGTGAAGGATTTGAAATTGACTTGAGCAAAAAAAAACCCAGTTGTTGTAGGTTTTGAAACAAAGCTTACTAAATTCGCATAACGAGGGTGGCCAAGTGGACAGTCCTTCGCGGTGTTGTTTGTGCTTGATAGCATAAGCCTCCCCCCCCCCTCCGGCTTACTGCAGATGCTACGCATAAAATACGAAAAAAATTGTAATATTCGGTAATTCTGGTTCTGGAAAATCAACATTAGCAAAAAGATATTCTGCTAATTATAATTTATCACACCTAGACTTGGACACGCTAGCATGGAAGAACACAATACCTCCTGAGAGAAGGAACATAGATGAAAGCGCAATAGACATAGAAGTGTTTTTAAAAAAAAGCTCTAAATGGGTTATTGAAGGTTGTTACTCAGATTTATTGAGTCTTGTAATAAAAGAAGCAAGCAAGATTATTTTCCTTAACCCTGGAATTGAGACCTGCATTAATAATTACAAGAAAAGACCGTGGGAGCCTCATAAATATGCCTCCATAGAGGAACAGAATAAGAACTTAGAAATATTAGTATGCTGGGTGAGAAATTATACTATTAGAAATGATGAGTTCTCTTTTCAATCCCACAACAAATTATATGAGCAATTTTTAGGTGAAAAAGAACAATTTACTTCAAACCAATAAAGCGCATAACACATCGTTTAAATCACTATGCAAAAAACGTATAGTTCGGACAAGCAAAAAGCGGCTCGCCGTTTAACGCAGCGTTAGCTGCACAAGGAGGCGCAGTGTTAAAATTTAAGTTGTCGTTACTCTTCACTTTTATTTTTATTTTCCTGCTAGGTAGCATAAGTGTAAGGCATGCGCTCGCATGTGAATTTATTTCGTATTCAAGCTATTCAGAAATTGCGCCTAACATTTATTCTAGTTCATCTTTTAACAACAGCCAAAACGAAAAATTACTTTCTATCATTAATAAAAGTAGGTCTAGGGTAAATAGTACTTTTGGTAATATGATTTCTAACCCAAAAGTAATTATTGCAGCTACTGAAGTAGAAGCGTCAGTGTTTGGATCAAACGCATATGGTAACGCGTTATTAACACCATTTAGTCAATGTATTGTTTTCGGCCCTAAGGGGCACAATATTGATGTTGTGGCACATGAATATACTCATGCCGAGGTGCATTACAGAGTCGGTTGGTTAAAGCATTATCTAAGGATACCTATTTGGTTTAATGAAGGAGTTTCTCTGTTGGTTGATTTTAGAGAGCAATATTTAATGGATAATATTGTGTTAACTCAAGATGAAATTTTTTCTGTAAAGGAAAAAGGTGTTGATTTTTTCAGTGGTGATGATGTCCGTAAAAATTATCAAGCTGCTAGGGTTGCTGTTGATAGTATTGATAAAACTCGACTTTATGAGAATTTAGAAAAAATCAGGCAGGGAGAAGATTTAAATGACGTATTTTCTTTGTAAATCGAGTAAGGTGTGTATATTGAATTCGGCCTTTATTAAATTCAGAGTAAAAGTGTAGATGCGTAGTTCATCTACAGCTAGCAAGCCCACTGAACAATAAACAATAACATTTTAAGGCGTGGTTTCTTTTGTCATTTCGTTGCACTGCATGTTGCACAAAAGAAACCACGCTTTTAAATGCCTGTTATTGGTAACGTTATGTGACAAGGAGAAAGAGCAGTGAGCATTGACGTAAGTCACCTATATATATTTTCCGGATTGCCTGGAACAGGAAAGACAACTCTTTCTAAATCGCTTTCGAGCCATCTAAAAGCCATTTATTTACGAGTGGATACTATAGAACAGGGATTAATAGATTTATGTGATTATCCAGTGGAAGGCGAAGGCTATCGATTATCTTATAGGATAGCGGCTGATAATTTGGAGTTGGGGAATTGCGTTATTTCCGATTCTTGTAATCCGATTAACCTAACTAGACAAGAGTGGCAAGAAATAGCTTCTTCTCGAGGTGTTTCCTTTACAAATATAGAAGTTATATGTTCAGATCTCGAAGAGCATAGAAAGCGAGTTGTAAGTCGAAAGACAGACATAGATGGCTTAATCCTTCCAAGTTGGAAAGAAATACAAGAAAGAGAATATGATCCGTGGATGAGCAATAGAGTTGTAATAGATACAGCGTCAAACAGAAAGAATGAGTCTTTTAACGAGCTATTGAGTAAATTAAACATTCCCACATAACAATGGCAATTGAGTGGCACTTGCTCTCCGCGGTGTTTCATTTAAGGCTGGATGCCACAAGCCTCACATCGCTACGGCAAACCCTTTATTGCTAGCGTTATATTGGCAGCAAGATACCAACCCATGAATTCTAAAGCTTCAGAAAGTTTAATTCGGGTGAAACGGGTTCCTGGCCAATCGGTATCATCAACAAAAAAAGGAAAGGATTGGACACTGTTAGACACCGCCAGCGCCAGCGGTTGAGCCTAACTCCAAGGCGCAAACCACGGGTGAGTGATGAGATTGAAGCAAAACGAATGGCCAGGGGGACGTTGAACTGACGCACCCCCAACCGATGTGGCCAGCCCAAAGGTCAGGTTTATAAACACCTGGGGATTGCTTAAGGTTGACAGCACGAAATGCTGGATTACTAAGCAGATAAACGTAAAAACAATGACCCGGACTGAACGAAGAAGAGCCCGCACACGCCGCTTGATGTGCATTCAATGGCAAATTCCCTTAGACAGCCACCCCTCAACACAATACAATCCCCATTAATGGTGCGCTTTTCAAGGCGGCATAGTTCAAGAGACATTTATCCCCCATGCTGAACGACGCACGGGGTTTAAATGCTTATTAAGGTAGGCAACAAAAGAGACAGATATGCAAAGTGAAAGTACATTCTGGAACTTCCTGGCTGGCATCGTTGAAAATGCAGTGGGCACAGCTCTTAGCGCCATGGCTATATTTTTGGGAGTATACTGGCTGTTTAAGCGCCACCCCGAGTATTGGACCGAGGTACTTAATCGTATGATATCTAGGCTTTCCGACTTCGAATACCACGTTTTAGAAGGCCGTTTAATATGGAGATTCAGGCCTGAAGCGGAACAACAGGAGCAAGAAGTAGAAGCAATAGACGCACAAAACCTTCCAGCTCAATGGTATAAACCAGTATCCCGAATAGTTCGCACATACAAAAAAGGCGGCAAGACTTATACATCCCATGCAATAGATTTTGAGCCAGTGACCACAGATATTCCGCTTATAGAATCTGTTGCCTACACCCTACCCAAATGGTTTAGAAATCAAGAAAGAGAAAAAACTGCTCCGGACACAGAGCTAAGGGTGGCAGTGTGGGGTGGGTTAAGTATTGAAGCGACAGCAAAATCAGGAGAACATTCTGAAAAACACCATATTCAACTCAAATCGGTTACCTAACAAAAACGTGGAGAGGGGCACCGGCGTCGCTCGGGCCTTCGACCTACCTCTCAAGTTTGGCGTTAAATGCTAAAGCCCACCCGAAAAACATCATCATGAATACTCTACTCAAATTACAAAAAATATTAAAACTAATTAATACTCATTATTCATTAGGAGAGATTCAAAGCTGTAGCTTGATTAGGCGAGGGTTTAATGATCACTACCTAATTGTATCGGAAAGCGCAAAATATATTTTTCGGGTATACCTAAATCATAAGTACTATATTGAGTCCTCTGATGCATTTCAATTTGAGTTAAACTTGCTTGAGCATTTACATAACGAGGGTGTACCTGTTGCCAATGCCCTTCGCATGAACAATGGTGAGTTACTCGGTTGGGTATCTACTGATTATGGTGATAGAGCTTTTACATTATTTCCTTATGCACGAGGTAACGAACTGGAAAGTGACTCAATTACAATAGAACAAAGCTTTCAGCTTGGAAAAACAATGGCAGAACTACACCTTTCTGCAAACCGTTTCCACTCGAAACACAAGCGCTATCACCTAGATTTAAAGTATTTAGTCGATGAACCATTAAGGCTGATTTCAGCACAAAAAAACGGAAAAGACTCTAGTTTTACTAGTGACGATGATAAAGAGGAACTCCAAAACATTATAACCTCATTGGAGCCAATAGAAAGCCTCGCGGAGGCTGTCAGAAACTTAAACCTCAGTCAGGACGAATTTGGAATTATTCACGGTGATTTGCATACTGGTAACGTCCACTTTCAAGGTAATGAATTAGTAATATTTGATTTTGATCATTGCGCCTACGGGTGGCGAGCATATGACATATCCATATCTTTTTTTCTACCCACCGCGCAGCGTGACGCAATGCTTAGAGGCTACGAATCGCAGCGCCCTTTAAGTGAGGAGGAACGAGAGTGTTTACCTGTTTTTTCCAAATTAAGACGCTTATGGGATATTGGAGATATGCTGGCAACTGAATCAATAAGAGCTAAGCCAGTTGAAAAAACTTAAATTCTAAGAAGCTTGCTTTTGCTTCAGTTACACCCGAATCATTTAGCAACGCAATGCAGCCGATTTAGGTGCTTCGGCGTTAATGAGTACTATTAATGTTAAAAAAGTTAGGAATATTGATTTCATTTTCAATTGTTAGCTTGTTCATATACTCCTTTGTGGTTGTGTATCAAGCTAATCTGTATGCAGATGAAATTATTTTAACCGATTACAAAAATGGAAAGTGGCGGATCTATGAGGGAGAGCGTAGGAGATTAATTCTCTCAACTGAGAATTTAACGCCGAATCAAGTAGATTGGTTGCTGAAAATACAAGATCCGTTATTTTATCAACATGAAGGCATTGATTTATCAACTCCAGGGGCGGGATTAACAACAATTACCCAGTCAATAGTTAAGAAGTTATATTTTATAAAATTTAAGCCCGGAATTAGAAAGTACAAACAATCCATCATTGCTAAATTCGTTATAGATAAAAAAATAACGAAGAAAGAACAATTAAATATATTTATAAACTCCGTGTATATGGGAGTAATAGAGGGAAAGGTAATATATGGTCTGGCTCAATCTTCAGCGGCTTACTTTGGTAAGGAAGTATCAAAACTAGATGATGATGAATATCTCTCCCTTGTGGCAATGTTAATAGGCCCTAATCAATTCAACATATTGGAGGCACCGGAAAAAAATAAGGAGAGAGTAGTTCGAATAAAGGCGGTTATATCCGGTGAATATATCCCTACAAAATTGACCGATGTATATTACAATCGCACATAACAAAAAACTCTAAGGGTCTTGCCTCCGCAGTGTTTTTTTTATGATAAAAAATCCTAGGCAATTAGGGGAAAGTCTTGTTTTTTGCCTTATCAATTAGGTTTTTACTTTTCTAAGGTGTTATCTCAGACGTCAGTATCACCGCAAATTCGGCAATCACACAGACATCGATTTTATCCGTTTTCATCAACTATTCCGTGGCACCGACAATGCGCCTGCCCCGCAAGGGTTTGGCAATGCGTACTGGGATATTTTTATCATAGGCGGCCTGAGCCAGTTCAAACTCATAGCGGTCAGTAGCCTCAACCACAAGACGTTCTACCTGATAATGCGATAGACGTTTTAAAATACGCTTAATACCGGCTTCTGAATTATCATCCTGCCAGTGAAGTACTTTGTCATGGATATACTCATCCAGTAATAACTTACCGACATCTACACCGGCATTGACCACAGATTTACTTTTTTTAAGGTTTGCCATAAGGACTCATCCTTGCTAAATTCGAGCTTTAAGCTCATTCGACTGTTCGCGTTAATAAATCGGGTCGGCTCAATGCCCCTGCTTGTTAACGATCGTTAAGGCCTGGCGGTCATCGGGCCACTGCACGGGTAACGTGATGATGACAAGTTACGAGCTTAATTTTAATTTCTATTGAGAAATTTAACCATACACGCAGGTCACAAGCGACGCGCAAAAAACGTGTGCGTCTTACCAAAAACGTTGAGAATATAAAAATATCACTAATACCATGAGCACAGTAGAGTATCAAAAATTCAACACAATCGATCCAGGTGATTTTCTATCTTTATTAAACAGCAAAAAGATCCGTAAACATTTAATCGAGCATGAATTATTTACAATTGAGACAATAACGACGTGGATGCATTCCAAGATGGAGGTTGATGCTACTTCAGGTTGCAAAGTTAGAGGCATAGTTTGTGAGGGTGAATTAGCAGGATGGTGTGGCATTCAATTTGAAGAGGGAAAATATGAGCTTGCAATTATCATTGATGATAAGTTTTGGGGTTTAGGAAAAAGGGTGTTTAAGGACATGATGTGCTGGGCAAAAGAACTAGAACACGATGAGGTTTATATACATTTTCTTCATACTCGACCTGAATATAAGTTCTTAAAAAAAATTGCAAAAAATGTAAAAAACGCTGATTTTTTTGGTAGCAGGTTCACAACTTATCAATTAACGGTAAAATAAATGCCTGACCGGGTAACCGGAGGTATCTAACCCCCAGCCCCCACTCCACCGGTACAAGCGAGCCCGCATACGGCGATTCGCTAACTATAGTGAAGTGATACTCATTGGTCACGTAACGACAACAGGCCTTGTTCTTTTAACCATTGATCATTGAGCGCCATGTTGATTCCTTTCGTCTTCGCACTTCGCCAATACCCTTTGCTCGATAATCCGCCGTTAATCGCGAGCTTTGTCGATACGCCAAACTTAATCAAGTTGCGTACTTTAGCACGCGGCTTTCGCCACGGCTTCCAATAGCACATCCTAATTCTGCGACGTGTCCGCTGCCAGATAGGTTGCTCCTGCACAATCTGCATTCCCGCCATCCATGGCGATCATCGAGGTCGATGGATGGCTGGTATCGAATACCGATATCAAAGTACTTCGTCCATCCGCGCAGGTATTCACTGAGTTTCGCAAGCTTAGCTTCCATCGACACACCCTAGCTACGATTGGTTAAGTAACGCACTTGGCGTTTAAACTTCTCCAACGCCTTGGCATGGCAGATGATATTTCCTCCTTTACAGCTAAAACCGAGAAACTTACTTTCAGTGACTGGCACCACTTGGCTCTGTTGGTCATTGACCTTGAGTTTTAATCGCCTCCCAACGAGGCGCGTGATGCCGGCAAGCACGCGTTCTCCTGCTCGCTAGCACTTCTCGAAGATGATAAGTCGAGTAGCCCCAGGAAATCGCATCATTTACAGTAGCCGTTAAATCACATGGCTTCGTCATCTTGTGCTAACTCGCCTCCAGCCTATGCCTTATATGATGTGCTTCTCCATCATCTCGCCGTTTCGCCTAAAGCGCCTACTGTTGGTGCTCCGGGCTTCCTTCAGACCGCGCCTCACGGATTGGCCCTTGCCTTTCACTAGTAGTAGGCGTCTAATAAACACTCGGTTTACAGTCGGCGACTTTCCTACAGAGGACTTTCACCTCATTAGTTAATGCCCATGCCGGGCGTACACATGTGGTTTCAGCTGACCGGTGACATGGTGTTAGGTGCGCGAGAGAAATTAAAAACATATGAAGAAGGCGCCACCACCCCCTTTGATATGGCGGTACTCAACGACCTGGATCGATTCCACCTGGTGGGTGATGTTGTCGACAGGGTGTCCAGGTTGGGTTACAAAGCGCCTATTTGAACCAATTTGTGCGAGATAAGCTTATCGAAAACAATATATCGCGCAATACGGACAAGACATGCCGGCGATTCGCGACTGGAAGTGGCCTTATTCAAATCAGCAATGACGTAATCGTCCCACTATTTTATAATACGACGGACAAAAGGCAGGTAGAATTGAAATGTACCCTGCAAATCGGAGAATCAAGCCGTGAATACACCAGCCAGATTCATCCCGGTACGTTTCTTTAACAGCGATTATCCTAAAATAATCCATAGGGAAAGGTTATGACAAGCGAGATTCAACCACCGACGTCCTGGTGGGGCGACTATAATGTTGGCATTGGACAAAACAGGCAATGGCGTATCGGCCCACTAACGCTGATCGCGCGTTGCTTAAGTGCCGAGTGGCAAATTGCACACGAGCGAACCGGTGAATTTGATGAAAACCGTGCCACCTGGAATGTGAGCGACACCGATGTGCCGCTGGATACTCTGGCCAATATCGCGCGATACATTTTTCATGAAACCGCCGGACTGTTAACCCTGACACCGTTACTGGCGGATCGTCCGGTGATATCCCGCCCCCATACGCCATTTAACCTGCCCGGTGGTGAAACCGTTACCTTATATGTCAGTACGCCGTTGTGGGTTGACTTAGCGGTGGGCAGTTCGCATAAAAAAATGACGGAGATTGCCATACAGCGCCCGTCTGACACCTGGTTTGGCCCGTCGACCCAGGAAGGTGAGCTTTGTTATGCCACCACCACCCATTGCCGGCTGAACCTGAAGGACCTGCCACAACGACCACACCGTGCCATAACACCGGTTGTCATCCGCAATCAGGCGGATACCACACTGTCAGTGGAACGGTTAAATGTGCCGGCGCCATTGTTGCCACTGTATGCCGCATCCAATGGACGACTGTGGACGCCCAAAGTCACGCTGATCCGCGAAGAGGACGGCGATATGGCTGAACTCAAATTCGACGACACGCCTCCCCAGGAAGCGCAACAGGCAATACAACTTAATCAACCACGTAAAACAACCAGTGAAGGCATGTTAATACGCGCATTTAGCGCCGTATTCAGCTGATTATACGGGAGAGCACTATGAATGGGTTTTGGGCTGATATATTTAATTTTCTCAGCAGTGAAAAAATGTGGGACATAACGCGCGCCATCATACTGATCTTCGTCGGCTTTACTCTCGCCAAACTGGTGAGTTCGGCGTTAACAAAGCTTGCAGGAAAAAAAGTCGATAACCACCGGGCGATGCTGATCAAGCGTGGCAGTTATTATCTTATTCTTATTCTATTCCTGATTTCCGCACTGAATGAATTAGGCTTTAATCTTGGCGTGCTGCTGGGCGCAGCGGGCATTCTCTCCGTAGCCGTAGGGTTTGCATCACAAACATCGGCATCCAACCTCATCAGCGGCCTGTTCCTGGTTGCAGAACGCCCGTTTACCGTTGGTGATGTCATTCGTGTTGGCACCACGACTGGTGAGGTCCTCTCCATTGACCTGCTGTCAGTAAAGCTGCGTACGTTTGATAATTTATTTGTGCGCATTCCCAATGAGTCATTGATTAAATCGGAGGTTACCACCCTCACCCGCTTTCCCATTCGGCGTATCGATATCCAGGTCGGCGTTGCCTACAAAGAAGACCTGAAAAAGGTACGAGAAATTCTAAATGAGGTCGCGGACAAAAACCCCTTATGCCTGGAAGAACCCAAGCCACTTTATATTTTTCTGGGTTTCGGTGAGTCGTCGATGAATATCCAGCATTCCATCTGGACCAAGCGTGAAAATTTTCTGGAGCTGAAGAATAGCATACACGAGGAAATTAAAAATGCGTTTGACGAGCAAGGCATAGAAATTCCCTTTCCACACCGCACCATTTACACCGGCAGCGTTACCGAACCATTTCCAATCAAGCAGGTTTCCAACAAGGAAACACAGGCACGTTGAATCGTGGTAATTGATTCTTCGTCATTGATTCATCGTCATTGAATATGGGTTATTGAGCATGAGTTATTGAACATGAGTTATTGATGATTGCTCGCGTTTTTGCCGTGACTTTTCAGCAATCACCCGTTCGATGTCCGGCACAGCCGCCAAGGCAGCCGCTTCACCCTCCGCCACAGCCTGGTTACGTAGCTCAAATGCATTGGTGGCGATTCCTCCAACCTCGGGCCGGATAATAATATCTGCCTCACCCACTTCCGCTTCAGCAATTTTATGGGCCATAATAAGGATCGCCTGCTGCATCACCTCAAACGTCGATAGCAACTGATCTCGCTTAAGATTTTTGGACACGTCTACGGCAATCACTACATCCGCCCCGAGCTGCCGTGCAATTCTTACGGGCACCTGACTTACCAAGCCACCATCCACGTATTCCTGGCCATCAATCGCCAATGGCTGTATGAGGCCAGGAATGGCACTGGATGCCCTAACAGCCATCCCCGTGTCGCCATGGTTAAATGCCACCAGCTCACCATCCGCCAAATTCGTTACCACGGCGGCGAAGGTTGTATAGAGCGATTCAATGGGAAGATACTGCAATAACTCATTAACATAAAGCTGCAAACGCTGCCCCCGGATGACCCCCCGATTGGGAAACATCCAGTCAGTCAGTTTGTTAATATCCAGTTGCTGCGCGGCCTTAACCAATGCCGGCCCTCGAATTCCACCAGCATACAGTGCCCCCACCACACTGCCAGCACTGGTGCCCACCACAATATCCGCTTCAATTCCATGTGCTTCCAAAACGGTGAGCACCCCTACATGGGCAAAACCACGCGCTGCACCGCTACCCAGTACAACCGCAATAACCGGCCGATCATGGATAACAACTGGGTGTAATGGCATCTGGCGGGGAGGATTACTCGCCAGCGGCACCAATGGTGCCGTGGCGCACGCCGACAACAAGACCAGCAGCAACGTCAGCGTTATCAGCTTACGGAACATCGCCAGATTCCTATCCAGTTACCTTAAAATTCAGTATTATGCCCAAGATACCGGCTTAGCTGTTTCTGCCAGGCCACTGACTCCAACAGTTGCAACAGATGCTGATCAAGCGATTCCTTTAACTGACTGCCTTGGGGCAAGCCAATGGCATAATCCTGTCGGAGAAAGGTATTAGGCAAAATGTCGATATCACCAGGAAACTGCGTTTTGGCCAAATACTGCAGCAAAGGCTGATCGTAGACAAAGGCATTCGTTTCTCCGGCGGCTAATGCAGCCAGTCCCTCACTGACACTATTGAAGGGAATACTGCTCAGGTAACGACTGTCCAGGTATCCTTCGCTGCTAGACCCCGCCACCGTACCCGTACGAGCGTTATAAAGGTCCTGCGGTCCGGTGATACCCGAGTCCAATTGGCCAACGGTTAACGACGACGCGATTGCCGCTGTAAAACTGGAAATAATAATAATGCTGGCAAACATCCAGACCAGGGCAACCAGTCTTCCACCGACAGTGACAGGCGCTTTGTCTCCGTACCCCACGGTAGTCATCGTCACGGCAGACCACCACAGACCGGAACCAATACCGTGGATGGCAGGCCCGCCAAATTGCTGATTACGTTTTCGCTCAGATAACCAAACCAACATGCCGATGAGCAGCAGCAACAACAGCAGCGCCATTGCGACGCTAACAAACTGCCAGGTAAAAAAACCTTTAAGCACCCCTAACCAGGCATTACCCGGCTGGGTGGGCACGGCGATACTCAAACCCGAGGTATAAAACGGATGACTGAAATCCATTAACCGGGCACGTTCAGCCGTCACCGTTAATGCGCCTACGGCGGCGTCCAGCTCCCCCTTTTCAAGGCCCTGCAGCAAACCAGCCAGATCGAGTTCCTGAAAACGATATTCAACGCCCATTTCGGTAGCCAGATAACGCCATAATTCCACACTAATACCACTCCATTGCCCCGTCTCTTGTTTAATCACAAAAGGAGGTGCATGCTTAATCCCCACCACCAGGGACGACAACGTGGCTTTTTCACCCGGTGCTACTTCAGCGGAAATACACAAAGAGGGAATCAACGTTATCACAACCATTAACACAATTTTCAACATTAGCTCCGCCTTTTCAATAATCAACAATTTTTATTCGCTACCTTTAGCGGCTACAACAACCTGCTGCCGCCATTAACCATCAATAGAATTTTCTCCAAAATTTAAATTACGCTGCATCAACTTCGATGTATAATTAACGCTGTGCTGGGTTACGCATTCACTTTTTGTGCACAGCACTGGTTCATAACCCTGGCTCATAACGCTTACACACAAAGAGAAACCCGTCATGCAACATGTAAAACTTATTATAGGCGTGGTATTGTTATTTCTGCTGGCTATTTTTACCGTTCAAAATGCCTCGGTGGTGACCATCAGTTTTTTCTTCTGGGAATTTACAATCTCTCGCGCCCTAATGATCTTCTTAGTACTTGCCATTGGCATTGTGGTTGGTATTATTTTGGCGAATTTCATCAGGCCGCGCCACCGCCAGTAACGCACCTATCGCTACCCCCTGATAAATGGCAGGAACGTCGTAACTGCCTTGGCATTTTTTTGCAAGAAAAGCACTCCAGGTATTCCTTCAACACTATCCAGTACGCACTCAAAGCCATCGCTGCCGTTTAAATATCCACATTTGCAAGGCTACGATTACAATTAATAAACCAATCACCACCTCAAACCCAAACGGGCTTTCCGCCCCAGGAATACCGCCTACGTTGATGCCCAGCAACCCGGTAAGAAACCCCAACGGCAAAAACACTGCTGCCACCATTGACAACATGTACATACGATTATTCATCTGCACGGAGATACGATTGGCTAGTTCTTCCTGTACAACAGCGGCGCGTTCACGCACAGCGTCCAGATCTTCCACATAACGAATAACACGATCACTGACTTCACGCAACCGCACCCGGTCAGTATCAGACAACCATTGCACTTTATCCTGACTCAGGCGCAGCATCGCTTCGCGCTGGGGGGCAAGATAACGGCGCAAGGCAATCACCTGGGTACGCAACACCGCCAGTTCGTGACGCAGGCTCGGGTTTTCTGACTCCACCACGTCGTTTTCCAAGCGGTCCACAGTTTCATCAATGTCATCGATCACACCTGATATTCGAGCCACCAGTCGATCTGACAACATCACGAGTAGCCCCCCCGGCGTCACCGGCCCTTCGTTCTCTGCAATGGACTGGCGCACATCATCAATGCTCAGCAACCGACGCTTGCGTGTGGTAATAACCCGACAGTCTTCAACCCAGATGCGTATTGCCACCATATCCTCGGGGTCAGCCCCCTGATTCATATTAACACCCCGTAACATTACAAGCAGGCCGTTTTTCATGACAGAGCTACGCGGGCGTGTATCATCCGCTTGTAATGCCTCAGCCACCACATCATCCAAACCGCTTCTTTCATTCAACCATTGTTGTGCAAGGGGCTGCGAAAAATCAAGGTGAACCCATAGAAACCCGTTATCCTGGCGCCAGGAATAAACCTCATCCCAACTCAGCGCTTTACCACCACCTTTACCATCAAAACGATACGCGGCAACCAGCCCATTATTCGTTTCCATATACAACTCCTTGATATTTTTTATTGGCACCACTCAAACAACGGTTGGTTAACAAATTAATGTGAACGGCAAAAGCCGCCAAAGTGCAGCCCCCTCTTAGGTACGCAGCCTGGGAGAGTCCGCTGACAACATCCTAACCACAAGTTCTTCGGTAATAATCCTCTCCTGAATCAGCGTTCTTTTTACCCGCTCCAGCACATCGCTGGCAAATTTACGTTCAAAACGCACATCGAAGACATAAGACTTAATCGTAAATTTGTTAAGAAAAGTGCGGTTAAACAAATCATCCACCACCACAATGACCGGTTTCCTTAAATAAACATAAGGTGAACATGCCGCTGCATCAGCCGCCAAATCCTTGATGCGTTTCACATCAACCGATGCAGGCAACACAAAACTCACCACCACCATTTCATCCAAGGCTCCACTATTGGCATTGGAGACAGACTGAGCCGTGACCGTGGCGTTGGGTACAGTGATCGTATTGTCATCAAAGGTCGTCAGCGTTGTGGAACGCAGGCCAATGGATTGAACCTCGCCATAATGTCCATCGACACTCACCATGTCACCAACACGAAACGGTTGTTCAAACAAAATTAAGGCGCCAGAGATAACATTACGGATCACGTCCTGGGCCGCTAAACCAATAGCCAGACCGGTTGACGCCATCATCGCGATCAAGGTGGCTTCCGGTGGATTAAACACCTTAGCGATAACCACATAAACGGTTACCGCCCAAATAACAATACGCAATAACGGAATAGTACCGGAAATCTGAATTCGATACTTGGTAAAGCGCAATGCCAGTCGGTTGAGAATGTATTGCACTACATTCAACAAGAGCCAGACCGACGCAACGATGAGTAAAGCGGTAACAATATGCGCCGCGGTCAGAATGTCTGTTACCGCTGTGATAGCCGTTGATTCCATGGATCCCCTCCTAACTTAATATAGATAATGCATCGCCGTTAATGTGCTTGATATGGGCTGGTAAAAAATCGGGTTGACAATATACGATTGGGGTTGTCCACGACGATCCTCATTTGACCCCTTTAGCAGCCTTATCTGGCGAAGATAATCAAGTATCAGGCGACTGCGTAAATCCTCCAAATTAAATATCTCACTGTGTTCACGCGGCGTCATACCGCCATGTGCCAGAACCTCAGTCAGGGTAAGCAGATAAAGCGTATCCAGGCTCTTAATAAAGCTGGTATCAACTTTTATACAGGGATTGACTTTCACAGTGCCGTGTTCATCTATCGACAACGATCGCAACCAGTAATAAAGCGCGGTTTGCATATTGCCACCGCTCAAAGCAAACAGGTTAGTGAAATAGACATCGGCCAATGCTTGCTGTACTGACTTTTCACTTTCATCATACTGCGTCAACAGTTTACGTACTTTATAAGCCGTTACCTGTTCAGCAGAAAACAAAGGTGATTGTCTCGCCATACGCTGGCGTAACAACACGGCGTCCCGCAGTTCATTTTCACTGTGAAATTCACTCTTGATCACATGGGTAAAATAACGCTCGGCCTGATGAAGATACGAAATACGCAGCCACGGGTTTAACCTAAAGGTCAGCACCCAAAACAACTGGGTTCGAGTGCTCATCAGAACGAAAAAAAAGGTTTCCAGTGCCACACGTGCACCTACGGTGCGTAAAAAGAGCTGGTGGCCATCTTCAACCAGGACCACACGCCGCTCCATTTTCATAATTTTACCGATCAAATCGGCAACGGTGTCGCTCGGCATATCGACTTCAAGTAGGTCATCAAGCATCCCGATAACATCCGTCGCTGTCTCCAGTCGATGATGAATGGTTGCTTTCACCTGAGGTACGTCTTCATCAAGTTCGTTGGCAAAACAATGCAACAGGCTAGTCTTGCCACTGCCTTCCGGCCCCACTAAAGCGACACTTGATGCCTTTCCTGTACACCAACGTGCATAAGTTTCATCCAACAACAATAACTCATCATCCATGCCAATCATGAATTCGCGGTTATAAAGAGGCTCATTCTGGAACAGCCGCCGGTAGATCGGCGGTAATACTTTCGCCTGTTCCAGTAACTCCGACTCACTGGGGATATCCGTCAGTTTCAAAAGTGCTTCTTTGATGGGCGTTTCCTTTTTGAAACGACGAATCACAGAGTAGTTCAATTTACCTAATCGCCCCAACTGGTTGGGCGACTCCCGCAACGTATTGATATTACCCTTGGCAATCTCTTGGTACGACTCAAAGCTTCGGCCCCACGCACGCTTCCAGGCCTGAAGTTGCCAACGCACGCGCTTGAACATGGTGTTGGAATGATGAACACCCTGGCGTATAAGCGCCATCACTTTTACATGATCCTGCTGCAACTTTTCCAGGGTTGTCGCCACAAACTCGGTATACAGTACTGGCACCTCATCGACAGCCTGCAGGCATTTATCCAGGGCATCCGTCACCATAGAGCTTATTTCCAGGCCACGCCCCTCAAGCTCAAGCATCTTGCCAGTACGCAAATCATCGGAAATATCGAGCAATTCAGAGGATGCGGTTTCCAAATTGAATCGAATACTTTGCCAGGCACTCACTAGGCGCTCTTTTAATTCTGCATGAAGTACCAGGTGCTCCTGAATCAGCGCGGCCGTATCGAGTTCGCTGCGCTCGCTGAGACATTCCAATACCATCTCGCCAACGGCCAGATGCGTGAAATAAAGCTCACGATGGCAACGCCATTTCAGCACATGGAAACGCCACAGCAAAAACCAATTGGAATGACAGAACTCATCCAACCTCGGTTCAACCATCAGCTCATACACCGTCATACCACTGGTTGCCATGCTATCCTTTCGATGCCGCAACACCCAATGGAATTTATCCACGGGTTTGGCACAGTGAACCCGAAGAGAGGTTAATTCACTGAGTGGCTTTTCTAATGTTTTATATTCCGGCGCCAACTTATTAAGCGCACGTAAAATCCTTGGTCGCATACGCCGCGACAAATGTTGTATTTGTTGATCTATATTTTTAGAGGCACGCAGGTTTGCCGCCGCGTTGTTAGGTGCCTCATTAAGCGCTGTGAAAATCGCCGTTAATGCTGTGCGCGCCTCAGCAATGCTGAGCTTTTGTGCTTCGAATTCTGCATTTGCCTCTTCCAGCAAACGATACAATCGAGATCCAAGGTCTTTTTCTAGTCGTTGCAGATTTTCTTCCAGCAACGATATCTGCAACTCGATTTCCGGCTGCCCATCTCGGCGGCCTAGATAATCATCTTTAATACTACGTGCCGCAATCCATTTTCGGCAGATTTGCTGTGAATCAATTTGTGTCATTATCGACCTCAATATACTCGTGGCGTTTAGGATTTAGGTGTGCATCCTATTTGCTCCATGGCAGCGTAAACATTCCTTGCAATAGCCCGGACATTACGCGATCACAAAATACGATTTAATCTCTTACTTTCCACAAAGGGCACAACCTTAGCCTAAGCGAAGCGAATAGCATAATAGGGGACAGAATAGCCATATCCAAGTGAATTATGATCTCTATGATGCTTTATCTACTCTGTCAACATTAGTGGTTCGGCACAACACAATCCTGCAACCCGATCATATTGGTATGCATTATAATCGTGCATCCCTATTATTAAGACATCGAAACAGTGCAATAATCGAGAACTGCACATCGCAAAAAATACGGTAACTTATTGATAAATATTAACTATATTGTCTGGCATCAAATTTGCTGTTAGTGCAAGTTATGTTAAACAACTGCACCGTAGCAATAGGAATTCCATTGAAGGTCATGCTCATTGAGGAGTCGATCTCATCGTCTTCTATTTTACATAAAACGTTAATCAACGAAGGTTATCAAGTGCTGGTAAGTGGCGGTTTTCAGGATGACACTTTCAAAAAAGCCAGCGACATAAACCCCGATTTGATCGTGGTTAATGTGGAGTCTCCTGACAAAGAACTGCTTAGCCAGATGAAGCTAATTAATGACACTTACCCGAAACCCATTATTATTTTCTCAGAACAAGGCGATAGTAAAATGATTGATTCGGCCGTACAGGCCGGCGTTAGCGCATTCATTGTCGATGGATTGACTGCAAACCGAATTAAACCCGTACTAGAAGTGGCCCTGGCGCGGTTTAATAATTATTCAAGCTTGCGCCATGAGCTAGCCAAAACCAAAGAAGACCTGGCTAATCGCAAAATCGTTGAAAAAGCTAAAGGGATTATTATGAAACAACGCCATTGCCCAGAAGATGAGGCCTACCAATTATTACGAAAACTAGCTATGGACAGAAACCAAAAAATAGTCGACGTCGCCAACAACGTCATCGAAGTATCCTCGCTGTTGATGTAATTAACGCACGACAACACTGAGAGCAACGTTACAGCACCACGCCATCCTATTTTTTTCAACATCACTTTTTTAACAGCACTATTTTTTCAACATAAAATAAAGGAAATTAGCATCCTCCTTAATAAGGAACCTTAAAGAACCACGACCAAGGATTTGCAAAATGTGCCTACTATAATGCTGGATACCGGCACATATACACCTGCTTGGCAGGCAATAGACGTTCATATCAACCATTGCCAACCGTTGTACCATAACAATGCAACACAGCACCTTGCCTGCACCGCCGCGGTGCAGGCAAGGCTATAAACTTAACAAATCTGTTACCCATATTTTTTCTCGCCAAAAAACAACACTTAAATCAACGATTTAATATGTTGGCACGGTGTGTGCTCAACACATTAGCAAGACATATTGTTGTACGACATATGTTTGTTACGGCATAGATATACAGACCGGATAATACCCAATGGCGGGACAATATACCCGTGGCGTTTAGGATTTAGGTGGGCACCCTATTGATGCCTAAATCCTAAACGCTACGGATCTATTTCGGATAACCTGTAATCACAACATGCATCAGGACAACGGCGTCCATATAACAAAGCGATAACGCTTTGGTGTATGGGCGTTTTTTTTTGCGTTGCGTTTTTACAATCAAACGCAGGCAATAATATTTAATAATAACGAAAGAAACCAAGTGAGGCAGCAATGAAACAGCAACAATCGTCGACCCGACGTCATAGAACCAAACAATTTTTTACCGCGTTAACACTTTCAGTAACACTATGCATGAGTCTGGTAGGCAACTCCACCGCTAACGCAGGCGAACCGGAGAAGGAAGACCTTAAGTTTGGTTTTATTAAACTAACCGATATGGCACCACTGGCAATCGCCTACGAAAAAGGCTATTTCGAAGATGAGGGACTTTATGTCACGCTAGAAGCACAGGCAAATTGGAAAGTATTACTCGACCGCGTTATAGATGGCGAGCTCGACGGCGCGCATATGTTGGCCGGCCAACCACTTGGGGCAACCATTGGTTTTGGCACTCAGGCCCACATTATCACGGCATTCAGCATGGACCTCAACGGCAATGGCATTACCGTTTCCAATGCCGTTTGGGCCAAGATGAAAAAACACATACCACATAAAGACGGTAAACCGGTACATCCAATCAAAGCCGACTCACTAAAACCCGTCATCGAAGAATATCAGCAGGCGGGCAAGCCATTTAAAATGGGCATGGTTTTTCCCGTGTCCACCCACAACTATGAATTACGCTACTGGTTAGCCGCAGGCGGAATACACCCTGGGTATTATGCCCCCCACAAGGGCGATATCACCGGCCAATTGCAGGCCGATGTACTATTATCAGTGACGCCACCGCCACAGATGCCGGCAACCATGGAGGCAGGAACAATATTTGGATATTGTGTCGGCGAACCCTGGAACCAACAGGCCGTCTTTAAAGGGATTGGAGTCCCGGTTATTACCGACTACGAAATCTGGAAAAACAACCCGGAAAAAGTATTTGGTGTCAGTAAAAAGTGGGCCGACAAATATCCAAACACCCACATACGGGTTGTCAAAGCAATGATTCGCGCAGCCCAATGGTTAGATGCAAACAACAACGGTAATCGCCCTGAAGCCGTGAAAATATTAGCCAAAAGCCAATATGTGGGTGCAGACTACGATGTAATTGCCAACAGCATGACCGGAACCTTCGAGTACGAAAAAGGTGACAAACGGGACGTACCGGATTTTAATGTTTTCTTCCGCTATAACGCTACCTACCCTTATTATAGCGACGCTATCTGGTACCTGACCCAAATGCGCCGTTGGGGACAAATTTCTGATCAACAACCTGACACTTGGTATATGGACATCGCCAAAAAAGTTTACCGACCTGACATTTATGCATTGGCAGCAAAAGAGCTCATCGCAGAAGGAAAAGTTAAGGCCGCGGATTTTCCAAATTTTTCCACGGAAACCGGGATTCGTCCACCACAGACTCACTTTATCGACGATATAGTCTATGACGGCTCAAAACCAAACGACTACCTCGATAAATTTACTATTGGACTCAAAGGTAAAGGAAAAATCTAGCGGGCACTAATAACGCTTTCCCTGCCCAAGGAACCGGGCAGGGATTTGCAAAAAAAAACAACAGCACCTGTTTTACAATGAAGGAAAGCTAAGCGAGGAAGTAGTGTGAACACAAAAGCGATCAACACCAAAATTTTCTACCCAATTTCGGTATTCAACGATTGGCTAGGCAATATAAACTGGGCCGAGCAACCAAAAATATTAACCCGTAAAATCGGGGCCCCCCTTTTTTCAATCGGAATATTTTTATTGTTATGGAGCGCGGTATCATCACAAATTGAAACCTCTCTCGGGCAAGTACCTGGCCCTGCCAAAGTGTGGGAACAGACCACAGTACTCGTTAACGAACATTTTCAAGAACGAGACAAGGAAAAGGCGTTTCATGAGCGACAAGAAAAACGCAATATAAAAAAATTAGCCAACAATCCAGACGCTGAAATTAAAACCCGACCTTACACCGGAAAACCCACGTTCTTTGACCAGATTGTCACGAGCATCATTACCGTTGCAGTGGGCTTTATACTTGCTTCACTCATAGCTATTCCCATAGGGATTATATGTGGCTTAAGCACAACCTTGTATGCCGCGCTTAATCCGTTAATACAAACATTCAAGCCCATCTCACCCTTGGCATGGCTGCCTATTGTCACCATGGTAGTAAGCGCCGTATACGTCAGTGACGACCCGATGTTTGACAAGTCTTTTGTCAACTCGGCAATAACCGTCATGTTATGCTGCATGTGGCCCACCATCATTAATACTACCGTTGGGGTCTCCTCCATCGACAAAGACCTTATTAACGTAAGCCGTGTGTTACGTCTGGGTTGGTTTACCCAAATTTACAAAATTGTTTTACCTTCAGCAACCCCAATGATGTTTGCGGGTCTGCGAGTGTCACTAGGCATTGGATGGATGGTATTGATCGCGGCAGAAATGCTCGCGCAAAACCCCGGTTTGGGGAAATTCGTATGGGATGAATTTCAAAATGGCAGTTCCAACTCCCTGGCCCGTATTATGGTGGCAGTCTTAGCCATTGGGCTAATTGGATTTTTGTTAGATCGTTTGATGCTGATGCTACAAAAGAAAGTCAGCTGGGACAGAAATGCCATCATTCGTTAACCAACCGTGCATTATCGGTTAATGAACATGATTGTCTAACGAATATCATTATCTAACAAAGATGATTGCCTAACAAACAAGAATACGCGCCACACAAACAATTAAAATGGAGCAACAAAATGAAATCTCATTTAGAACTAACACACATTTCCATAGAATTCCCAACTCCCGACGGCCCCTTCAGGGCCTTGGATAAGGTTAGTTTAAATATCGCAAAAGGCGAGTTTGTATCGCTCATCGGACATTCTGGCTGCGGTAAATCCACTGTACTCAATATCGTCGCCGGGTTGCACCAGGCCACGGAAGGTGGCGTTATACTGGACGGTAAAGAGGTTGACGAACCCGGCCCAGATCGCGCCGTGGTTTTTCAAAACCATTCGTTATTACCCTGGTTAACCGCTTATGAAAACGTCGAGCTTGCCGTTAAACAAGTTTTCAAAGGCAAAAAAAGCAAGGCTGAAATGGCGGACTGGATTACACACAACTTAACGCTGGTACACATGGACCATGCCATGCACAAACGTCCTGATGAACTATCGGGCGGCATGAAGCAGCGAGTGGGTATTGCACGTGCCCTGGCGATGGAACCCAAAGTTCTGTTAATGGACGAGCCCTTCGGCGCGTTGGATGCATTAACCCGCGCACACATGCAGGACTCACTCATAGAAATACAAGCCGACTTGAACAATACCGTCATCATGATCACTCACGATGTTGATGAAGCCGTGTTGTTATCTGATCGTATCGTAATGATGACCAATGGTCCGTCAGCCACCGTTGGAAGAATTATGGATGTGGCGTTAGCACGTCCGAGAGAACGCGTTAAATTAGCAGATGATCCACAGTACAATCACTTACGTGCAGAAGTCCTTAAGTTCCTCTATGAACGTCAACACCAACCTGGAGAACACTCGTCTGCATCAAAACAGGTAAAAAACACCTCTAAACCGCCACTCAACACGAAAAAGAAAAGCACGCAAAAAGCGGCCTGACAATGGACAAACACTATAATTATAATAACGCTGTTTCATTCCTAAAGGGGCCCGTATAACCTTCCAATTGGCCAGGGAAGGCTATTTTTCGCTTGCAGACGCACAATTACGCGAAGACTCATTAACAGCGCTGGTGTAGCACCATTGATCCTGCGACGAAAAGAATGGACAGAACATTCTATAACATAAGCACTGGAACAGTAGAGACCGGCTGAGCCAGGCCCTAAACACATCGGTAAAACCTTATAACCCATAAAGCGCATTACAGAATATTAACAATTCCGTGTCTAATTGGCATTTTATTCCTGGGATTTTTCCGCCGCCAGGCTCAAACGCTGAAACACACCAAGCCCCACAATCAGGATGACGGATATAACCACCAATGCTGCCGGATATAGCAATAATCTCACATCTTGGATGCCCGCTTTAAATATATAAACCAGCCCCTCAATGCCAACAGCGATAGATATAATCACTATAATTTTAGTCATGGTTTCTCTCGCCTCTCTGAGCGAACGAAGCTCCTTATTTCGATAGACTTCTTCCTCAACCATATACTTCGCCACATCAATAATCGCAACGGAAATCACGATTGCGCCCACCGATTGCAGCATTGTCGAAATAAATTCACCCTTTAGCAGGTTTTCCTTATTAAAGTGAATAACAACTTCATAAATTGACCATCCCATGATCATCAACGCCATCCCTGCAAGGGATAGGGCCGCCAGCAGATAACTGCTCGTGGTAATAAATTCAAATACTTTTTTCATATCGCGTCGCCCCTTACCTCTGCTTTACGATGGATACACATTTAAAATCAGCATTAATGTTATACCAACGCCAAGCCCAAAGGGTGTATGAGAAATAATAGGCGAGACTATCGGCTTAGACCCCGTCGGCGCTCTAACACCAAACACCCCCCATCCAAAACAAGGCATCAAAATAAACCATGGTAATAGACTGGTAAAGAAACCATAGATTGTCGCAAAAATTAGATGATTTGCCGATACATCTAACCCAAGTATGGCTAGAAAAACCGGATACCCCGCCCCTACGACTCCACCTCCAACAATAAAATGAAACAGCTGGCCGATACGGGCTTCATTGGGCGCAGCACTGGAACTTGCTATATCCCGGTGTATAAAAACCCCTTTTAGCATTCCAGCTATCCAGCGCCCAATATACACGCCTTTAACACCGCTGCTGATGCCAAATTTGAACATCAGCATTTCGGTAATGTCCATTAATACCGCACCAAAAAGACCACCGATAAATGATATCCACAAAATATCCAATACTTATCCCTTACTCTTTACAATCATTACGGGGTTAATTACCCCGATCTAATAGTTATCCCAATAGGGCTGATCGCCCCCTAAATATTCAATGGTAAAATCCACAAATGCGCGTGTTTTGGCCGGCATATATTCCCGCTCGGGGACCACTGCGTAAATACTGTCGATAGGAAAGTGATATGACTCACAAAGCACGATCAGGCGTCCACTTTTGAGATCAGGCCCCGCAACAAAAGTAGGTAAACGTCCGATACCCGCACCATCCCGCAGCGCAGTCAATAATATTTCGCTATTATTAACCTGGTAACGTCCGGACACATTAACCGTTGTCGTACCACATTCACCGATCAGCGTCCATTCATTGATACTGCTGGCATAACTGAACAATATACAATGGTGACGACTAAGTTCGTCCGGCGTGGCAGGGCGACCGTAACGCTCGATATAATCAGGTGAGGCGCACAACACATGGTAACAAGGCGCTAACTTACGGGCAATCAGCGTAGAATCCGGCAAAGTGCCCACTCGTATCGCTACATCCACGCCACTCGCGACGATATCAATAACCCGATCGTCCACAACCAAGTCTATTTCGACCTCAGGGTAACGAGCTAGAAATTTCGGCATCAACGCCGCCACGTGCAAACGCCCAAAAGACATTGGTGTATTGATTCGCAGTAACCCTTTAGGTTCCCCCTGCAATTCCGCAACAGCATCATCAGCCCGGTGAACCGCGTTTAATGCCTGAACAGCATGCTCAAAATAACGCTTACCGGCTTCCGTTAAACTCAGCCTGCGCGTAGTACGGTGCAACAGTCGCACCCCCAGTTGTTCTTCTAACAGGGTAATACGCTTGCTCACCGCCGATTTCGATATTCCCAATATCTGCGCCGCCGCGGAAAAACCACCCGCGTTGACCACGGCAACAAACACCGGGATTGCACCAAAGTGTTCCATTTTTCGCCAATTGTTTACTTTTACTCAACAGTCATTGTCCATAAATAGATATTATCAGTCAAGCAGAAACAAATTATAGTAACTTCATCACAGTAAAGAGAAAAACCGAACGTGGCGAACAAATGAACCATAACCCAACAACACACTCACCGCGTCCATGAAAATAACCGGCTAGGGCGTACCCGGGTGATTCTTGTTTCAAAACGACATTACTGGATATCGAGACTGAATCAATCAACGCATTAAAAACTGGAGAGAAAAATGAAGACAAGAAGCGGAATAAGGCAAAAAATTAAGCACACCCTTATCGGTGCCGGTGTCCTGTTGTCGATAACCAGCATGGCAACCCATGCCGAAAATCGCGACGTTGGTACCAGCCCATGGGGTAAAACGGACGAAATCGGGCGTTTGAACCTCATGACACCGACATCGCAAAGCAACATTTTGTCCCGAATAAATGCAACTAAAACCTACGACTTATCCGTAGAGTATTTTATCGGCATGCCCAGCTGGCAGGCCGCTGGCGATCCACGATATCAACTGTGGATGACCCATACACCTCACGGCACCGTGGTGGATGATCCGTTAAAAGTGGGCAACAAAATGAATAAGCACGTTAGTTACTCTGGCGCAGCGATCTCAATGTACACCCACATGGGGACGCACATCGATGCCTTAAGCCATTTTGGCCTGAACGGCAAAATATGGAATGGATTTACTGCGAAACAATACCTGGGCGACCGCGGCTGGAAAGTTGCTGGCGCAGAAAAAATCCCGCCGATTGTTGCCCGCGGTGTGCTAATTGATGTTGCCGCCGCCAAGGGCCTGGATATGCTGGAAAACGGATATCGTGTGACACGTGATGACCTCATCAATGCATTGCAAAAACAACATATCAATATACAACAAGGTGATGTTGCCCTCATTCGCACCGGCCGCATGAGCGTTTATGAAGATGCAGCCGCCTATATGACAAACCCGCCCGGGCTGGGTATGGCCGCCGCAAAATACCTCGTGGAAGAAAAAGGTGCTATGATCGTTGGTGCCGACAACTTAAGCTTTGAGACATTCCCCTCAGAACTCGACAACAACTACATTCCTGTGCACACTTATCTGCTTGCACAGCACGGCGTGCCGATTATCGAGCTTGCTTATCTGGAAGAATTGTCACAGGACGCTGTCTACGAATTTGCCTTTATCGGAGGATCGTTAAAGCTCCGCGGTTCAGATGCAGCCCCGCTGCGACCCATTGCGTTGCCCCTCCGGTAAGTATTGGGTATCTAGTGGTCCATGCGGAAAATTAAGTCACTGTTCGCTTCGTGAGAAAGCATAGCTCAGCGTTGGCAACACTCGAAAGGAAGACACCATTCCAGCGTGTTGCCGCCTTGACCTGTGCTTTCTCACTGTGCTCCTTAGTAACAGAACTTCCCGCATGGACCACTAGCAGTCGTCAGCATAGCAACGAACAAGCAGTAATGAAAAAAGATCACCATCGCTGCCCCCAAAGCAGGGTAACAAACCTCTGTCGGCAGCTGGCACACCAACAGTATCGGTTTGTAATAGCACTTAACACCGGCTGAATTTATTCACACGGATCATGAAAGGTAGCCCATTAAAATGGAGAAAATAAAATACCACTTACTGGTATTGCTCGCCACTACCCTAGTAGCAGGGTCTTTTTTAGCATCAGAAAAGCTTGCTGGAATCATCAATCCTTTTTCATTGACATTGTTACGTTTTACAGGTGCCGCCTTAATTTTACTGCCTGCCGTTCTCATCAATCCCCGGTGGAGAACAAAACTTTTACCCACAATGCCGAGAGCCATGGCCGTCAGCTTTTTTTATTCTGCGTTTTTCATTGGCTTTTTTGAGTCGTTAAACTCAACCACCTCGCTAAATACCGGCACCTTATTTACATTATTACCGCTCATTACCGCACTGCTATCCGTTATTGCGTTTCGGGAACGCATCACAGGCAAACAACTTTTCGTTTACATATTGGGATTTACGGGAACGGTGTGGGTCATCTTTAATGGCCAGTTGGAATTATTATTATCATTTTCATTAAATAAGGGAGATTTTATATTCATGGCATCGATACTATTCATGTCCCTTTATTCTGTTGCCATGAAATTTCTTTATCGAAATGATGAAATGATTGTTCTGGTATTTTGTACACTGATGGGTGGTTCATTTTGGATGATGCTTGCATTGCTATTTTCAGGCCAGCCCCTTCAATGGCATCTGATACAGAACGACTCAATACTCCATATGACCTACCTCATCATAGGGGCAACACTTGCAACCGTTTATCTTTATCAAATAACCACCATAGCGCTCGGCCCTAATCGCGTTAGCGCCTACATTTATTTAAATCCGGCATTAGTGGCAATAATGTTACTGGTTGTCGATGGAAAGTCTCTGCCTTATACAATACTACCAGGCATATTAATGTCAATAGTGGCAACGGTTGTCCTTCAAAGCAGAAACAACCGTAACGTAGATACTGGAGCAACGAGCAATAGGCGAATAAAACCCTCGGGGGTAGAAAAAAAAAGAAAGGACACTAACCCTTTATAGAGACGCCTTTATAAACATTGATTGCATTTTTTATTATACTTTTTATTGCACGTTAAAGAAAAACACAGGGACAATGAGCCCCTGTGTTTATCATGCTTAGCGTGTTAAGCTTTTCTTCGTTTAATCCCTGCCAAACCAATCAGGCCTACCCCTATCAGCAACAGACTTCCTGGCACCGGAACCGACACAGAACCAGTATTAAACTGTACTTCTCTGAGATTGACGCGGTCACCACCAGCCCCCGGATTGGCGGAAGAATAACCATTATCAAGAAAGGTCATCGAAACATAACGTGTGGTTACCAATGAAGAAAATGAAAAATCTTGCTGCCCAGTAATATTTAGTGAATTGAAGGTCGGGTTATAAGCAATTGATGATCCAAGCCCACCTAAACCGTCGACTTCAGAGGCAAACAATAACGAAAATTCAGTAACCCCATTCGGATGAGTGCCAGGGTTCCAAATCGACATTCCATCCAACGCGGTATCCGCACCGAGATCAAATGTAAGAACAGGTATTGGCGCTGCTGTCGCAAAATAATCACTGGGATAGCCACCAAAGGCAGCGGTATACCATTGCGAAATAAAATTTCCATCAATGGTATTCGTTGCCGAACTTTCCTCCGTGTTAGCGGTAACGCTAACAGGTGAAATTAATGCAGCATTAGCAACACTTGCCAAACCAATTGATGAAACCATTATTGAAGCGCAAACGACGTTTCGCAAATTATATTTCATAAAAATTCCTTTCGTTTATGTTTATTATTTGAACAACAATCCTGCACACTCACTCGTTGACTTATAGCCACTAAAGCCAATGAGAATACCATTGAGACCTACAACAAATTATCTAAATGTTATGCGCTGACGAGACATAGGCAAAATATACGCCATTATTTTATCTCATTGTTTTTATTAAATTATTTATACGTAGGCGTAAAGCCACACCTAAACATGTAAAATATTTCGACAGGCGCTCATGATTATATTGATATTATTACCAGCATCTACTTTTGGCGTCAGCCAGACGCTTTCACTGCACTAAAAATCAAAACAACACGTAAACTCCCTCAGGGTCATTAGTCGGCACTCTAGTTAGTCGACACTCTAGATGGAATAAACTGTTTAAAGTGGGCACCTATTTTGACGGAACCGCTCCAGCAAACGGTGAATTGAAACTCCACTATTGGGATAATAACAATGCAGACAACTCTGGTAGCCTATCAGTTACGATCATTGCGCCTAACGCCTCATAAATCACGAATGAAAGAACGGCAACAACCTATGATTCTATCAGCGCTACTGTTTCTGGCGCGGCGTTCAACGATACTATAACTATTCCCGCGATTATCGATAGTGAAGACCTTCATATTACAAATCGGCTAACGCTTATCGGGGCTGGCGAAGGTAATACCACAATAAAGGTACCGGTAACACCGCAGTCATCACAGTTCAGTGCTCCTCTGGTACAACAAAGGTATCAAACCTGACGCTAACGAGAGGTAATGGTAAAAGCCGCTATATGGGTGGGGTCGAGGAATATTACTTTATTTGGGCGGGCTATTGGTACCCTCACCTCCGGAGGCGATTGTCGACTTGCATACTCCACCGTTACGAACAACAATTACGAACAACAGTTGCGCATAACAGGCGTTATGGTAAGGCGTTCATCTTGGAACTAGAAAAAAACGGCGCAATTCCGGGGCTATTCCCTCCCCTTCATTATAATGGCAGGACAGGTTTGATGCCCAGCGTAGTTGTAAACCACTCAATATACACGCTATGCGTATATTTATTTAGTGTGAGCCGCTGCGGGTGAAGACGTGTTGCGACGACCTTCGAGCAAATCACGGTGATGTTCAAATGCCTCCACCATAAAATGCGTAAAGGCCCGCACCCGCGCAGTAGCACGCAGATCCCTGTGAGTCAGTATCCAGATTTCACCGCAGGTAGTGCTGGACGTAACGGCAAGTCGATGTAAGCTCGACACTGGATCGCCCAAAAAACAAGGTAATATCGCCATCCCCATTCCGGCCTTGGCCGCTTCCAATTGTACAAGAACGTTATCGGTTTGATGAAAAACAGGCGTGGAGGGAAAATCGCTTTCTTTTACCCATTGCGGGTATGGCACACTATCCTCCCAACCGAGCCATTGCATTTGTTCAGCATGGCGATCAGGCTCATGTTGCTCAAGATAACGTTTCGAAGCATAAATACCCTTCGCTGGCTTGGCAATTTGGCGTCCTATCAGATAATCAGGCGGACTTGATGTCAAACGAATAGCGACATCGGCCTCACGCTTTTTCAGATTAAACTCTTCATCAGAAATGGCCAACTCTAACTGAATACCAGGGTATGCTTTAGAAAAATTGGCCAGATCGTGGATAAGTAGATGCGTCACTAATGGTCCTGGCATGGTGACCCGCAGCACGCCATTTAGTTGGGCATCACGCCCGATAACCTGGCGATCAAGTTTAACAACCTCATCCTCGATACGCTGCGCCGACTCAACCATTTCCTCGCCTGCAGGTGTCAATGCATAGCCAGTGGTCAAACGCTCAAATAAGCGCACCCCTAGCTTAGTCTCAAACGCATTAATGCGACGCGATACTGTTGAGTGGTTCACTAATAATGCGTCGGAGGCGGCTCGAATCGAACCTTTACGCGCCACTGCCAAGAAAAAACGTAAATTATCCCAGTCCATACGGTGCATATTTGCAGAATTAAAGCAAATATTCAACAAATCTTGTGCTAAAAAACACCGAACCATCATATAAAAAACGATTATAAATGACATCACATGCAATATTGCACCAATGGTACGCAAAATCGCAGATTTACCCGTGATACTGCAACAGTTAGGATTTACCCACGCCTTAACACCCAAGACCGAACAATTAATTAACTAAGCACCAAGACGACCAAAGGAACCAAGCATGAAAATCTCTATTATCGGCACTGGCAACATGGGCACCACCCTTGCAAAATACGTTGCTGAAGCCGGCCATAACTTACGCCTGGGTTCCCGTTCGGCGCAAAAAGGCGCGCAGGTTGCTACCGACATCGGGCACGATGTAAAAGGTGGCACCATCACCGACGCCCTACTACACGGCGATATCATTTTTCTTGCAGTCCCTTACGCTGCAATGACCAAAATACTCAGCATCACCGGACCACTAGCGGGTAAGATCGTAGTCGATATGTCTAATCCAATTAGCCCACCTCATTTCGAATTGAGCATTGGCCACACGACATCCGCCGCAGAAGAAATAGCCAACCAAATCCCGCAAGCCTATGTGGTTAAAGCATTTAGCAACGTATTTGCCACTGTCTTGAAGAAAAGCCGTCAATTCGGCTCAGAACGGATACACATTTTTCATGCAAGTGACAACGAAAACGCCAATCAACGTGTTGCAGAAATTATTCAATCGGCCGGGTTCAAAGCCGTCAATGCAGGCCCGCTTAAAAGTGCCCGCTACATCGAACCGATTGCCGCCCTGACCATTCAGGTTGACAACCACTTGGATCGCAACGTTCAAATAGCGGCAGCAATGCTGGAGCGCACACAATAGTTTATTAGGCAACTCAAAATAGCATAGACAGGAAATAACGATGAGCGTGGAAAAAATTGCAACCTTACTAATTAGATGGCGCTGGTTATTCGTAATCATTACCCTCGGCACTGTAATGGCCGCAGCCAGCGGCGGGCGATATATAGGCTTTGCCACTGATTATGAATACTGGTTTTCAGAAGACAACCCTGAACTCAATGCATTTCAGCAACTGCAAAACACCTATAGTAAATCTGACAATGTTATCTTTTTGCTTACCCCAAAAGAAGGAGATATCTTTACCCAACAAACCCTCGCCAGCGTGGAATGGCTCACCAAACAAGCATGGCAAATACCATATTCGACCCGGGTTGACTCGATCACAAACTTTCAACATACGTTTGCCCGTGGTGACGACTTAATTGTGACTGATTTAGTTGAGGATGCTTATTCACTTTCCACCGAGGAACTAACCCGCATCAGACAAATTGCCACAGCCGAACCCTTATTGATAAACCGGGCGGTGTCCAGCGATGAAAAGGTTGCCGCGGTTAACGTAACCATTAACTTACCGAAGAATACCCCGGAGGGTAGCCCTACTGTCACGGCCTATGCAAGAGATCTGATCAAACAGCTCAATGAACAAAACCCCTCATTGGAGATTCACCTCTCCGGCCTGGTCATCATGGACAATGCATTCATGGAAGCATCACAAAAAGATATGGGGTCACTGACGTTATTAATGTTTTTACTGGTTCTGGTGGGGCTGGCTATCTTGTTACGAAGCATCACCGGCACCATCAGCACACTGGTTATTATAGTATTGGCAATCATGTCAACCATGGGCATCTCAGGCTGGATGGGGGTGCTGCTTACGCCTATTTCAGCCAACGCCCCAATCATAATTCTCACCGTTACCGTCGCTCATGCAGTACATATTCTGGTCTCCTTTATTCATGCCATGCGTATTGGACAACATAAACGTGAGGCCATGATCGAAAGCCTGCGTATTAATTTACAGCCGGTATTTCTAGCCACGTTAACAACGGCGATCGGTTTTTTGTCAATGAATTTCTCCGATGTCCCTCCCTTCAAGGACCTCGGCAATATGGTCGCGATTGGAGTACTGTTTGCTTTCATGTTGTCCATCACCCTATTGCCAAGTCTGATGCTATTATTACCAGTGCGCGTACCCGTGGTTAAAAACTATCGCAACCGCCATATGGAAAAGCTCGGTGATATAGTCATTCGTTATCGTGGCCTGGTGCTGTGGTCAACAGTTGGCTTGTCGCTGATATCAATCAGTTTTATCGCCAGCAACGAGGTAACCACGGAACCTCCCAAATATTTTGATAAAAGCGTGCAATTCAGGATCGACACTGACTTTGCCTCAGAACACCTCAGCGGCCCTTATTATATGGAGTATTCCCTCGACTCGAAGGAAACCGGCGGGGTCAGCAATCCGCAATTTCTAAAACATATTGACAACTTCAAAAACTGGCTGATGCAGCAACCCGAAGTCGTGCATGTTAATGCAATCACCGACATCATGAAGCGCTTAAACAAAAACATGCATGGCGATGACCCAACACGGTACGGCTTGCCGGAACAACACAATTTAGCCGCGCAATACTTATTGCTTTATGAAATGTCGCTTCCTTATGGCTTAGATCTTAACAACCAGCTAAATATTGATAAATCGGCCACACGGTTGATCGTGTCCATGCATAACCTACCCAGTCCAAAAATGCTGGCGTTCGAAACCCGTGTACAATCCTGGTTATCAACAAATATGCCCAGCCTCGATGTCACGGCGGGCAGCCCCATGTATATGTTCTCCAACATTGCCCAACGCACCGTCAGTAACATGAGTATTGGAGTATCGTTTGCGTTAATCCTGATTTCGTTATTACTTATTATCTCGTTACGCTCCTTAAAGACTGGGTTAATCAGTCTTGTTCCCAATCTCATTCCACCTGCCGTAGCCTTTGGTATATGGGGTATGCTGGTGGGCGAAATCGGCTTCTCCCATGCCGTCGCATTTGGTATGACAATCGGGATTATTGTTGATGACACGGTGCATTTTCTCAGTAAATACCTGCGTGCCCGGCGCGAAAAAGGCCTTAGCCCAGAAGAGGCCGTGCGTTATGCGTTTTCCAACGTTGGGGTCGCACTGGTAATTACCACTGTTGTACTGGTCATTGGCTTTATGGTACTGGCATCCTCCACCTTCAAACTAAACAGCGACCTGGGTCTAATTACGGCTCTCACTATTACCATCGCCTTGTTACTGGATTTCCTGTTGCTGCCCGCCTTATTAATGGTATTCGACCGAAAATCGAAAAACACGGTAGCCCAAAACATAAAACCTACCATTGAAACGGCTTCTTAACAAAACGCTATCTTAAAACGAGAAAAAACATGAATAAATTATTATCCATAAGTCTAACCTGGTTGCTAATCATCAATGCCGCCTTAGCCCAAACTGATGAAGAAAAAGGCCTGGTAATTGCCCAGAACGTGGACCGTCACGATCAGGGCTGGGAGGATGTAACTGCGAGTATGAAAATGATACTGCGTAACCGCCACGGCGATGAAAGTACCCGATCCATTCGCATTAAAACTCTGGAAATCGATGACGATGGCGACAAAAGCTTGACAATCTTCGACACCCCCCGCGATGTGAAAGGCACGGCGTTCTTATCTTTCTCCCATATTGTCAACCCTGACGATCAATGGCTGTACTTACCCGCCCTGAAACGGGTAAAGCGCATCAATTCAGCCAATAAGTCCGGCCCATTCATGGGCAGTCAGTTTGCTTATGAAGACCTGGCCTCCTTTGAAGTGGGCAAATATCGCTACAAATACTTGCAGGACGAAAAGCTTGGAGAACACGACACCTTCGTAGTAGAAAACTATCCGCAATACAGACACTCAGGCTACGCCCGGCAGATCGTCTGGATCGACAAACAGCGTTATATACCACTGCAAGTGAAATATTACGACCGTAAAAACGACTTACTAAAAACGTTGATATTTAATAATTACAAACAATATCTCGGTAAATATTGGCGAGCTCATGAACAGGTAATGGAAAACCACCAAAACGGAAAAACCACACAACTCACCTGGACCAACTACCAATTTCGCAATGGATTGACCAAAAGAGACTTTGAACGCACCAGTCTAAAGCGAGCACGATGAAGCGGGCTTTCAACCTACTTCCATGGACTCTTAATACAAACTTTACTTCAGGAGTATCATCGATAGATAAGGGGCATCGGTTCTTTACCTAGAATACTGCCGTTAGCCCCGTAAACAGCGTTGAATTCCACATACCCTATTATGTAGTGCATTTGGCTCAGCTTACCTTAAGTCAATGACCACAACACGGTGCTCGTATCCGATTACCTTTGTCGAATCTTCAACCTAAAATGGCCGGTATAATACTAGCCTCCTCCCACTCACGTTGCATTTTGATAATACCCTGTGGCCTCAGAGCGCCCGTGCTCTTACAACGGGCTTGCTCCTAGAGAATTCGTCATACTGGGCGCCAAACAATGTAGGAAAAGTACAGAGAGCGATTGTTAATAGTTTTATCTGTGTACCCTCCACAATTATCCTGCATATTAAGTCACATCACTCTATGTGCTTGCATTAACCAACATTATTTTTCAGTTCTTCATTCATTAAGGCGATCACTTCTACATGCAGTGGGATAAGATTTTCAAAGATTAACTTTGCTTCTTGCAACTCATTGTCCAACGCAAGTTTTTCAATTCGTTCAGATAACTCAGCTTGTTTAATGGCACCGAACTGACGACTCGATGACTTTAACGAATGCATGACAGCGGACAAGGACTTCGCGTCATTTTCATCGATAGCGTCTTGCGCCTTTTTTATATTATCTTTTAATGTCGTTGTATGTAGTTCGACCGCAGCAGGGAACTTATCCCGAAAAAGCAATTTAAGATTATCAAATATGGGGAAATCCAGAACCTCCGTCGACTTATTTTTTATATTTACATCAATGAAAGCAACTCTATTTTTTTCATCTAACATATTGCTCGGCGGGCTTTCTTTTAATTTATGCGGTATCCATTTTACAAGCAAAGCGGCTAATTCATTCTGGTTGACCGGTTTAGATATATAATCGTCCATCCCCGCGTTTAAACATTTATCCCTGTCGCCTTGCATGGCATTTGCGGTGAACGCGATAATGGGTGTTTTTTTCGCATCAGATTTACTTTCTAAAAGACGAATATGTTTTGTTGCCTCAAAACCATCCATTTCCGGCATTTGACAATCCATTAAAACAAGATCAAACTCATGCTTATTGATCATCTCAAGTACTTCAACACCGTTGCCGGCAGGCGTAATACTGCAGCCGTATAATTCAAGAATTTCCGCGACGACCATCAAATTGACAGGGTTATCTTCAGCAACCAATATATGAACATTACTAAATATGGGCTTATATGTTAAATTTGTCGTCGCTTCTTTGATGGTATGGCGGGTTATTAGAGGAATTGGAGTATTTTCCTGTTTCGCATTCCATATTATTGAAAGAATTTCGTTTAATTCAGTAGGGCGTGTGGGTTTCGTCAGATACCCATCCACTCCTAATGATTTTAATTTTTTGCCGTCGCCACCACGCGGAGATGAAGTAATAAATATAATTATAGTGCCCGCTAACCGTGAATCTTGTGATATTTCTTCAGCCAACATTTCTCCATCCATACCCGGCATTTGATAGTCGGTAAAAATAATATCAAATGGTCTATTTTTATCGATCGCATCACTCAGCTTTCTTAAGGCTTCGAGTCCCGAGCTAGCTGTCTCCAAGTTCATTTTGAGTTCGCCAATCTGGTCCGCTATAATCGCTCGCGCTATTTCTATATCGTCGACGATAAGCGCGTTGAGACCATTAAAAACACTATAATCACCAACAACTTCAGGAGCGGTAATATTTTCTGTTTGCTGAAGATTCATGGTGAAGGAAAATGTTGACCCTTCGCCCGGCACACTGGCCAAAGTAATCCCACCCCCCATAATAAGACTGAGTTCTTGTGAGATGGATAAACCTAACCCAGTTCCACCAAACCTACGTGTGGTTGAACCATCCGCCTGGTCAAATTTATTAAAAATAATGGCTTGTTTATCTTCAGGTATTCCTATTCCGGTATCTTGAATTGACACTCGGACCTTAATATTATCACCTGATTGATGGGCTAATTCGACGGCCATTATTACGTAACCACGCTCAGTGAATTTAATGGCATTGCTTAATAAATTTAATATAATTTGTCTAATTCGGCCAGGATCACCAATAACGTAATTTGGTGTACCCGGCTTAAATCTTAACAACATCTCCAGATGCTTATCTCGGCATTTCATTGCCATCAGCTCTGCAACTTCTTCACTTAACAATTGCAAATCAAAGGGTATATTTTCTAACTGCAATTTACCGGCTTCGATTTTTGAAAAATCCAAAATGTCATTAATAATCGTTAACAGTGCTTCCGCAGAATGCATCGTTGTTTCAGCATAATATTTTTGCTTTGCACTCAGGGTTGTATCCAACAACAACCCTGTTGTGCCAATAATACCGTTCATTGGAGTTCTTATTTCATGGCTCATGTTGGCCAAAAATTCAGACTTTTGGCGAGTAGTATCTTCAGCCCTAATTTTTGCTTCTTTAAAATTCTCACTCATTTTTTTGAACGCATTCGCCGCTTGCGCTAACTGCCCGACCTCATCATTACGGTCGAGGCCCGGAATCGTCTCACTAAAGTCACCTCGCACTAAATTAGCAAATGTATTAGCAATCGCCTTAATTCCCTTAGAAATAGTAAAATTGTAAAAAACAGCAATTAGCATAAGGACTGGTATAAAAACAAATAAAGTAATTTTTACCACTTGTATACTGTTCTTGACTACGGAACGACTTTTTCTTGAGATATCGTCAAGAATACTAAGTGTGTGGGTTCGGAGTTTATGTGACAACGTTGAGAACTCAAGGGCTTCACCTGCCATGACAACGTTCACCAGTGACAAATAAATGCGGTTAGCCTGTACTGATTGATCAAAAGTGTATTTAAATTGATTTATTAGCGCAACGAAGGTCGTATGATCAAGTTTTGCCGTGCTAACAAGTCTGGGCAATATTTTCTCATTGGTAGCAAGTATAAGGTTAATTTTGTCATTAACATTTTTTTTCAGTTCATATCGACGGTTTTTTATAAAATCGAGCGCATCCAGGTTTGCTTCTAACCACAACTGCAATACCGATTGCACATATACCAACGTTTTAAGGTCACTGTTTTCTTCAGCTAAATGGACGATTGATTTTAAATAGGCTGTGCCGGCTTCACGAATATCAGGCAATTTATTATTAAGCAAATCACGCCGGAATTGAAACCGATTCTCTAGTGAGGTTATATTTTCCCCATATCGCTTAACAACTTCAATCATACTAATGATTAGCCGTAAACTTTCTTTATCTAAAGTGTTATTTTCAATTTCAGATAAGTTCGCCAATATTAGCTGATAATTGGCTTGCATTTTCTTGATGACCGAGCTGCGGCCGGACTGACCATAAACTAATATCGATCGTTGCAGTTCCTCAATATCTTTATTGATATCAAGAATAATGGTTGAATTTTTAGTGAGTCGTGTTGTTTCAGATACGGACTTATCGAGGTTATTCATCGTATTAATGATGAATATTGATAAAGAAATAAAAATAAAAAGTACTAAGGAAAAACCGATACCAATTTTATACCCAATAGTAAGGTTATTAATAAATCTGTATATGAACGTAAGGCGCATAATCTAAGAGCTGAGAAAATCATACCATTTATCTAAACTGTAATCATAATTGTCCATCACGGTATTCCAAACTGCGATATTTGAAAAACGTTTAATATAACTGCCGCCGTCGCGGCTTTCTCCAACTTTGACGGAAACATTTCCATCAGTACCCTTTAATGCCTTAGTTGCAACTTGACCTGCATACCAATAATCCCATTCTTCAGGCGACATTAATGAGCGTGAACGTTGCGGATTCGAAATATAGTACCCCTGCCTGGCAATAAAGGCTCCAGGGTATCCAGACAACCACCAATTCATGTATTCATAGGCAGCATCCTTAACATGACCATGGGTTTTTGCAGAAAGGCACATAACACCATGCCAGGCGCGATAGCCTTCTTTGGGTGAGGCATACGTAACGGGTATCCCCTGCCCTTTAGAGGCGGATACACCAGGCGAAAACATGCTTTGAATCGATACCCGTTTGGAGACCATAAAATCCACCGATTGCGGAACGGAAGTCCAGAAGCCCGCAAAATGCCCTTGCTGTTTTTTCTCGGTTAAAATAGTAAATAATTGATCAATTTCAGCGATACTCATATTGCCAATATTTTTGAACTTCATCAGGCCAGCGCCTTCCGCTGCAAGTGCGGCGTCAAAAATACCAATCGTTGGAGCATTAACCAATGCCACCTTACCTTTATTTTTATTATCTAATAGCCACGACCAGCTCTCGGTCTCATAAGGCATACCTTTAGTGATAACATTGGTGTTATAACCAAAAGAATCGACATTATGCACATACGGCATAAAACTAACCTTGTTGCTAGGTTGTGACCCTAAACTATTGTCTGCTTGAACATAAAGTAATTTATTGGGGGCATCCCCTTTACCTACGCGAGCATTCGCGGCAATTCTCCCTGTTTTAGTAAGGGGATTAATTTCCGACCAGTAACGAAGCCGTTCTATCTCAATCGGTTGAATGGCATTGGCCTGCCATAAAATATTAATACTGTCCGACCATTGTTCATATAAATCAAATGAGTCGGGACTAGATGCCGCTTTTTGAAGAACAGCAGCACTACCTTTAGGTTCAAACTCTAGTTTGATACCCAAGTCTTTCATCGCTCGCTGGCGAAGCTCTTCCTGGAGAGTAACATGTGTTCCTAATACGCGAACAGTCGATGCCTTTTTGCTATAAACATAGGGTGCTTTTACAGCCGCTAATCCCAGCACAGATGTTTGTGCCAGTTTAGTTAAAAATGTTCTTCTTGAATGATTAGTAGACGCCATACTCAACCTAAGATGGGTAATAGATTTAAATTGAATTGAGGCATATATCGTGCCATAAAAAAATTATTAGGTGTTCCAGCATAAGCCACTCAATCCACGTTAAATTGATACTCTGATTGTAATACACTAATAGTAGAATAAAAGACGGTCTTTCTTTTTTCGTTCAATTAAGCCCGCAAATAGCTACCGACAAACAATCGTTTTCTCTAAATTCCGCTAAAAAAATAGACCGTTTGATATTTTTACTTTCGGAAAATATCAATTCTCGTCACAATCTGATCCTTATATAAAACGTTAAGTTGCTATCCCTGTTTTTACCCGCAACGAACACTGAAGCGACTATCCCGAAACAACCAATGTATTATTAGTGACATGGAGAAAAATTTAATTCAGGTGCTTCCCTTTTTGGAATATTGGTTGAATGGGTGCATCCCCATAGGGTTCGCACCCACTCAATTCTCATCGAGTAAGTCACATCATCGAATTTCATAGCCACCTTACTCAATGCCAACAATTTGGGTTTGGCTGGATTCGAGTTGCGCTAACAGTGTCACTTTTTTCTCGCTAAAACTGTGATAACTGCCATTTCCAATAATAAACCTAAATTTCGCAGTTGACCGCGCAAAAATTAACTGGCGCGGTGAATACCCTTAATTTTTACATATCACCACCTCCACTGTTTGAGTGAGCACACTACGATCTGTATAGCAGCGCTGATCGTCCAACAGCGAAATTTAGGTTAACGCACTTACATTATTGTGATACCGATTAATACAACGACCGCCGCTTGTAAGATGTATTTACGGCCGCCAACTAGCCAAGTACCGACCAAAACCGTTGATCAATGCTCGTATAAACATGCATCGCTACTCATTGAACGTTTTACGTTCAACTGGACAACGACCACATTTATCATTTTTTCTTTGCTTGACACACAAGCCAAGCCCCATTAAAGTTTGCAGCTGATTTAGGTGTCCCAAGGGTATCCACCCAAGGGATGAAACGGGAAGCCGGTGCGACTGGTAAGAATAAACCAGTACAATTCCGGCGCTGCCCCCGCAACGGTAAGCGAGTTTAAGCAGGTCACACAGCCACTGCGTTTTAACGTGGGAAGGCGATCTGTCAGGCTAATTAGCCACTCGTGAGCCCGGAGACCGGCCTAAAGACATTGATTGGTATCGCGGAGGGCGATAGCGGCAAGCAGGTTTTCCTTGTCCCCTGTTTCCGTTTTATTTTCCTTTGTGTACTTACAAATTCCAAGCACTAAGCGCGGGCGGGCGCTAGAGGAAAATAATGAAACACGGCGTCCTATTGACAGTACCCCAACGATTGGCCGCAGACGACATACTTGTGGTTGAACTTGCTGGCGATCAACTCAGTTCCCAACTCAATCGCAGCGCGAATAGTCGGGTGAAACGCCAAAACTGGCGGACATGCACCCTCATAGGGATAACAGCATGAGCACATCCGACCGGGAACAGCGTCACCATACTCGCATGCAACGCAAAAAAACCGTGGTGGATGCAGCCATCGCCCGCGCCGATCGCGACCAAGGCCTGTTGTTGGTACTCACGGGAAATGGTAAGGGAAAATCCAGCTCCGCATTTGGCATGGCCGCACGCGCACTGGGGCATGGCATGCAAGTGGGAGTGGCACAATTTATCAAAGGCCGCTCCGATACCGGTGAAGAAGGTTTTTTTCGCCAACAGCCTGGCGTAACCTGGCATGTGCTCGGCGAAGGCTTTACCTGGGAAACCCAAAACCTCGCGCGCGACACACAAACCGCACAACGCGGCTGGACTATCGTGCAGGAAATGCTGCGCGATACGTCGTTAGGAATGGTCATTCTCGACGAACTGACCTATCCACTCAAATATGGCTGGCTTGATATCAATGCCGTACTGGTCGACATTAACACCCGACCCGCTATGCAACATGTCATCATTACCGGCCGCGCCGCCCCCGACGCACTTTGTGATGCCGCCGATACCGTTAGCGAATTACGCGACATTAAGCACGCTTTTCGTGCTGGAGTGAAAGCCCAAAAGGGAGTGGATCAATGACAACTTGCCCTGCATTGTTTATAACCGCACCCGCCTCCGGCCAGGGAAAGACCACCGTCACTGCTGCCCTTGCGCGCTTGCACCGTAGCCAGGGACGCAAGGTTCAGGTGTTTAAAACCGGCCCGGATTTTCTCGACCCAATGATTCTTGAGCAAGCCTCAGGTACACCGGTCTATCAGCTTGATCTCTGGATGAGCGGCGAAGCACATTGTCGCCAACTGTTATACCAGGCCGCCACTGATGCTGACTTGATTTTAATCGAAGGCGTAATGGGTCTGTTCGATGGCGAACGCTCCAGTGCCGACCTCGCGACACTGTTTGATATCCCGGTACTTGCCGTCATCGACGCCAGTGCCATGGCGCAAACCTTTGGTGCGGTGGCGCTGGGGTTAGCAAGCTATCGCTCAACATTGCCTTTCGCCGGGGTGTTCGCTAACCGCGTGGCCAGCGCACGCCATTATGAAATGCTAACAGAGAGCCTGCCACCCGGCGTAGCTGCATTTGGCTGGTTGGCCCGAGATGCCGATATCACCTTGCCCGATCGGCATCTCGGGTTGGTACAGGCTGCAGAAATCGGTGATTTAGATAACCGCATCAACGGCGCGGCGGCAGCACTGAAAGAAGTGAACACCAGCTTACCTACACCAGTAACATTTACACCAGCGATACCGCCAACAACTGCACTGGCCGCTAACGCAAACCCACTACAAGGCATGCGTATCGCCGTGGCGCACGACAACGCCTTTGCATTTATATATCGAGCCAATCTTGACCTGTTACGCTCCCTGGGAGCAGAGCTACGCTTTATTTCACCACTCACCGACACCGAACTGCCCCCTTGTAACGCGCTTTATTTACCCGGTGGTTATCCAGAACTACACCTCGATCAACTCGCCGCCAATCAGGCTATGATGGCGGCCATTCGCGCCCACCATAACGCCAACAAAACTATCGTTGCCGAATGCGGCGGCATGTTGTACTTGCTGGAATCACTCACCGATACTCAGGGGCATCGCGTTGATATGGTCGGGCTATTACCAGGGCAAGCAATAATGCAAGCAAAACTTGCCAACCTGGGACTCCACGAGGTTGAATTACCCGAAGGTACGCTGCGCGGCCATACCTATCATTATTCACACTTGGACTGCCCACTTAGCCCTGTAGCCACAAGCAAAGGCGCACGCCCAGGACGACGCGGTGAGCCGGTTTATCGTCAGGGTAACCTTCAGGCCAGTTATTTACACCTGTATTTTCCATCTAATCCGGTAGCGGTGGTGCAACTATTTACAACATCATCACCATCACCAACATAACGTTTTATCATTAACGATTGCCATTGATAACCATTACTATTAATAACCATTATTATTAATAACCATAACCACTGCTAACCACCAATAGCGAGCTAACAACTCACTAACAAACTAAAAGGGAGAACACCATGCATATCGAACCCGGGCTTATCGCGCAGTTCAAGGTCATGCTCGCCAACGCCTCAGCACTCGGCATGATGGCTTATTACGCAAAAGACCTCATCAAACAGCCGGCTGACATGGTACGCACCCTGGTCGCGGCATTATTTTTCTCACTGTTCATGCAAAGCTTCCACGTCCCCGTGGGGCCGTCTGAGTTACACTTTGTTGGCGCTATGGTCATGTACTTCACCCTTGGATTCCTGCCAACCCTGCTCGGCTTTGCATTAGGTCTGTTATTGCAGGGGTTGTTCTTCGAGCCGATGGATCTGCCACACCTGGCCGTTAACGCATTAACACTAATAGTCCCCCTCATTGCAGTCCACTACACGCTAGGCCGTAAGCTACGTCATAAACTAAGTAATACCGCCAACGATAACAAGCTTAACTGGCAAACTATCCTTAAGCTCGATGCCATGTATTATAGTGGCGTTACCGCCATGGTGGGTTTCTGGCTGCTGATTGCCAACGTAACCACGCCATTTGCCACATGGGCCGCCTTTGCCACCTCGTATTTAACCATCATTGCCGTCGAACCATTCATTACCTACGGCGCCATCCGTTTACTTAAACGTTATGAGCATACCCGACTGGTTAACGTATGCTTCGCCGTAAAACCCCTCAGCCTGGCCAATTAGTTTGGATGAATCTGGTATGAATGAATCAGGTACGAGTGCATCAAGCACAAACAGCTCCGGCAAGGGAAAAGTGTGGTTCGTGGGTGCCGGGCCAGGTGACCCTGAACTAATCACAGTAAAAGGCCGAGACCTTATTGCCAACGCAGGCGCCATTCTCTACGCCGGTTCATTGGTGTCAATCGCGGCTATGCGCTGGGCACCCGCCAACTGCGAGGTCGCCGACTCTAAAGGCATGACCCTGGAGGACATTGCCGTATGGCTTCAGGAAAAGGCTCAGGTACATAATACCGTGGTACGTCTGCAGACCGGCGATCCCACACTTTATGGCGCACTGATCGAAATGGCGCAACCCCTGGACAAAGCCGGCGTTGAAATCGGCGTAGTACCTGGGGTTTCGTCTGCCATGGCCTCCGCAGCCACCGCCATGGAAAGCCTGACCCTGCCGGAGGTAACACAAACAGTGATACTCACTCGCGTTGAAGGCCGCACGCCCATGCCGACAGGCGAATCGTTGACAGAACTGGCACAACACCATTGCACACTGTGCCTGTTTTTATCCATTACCCTAATCAACAAGGTACAACGCGAACTACTGGCGGCAGGCTGGCATGAGAACGCGCCCATCCTGGTCGTTCACAAGGCGAGTTGGCCTGATCAAGAAAAAGTAATACGCGGTACGCTGGCAACTATTCGTGACCTATGCCGTACCGAAAAAATCAATAGCCAGGCCATGATCATCGCCAGCCCCAGCTTGGGCGCCCGTCACTGGCCGGAATTAAAAAAATCTAAACTCTACGACAAAACATTTACCCATCGTTTTCGCAAAGCTGATAACAAACTGGCAGGGACACAAACATGACAACCACCATTCTATTAGTGGGCCACGGTTCACGCCATACACCCGGCAATACCGAGATCACCACCTTCTCCGAGCACTGGGCCAGCAAAAATCCACAATGGCAAATTGAAACCTGCTTTATCGAATTCGCTGACGTGATGCTTGACCAGGGCCTCGACAATGCGGCCAAACGGGCCCAAAAGGTCATCGTCGTGCCACTCATTCTAAATGCCGCGGGCCATGTCAAAATGGAGATCCCCCACCATATCGAAGCGGCGCGCAACCGCCATCGCGCCGTTGAGTTTATCTATGCGCGCCATCTTGGTGCCGCCGACCAAATCCTGTCCATTCTGAAGCGCAACTTACGAAAAGTGTTGGCAGAAATAGATGTACCAGATCCAAAAACAACGGGGGTGATCCTGCTGGGACGCGGTTCATCGGACCGCATTGCCAACGGCGAAGTTGCCAAAATGGCGCGCTGGTTATTTGAAGAAAGTGACCACGAACTCATCGACATCGCGTTTACCGGTATTACTCACCCGCGCCTTGAGAGTGTCGTTCAACGTCACAGCAGGCTGGGCATGAGTCAGATTGCCATTCTGCCGTATTATCTATTTACCGGCACATTAATTGAGCGCATCAAACGGCAGGTTATCCGCTTACAAACTCAATATCCACAACTGACCATTGCTCACGGTAACTATTTTGGTTTTGAAGACGAGATTTATGCCTTACTTAACCAGCGTGTGCTTCAAGCCCTTGGTGAAGCCCCTGATGCCGACAACGGCATGATGGAGTGCGATGGCTGCAAGTACCGCATCCTTGCCGAAGAACACGGCCAGGGTCATCATCACCACGATACCGCTCACCATACTCACGCACCGGCCACAGACAAACAGGATGCTGCCGCATGAGCAATATAGCCACGGAACAACTCACCCAAGCGGGCCAGAAGATTGAACACGACTCATTTGCCATTGTCGACCAGGAATCCGGCCCACATCACTACCACCCGGATCAATGGCAGATCGTGCGACGCATGATACATGCAACCGCCGACTTCGAGTTTAACGGTTTAACCCACTTTCATGACCAGGCGGTGGAGGCCGGACTGACTGCCATCGCAGCCGGGGCAAATATCGTCGCCGATGTGGAAATGATCTGTGTGGGTTTATCCCAACCCCGCCTGAACCACTTTGGCGTCCATACTCATCATTTTATAGCCGATGCTGACGTGATTAACCGAGCCAAGGCAGAAAATACCACCCGTGCGGTTCAAGCAATGCGTAAAGCACAACAGCTGGCACTGCTCGATGGCAGTATCACTGCCATCGGCAATGCACCCACGGCACTACTTGAAGTGGTGCGGTTGATTGAAGAAGAAGCGATTCGCCCGGCGCTTATTGTTGGCATGCCGGTGGGATTTGTCTCCGCCGCCGAATCAAAAGCGGTGACCCGTAAATTGCGCGACATTCCCTGGATCATCACCCAGGGACGTAAAGGCGGATCAACCCTGGTGGTCGCTGCAATCCACGCATTACTGGCGCTTGCCGAAGCGCAGCAGGGATCGCGCACCGACAATGCCCAGGTGGCGATCGATAAATAACGATCCTTAAGTAGCGATCCATAACTAACCATCAATAGCTAACGGTCCATAACGAACAATACCTAAGTCATATAGTAGTCTACCGCCATGATGGAGAAAACCAAAAAGAAAGGCACCCGTACCGGCTTCACCACTGGAGCCTGTGCGGCGGCAGCAGCTCGCGCTGCGACGCTGGGGCTGGTTAATGGGGAGGTTCCAGATAACGTTAAGTGTCAGCTACCCAACGATCAATGGGTTAACTTTTCCATCATCGATGGCCGCAGCGACGGGGGTAACCGTGCTCATGCGGTTGTGGTTAAAGACGCAGGCGATGACCCCGATTGCACGCACGGTGCTCACCTGACAGCAGATGTATGTTTGATAACTCATGCTCCCGGTACCGTGTTGCTGAAAGGTGGTTTTGGAGTGGGCACCATCACCATGCCGGGACTCGGATTAACCGTGGGTGGTCCAGCCATCAACCCGGTGCCACGGCGCAACATCGAGGATAACGTTCGCAGCGCCGCGGGCACCCTGCTCGACAAACAAGGCCTGGAGGTCACCATTTCAGTCCCTGAAGGGGAGGCCATGTCCAAAAAAACCTTGAATGCCCGCCTCGGCATTATCGGCGGTATTTCTATCCTCGGCACTACCGGTATTGTACGCCCCTATTCCACCTCGGCGTTTCGCGCCAGTGTTATTCAGGGTATTGAAGTGGCTGCGGCACAAGGACAGGATACCGTAGTACTCACCACGGGCGGGCGTACCGAAAAGTTTGTGATGAATGAACTACCTCACCTGGACTCCGCCTGTTTTATACAAATGGGCGACTTCCTGCGTTACGCCCTGGATACCGCCGTCAAGGCAGGCGTCCATGAGGTAATTATTGGCGGCATGGTGGGCAAACTCACCAAAATGGCGCAAGGTGAAACCATCACCCACGCCGGTCGCGCCGAGGTGAGCACCGCCCTACTGGCAGAACTAGCCCGTGACAGTGGCGCACCACCGGCGGTATGCGAAGACATCCGTGCTGCCGAAACCGCCCGTTATGCCGCCGAACGCATGACCGAACTGGGGTTAGTGGATGCATTTCATAACGCACTGGCACAACGCGTGGTTCACACCCTTGCCAAGCGTTATCCCCATAAATTCACCTTAACCGTATTGGTGTGTGATTTCGAAGGTAACAAAATCGCTCAAGCGCAAGGAAACCACCATGAATGAAACCCAAACGATCAAACCCGGCTCTCAAACCGCCCCGCCTTGCCGTATTATCGGTGTTCTGGATGACGGTATTGCCAGCCTTACACCCCGGGCCTTTGCTCACATTAAACAAGCCGATCTCGTCATTGGTGGCAACCGCACCCTGCAATTATTTGAACCCCATTTCGCGGCACACACTCAGCGCCGCGATTTAACCGGCCACCTGATGCAAGTGCCTGACTGGATTCGCGATGCACAGGCCGATGCCATGCAGGTGGTGGTACTAGCGACCGGTGATCCTTTGTGTCACGGCATTGCAGGTTTTCTACAATCCCGTTTGTGTATCGAGTCCTTTGAGATATTACCCAATGTGTCCACAATCCAACTGTCCTGTGCACGCCTTGGTATTCCCTGGCAGGACCTGAAAATCTGTTCAGTACACAACGGCGATGCCGGTGAATGGCACGCCGGTGCTGGCCCTGATCATGGCCTCTATCCTGTTCTTCAGGCAGTGCATCATCATGATCGTGTGGCGATTTTCACCAGCCCCCACAATACCCCCGCCCGTATCGCACGACTGTTAATACAGGAAGGTTTACAAGACGAATTTCGCCTGGCCGTGGCAGAACACCTATTACAGGATGACGAGCGTATCATTACGGATTACCCCATCCCTCAGGTAGCCGAAAACGATTTTGCTGATCCCAACATAACACTATTATGGCGTATCCAACCCGCACCGCGCCCTGTGTTGTTCGGCCTGGCTGACAATCAATATCATCAGCGCAAACCGGACAAGGGACTCATTACCAAGCGCGAAGTCCGTGCAGTATCACTGGCGCGCATGCAATTGCGCAGCAACAGCGTAGTATGGGATATTGGTGCCGGCTCCGGCGCAGTGGGGCTTGAAGCTGCGCGACTAGCGACCGACGGTTATGTCTATGCCATTGAAAAAAACAGCGACGATGCGGCTATCGCAATCCAAAACAAACGGGCGCTTGGCATCAGCAACTATACTTTAGTGCAGAACAAAGCCCCCCAGGGTATGGATGCCTGGCCCAACCCTGATGCTATTTTTATCGGCGGCTCTGGCGGATCGCTGGCCGCATTGATCATTGAATGTCTGCAACGCTTAAACCACCACGGTGTACTGGTGATGAACTTCGTTACGGTCGAAAACCTGGCAACGGCCACCGACACCTTAAAGGAAAGCGGCGCACACTGGGATATCACGCAGTTACAGGCATCCCGCTCCCGCCCCATACTCAACATGCACCGCCTCACAGCGGAAAACCCGGTCTGGATCGTCTGCGCACAACCGGCAAACCCAGACAACAACCCCAGGCGACCAGCATGAATAACCCGGATATCAACAACCCGCACGCCAACAACCACAGCACCCATATAAATGGCCGCTTATACGGCGTGTCACTGGGGCCGGGCGATCCGGAACTCATAACACGCCGCGCCTGGCGCTTATTGCAACAACCGGGGGCCTGCTGGACGTATCCGGTACGCAACCAAAAAAGTGACAGCTACGCGCTTGGCATTGTGCAGGCAGCGGGGCTTGCCCTCCCCGCCAAGCATCAGGCGCTGGTATTTCCCATGACGCACGACATCGAAAAATTGACGAAATACTGGTTGCGAGCAGCACACACGACGCTGGAGATACTGCGCAGCGGTACTGATGTGATGTTCCTGGTAGAAGGCGACGCCTCGACGTATTCCACCTTCGGTCACCTGTCGCGTACCCTCCACGCATTGGATGCCAGTATCAATGTGGAAACCGTGGCAGGAGTTACCTCTTTTAACGCCGCGGCAGCAAGACTGCAAATACCCCTGGCGGACGTTGACGATACTGTCGCTATCATTCCTGCCGGTTATGGCATTGCCACCATCGATCGGATGTTAAATGACGTTGATACCCTGGTACTACTTAAAGTAAAGCCACTACTGGATGACATCATCGCCTTACTGACCCAGCGTAACTTGTTAGCACACAGCGCCTTTATTGAAAAGGCAGGATCGGGGCAAGAGCGCGTCATACGGGACATTACATCCTTGCGCAACACAAGCGTTAATTATCTATCGTTATTGTTGGTAAAAAACCCCCAACGCCAACGCAGCGAAATTATTCGCGGCTGCCGAAAAAAATCCACCATTGCTGAGACCGGGATATTACAAACATAGCGGTGTCACGGCCGTTAAAAATATCGAACTCATTGAATAATACATTGAATACATTGAACTCACCGAACTCACCGAGCAAAAGGAGCACTACCAATGAACCCATCGACACAACCACGGGTCGTCCTGGTGGCGATTACCAAACACGGGGCCGCCCAGGTACAAAAACTCGCACCACAACTGCCGCAGGCCAACATCGTGGTCTCTGCCAAGTTCGCCGCAACAATGGAGGGCCTGGCTAATCAGGTCACTGTTTATGAAGGCGCACTGCGTGCGCAAATTGCCACATTGTTCGCTGACTACGACCAGATTGTTTTTTTTGTTTCACTTGGCGCGGTGGTGCGGCTCATCGCGCCACACCTTAAATCCAAAGACGAAGATCCCGGTATACTGGTAGTGGACGATGCCGCGCAATTTGTTATTCCGCTACTATCAGGACACGTCGGAGGTGCCAATGCCTATGCAGAACAACTGGCGCAGCAACTCGGGGCAATACCGGTAATCACCACCGCCTCCGATGTGGGAAAAACCATTGCAGTGGATATCCTGGGGCGAGAGTTGGGCTGGCAGGTGGAAGCTCCAAAGATCAATATTACCCGCGTCTCAGCCCACGTGGTTAACGGTGAACCCATCGCTTTCGTACAAGAGAGCGGCGCTAAAAACTGGTGGACCCGCACCACGCCGCTACCGGATAACATACATTTTTTTGCGCAACTCGAAGACGTGGATCTTGACAAGCATAAAGCCGTATTATGGGTAACCCAGCGCGACATCAAACCCACGCTTTGGCAACAATTGGATGAACGCCTGGTGGTGTATCGCCCGCCGGAGCAGCAATCGTGACCCAGGTAACATTAGGGCTGGGGTGTGATCGCGGCACCTCTCTAGAAACCCTGCAAGGTGCTGTGGCTCAGGCGCTGAATAGCATTAACTTATCATTAAACGCCATTACCGAAATCGCCACTATTGATAAAAAAAGTGATGAACCCGCGATTTTGGCACTTGCGCAACATCACGGCTGGCCACTACGATTTTTTAGTGCTGACACGCTTGCAGCAGTAGCGGTACCCAGTCCTTCGGAGACCGTGCGCAAATACATGGGCACGCCAACCGTGGCAGAAGCCGCGGCCTTGTTGGCGGCCAATACCCACATGGGCAACCTACTGCTTGAAAAATACAAACACCTGGGCACCGATGGCAAAAATGCCACGGTCTCATTCGCAATAAAACGCAGTGCGCAAGCAGTGCACAAAGAGATAAAATAAGGAGCCACAATGAATAGCGGAAAAATCCTCCTGGTCGGTTTTGGTCCAGGCGCAATACAACACATGACACTGCGCGCCCGCCAGGCCATAGAGGAAGCGGACGTGGTTATCGGTTATTCCACCTATATTCAGTTGGTCGCTGACTTGCTCGATGGCAAGGAAGTGATCCGTAAAGGCATGACCGAGGAAATCGACCGTTGTATCGAAGCCTATGATCAAGCAAAACTGGGCAAAACCGTCGCCCTGATATCCTCCGGCGATATCGGTGTTTATGGTATGGCTGGCCCCACTTACGAAGTATTACTGCAATCGGGCTGGACACCGGCCAGTGACATCAAAGTAGAGGTGGTACCCGGGAGTACAGCACTGTCAGGCTGCGCATCCCTGGTGGGTGCACCACTCACGCATGACTTCTGCTCCATATCTTTATCGGACTTATTAACCCCATGGCCCACTATTGCCAAACGTATCGACGCCGCGGCACACAGTGATTTTGTGGTTGCCCTGTACAACCCAAAGAGCGGTCGTCGCACCCAGCAAATCGTCGAAGCCCAGCGTATTCTGTTACAATATCGCCAACCGGATACTCCCGTCGCTATCGTTAAGTCGGCGTATCGGGAAGCGCAAAACATCCAACTGGTACGGCTCGATGAAATGAAAGACTGCAAGATCGGCATGTTAACCACGGTGCTCATTGGTAATAGCAGTAGCTACTTCCAAGAGGGCTTAATGGTAACACCACGCGGTTATGCTAACAAATACGACAGTATTACCGGCGCTGTAAAAGCAGGCGAAAAAGCCGGGCGCTCCCTGAGCATGGGCCTGCAAGGCTGGAAGGCCTGTGTACGCCAATACCTGCGCGATAACGACAAACACAGTGACGACCACAACAGTAACGGCAATGCGCCATCATTGCGCGACACCGCCTTTCATTTTGATGCGCAGCCAGGTGATATTCTCTCTGCCATCAGCGAAGCGAGCGTTGACGATGGCGCTGGCGACTTCAGCGCAACCGCCGTAAGCTCAGGCTCGGTGCTCGAATCCGCCCGGGAATGGGGACGGGTGCGCGTCGTAGTACGCAGTGAGGCCGGTGCGGTAAGCGAATTGTTATTGGATGCCGCTGACTTCAGGCGCCGTGGTGACTGGTTGAATATCGAAAACGACCATTTTCACCTGCACATCGATGGCGCTCGCATCCATCAGGCATGGCTCATGCGTCGCGGCAACAGCTTACGCAGTGCGCATTTTACGGATATCCGAGGTGACACCGTCTTTAATCTCTCGCTGCTGCGCACCGACGGACAATTCGACAACAACGCCTTGCAACAATTTGAACGGGACTGGCAAAAGCTGGCACAACACAACGTAGGGGAGTAAACAAGTAATGAGCAATAACGGCACTGATTGTCTAGAAAAACCGGATTTAGAAAAAACGAGCTTAGAAAAATCCAGCCTGGAAAAACCCAAGATGATGGATTACCATCGTCACCTGCTGGTGTGCGTTGGCCCACGCTGCACCGAAAACGAGGCATCCCAGGCATTGTTCGACACCTTGGGCGAAAAATTCAAAGCTGCGGGCATCGATAACGGCGCACTGCGCGTTAAACGTACCCGCACCCATTGTTTTGCCACCTGTAAATCCGGCCCCGTCATGTGCGTGCAACCCGATGGCATCTGGTATTACAACGTCACCGAAACCAACCTTGATCGTATTATCAAAGAACACTTTGTCGAGGGACAACCGGTTGAAGAACTTATCTATCACCGGAGCAGCAATGCCTGAAGAGCAGCACTTCTCTTCCCAGGAGAGAGACACACTTTACCGGATTATCGAGGCACGCCGGGATATGCGACACTTCATCGCAGGTAAGCACATCAACGACGACACCCTTGCGCGGCTGCTACAGGCCGCGCATCAGGCACCCTCTGTTGGCCTCATGCAACCCTGGCGCTTCATCCGCATTAGTAACGCGAACTTGCGCCAACGCATAGCTACACTGGTGGAGCAAGAACGTGATGCCACCGCGGCGGCACTGGGTGAACGCAGCACCGAATTTCTTCGGCTTAAAGTAGAGGGCATACGCGAGTGCGCCGAAGTACTGGTTGCGGCCCTTGCCCCTGATGATGGCACATTGTTTGGCCGGCGCACCATGCCTGACGAAATGGCGCTTGCTTCGGTGGCCTGCGCCATTCAAAATCTATGGCTCGCCGCCCGTGCAGAGAACCTCGGCCTGGGCTGGGTCTCCATGTTCGATCCCGCCGCGCTCGCACAAGCACTGGCCATGCCGCCAAACAGCAAACCCGTGGCAATCCTTTGTTTAGGACCGGTGGAAACGTTTTACGCCTCCCCCATGTTAGCACAACAAGGCTGGCGACAACGTCGGCCTTTACACGAGCTGGTATTTCACGATAATTGGGACAACACAACACCACCTTCGCCAGTGGAAAACAAGGCGTGACCGCCGCGCTAATTTTAATTGCCGCGATCATACTGGATCTGACTCTGGGTGAACCCCGCCGTTTCCACCCACTGGTTGGTTTCGGTTATCTGGCTCAGCGACTGGAACAACATTGGCACGCCCATTCAGTTGCACGGGGGCTAATCGCCACCCTGGTGCTACTCATACCGTTCACACTGCTTGCGATAATACCGCAATGGCTAATATCCCCGGAATGGCTCCCTTGGCATATCGCATTTGATATCGTATTAGTCTACCTCGCGATCGGTTGGCGCAGTCTGCACAACCATGCCAGAGCGGTATACACTGCACTGCATGCGAACAATTTACCCGAAGCACAGCGACGCGTAGGCCTCATCGTCAGTCGCGAACCATCAACACTGGACCAACAAGGCGTCGCCAGTGCTACGGTGGAATCAGTACTGGAAAACGGTAACGATGCAGTTTTTGGGGTCATATTTTGGTACCTAGTGGCAGGTGCGCCGGGGGTAGTACTGTATCGTTTAACGAACACCCTGGACGCTATGTGGGGCTATCGTAATACTCGTTATTTACAGTTTGGCCGGGCCGCGGCCCGACTGGATGATGTCATGAATCTAATCCCTGCACGACTAACCGCACTTGGCTATGCCTTTGCCGGTCATTTTACCCCAGCGCTGCGATGCTGGTATCGTCAAGGCAGCCACTGGAAAAGCCCCAACGCCGGACCGGTAATGGCCGCGGGGGCGGGTAGTATTGGCGTTTTGATTGGTGGACCAGCCATGTATCACGGCAGACAGCAAGTACGCCCCGCCCTCGGAGAGGGGCCCTCACCAGACGCCGACACCATCAACCAGGCGTTACACCTGGTACGGCGCACGCTGTTGCTTTGGTTACTGGTTATATTGATCGGGGTCTGGCTTATGGACATTATCACCACGGCCTGAGCAAGTCATGCCGCACCAATTGCAGACATAAGTTACGGCTACAAGTTACTGACATAAGTTATCAACATTAAGTTATCAACATTAAATCATCAATATAAGTTACTGACATAAATTGTTACCATGAAACACCCCAAATGCAGTATTTCCAGGATAACCTGTTCATGACGGCGCTACTCCACCATGGCGGACGTTTGCGCGAGGCCGCGGCACGCTACGACATTGCACTGGAACAGTGGCTGGATATATCCACGGGTATAAACCCCACAGGCTGGGCGGTGCCGGTGCTACCGACAGCGGCTTGGGCAAGACTGCCGGAATGCAATGATGCACTTGAAGCCACCGCCCGTGACTATTATGAGGCCACGCATATACTACCCACGGCTGGCTCACAAGCCGCCATCCAGACACTACCGGCGCTAAGGCCCATATCACGGGTTCATGTACTGCATCCCGGCTATAGCGAACATGCCCATGCCTGGCGCAACGCCGGGCACAATGTGCAATCTGTTTGCGTAACCGACATCGACGACATTATTGCGCAAACAGACGTACTGGTACTGATCAACCCGAACAACCCCACCGCGACCTGTTTTTCAGTAATGCAATTGCTGCGCTGGCACACCCAACTTGCTCGTCGCGGTGGCTGGCTGATCGTGGACGAAGCCTTTATGGATAGCACCCCCGAGCACAGCCTAATACCGTATAGTGAACGTGCGGGATTAATCGTACTGCGCTCGCTGGGTAAATTTTTTGGGCTTGCGGGAGCGCGGGTAGGTTTTATCTGTGCCCCGGCAGAATTATTACAGCGCCTCAATGCCGCGTTAGGCCCGTGGACCATTAGCACACCAGCTCGTTGGGTGGCAACTGAAGCGCTTAATGACCGTCGCTGGCAACAGCTTACGCGCCAACACCTTATAGCCAAGGGAAAATGCCTGCAGGCATTGCTAACGCGACATGGCCTCCCCCCCGTCGGTGGTTGCTCGTTATTCCAATGGATACCCACACCATACGCCGCAGCACTGCACGAAGCACTGGCGCAACGCGGCATCTTAACACGCTTGTTTGTGGCCCCCGACAGCCTGCGGTTTGGCTTACCCGGCGACGACGCACAGTGGCAGCGCCTCGATACGGCATTGGGCCAGGTGGTTGCATCATACCAAGGCGGGCAATATACGCGCCCCAACAAACACAGCGGCAACCCATGACAGCACATACACTGATGGTGCAAGGCACCACATCCGACGCTGGCAAAAGCCTGCTGGTAACCGCGCTATGCCGCTGGCTGGCCCGACAAAATGTCAACGTAGTGCCTTTTAAACCCCAAAATATGGCGCTCAACAGTGCCGTCAGCGTGGATGGCGGTGAAATCGGTCGCGCCCAGGCGGTGCAAGCGCAGGCCTGTAATGTGCCCCCCCATTCGGATATGAACCCGGTACTGCTCAAACCCAATTCGGACATAGGCGCACAGATCATCATTCACGGTCACGCCATCAGCAATATGAATGCCCGCGATTATCACGACTACAAACGCGTTGCGCAACAGGCGGTGCTCGACTCCTACCAACGCCTTGCCGCCCACGCTGACGCCATCATCGTTGAAGGTGCCGGTTCACCTGCCGAAATCAATTTGCGCGACAACGACATTGCCAATATGGGTTTTGCTGAAGCGGTGGATTGCCCGGTTATTCTAATAGCGGACATCAACCGAGGGGGCGTCTTTGCACACCTGGTGGGCACCCTTGAGTTACTCAGTGACAGCGAACGCCGACGTATTAAAGGCTTTGTCATTAACCAGTTTCGCGGTGACCTGGCACTGTTGCAACCGGGGCTGGACTGGCTCGAAGACTATACCGGCAAACCCGTGCTTGGCGTACTGCCGTATCTTACAGAACTGCACCTGGAGGCCGAAGATGCACTGCCACGCAACGAAAAGAAGGTATCACACACCGGGCAACCGCAACTACGCGTCATCATTCCCGCCCTGCCACGCATCAGCAACCACACCGACGCTGACCCGCTACGTTTACACCCGCAGGTCGACTTACGATTTATTGGACCAGGCGACACCCTGGACGGCGCTGATCTCATTATTCTCCCCGGCTCAAAAAGCGTGCGTGCCGATCTACACTGGCTGCGCCAACAAGGCTGGGATCGCGCTATCCAACGTCACCTGCGTTATGGCGGCAAACTTATCGGTATCTGCGGCGGGTTTCAGATGCTGGGAAACTACATTCATGACCCCCACGGCCTGGAGGGTGAAGCCGGCAGTAGCAAAGGACTGGGGCTACTAAACCTGGAAACAACACTGCAACCAGAGAAAAAGCTACGTAATGTACATGGCCAACTAGCAATAGAAAATGTGGCCATCAACGGTTATGAAATCCACACGGGGGTGACAACAGGTAGCGCACTCGAACAACCTGCAGTACATCTTTCCCACGGCCCGGATGGCGCTATCAGCGAAGACGGATTAATATTTGGCACTTACCTGCATGGACTTTTTGAAGCACCCGATGCCTGCAGCACCCTGCTCACCTGGGCCGGGCTGGATAATATACAAACACTTGATATTGCGGCGTTACGGGAGGCGACCTTTAACCGTTTGGCTGACACAGTAAATCAACACCTTGATACCACCCAGTTACGAATACTGTTGGGACTCGAGCAATAACGATAAAACGACATCTAAAACCACGTTCGTGTCAATGTCCAACATTTTACGTTAATCAATATACGCCTATAGCGTTTGAGATTCAGGTGTAATAATCGGGCTAGCATGTTACCCTTAAAGCAAGATCATCTCTTGGGTAACATGCTTCTCCGTGTATTTATAATTTGTGCTAAGGTATATTGCTGGACGTTATTCAACACAGCTATCCAACACAATCATTCAACTCGACCTAAAAGGAAAAAAGTATGAGTAATCGTGATGTTTATGTCGAAAAAATGAAAGCAAAACTGGATGATTGGAACGCCGATATCGCCAAACTTGAAGCGAAGTCAGACAGCGCTAAGGCTGATATGAAAGCGCGATATCATGAAAAAATTGACGAATTGAAACAACGGCGAGACGAGGCTGTTACAAGACTGGAGGAGTTACGAGGCGCAAGCGAAGAGGCCTGGGAAGATACCAAGGCTGGCATCGAAAGTGCGTGGGATTCGCTTAGCAATGCGATGAATTCAGCCATGTCCCGATTCAAATAAACCACTGGATTTTTTGCGCTGCCCAACGAGGCAGAACAAAAGTATACTCGCTAGACTAATCTCGCAAAAAATCATGCCATGTATTTGATTCCGGTTCAAAATAAACACAAACATAATACCAGCATGCGCATTGCGCACTTAGTAAAGGTTGCGCCTCAAACGCTTATCATGCGTCATTACCATTGATACACCTAACGTGTTTAAGGTTTAGGTCATTCGCGTATGCTATTTTTTTGTTCGTCGCTAGCCCGTATATCGCATAGAATTCACGCTATATCGTTCGTCTATTGTTGCCAAAAGCGCATAAAAGGCGACGACTATTCGACCGGTCTCTGATTGTCCAAAAGGTCATTTTCGCCATCCAGCGCTCGTTCATCATTTATTTTTTCTTCCAGATGGGTGTCTGGACGAACGTCCAACATTTCACTCATATAGTCATTATTTAGCGAGAGTGAATTTTTTCCAATGTTGGCATCATTAATATCAACGGTTGCTGTATTTTTGGATTCGAGTAGATGTTTCGCCTGTTGCTGATCGAATCGTAAGCGATAAATAGGTTCAGGTAGCGTAAATCCACGTTCCTGCAATACGTCCATCGCCGAGCGTATGGCAAGACTGCGGGCTTTGCCAAAATCACTCTGCACCTGATCAACCCATGCCATAAACTTTATGACGATATTTGAATCACCGACCACCGTAATCACAGCACTGGGTTCTGGATCGTTAAGCACAAATGCCAGACCACCAACAGCATCCAGACCAATCTTCATTGCCGCTATCGGGTCATCATCTGCATCAATACCCAACTCAAACTCAAATCGTCGTTCGGGGTTGGTCGTGTAATTCAAAATAGCCGCTTTAAATACCGTTGAATTCGGGATACGCAAGTGGTTACCATCCAAGGTCATTAACACGGTTGCCCGCGAAGTTAACCGCACAACCTTTCCCTCATGTTGATCGATCACAACATGATCATTAGCGCGAAACGGCTGGCGAAAGCTAAGCATGATGCTGGAGATATAGTTTTCCATAGAATCCCGAACCGCAAAACTAATGGCTAAGCCAGCCACCCCAGCCCCCCCCAGTATCGTACCCATCAACGCTGTTGCACCGACCAAGTTTAAGGATACGACAAATCCGATTAATATCGCGGCTATTCGAACCGCCTGACCGAGTAATTCCGCCAAAAACGGGTTAGGAGTTAATCGCCGCCACAGCGTTGACCATTTTGCCAGACGATGACCAAGGTATGCGATGAAGAAAAACACAGTAAGCGCAAGGGCAACCAGTGGCAATGCGCGAGCCCAACGCTGAAGGTCCGATAAAAACTGATCAACCATTGGCATCACGTTACCCTCTAAATCAAGGCTACGTTCAATGCCATCATCAACAGTGACAACCCCTTCTATTCGAATAGCCAAAGATAATGCACGCGTTGCCAGTGAGTCATTTGATACACTCCCGGACAGTAATACCACACCTTCTTTCACCGTGACTTTCACCGTGGAAAGTGCCTCAATCTGCGAATAAATACTGGTTAGGCGTGTTTCAATGCTCTCATCTGTGGGCTTACCAGCAACCGCCTCAATAATCGGGTCTGGGTCTTTAAACGGTTCTTCGCCCGGGGCATTAGCTAACGCCACACTAAGCGGCAAAAGAAATAACGCTACAACAGAAAAAATCGCGGCAAGTTTTAGGACAGTATTAAGCGCAGTATTCACTGGACAGTTAGTTGGGTCAGCGTTGCTATTGAAAAACCACATATCACTAATCCCCATGCGTCGTCTTAGATATAAACTCGAAAGATGTAAACTCGAATGTACTTTACAATAAAGTGTAATCATATAGAATACATTACTTCATCGCCAGTTCGTTTTCTGTGAAAACTAGAGTGCTGACATAGCACAAACATAGCATAAACATAGTTCAAATATAGCGCGAACGTAGGGAGCTAAGTCAATCGATGGAAGAGCACACCAACAAGACAGCAGAACTCACTAAACCTCAAGATTTACCACAGCAATTTGACTTTGATTTCGGCATGGCCATTGAGCGCCTGGACAGTTGGGCCGATGGCCTGATTCGACTGCTGCCGAATATCATTCTTGCGATTTTGGTACTGCTATTATTTTGGGGTTTGGGTTCCCTAACCCGCCGTTTTATCCAACGTTACTCCGCTCGCCAAGAACGAAACAACTTGGGAGAGGTTCTCGGCGGTTTTTTGAAATGGGCCGTTATGCTCTCTGGTTTTTTGGTGGCAGCAACGATCGTAATACCAACACTCAAGCCTGGTGATTTAATCGCCGGACTGGGGGTAAGTTCTGTTGCAATCGGTTTTGCATTTAAGGATATATTGCAAAACTGGCTTGCCGGTTTGCTTATTCTTTTACGTCAGCCATTTGAAATTGGAGACCAGATTGACGTTAATGGCCATGAGGGTACCGTTGAACGTATCGAAACCCGAGCCACCATCATTAAAACCTACGACGGGCAACGAATCGTTATCCCGAACAGCAATATATACACCAGCGAAATCCTGGTTAAAACCGCTCACGACAAGCGCCGCAGCCAATACGATGTTGGCATTGGTTATGGTGACAATATCGATAAAGCTTGCGATGTAATAAAGGCCGCCTTGTCAGAAATCACCGATGTTGAAAATGATCCCACGCCAGAAGTAATGCCTTGGGACTTGGCTGCAAGCTGGGTCACTATCCGAGTTCGGTGGTGGACAAATAATAGTAGCGCAAATAAAGTCCACGTCCACGCATCGGTTATAAAGGCAATTAAACTTGCCTTAGACAACGCTCACATTGATATGCCTTATGAGACTCAGGTTCAATTATTACACGATCAAACTGAATCGACAGATGGGGATCGTGCCGCGCAACGTGAAGGATGGCCTTCAGCCGAAGAAGGCACTAGCCAACCACGCTGGAAAGCGCAGCAGGCGTATCAGGGTGCGAGCAACACCACGTCAAAATAATGAATTCGCACCTCAATCACGCATCATAATTTCGGGGTGAATCATCACCGGCGCGATCATCTGCATGAGCGCTCTTCTGTAATGTTATTCTGAATCACTATGGATAAGTACGTTTAGTTATGTACATTTAGTTAAGTACATTCAATTAGGTCCATTTGCACAAGCGCGTTTGCATAAACAAGACCTAAGGAATGGCTTGTTTATCCGCACTGGTTCACTGCAACAAGTCAACGTAACGTAGCACTGCGCGGTACGGCAGAGGAGAGTTAACAATGCTGAGAGTTAACAATGCTTGATCGATTGAGGTTTCTTATTAACCGAGTCGGCGAGAAGTTATGGGTTAGACCTCTAGCAACGTGCATCTTGTCCGTTATTACCGTGTTCGTCGCAAAGACTGTAGATGGCTATAGGATTGACCGATTTATCCCAGCCATTAATACCGACTCAATAGAAAGCTTATTGTCCATTGTAGCCGCCAGCATGCTGGTTATTGCTACCTTTGCTGTCGGGTCAATGGTGTCCGCTTATGCATCAGCCAGCAGCAACGCAACACCACGTTCTTTTTCGCTGGTGATTTCCGATGATGTATCTCAGAAAGCACTATCAACCTTTATTGGCGCTTTTATCTTCAGCATTATTGCACTGATGGCATTAAAGAATGGCTATTATGAAAAAGCGGGGAGCTTTGCCATATTTGTGCTTACGTTGGCGGTGCTTGCCATGGTTATTGTTACCTTCCTGCGCTGGGTTGACAGTATTGCACGCCTGGGACGACTTGGTGGCACCATTGATAAAGTCGAAGCAGCGACCGCCGATGCATTACAGCGCAGGCGCTGCGCACCCACCTTAGGTGGCACTTCTACAGGGCCGCACCACAATAAGGGGTTGGCGGTTAATAGTGGTTCAGTTGGATATGTTCAGCGCATCGATGTTCCTGCACTGCAGGCCTTTGCAGAAAAATCAACGCTTCGAATTACGGTAGCCGCGTTACCCGGCAGCTTTTCAGCGCCAGGCAAAGCCCTTGCTTATGTCAGTGCCGACTCAGGCAGTTTGCAGGATGTGAATACAGAGCAAATTGAGAAAGCATTTGTGATGGGTAATGACAGAAAATTTGATGAAGACCCCCGGTTTGGTCTCATCGTTTTATCAGAAATCGCCAGTCGAGCATTATCCCCTGCGGTTAATGACCCTGGTACTGCAATCGATATTATTGGAAGATTTGTACGGCTTTTTGCGCTCTGGAGCAAACCGGTTGCGCATGACAATGAGCAAGCCTGCCTATATAACCGTGTGGCGGTCCCAACGATATTATTGGATGATTTATTTGATGATGCCTTCACTGCCATTGCACGTGATGGCGCAGGCAGCATTGAAGTCGTCATTCGCTTACAAAAAGCTTTTCAATCGTTAGCCTCAATCGATGATACAGGTATTCGAGATGTGGCTATCAAGCATGCACAACTGTCATTGGCCAGAGCCGAAAAAGCACTGGAACTTCCAGAAGACCTGAATATTGCCAGAAAAGCAGCCGGACTAGTTGGAGAGAACTGATAAGGTAACCATAAGCCGCCGAACTCAATGAGCACAATCACTCGTTTGGTATAGATAAAACACACATATTAAAGGTAACTACGTATGGATATCATAAGAATTATTTTCGCAATATTATTGCCACCCTTGGGCGTTTTCCTTCAGGTTGGTATTGGTGGTGCTTTTTGGTTAAACATTCTATTAACCCTATTAGGTTATATCCCAGGAATAGTTCATGCGGTCTGGATTATAGCCAAACGTTAGATAAGGGTACCGTGCATTGGAAATACGACAGGCTCCAGTGGGCTTGCAATGGCCAGCAAGCCCACTATTCTCGCCGCGATGTAAGCGTGATCAATAATTAAAATGCTCAATGGTAAACATAAAAGGCATTCATGGCGTTAGTTTATTGTTATACAATCAACTGCGGAACTTGGTTTTAAGCATGAGGGAACCCATAATCGTTTATGCCTGACTCACGCCCCCCTCCTGCTGTGACTCATCCTCAGAGCGGTTTCAAATAGCTCGGGATAAGAAACAGAAAGATGAGGGCATTAACAACTACGGCTACCCTCATGCTTTCAGTATCACTGTTGTAGCTCTACATTATTGCTATGTCTCTACATTACAGCTGTGGCTCCACATTACTGCCATAGCTATTACACTACTGTTATAGTTTCACGCTGTCAACGCAGTTTCACTGCCATCAATGTAACGTCACACTATTGCCATACATTCACTACTATTTCTTTGTTATTACAGCTTCACCGCTCGTAATCTAAGGGCGTTAGAAATCACCGACACTGAACTGAAACTCATGGCCGCAGCGGCAATCATCGGCGATAGCAACACACCGAAGAACGGGTATAACACCCCAGCGGCAATGGGTACCCCGGCAGCGTTATACACAAAAGCAAAGAAAAGGTTCTGACGAATGTTGCGCATAGTGGCACGCGAGAGCCTAATGGCGCGCACGATCCCTCGCAGATCCCCTTTCACCAACGTAACTCCGGCACTTTCCATAGCAACGTCGGTGCCAGTGCCCATGGCGATACCCACATGGGCTTGTGCCAAGGCGGGCGCATCGTTAATACCGTCGCCAGCCATCGCCACGACCCGGCCTTCGGCCTGGAGCTGCTTAACCACGGCGGCTTTCTGGTCGGGTAGCACTTCAGCCTGCACCTGGTCGATACCCAGTTTGGTAGCCACTGCCTCAGCGGTTTTAAGGCTATCACCGGTAAGCATAACCACCCTAATCCCTTCGTTGTGTAAATTCCGCAGCGCCTCGGCCGTGGTTTCTTTAACCGGATCAGCCACCCCAATCAGGCCAGCCGCTTTACCGTCAACGGCTAGCAACATTACCGTGTGGCCTTCGGCCCGCTGTTGATCCGCTTGACGTGGTAAATCACCCACATCAATGTTCAGGCCTTGTAACAATTTGAGATTGCCCAGCGCTACCTTGTGGCCATCAACAACCCCCGTAACCCCCTGACCGGTAATCGACTGAAAGTCGTTTGCCTGAGTTAATTCCACACCACGTGTTTCGGCACCTTTAACAATGGCCTCGGCAAGCGGGTGTTCACTACCACGCTCCAAGCTAGCGGCCAATTGCAGGTTTAGCACTTCATCAAAACCCGGTGCCGCCACCACTGAAACGAGCTTCGGTTTACCTTCGGTTAAGGTGCCCGTCTTGTCCACTACCAGGGTATCCACCTTTTGCAGCACTTCCAGCGCCTCGGCGTTTTTAATCAACACTCCCAGCATAGCGCCTTTACCAGTTCCAACCATAATTGACATGGGAGTGGCTAACCCTAACGCGCAGGGGCAGGCAATAATCAACACCGCCACCGCATTGATCACCGCATAGGCGATGGCAGGCTCAGGCCCCCATAACCCCCAAACGATGAAGCTGACGATAGCAACTAGCACTACGGTTGGTACAAAATAACCCGCCACAACATCTGCCAGTTTTTGAATTGGGGCGCGGGAGCGCTGTGCTTCGGCCACCATCTTAACAATCTGCGATAGCAAGGTATCCGCTCCAACTTTATCAGCACGCATCAACAAACCACCGGTGCCGTTAACCGTGGCACCAATCAATGGTTCTCCTGTTGTCTTAGCCACTGGCATAGGTTCCCCGGTCACCATAGATTCATCGACATGGCTGTTACCATCAATCACGTCACCATCAACCGGTATCTTTTCACCCGGGCGGATGCGTAAACGGTCACCGCGCTGTACATCAGCCAGCGGTATGTCCTCTTCAGTACCGTTTTCACGCACGATGCGCGCAGTTTTGGGGGCCAAGCCAAGTAATAGCCTGATGGCATTATTAGTCTGGCTTCGAGCGCGCAACTCCAATACCTGTCCCAATAACACCAAGGCGGTGATGACAGCCGCCGCCTCGAAATAAACAGGTATTACGCCCATGTCGTTAAACACCGAGGCGGGAAAAATACCCGGCAACAGCACGCCAATTACGCTATAGCTCCAAGCAACAATCACCCCAATAGCGATTAACGTAAACATATTGAGATTACGGGTGACAATAGACTGCCAACCACGCACATGGAACACCCAGCCACACCACCAGACCACTGGCGTCGCAAGTACCAGTTCAAGCCACTGACGATTTTTTGGGGAAATGATTTCGGCCATAACATCAGGCCAGAATTCAGCGGCCATGGCGCTAATAAAAATCGGGATCGCTAACAGTGTACCAATCCAAAAGCGACGCGACATATCATCCAGCTCGGTAGTATCCTCTTCTGCCTCCACCGTGCGCGACTCCAATGCCATACCGCACTTGGGGCAGGAACCGGGATGGTCTTGAACCACTTCTGGGTGCATGGGGCAGGTATATTCGGTTTTAGTCGCGACCACAGGAAGCCCTTTTGGCTCCAGGGCCATGCCACATTTGGGACAGCTACCCGGGCCTTGCTGTTCTACTTCCAGATGCATGGGACAAGTGTAAGTCGCTGACTCGTCTACTGGGGCTGTCGTTGCGGGTGATGAATGGCCATCCGTACCGCAGCAGGCATGATCGTTCTCTGCCTTAGCCTGAAGGTATTGCTGCGGCTCGGCACTGAATTTGTTTAAGCAATGATCACTGCAGAAATAGTACTTTTTTCCAGCATGAACCGCGTGGTGATGCGTATTCTCGGCCACATCCATGCCGCAGACCGGATCAGTATTCATCTTTTTATCCTCTTAATCAATTAGTTTACAGTCCCTTAGTCTCAGCCTAACCGCCCCCTTAAATAAAAAAACAGGTGACATATTAAACCGCTCCATTATCTAAAAAATTAACTTATTAACATCCAGTTTCTATAGTCGAGTTCACTGCCCCTGTGGTGATTCATATTTGGTGGTGACGCATATCTATTAGTGACTCATAGCTCCAATCTCTTTGTTTTCAAGTCCATTTAAGTATAAAACCTAGGTCCAACACATAGGTCAAGCGTATTTAAACATTATCTAATTAATTTTTTTACCACCAATACAGGGCTTATACATTTTCTTATGTGCTCTATAGACTTATGTATTCAATAGACTTATGTTCTCAAGAAACAATACTATTGGTGGCTGAATGGGTATGCCGCCACGACGACCGCGGCCGACGCCATGACGGGGTGAAAGGATTAAACCGAGAAACATCAGTTGGCGCAAAAAACAAAGGCATAATATTGATATGCATGGCCCATTGAAAAACGGCGTGCTCACCTGATTAGTGATGAGCACATTTTTGAATGGGCTAGGCGCATCAAACGTATGTAGGAACCTTCGTGATCCAACCGATATTGCTAAACGAATGTTGCTAAACAAATGTTGCTAAACGAATGCTCCTAAGCCAATGATGCCAGGTGAATGTTGCTAGCGTAAAACACGCTTGTGTGTACCCTCTGCTCTGCTTAGCGATATTCGTTTTACTGTCGTTATATCAATCAAAACGACGACATAGTGGCCGGTATCACTACTTGCAAAATATCGATAAACTATCGTCATCACAGGCCTTTTACATTCATCCCCATGCGGCAGATTAGTGTTGATGATCATGGCCGTCGTCATGGGGTGGAGTCTTATTTGACGGGGTATCCATACCGGGGGAATCCAGCGTTAACCCGGCGTCATCATGGTGGTTGTCGCTACCATGATCACCGCTATGGTCACCCCCATGGTCGCCGCTATGATCGTCATGGCCACCTTGCGTATTCGACATGCTTTCATTACCATGGCTACCACTTCCATGACCGCCCTTATCATGGCTACTGTCCGCTCCATGAGAATGGTTGTGCCCATCGCCCTCCGCCTTGGGCAATGACATCACCCCCAACCCGTAACGATAAACAACCTCTCCACCATGCCAGGCTGTTGACGTCAATACCCCACCCGCGATCAACATAAGAGCCATAAACGCGGCACCAAGGGGCTTATTCTTGCGCACCCAAACAATAGACCATGCCGCAAGTATTAAAAACAACGAAATAGTGGCAATAGCCCAATTACGATGATCGGTCATCGCCACATGCGACGGCGTATCGTGGGCCACGGTGTTATAGGCATCAAGCCCGGTGAGCCCGGTAATTATTGCGAACCCTGCACCAAACCACAGTGTCCAACGGGAAACCGTGATCCATTGTTCCTTAAGCGGTGACTTCACAAACGGTATCACCACATAAAGCGCAACCGACAGCGACAATAGCGCGACGGTAAAGTGGACAAAAACCGGATGCCAATTGGGAATAATCGTGAACATTTGTTGCTCCTCTAACGCTGGGTTCTAACATTAAAACGTCAATTTAAATAGCAGCTACCGCCATTATGCCATACACTGGACACACGCCACTAAAACGTATTATCGCTTGCTGCTTGTTTGTGTTATTTTATCTTTCGTCGCTATTGCAACCTTGTCTTTACAACCTTGCCTTTACAACGTGTCCTTAATCATTTGGCTATTATGACCTTAACTATAAACCATATATCCTAGTAATCTAGTCTTTGCAGGCGTGCCTTAGCACTTGCGTTTACGTTTAGTACTTGGCCTTAATACTTGGTCTTAGTGCTTGGTCATAGCGCTTGGGCTTAATAGCCTGACGTCTATCTCCTTGTGATCTTCGCGCTCTGTTCCTCAAACAGCTTTATCCAAGCTGTTTCCCACCAGCCATTGTGCTTACGCAGGCATCAGAAAAAACGCCGGTGGAATGTAAGTAATAACCGCAATGCCGCCCGCTCAAAACCAGAATCGTACACCTGCCACAGCAGTGGTTTCATCCTTTGACTCTCCGGCAGCACGAAGATAATCGGCGGTATCACCGAACCTGCCAATCCATTCAATGCCAACATAGGGAGCGAACTCCCGCCGAACTTCATAACGTAAGCGTATACCCACAGCGATATCAGAAAGACCGGAACCCAGCGCCCGCTCAGCATCATTTTTGCCGTACACATTGGCCTCAAGCCGTGGTTGAAGAATCAGTTTTTGGGTAATCAACAGCTCGTACTCAGCCTCCAGTGCCAACGCAGTGCGTCCCTCGTCACCGATATAGAAAGTAGCATCCATCTCGAACCAGTAAGGCGCCAGGCCTTGGGCCCCAATGGCTAACCAACTGCGGTTCGGTCCCTCACCACTATCATGGCGTACACCAAGCTGCGCATCCCAAAAAGTATCGACGGCATGCCCCCATAACAATTCGGTGGTACCTTCTTCCAAGGTGCCACTATCAATATCCCCCTCCGCCTTGAGTACCACGCGGTTATAATCGCGCCCATATCTGGCCTGAAAATCATACGTTGCCCACGTGTTGTCGTCACTGCGCACCGCTTCGAAACGATTCATCATAAATGCACCAAAATTATACTCATCAGCCAGGCGCAGTCTTGGCATGGGTCCAAAATCATAGCCCCCAGAATAGGCATGTGGGTCGCGTGCATCGGACGGCGCTGATCCACCCTGCATACGATTATTTCCGTGATCCATTGAATGCCCTGTGGAATGATCCATTGCACTATTTGCTGAACTATCTGCCGTACTGTCTACCGAATTATCTGTTGAATGATTCATCGTGGAGTGATCCATCGAAGAATGATCCATCGTCGGCGCCTTATCGTTCATGCCCGGCATATCCATACTTGTATTTGCAGGGGCAGACATCGCCTCATGATTGCGATGATCCATCGGCGCATCATTCTGAGCCCAGGCCGAAGAAATATTAACAACCAACAACGTAGCCATTACCATTAGCGTTGAACCCGCGGCCCGTGGATTGATGTCATTTATGTTCAATACGTTCATTAAATTAGTTATCGTCCTCATTACGTCATCACCTCTCACTTAAGCCACCACTACTTCACGAAACATACCGGCATCCATGTGATACAGCAGATGACAGTGCCACGCCCAACGCCCTAAGGCATCGGCATGCACCAGAAAACTGATGCGCTGCGCTGGTTGCACACTGATTGTGTGCCTGCGCGCCAGAAAACGCCCATCAGGACTTAGCAACTCACTCCACAAACCATGTAAATGCATGGGATGGGTCATCATCGTATCGTTATGCAAAATCACCCGTAGACGCTCACCATGGCGAAAATGGATCGGGGTTGACTTACCATACTCCAAACCATCGATGGACCATGTATAACGGGCCATGTTACCGGTCAGGTGCAACTCGATATCCCGTTCCGGGCCTCGCGGATCAAGCGGACCACCAATGGTGCGTAAATCAGCGTGGGTCAACACGCGTCGTCCATTGTTGCGAAGGCCAATACCTGGATCATCAAGATTGGTGCGAGGCGTATCAACTCGCATATCAACACTGGGGCCATATTCTGTTTTTGCGTGTCGCACGGGGGTATCCATTACCATTGGCTCAGCATTCATGTTATGGCCATCATGTTGCATGCTATCCATACCCGGCATATCGGCCATGGCGGAGCCCGCCATAGCAGCCCCGGGCGCTTGCTGCATAGATCCCATCATGTCCGTCATGCTCAACCATTGCGGGGCATCCATTTCCGGCACCTCGGCCGCGACACCGGCACGGGTTGTTAGGGTACCGCGCGCATAACCGGTACGATCCATCGATTGGGCAAAAATCGTATACGCCTCATCCTTGGGGGTTACCACAACATCATAGGTTTCTCCTGGGCCAAAACGAAATTCATCCACAGTAACCGGCTCAACATTCTGGCCATCTGCCTGCACAACGGTCATTTTCAATCCTGGAATACGCACATCAAAAAAACTTTGTGTACCGCTGCTGATAAAACGCAATCGCACTCGCTCACCGGGACGAAATAGCCCGCTCCAATTCGCCGCAGGGGTTGAGCCATTCATGAGAAACGTGTAGGTGTAACCAGAAACATCCGCCAGATCGGTGGGACTCATACGCATCTGGTTCCACATCCGGCGCTTACTGAGTGCCGCGCTAATACCACTTGTGGCGGCATCACGAAAAAAATCGACGGCAGTCGGCTCATTAAAATTGTAATAATCACTTTGTTTTTTTAGTTTGGAAAATACAGTCATTGGGTCTTCGTCCGTCCAGTCAGACAACTGCACGATATAATCACGATCAGCGCGAATAGTGTCGCTGACGGCCGGATCAACAATAATGGCGCCGTACACACCCGTCTGCTCCTGGAAACCGGAATGGGAGTGATACCAATAGGTACCGCTTTGCTGCAGCTTAAACCGATAAGTAAAGGTTTCCCCAGGCGCAATACCGGGAAAACTAATCCCCGGGACACCATCCATTTGGTAAGGCAAAATAATGCCGTGCCAGTGAATCGAGGTCGAGACCTTCAAATGATTAGTAACACGAATAGTCACCGTATCGCCTTCACGCCAACGCAAGGTAGGCGCCGGAATCGAACCATTGACAGTAGTGGCCATGCGCGGCGCGCCGGTGAAGTTTACCGCAGTTTCTGCAATGGTAAGGTCAAACGTCTTGCCGGACAGCACTGGCGCTGAACCGGTGGCTGTTTCAGTCGACGGCGCAGCCCAACCCGGTTTGGCCCAGGGTGCTAAACCGAGTAACACACCGCCTGCGGCCAATCCCTGAACAAATCTGCGGCGGGGCAAATCGGGAAGCGCGTGGGAACCTGGGGTCTTGTACTTCATCTGTCTTCATCCTCTCATTAATTGCACACAATTTGGGTAGCTTCAGCAACCCGGCCAACGGCCATTGCTGTCCTTGTGACACTGGCCTTGTGGTAAAAGAATAGAAGGACCACACTGTCATTAACGTGACGCTTACATTACAATTTTGTAATGTAAGCGTCATCTCCATGGAAGGTCCTATGAGTTAGCCTATTCTTCACTGGTGTAATACGACCGAATAACCCAATACATGAACACATAATGAAACTTTTAATTGTCGAAGATGAGGCTAAAACCGGTGAATACCTCAGGCAAGGCCTTAGTGAGGCCGGTTTTGTGGTGGATTTAACCGATAATGGACTGGATGGCCATCACCTGGCGATGACAGAGTGCTATGATCTGCTCATTCTCGATGTCATGCTGCCCGATGTGGATGGCTGGCGAATTTTAACATCACTACGCGAGACCGATAACAAAGTACCGGTGCTGTTTCTAACCGCACGTGACAGTGTCGATGACCGAGTGAAAGGATTGGAGCTGGGTGCCGACGATTACCTCGTCAAACCCTTTGCATTTGCTGAATTACTGGCCCGTGTTCGCACCCTGTTGCGACGTGGCACTACCCCAGCCACCGAGTTGAGCCTAAACATTGCCGATTTAGAGCTGGATTTGGCGCGTCATCGAGCCAGCCGCAGTGGTCAACGAATTCGTCTCACTGCCAAAGAGTTTGCCCTGCTCGAATTATTGGTACGCCGCCAGGGTGAAGTATTACCCCGCTCACTGATTGCCTCCCAGGTATGGGATATGAACTTTGATAGCGATACCAATGTAATCGATGTTGCTATACGCCGCCTGCGGGCCAAAATCGATGATGATTTTTCCCCCAAGCTGATCCAAACCGTGCGCGGTATGGGTTACATGATCGATACGCCGGGCAATGATTGACGGGAAATGGGTAACTTAGGTCTTGTGTAACTTAGGTCTTGTGTAACTTAGCTCATGTGTAACTGGAAAACATTTAACTGGGAAATCAATAAATAAATGGTGCGGCCAACGTCTCTCACATTAAGGCTAACCTTACTATTTATTGCGGTTGCTACCGTGGTATTTCTGGGATTTGGCTGGATAATCGAACGCTCACTCGAAACCCACTTTGGTACCGAAGATATCAAAGAACTCAAAGTCATCGCCCAAGCCGTGAATCAATCGCTATCCACCTTGCGATCCAACCACGACCTCACTCGTATCAAACAACGCCTCGACGACATCCTCATTGGACATCACGGTGGCTTATTATATATCACCGATGCATCACAGCAACGCCTGTACGCCAGTGCGGGGCCGGATCTTTCCACCGTACCGTTACCTGCACCCGAGCTGCTTACTAACGGCACCATTCAACAATGGCGCTACAGCAATCACAACTATCGCGTATTTATCCAGCAAATGACCGAAGCCGCTACGCTATCCAACGGGCCATATACGGTTGTTATTGCCGTCGCCACCGACTTTCATCTACACTTTCTCAAGCATTTTCGGCGCACGCTCTGGCTCATGGTGATCTGCGGCATCGCCGTCATGGGCGTAATGGGTTGGGTTGCAGTGCGACACGGCCACCGGCCGTTACGCCACATGGTGGATAAAATCAGCCGCATCAGCACCAACGAATTAAACACTCGCCTTGACCCAAACACCGTACCCGCCGAGCTTTCCGAACTGGCGGCATCCTTTAATGAACTCTTGCAGCGTATGGAAGAAGCCTTTATCCGGCTCTCCAATTTTTCTGCCGATATCGCCCACGAACTGCGCACCCCCACAACAAACCTGATGACCCAGACGCAAGTTGCACTCTCCCAGGCCCGCAGCGTAACCGAATATCAGGAAATCCTCTACTCCAACATGGAAGAATACGAACGCATGGCGCAAATGATCGGCGATATGCTCTTTTTAGCCAAAGCCGACAATGGCCTTAATTCGCTTAACACCACCGACATTAATATAAAGAACGAAATACGCAACTTATTTGATTATTATGAAGCCTGGGCCGAAGAGTTCGGTGTTACTTTAAGCCTTGAAGGTGACGCTCAAATTAATGGCGACCAACTGATGTTACGACGCGCCTTAAGCAATCTATTATCCAATGCCATCCGCCACACGCCAGCAGGTAATACCGTCAATGTTCAACTCCATCGTACTCACAATGAAGTGTGTATTGTGATACAAAACCCTGGAAACGTAATCCCCGAACAACACCTCAGCAAACTTTTTGACCGCTTTTATCGGGTCGACCCCTCTCGCCAGCGCAGCAGCGAAGGTGCGGGACTAGGCCTCGCAATTGTCAAGTCCATCATTGAAGCGCATGGTGGAAAAGTCATGGCGACATCGGACCAAACAACCACCAAGTTTCAGATAACGCTGCCAGTCACAGACCACAATCTAAATAAAACAATTCAGTAAACATGCCCCTTTCTGTGGCCTAGTTGACAATTTATTACCTTGATTGCACTGTCAACAGACCATTATCCTAACCAGATGCTGACGAGAACCGAAAGACTAGTTAATTCATCTGCACGTTAGCAAAAGATAGTTGCCAGCAGCCCGGCTCCAGCATTGCTATAGATGTCAAGATTGACTCGTATTGTATAAAAATGTGTGGTGCCCAGACAGCATAAGATCCATTGCCGCGCCCCGCCGAACCAATTGGGTCCCTTTCTCTAATACATGCAACATGTGTTCTCGATCAAGCCGCTGACCTGACAAATAGCGTTGCCTGGGTTCGTAGATCGTTTGGTGTGACTGCCACCATCGCTCTATTTTATTCGCATCAGGCCATTGGTAGTCACTGTCCCTATCGTCGTCATCTGAATCAATGCAGGGAGATTCGTCCTTTAGACCGTCCTGGTCCAAGAGCACGCCCGTAATACGAGAAAATGCGGCACCCGCAGCACGCGCTAACGCAACATTACCCATGCACTGTATTAACCAAGGAATACATTCAGGCGCACCTAACGTGCCACAGGCGTCAATCGTTTGGCGTAACAATTCATCGTACTTACCTACTTGGTTAATGCCCATCTGATTAAGGTAATAACAGGCATGATCAAAAGATAGCGCACGAATCGCCAGTGATAATGCGCGGCTTTGGTGAGGGTGTTGGGTGTTTTGCATGATATGGCAGAGCTGCTCCAGCGCGGGGCCACGATCACCCAACAGAACCAGCGACCACGCTGCCCAAAAATGCGAATCTCCCTCCTGGTGCGCAAGCACATCTTGAAGATGATGGGCATATTCCCGGAGGCCTAACTCGCCGACAGCCCGTAGGGCGCGGACTTGCAAACCGAGATGCTGCTGGGTCAGGGCGGAACGAATCACATCGCCAGGATTAGTGCGGCGCAATGCACAAGCGGCAATGCCAACTTCATGCTGTTGTGGTGATTCGGATTGAAAAAAACGTTTCACCACCGGTATAACATACTTCTCTTCACACCACGCACAAGCAGATAAAAGACCTCGCTGGGTCGTGGATTCGTCATCAATCACCGTTAACAATTGTTGCAAACGTGATTCATCAACTGACGTTAATGCGACAACACTGGCGACAAACATTTCGCCAGGTTCAGTGAATTGTTGCAATGCCTCCCATGCCGTTTGCCAACCTGCCAGTCCAGCCACTTGCAGTCCGTTGACGTGGGGGCGTATTTTCTGGTCAATAGTTTGAATGTCTTCAAGATATGTATCCGCTGCGCGAACCGCCCGATCCCGTTGTAACCACAAAAACGCCGCGTCTTCGGCATGACGATAAACGATGTCCTGGATAATGGGTTTTTCGAGTGTAGGAATGATCATTGTGTGATTAATCAAACCGGGCCAACCATTCGTTAGACGCTTCGGCATTGCTTTGTTCATTTTTATTGGGTGACGCTATTAAATAATGCCCTTCTGGAAAAACCAGACGAATCGGTTTTAACTTCCGGGCAAGCTGCTGGTAGTAACGGGGGATATGCTGTTGATTGACATCGCCCAACTGGGGCATTAAACCTGCTTGAACCAACACACCGCCCTCATACTCGTACAAAATAAATTCATCACCCAAACCTGACAGTACCGCTTGTCGGCCTCCAAGCTGTTCAAAGCATTTATCATCCAATGCCGTTAACCAATTAACGCCTTTGATTTTGAGTGGGCCTTCACCCATAGCCATTTTAGAGGAAATTGTACCTGGCTTATCCACCTCCAACCCAGGGAATCGCTTGGCGAGAGGATAAGCCAGATGATTGGTACGTTTCTTTTCTACCTCGTCCATACTCTGGATGGCGCCAAGGCCAGCATAGCCGTGAAAGGGTTTAAGTACCTGGCACCAACCATGTACCAGCTTCTGGAACGCTTGCTCGCCATCCTTACCTTTTAGCCAACTAAAGGGTAGGACTACGGCAAAGTAAGCGGGTTTGTCACGAATCGGGGATGGTTCAGTGCTACTGGCAAAAATATCCAGTCCATAGGCTGCGGCAACATAATGGTCTTGATCGCCAAAGAACATAGGGGCAAAATCTTTTTCTCCGATATTATCGTGCTGCCGGACATAATCCACCAGATTGATGCCCTGGCTTGGGTAGGACTTGGGTTTACCCTTATAGATACCATCTGGCTTGATGTAACATTTCAAATGCTCACCAACTAATTGTTGGTAGTGATCACCACACTTCGCCAAGGCCATGCGCACTTCAGAGCTATGCGGGTTTCGCATATAGAGCGAACACATTAGCCCAAGCCGAACACTAATACGTTTTATTGGACGGCTATCATCCACAATCTGCAGGTTGTCCAAATCCTCCAGGGTAAAATTTTCGCGAAAGATCATCGGCTGATTAATCAAACCGTGCCAACCATTCGTTAGAGATTTGAGCATTGCTACGCCCATCCTTATTTCGTGGTCGAATCAGTGAATGCCCTTCTGGAAAAACCAGGCGAATCGGTTTTAACTTCCGGGCAAGCTGCTGGTAGTAACGGGGGATATGCTGTTGATTGATATCCCCCAATTGCGGCATAGCCTCTGCCTGGATCAATACACCACCGTCATATTCATAGAATTTAAATTCTTCGTCTAAATCAGCAAGAACAGCCTTTCGGCCACCCAATTGTTCAAAGCACCCATCATCTAATGCCGTTAACCAGTTAACGCCTTTGATTTTCAACGCACCTCCTCCCATCTCCATTTTGGAAGCAATAGTACCTGGATCATCCACCTCCACCCCGGGGAATCGCTTGGCAAGCGGGTATACCAGATGAATAGTTCGATCTTTTTCTACCGTATCCATACTTTGGATGGCACCCACGCCCGCATAGCCGTGAAAAGGCTTAAGTACCTGACACCAACCATGCACCAGTTTTTGGAACGCTTGCTCGCCATCCTTACCTTTTAGCCAACTAAAAGGCAGTACGACGGAAAAATAAGCAGGCTTGTCACGGATCGGGGATGGTTCCGTGCTGCTGGCAAAAATATCCAGACCATAGGCTGTGGCAACATAATGGTCTTGATCGCCAAAGAACATAGGTGCAAAATCTTTTTCGTCGATATCATCGTGCTGCCGAACATAATCCACCAGTTGGATGCCCTGGCTCGGATAGGGCTTGGGTTTACCCTTATAAATACCATCGGGTTTAATGTAACACTTCAAATGTTCACCAACGAGTTGTTGGTAGTGATCACCACACGTTGCCAAGGCCATGCGAACGTCGGGACTATGCGGGTTTCGTAAATAAAGTGAACACATTAGTCCCAATCGAACCCCTATGGTGCCCGCCGGAGGATGATCCGCGACAATCTGAATGTTATCTAAATCTTCCAGGGTGAAATTTTCGGGAAAGGTCATCAGCTGATTAATCAAACCGTGCCAACCAAGCTTGCGTTGATTCCTCAGTGAAACCTAAAAAAGGCCGGTGTTGACTGCCAACACGTATGGGCTTTAGCACTTTATTAACATTTCGGTAATGCTCAGGAATTAGTTGAAAATTTACATCGCCTATTTCCGGGTATTGTCCCGCTTGAATAATAAGGCCACCTTCATAGGGGTGAAGGAGAATGTCAGTGTCATGCTCAAATGCCTGTTTAAGAAACTCAGCACCACCTAGCTCGTCTACCAAACTATTCTTAATGCTCGTTAACCAGTTAACGCTTTTTATCCCATCTTGCAAATAAAGACCATGAGATGTGGGGTCGCTGAATTCCAGCCCAGGAAAACGCCGGGCAAGCGCGTAGGCATGAGGAGACATCTTGGATTCCTGTTTTGTATCCAACGAGGACATGATCGAAAACCCTGCAGACCCATGCCAGGGTTTTAGAATATTAGCCCAACGTGTTACCAATGCGACCAGGTCTTCTTTATCAGGATCAGAAAACCAAGTGGCAGGAAAACCAACACTAAAAAAGCTCAGCTCTCGATCAGGATTAGGATATCCAACCGCTTCTACACGATATGGGCTGCTTTCATCTAAAGTTCGTCCGCCATGAAGACAAATCTGCCATACCACGGTTTTTTCAGGGTTTTCCAGCACCCAATATTCAGGAGAGTGCTGTTTTGTGATTTCCTGCCAGTTAAAGGTCACTGGATGGGTTTGCCATTTAAGCTGATTTCCACACAGGTGCATATACTCATTAAAGAGTTTGATAATCGCTTGCCTGCTTTCCGCTACATTACCATCGCCGAAATAAAAGGTAATATGAAAACCGATCGATAATAAAGTTTTGCCGTCTTGGACAAAGGGTATGGTATCGGCTAGATATTTATAGCTGAGAGGGTTCATGATAGCTGCCATATATGATGATATTGTAACAAGAATCCGCAATCTGAATGCTACCCGAATCCTTCTAGGTAAAATTTTCGGGAAAGGTCATCGGTTGATTAATCAAACCGTGCCAACCATTCGTTGGAAGCGGCTGCATTGCTTTGTTCGTTTTTGTTGGGTGACTTTATCAAATAATGCCCTTCTGGAAAGACTAGGCGAATCGGTTTTAATTTCAGGGCAAGCTGCTGGTAGTAACGGGGGATATGTTGTTGATTGACATCCCCCAATTGCGGCATAGCCCCTGCCTGAACCAACACACCGCCCTCATACTCGTACAAAATAAATTCATCACCCAAACCTGACAGTACCGCTTGTCGGCCTCCAAGCTGTTCAAAGCATTTATCATCCAATGCCGTTAACCAATTAACGCCTTTGATTTTGAGTGGGCCTTCACCCATGGCCATTTTAGTGGCAATAGTACCAACGTCATCAACTTCTAGCCCAGGGAACCTTTTAGACAGAGGATAAGTTAAATGTCGTGTACGCCCTGTTTCTACTGTATCCATACTTTGAATGGCCCCCACACCGGCATAGCCATGAAATGGCTTAAGGATTTGGCACCAACTGTGAACCAATTTTTGGAAGGCACCTTCACCATCCTTATCTTTCAACCAACTAAAGGGTAAAACTGTAGTAAAGTAAGCAGGATTATCACGCAGGGGAGATTCTTTAGAACTGCTGGCAAAAATTTTCATTCCATATTGTGTCGCTATATAAGGATCTATGTCTCCAAAAAAACAAGGAGCAAATGATTTTTCATCAATTTTGTCGTATTGTTGGATATATTCAACTAGGTTGATCCCCTGGATTGGATAGGGTTTTGGCTTTCCATAATAAATACCATCGGGCTTAATGTAAGACTTTAAGTGTTCACCAACGAGCTGTTGGTAGTGATCTCCGCATTTTGCTAAGGCCAGGCGTACATCAGGACGGTGGGGCTCGCGCATAAATAGCGAACACATCAGCCCGAGCCGGACGGCCACGCGTTTTTTAGGACGACTACCGTCCACAATCTGTATGTTGTCCAAATCCTCAAGGGTGAAACTTTCCGGAATTGTCATATACACCTCATTCTGTTCATTAGTAAGCTTAATGGGCGAATGCCGCGGTCCAGGTTGCTGCGGTAGCAGAACCCAAGGCGGCTTCTCCGACTGGACCATCAAATGGAATAATAGCCGCCACTACCGTTGCGACACCTAATACCGCTGCGCTACCGACAAGCCACCAATTGGTTGTGGGTTCCGGCGCTTGCTCAGGCACGGTAACAGACACTGGCTCCGCAACAGGTTCTCTTTCACCGTCATCTTCTTCTTCACAAATGCAGGTATCTCCCTCTTCTAGTATTACCACTTTTTCTTCACCAAATATTTGCTTGTATGCTTCAATTTGTTCCATCGACTGTGGGGTATTACCATCATCAAACTTCATCTCCACCACAGTGCGAATATTTTCGAATGTGGGCGGGCTGCCATCGGTTATGATTACATCAGGGCGGCGGTGGCCCAGAATAAAAAAGTGCCGGGTGGCCCGCCAGGTTTCATTGGGGCTCATATACGGTTCGCGTGTTAAGGGATTATAAGGCACTTCAGCCTTCATCGTCGAACGGCCTCCAGTGGCGTCGTCCATCGCCCAGAGTCTTTCAGCAATACGACCCTGGTGGCGCCCAGGCCCTCTTTCTTCGCACATCATATTACACAAGATTTGCAGCTCCACTGCACTGTCAGCATGCTCCATTAAAATCGCTGCTTGCAAAATACCCGCTAAACACGCCGTATTGCCATGGTTCATCAATAGTTTATCACTTAATCGGCAGGCATTTTTACCTTCCATCATGACATCAAAGGAATAGGATAGCCAGGTGGCCTCTTTGAGTTGGGTGCCGGATTTTACGCCCCCTACCGTGCCTGGCTCGTCTCCCGTGCAGCGGCTTAATTGCGAGCCTTTCACTGCCGCGGGATTACCGCCATCCACCTTGACGGTTTTGGTGCCGTTTTTCAGATCGGCCGAGCGTGAAATAATCACCGGATAGGGAATCGGCACCGGCCCGCCGGGTGACGGGGTTTTGCAAACATCCGGCAAAGTGCTTTTGACAATACCACCGCTGCCTTGATGCACTAATGAGAGATTAGCGCCATTGACTTTAATTGTGACGGCCATAAGGCTTGCTCCTCAATGATCGATCATTGTCTGGCTGAATTTTGGTTAAACTTTGGCTAAACTTTTGTTAAATAACACGGCGCTGCGCAAATCGTGCATGGCGCTGGCCCATAGCAGGGTCAGTGCGCTGGGTGTTGGATTGGCCGTCGCTAATATCATGCTCAGTACCCCGGTTGCGGCCCCCACATCGCCCCAGCAATCGGCGGGTGCAATGAAGTTATCCGGGTTTTCAAAATACTGGCTGAGGCGGGTTAAGGTAAACCCGTATTCATCACTGCGATGCGGCTCGCCATTCAGGTCGCAAATCACCTGCTGAATTTTCTGTTGCGGCAGGCAGTGCTGGAGTGTGGCTTGCATCGCTTGCGTTAAACCCTGGCCGGTACACACCCCTTGGGTGTGGTGGACAGGCTCAGTGGCATGGGTAAAGGCCAGGAGCGTGCCCAGGCTCGTTAACTGGTATTTTTCCACAGTTTCGCCTGTGCATATCAATACACATGCCGCTGCCTCACCGGGGACGAAGCCGTAAGCATTGGTGGCGTTATGCACTTGGGCCTGCATTTCCAAGCCATTCAGCGTGGTGCTATCAACATAGCTATCCACCCCGGCCAACAGGCAAAACTCATGCGCCGTCTGTACAAGATAGCGCTGCACCTGTTCCAGCGCTTGGTAGGCTGCGGCATGGCCTTGGCGACACAGGTCTTGTGAGGTTAACACCAGCCCTGGGCAGTCACTCACCAGTTGTTGCGCCACCACTCGCGCCTGGTCAAAGCGAAAGGTTGGGCGCTCGTTTGGCAAACATAATACACAGGGCATGGATGCAGGTAAGTTGTCTTTTCCCGCAAAACTATCTGCAGCAAAACAATCGCTGAGCGCATAGTTAAGTAAGGCATTATAACGTTTGACGCCCTGGTAGTCGGGGTCGATATAGGGTGCCCATGCCAAAATATAAGGCTCACCGTGTAGATCAATCAGGTAGGGGTGATCGGAAAAATTGGCGATACGGGCTTGCACCGCTGCCAGGGTTGCGGCGGCATAACCGCCCAACGATGTGGCTGCGCCGGTGGCGATGATGTGCAGCTCATTACTTGATGTTGTTTGGTTTATTGCCTGCATGGGGCACTACTTATGGGTCATTAAACAATAGGGCATTAAGCAATGGGGCATTACCCGCTCCAAGCCGGGTTAACGGCATCATTGGCATCATGCAGCAAAATACGTTTTTTCAGTTGGATGCGGGTGTTCTCCAGTTGGTTTACGCGGTGATGACAGCGTAAGTGGCTGTGCCAGACCATCATGATTCGGTGTTGATCAGGCTCAATAATTACCGTGTGTAAATGTGCGCGGTGCACCTGCTTATGGCCATCGGAAAAGCGGGTGACCAGGTGAAAAGACGCTTTTGGTAAACGAAAAGATAACTTTTTAATCAGTGTTAGGTGGTTTAGTTGAACCGGTTCGCCGCCTTTTAAAAATCCGGGTACTTGTTGATCCAACGGGGCACATTGAAAAAAGCGCGAATCAAAATCCTCTGGTAATAATGGGTGACGTTGTTGTTCCCATGTCTGGTCATATGTGCCCGCAAAACCAACACGCGGTTGCCAGTGCCCTGGAATGGCGGAAAATGCCGCGGGGGGAGGTTGATCCTGCCATTCACGGATAGGCGAGGATAAATACTCGATATTGGGTGCTGGCATCTTCTTTCCCATGAAAACAGACTTTTCCCGCGCATAACCACGCCCGATTGGATTCCGGGAATAAACACTTGGTTCGTTTTTTGAATCGACCATGTTGTAACCACCGAAGGCATATTGGTAACAAAGGGGTAGGGATAGCAGGGGCGTTGGCTCACTTAATACCGGCGTTAAGCGCCTTTTTTGCCAAACGCGATTACCGCTGATCAGGAGCGATTTATTAATGGGGCCAACGCGGACATTGACAACCCACTGTTTTGCCGGATGACCATCCGGCGCATAGGCAGTGCCATTAATCAGCACATCGGTTGCCATTTTGCACTCAGGCAAGTCGGTGTCATAGCGTAGCATTGTATACGCTTTATCAGCATACGTAGCCGCCAGGGTGATCGGCTGTTGCCGTTCAGCCAAAATAACCTGACCGGTTGCCGTGAAATCAAAACTGGCCTTAATCGCAACCACCCAGACTTCTGCGCCGTTTTTATCTCTTACCCAAGATCGTTCCGCGACAAAGGGGGTAAGGTTTTCAAGTGCCCACATCTGTTTTCCCTAACATTGATGATCCGTACAATACCATGAGCGAGCAAAAAACTCAGTTGATCTGTACCGAACCACCCTTAATGGTTTGCATGCCGGTAGCGCGGCTGGAAATATAGTTACCTCGCACGATTATTTTTCCATCTTTGGTCAGTGTGATACTGGAATCACCGCATTGCAGGGTCACTTGGCGTTTTGCGGTTAAGGTGAGTGAGTCTTTTTCATCCACTGTAATGGTTGCCGATGAACCTGATTGCGGTTCCTTAAGGCTGTCTTTCACCGAGCCGAGAATCATCGGTTGCTCGATATTGCCATCAACAAAAACCAGCGCTACTTTACCACCGACATTGTCGTGGCTTAATGGCAAGGTGTAGAGTGCCGGCATCGCCGTTGACTGGGGATTGTTCGAAAACGCGACAAGTGGCCTACCACTGCGATCAAAACCTACCAGCACCCCGATGGTTACGTGTTGGTTTGAGGTTGTATCATTGTCGCTAACATTGTTGATGCCTTGTGCCATATTACCTCTCCTTACGTTTTTGATTGCTACTGAAAATTTATTTGCTCAGCGCACGCTCAGTCGTTCAATGGTTTTAGCACTTAGACGATACCCTTGGTATCCTAATGAGTGCATTGATTAGTAACGGCGTATTCCACTGAAGAATAAACAAGCATTGTGGCAGAAAGTGAACACTTTCCACCCTTTCACCTTCTAGCTCCCCATCCTTTTTACGTCTAAGCTTTTTACTCATCAGTTTCTTATCGTTAAGAATTCACTAGTGTCGTTTTACCCCAAGTGTTTATCTTTAGTCAATGGCATCATTCGGTTTCTTCTAGGCGCCTCTTTTAAATCCAGTGGTGATCACTGCACAATAACCGATCAAGTATCGCATCAAACAATGGCATATTACCCATCGGGACATAGCATGTTGCCATTGGTTCTGGTATTAGTAATGAGCGGGTAACCATTACCAGTGATAAATCTCGAAACGGCGGTTACAAAGCGCATCGCAAGACATAAAGGCTAACCAAGTTTACAGGGCTGAGATTGTCCCACCTGCATTGTTAAGTCGCTAAGTAAATGGTCAGCCTCGCGCCTGTCATTGGTGATGTGATCTTCATTTATTTTGTTAATCATCGTCGCCAACAGTGTATGAGCTTTAACATATTGTTTTTGTCCCCGCAAAAACCGGCAATAGCTTGTGGTGGCGCGAAGCTCAAGTGAAAGCGCGCGTTGATGTTGTGCACATGCTATTGCCCGCTTAAACCAGGATTCAATATCAGCAATATTCATATTGTTTTGGTGGCTGAGAACAACACCCTTTAAACGATAGGTTTCTGCTTTAAATATGTGCTCTTTATTCGTGTTCAAACATTTGATAGCTTTATCAATAACGGTTGATGCGGACTTGACGTTTTTTACCTGAAGATACATGCGGGTTAACAGGGTTTTAAAATAAGTGGTTCCAAGGCGACTTCCTGCATGGTAATAGTTGTCAAACGCTTGTTCAAATTCGCGTATATAACGTGGATCGTTGGTTTTGGTCAATCGAGCCCACGCCAATAACATTTGGCTGGTATCGCGCCAGAAGGGGAAGTCATATTTTTTGCATAGTTCAATAACATCATTGGCTAACTTCTCTGTTTCAGTTGCATCATCCCGCAGCTGGTAGAGGGTTGCTTTATGATAGGTCGCATGGGCAATACTGAATGGGTCGCACGATGTTGTGGCAAGGGACATGGCCTGGTTGATTTTTTCAAAAGCCTGCTCCGAATGACCCAGTAGCCAGCAGACGCAGGCTAGCGAACCAAGGATTAATACTTCAGTGTCAACACCGTAAATTGGATTGAAGCCTCGATTCGAGCGCAACGGTACATTAAGCTCAATGCCGCGCAATAAATATTGATGGGCTTCGGTGAAATGTCCAGTCCAACATTCCGTTACACCAATCGCGTGACAGGCTTCCAATAGATAGGTTTTATTCTTAGTATGGTCCGCGATGTCTTGTAGTTGCAGGGCAAATTCCCTGGCACTATCAATGTTGCTGCGTGTCAAATAAAACCCAAATAAGCCGCAGAGTATGGCGAATATTTTAGTCGTGTTACCGAGGTTATTGCAAAGTTTACAGGCACGCGTATAAGCTTCTTTTACTTCGATTGCCGAGTAGCCTTTTAGCAACATGTAGACTGCCCCTAAACTTGCCTGCAACTTTAACTCTACTTCAAATTTTTCAGAACTATCGGTGAGAAACTTCAGGCAATGTAAACCACGATGAAAATGCGCGGCGGCATCGGCGTTGGCGAACTGCTGCATTGCCATACGTCCAGCCCGCAACCAGAGTTGGGCTGCATTTTGGTAATCACCCGCTTCGGTACAGTGATGCGCCATCATTTCAGGGCTTTTTTCAATGTCATCCGGAAATTGGGCGCTTAATACATTGGCAATTTTACGGTGATATTCTTGGCGGTTTTTTTTCAATAAGGATTGATAGGCGACTTCATGCACTAAGGCATGACGAAACGTATAGGTTGCTTGCGGCGGTATACCACGCTGATAAAGCAACTCGTGACGTACCAATTCTACCAGATCTGCCTCAAGATTGTTGCGCGAACCTGATGCAACAGCGTGAAGTAAGGTATGTGAAAATTCACGCCCCAAGGTGGCACTGAGTTGGGCGATTTCCTTGCTGGGACCAAGTCGGTCTAACCTCGCCATTAATGAGTCATGCAAGGTGGAAGGGATTGCCAAATTGGAGAACGGCTCGGTAAGCTTGTAATGGTCAGCCATTTCTTGCAAAGCATTCGATTCGAGCACCATTTTTGTGAGTTCCTCCACAAACAACGGCGTGCCATCGGTTTTGCGAATAATGTCGTTAAATATCGCTGCGGGTAACCTTTTATTGTTAACGATCCAGTTTATGATACCCCCGGACTGTTCCCGTGTGAGGCGGTTAACCGAAAGCTGAGCCACGTGTGAGTGCGACCCCCAGGGTGGCGTGAATGCCAATCGATAGGTAAATAGCCCGAAAATACGGTGCCTTGGCACCTGATTAATGAGCAGACTTAATAACTCAATGGTGGTGGGGTCGACCCAATGCAAATCCTCTACAATAATAACCACCGTTTGCTGAGATGCCATGCCTAACACAAGCTCCAGTAATGCTTCCAGTATTTTTTGTTTTCGTTGTTGAGGCGAGTACTGTACAGCAGGGTAAGCATTGTCGGGCAAAGCAATCGACAATACATCGGTCAATAATGGAACGGTTTCCGTCAATGAGAGACCAAGTGCAACCAAGTTTGCTTCTAATGCCGTTATTTTTTCTTCGGCAGATTCGTGTTTGTCGAGCCCAAGCATTCGATGCAAGGCATCGAGTACACAGTGCAAAAAACTGTTGTTATAGCAGGGTGAACCCCAGCATTCCAGCAGGGCATGGGGTGCTTGCTGTGCCTTTGTGCGTAATAATTGCGCTAAGCGGGACTTGCCAATACCCGTTTCCCCGCTTACCAATAGAACTTGGCCGTGCCCCTTGGTGGCTTGGCTTAGCCTGCCCAGTATGAACTCGGATTCCCGCTCCCTGCCAATCATTGGTGTTAGCGATGCGGTATTCATTGCATACTGCTGGGTATAGGGGTTTCTTTTCGCATCAACTCGATACAGACCAACCGGACGGGAGAGCCCTTTCAGTTCATGTTTGCCCAGCGATGTCACCAAATAGGTTGATTGTACTAAACGCAAGGTGGCATCACTGATAACAACGGTGTTTGGGATTGCGCGGTCTTGTAAACGTGCGGCGATATTGGGGGTGGTGCCAATCGCGAGGGAATGCCTGTCAGTATTACCCGCTATACCGATCACTACCAACCCGGTATGGATACCAACCCGTAGCTGCAGTTCAATGTCATATTCAACGGCAAGGCGTTTGTTAAGTCGTTGCATGTTGCGAACCAATTCAAGGCCCGTCTGAACGGCACGAGCCGCATCATCTTCATTGGCAACGGGATAACCAAAATAAATCAGCACCCCATCCCCCAGGTATTGTGCAACATGGCCATTATTTTCCTTAACCACAGCACAGCACGTATTCTGATACTCGGTAATAATATCCCGTAAATCTTCCGGGTCTATTCGCTCCGACAATGCCGTCGAACCCACGAGATCACAGAACATCACGGTTAGCTGGCGGCGTTCAGCACACCGATGAGACACTGGGGTAGTGGGTTTGACGAGTTCGTTTTGAGATAACCCAGGTGTCATTTTCCCTCACTTGGTTGTATGTGGTGCCCGCCACGCGTTTTGATGCTCATGGTGTGCTGGGGCTTTGTCTTCGTCACTGGGAAGATGGCAATGATGGGGTTGGTTCGCAAGGAACAACCTTTAAAAATCGATGGCATCATCAACGCTATTATGCCCGCTATACCGTCGAATAACAAAGTTACTTGCTCCCTGTGGACTAATTGAGAATAACTCAATAAGTCTGGCCCGCTAATGTGTCAAATCGTTTAGTCAAACAGTTTATTGGTTTGTTCAGTTGATGAATGCATCAACACGCTGACAAGATTCTGTTGCGCCCATCACTCAACGCCGCAACAACAAATGTATGAAATAAAGAGCACTGATTGAAAAATAACCGAATTAAAAAAGATACCGCATGGGCTTTGCATAATTGAAGCGCGACTATCGCTCCTATTAAGCTATACTCATTAACGGGTGCTATTATCATTATAAATTTTGTATAAAGCATGGCCAAAGAAGAGCATTGTTAAACAGCAGTGTGAGCAATGATTAGAATAATTGGTATCGACAGCAATTGGTTTAGGTAATGAGTCCAGATAACGAAGGGCATAAACAATGTATCTGCAATACAATAAGCCATAGACTGCTCAGCCACTAATCACGCTCATGCAAACAAAACACCGGCACTAAAACAACAAGCGGCGATGAAATCCATCTTCGAAAAATAAAACCGGCTGCAAAGAAAAACAACTGACGTTTACGCAACTATTGTTATCCAACTAACGCACTAACGGTAACTAACATTAAGCTGGCTGATGGCGTAATGCTATTTTGGTTGCTTTCGTTGTTGTGAACAATAGTAATAATAAGCCTTTAGTATCAGGTCAGCATCATAAGGCCAATAAAAATGAGCCAGTAATAACTGGCGCTTTAGGGGAGACACATGCACGTATATTCATTTTTGTTCACCCGCGTAATATCGGTGTTATTTGTTGTGTTGTTTTTACTGGCAACCACAGCCTGTAGCTCCGGTGATTCCAGCCTTAGTACTCACAAAAATGCACAGGGTGGCGTCTCACTCCCCGGCGCCTTAAAAACAGACTTACCCGACAACGGCACATTAACCGCCTATATTCGAGTGGATGCCGGTGAGCGGCAACAAATGACCCTTGAGGGCGATAACGCCGTCATTAACCTTATCGGGTTAATCCAGGGTAACCATACCTTTACGGTGGAATTTGAGTTTGTTTTCAATGCCAAGCCGGATAAACCCTTTATTCTTGCCAGCGCCACTAAATCAGCTAATTTGAGTGCAGGGAGTAACACCTTAACCATTGCTGAAACGGATTATGCTATTGACGGTTTTGATGAAGATGGTGATGGGCAATCGAATTTAGTTGAATTAATCAACAAGACCAGCCCGTTTGCGGGGTTTATTATTAGCGCCATTAGTGGTAACACCGCCGAAGATGCCACCGCCGCCACCTTTACGATAGCTTTAACCAACGAACCCACCGCCGACGTTACCGTAGCCATTACCAGTTCGGATACCACAGAGGGAACCGTCGATAAAACGTTGGTTGCATTTGATGCTAGCAACTGGAGTACGGCCCAACTTATTACCATTACCGGCGTGGACGACAGCATCGCCGATGGCGATATCAATTACACCATTATATTAGCAGCTGCCACATCAACCGATACCAATTACAACGGGCTAACGCTGGACGATGTAAGCCTCACTAATACCGATGACGACTTGGCATCGTTTACCCTTAGCGCTATTTCCGGCAATACCACAGAAGCCGGCGCCACCGCGTTCTTTACTGTCAATCTCAGTAGTCAGCCAACACACGATGTGACCATTGGCATCAGCAGTTCTGATACCACCGAAGGCAGGGCCGATAAAACTTCGATGACATTTACCCCCGCCAACTGGAATATCGCCCAAACGGTAACAGTAACCGGCATCGATGACACGGTAGCCGATGGCAACCAGGCCTTTTCCATCCAATTGGCGGAGGGGACCTCAGCAGATAATCAATTTGATGGCCAGAATCCCCCAGATGTTAGCGTTATCAATATCGACAATGACAGCCCTGGATTTAATATCAGCCCCATCAGTGGCAATACCGCCGAAGACGGCACAAGTGCAAACTTTACGGCACAACTAACCAGTCAGCCGACCGCCAATGTCACCTTTAGCATCAACAGTTCAAATACCGCTGAAGGCACCGTTGACAAAGCATCGATCACCTTCGACACCAACAACTGGAACAGCCCCCAAACTATTACCGTTACCGGCGTGGGTGACGACGTCGATGATGGTGACAAAAGCTATACCATTATTTTAACCACTGCCACCTCAGACGATGTCAGTTACAGCGGGCAAAACCCAGACAATGTCACCGTGGTCAACACCGACAATGATGCACCTCCTTCTGTGGTGTTGAGTGTGGATAAAACCAGCATCGCTGAAGCTGGGGGGGTAGCCCTAGTCACAGCCATCTTAAGTGGCCTGTCCGTTCAAGATGTCATTGTTAATCTCAGTTATAGCGGCACAGCGGCCACCGGGGACGATTACACCCTGTCCAATAGCATTAACATCCCGGCAGGCAGTGCCACCGGGGTGGCAAGCATTAGTGCACGCCAGGACAGCCTCGATGAAGAAGATGAAACTATCGTTATCGACATTAGTTCAGTGACCAGCGGCGTTGAATCGGAAATTCAAAGCATAACTACCAGCATTAGCGATGATGACCAGCCACCCACCGTCACCCTGAGTATTAATACCGCATCACCCCTGGCGGAAGCGGCGGGCACCGCAAACCTTACCGCTACCTTAAGCGAGAAATCGGGCCGTGCCGTGAGTGTCAATTTGCTTTATAGCGGCACTGCCAAGGCTGGAACTGACTATACAAAAGGGGATACCATCACCATCGCAGCGGGCAATACCTTTGCCCAAGTTGCATTGACGGCAATTGACGATACCTTGGATGAAAAGGATGAAAGTATTATCATTGATATTGATACCGTCACTCATGGCGTTGAAGTTACCCCCCAGCAAGTGAGCGCTAGTATTGCAGATGATGATGTCACGCCAATTGTCAATTTTTCCACGGCAAGCCAAAGCGTGGCAGAGAGTGTGGGCACCGTTACCCTAACCATATCACTGAATCAAGCCAGTGGATTAGATGTCTCAGTTCCCTTTACGGTTAGTGGCACAGCTACTAGTGGTGGTCCCGATCATAACCTGGCCAATGACGAAATCGTTATTCCTGCCGATCAAACAACAGCAACCATTATTTTTACGGTGCAGGATGATACACTTAATGAAGCCAATGAAACGGTTATCGTCACCCTCAGCAACTCCGTCAACGCCACTTTAGGTGCGACCACTATACATACAGTAACGATTACCGATAACGATTACAGTATTGGCGGTACAATTAGTGGATTAACCGGCACCTTAGTGCTTCAAACTAATTTTGGCAATGATTTAACCCTGGAGGCTGATGGTAACTTTACTTTTAACAATGCATTGGCTGATGGCAGCAGCTATGTGGTAACGGCACTAAACCAACCAGGTGTGCAAACCTGCCTCATCAATAACTCAACCGGCACTGTGTTCGGCAGTGATGTCAGCGATATTGAGGTCAGTTGCGTAGAAAATAATGTACTTTCAATCGACCCACAATCCAGGTCCGTCAAGCTGAGCTGGAATGACACCAACGCAGATAGTTACAACCTGTATTATACCTCGGAAAAAGGTTTTGATCCGGATAACTACGCAAACATTGCTGACGGAACCCTATTGACCAATATAACTAATCCAATTACCGTCACCAACCTAGTAAATGGCACCGCCTATTATTTTGTCCTGGAAACCGTTTATGCCGCAGGTGTAGCACGATCAATGCAAACTGCCAGTCGGCCTAATGAATGGGCATTTAATGGCAGTATATCCGCAATAGCTACCCATGCAGATGGTACAGTGTATTTTGGCGGCGGTTTTACACAAGTTCGCACACCGACGGGCAGTGGCGTTCCACTAAAGACGAACAATAGTAAACCGGAAATAGGAGATTTCCCCATTGTTAACGGAACAATCCGTGCGTCCGCAGCAGACGGTCGGGGTGGTTGGTACATCGGGGGCGATTTTACCCAAGTAGGGGGTATCGCACGCAACAGGCTGGCCCATATTCTAGCAAATGGTTCGGTGAATTTAAGCTGGAACCCGGATGCGAATAACTCTGTCTATACGCTAGCCGTCGATGGCACCACAGTCTATGTGGGGGGTTGGTTTACTTCCATCAGCGGCACAACCCGTAATCACCTGGCCGCCATCGGCACCGACGGCTCCCTCGCCAACTGGAACCCCGATACAAATGACTTGGTCAAGACTCTGGCCATCGAGGGCACCACGGTCTATATGGGGGGCGGGTTTACCTCCATCGGAGGCACAACCCGCAACCGACTCGCCGCCATCAGCACCGATGGCACCCTCACCAACTGGAACCCCGATGCGAATAACTGGGTCGAAACGCTGGCCGTCGAAGGCACCACGGTCTATGTGGGGGGCGGGTTTACCTCCATCGGCGGCACAACCCGCAACCGGCTCACCGCCATCGGCACCGATGGCGCCCTCTCCAACTGGAACCCCAATGCGAATAGCTGGGTCGACACGCTAGCCATCGATGGGACCACAGTCTATGTGGGGGGCTGGTTTACCTCCATCGGCGGCACAACCCGTAATCACCTGGCCGCCATCAGCACCGATGGCACCCTCTCCAACTGGAACCCCGATGCGAATGACTGGGTCGAAACACTGACGAGTGATGGCGCCACGATCTATGCGGGAGGCAGGTTTACCGCCATCGGCGGCACAACCCGTAATCACCTGGCCGCCATCGGCACCGATGGCGGCCTCTCCAACTGGAACCCCAATGCGAATGACTGGGTCGAAACGCTGACCGCCGATGGCAGCACAGTCTATGTGGGGGGTTCGTTTACATCGATCGGTGGCACAACCCGCAACCGGCTCGCCGCTATCGGCACCGATGGCGGCCTCACCAGCTGGAACCCGGATGCGAATAACGTCGTCCAAACGCTGGCCGTCGATGGCGCTACGGTCTATGTGGGGGGCTGGTTTACCTCCATCGGTGGCACAACCCGCAATCACCTGGCAGCCATCAGCACCGATGGCACTCTCGACAACTGGAACCCGGATGCGAATGACAGGGTCGGCACGCTAGCTGTCGATGGAACTACAGTCTATGTGGGGGGCTCATTTACATCGATCGGCGGCACAACCCGCAATCACCTGGCAGCCACCGGCACCGATGGAACTCTCGCCAGTTGGAACCCGGATGCGAATGACAGAGTCAAGACGCTGGCCGTCGATGACAGCACAGTCTATGTAGGAGGCTCGTTTTCATCCATCGGCGGCACAACCCGCAATCATCTGGCGGCCATCGGCACCGATGGCGCACTCGCCAGCTGGAATCCAGATGCGGGTCTCTGGGTCAATACGCTGGCCGTCGATGGCTCCATGGTCTATGTCGGCGGCAAGTTTAGATCCATCGGCGACACCTCACGAAGTAACCTGGCAGCCATCGGTACTGATGGCATGCTCGCCAGTTGGAATCCGGTTGCAAACAGTCCAGAAGGAAGCGACGGGATCTTTACGATTGCCATCGATGGCGCCACAATCTACGTTGGAGGGTCCTTCACCACCATCGGAGATATGCCCCGTAAGCATCTGGCCGCCATCGACACCGATGGCACACTCACCAGCTGGAATCCGGTTGCGGGTGGCTGGGTCTTTACGCTGGCCGTCGATAGCGCCGAAGTGTATGCTGGGGGGGGCTTCACTACTATCGGCGGCACGCCCCGCGATAGGCTAGCAATCATAGGCACCGATGGTGTATTAAAATAATAGCGTATTTGAGAATTAACTTGACTAGGGGTGTTAACAATTAGAAAAGCGGCCCTGTTGAATCTAAAAAAACGCCCGACAAGACGTGAGGAGAGAGATTTGGTTATTGCTAATGAACGACGAACAACGCAGCCTGGCATTTTTTCAGGCACAATCCGAAGGGCCGCCTTTCTAATTGCCCCCCCCCCTAGGTTTAAAAGAAAACCAACCTGGACCAGCAGAGACATTTAAGCGAAAACTTATAGTTCCGTCCCCAACGGATGACTAACCATCACCATAAGTTTGGGAGGAAAGTATTGTTTCTGATGATCAACAGTTACGAGTTACTTGCCAAGATTAGCGCAACATCACTGGCATCTTTACCTCGTATAGTATATCTCCCACTCTTTTTTATGGGCTGCAATAGATAATGCTTTTTTAATGTCTTTGATCAGCAAAAATAAATGTAGCGAATCAGTTGGGCTTGTATTGTTAGTTGTGGTTAATAACGATCACTTCCTTCCCGAACGGCATCAACAATTTCTTCAGCTGTTAAATTTAAATTCACACCGTTGATATTGAGTGGTGAATCATTGTCTTCAACAGGTTTAACAATAAAAGCTTTGCCATCTCTTCTGTTAATTCGTACCACGCCTTCTTTTTGTGCCAAGTCTAAAATAGAAGAAAAATTTTGTCTTGCTTCTGAAAATGTGTAGATTCGCATAACTATACCTCTAGTATTTTGACCCCGACAGATTGTGCTGCTGAAATTAAGCCACGATCTAATGTTAATAGCGGGGTGCCTAATTCCTGCGCGCATTTAATAAGATACGCATCATAAGCGTAAATCTTAAGATGATTTACCAATTCAAGCACCTGGATAAGACTAACATCAACAAATTTGATTGGAATTTCTTCATAGGCGTTGAGGCAGGCATTTGCTTGTTCCAAACTAATACGATTACGCTTCAACATTGCCGAGAAGGCATTGCCTATTTCCCCGTGTACTGATGCGGGGCAAAAAATCTGTGATTTCCTTGACGCTTCAACTATTTTATTTTTTTTCGGCTCATTTGTGATAACTGCAATTAGTAACGCTCGTCTATGCTGATATTTCCCTGTATTCTGACTTCATGATGACGAACCAAGCTGCTCAAAATTTAGCCTCACAGATAAGAACACGACGGGGTACAACCAGGCAAGTGCTTTTTGCCCGTAAGCATGGGGTGGCGCAATCAACCCTTACGCAAATTGAAGCGGCAGCACAAAATACCACCATCAACTTGTCGCATTCCGGTCGGGACCACACACGATCATCGCCACCGGTTTTATGTCGCCATGTATTTGCCAGCCAATGGTCGATTTGTTGTGTTGAAATTCCACAGTCTCCACGGTAATTAGCCTGCGCCTGGCATCTTTGTATATTTCCCTAGCCCTTAGCGCATTATTTTCATCACCTGCCATACTGGCGATGATAGCGGCAGCCCAACAGCGAGATAAATGATTTGTAATGGAAAAACGCGGATGACACCACTGCTGTCCAGCTCAAAATTGCTCATGCTCAGCCGGCGCACCGTATTCTTTTTCACCTGACGCTATTTGCGAATGCGTATTGGTATTGTTTCTTACTTGCCTGAACTCCGTATAGACGCTGGAGTTGTTGCTTTCGTTGCTTGGCTTGACGCCATTGGCATTGAGTACGGCCAATAAATCGGTGAAGCAGCTATCCGGGTTAAGCCGATAACTTGCCCCCCAACATCGCCAAAACACCCATCCCACACGCTCCAAAATTCGTTGTTCACCAATGGCCTGGTCCCATTGCTCACCGCTCTGGCGTTTATCGCCGTCCAACTCGATTGCGATGCGTTGATCGTTGCCACCTTGCACCACCATGTCGATATCGATTGGCCCAACATTGACGTGCGGCGTAACGGCGTACCCTAATGTTGTCAGTTGAGTATAAATTTCCTGTTCAAACTCGGTTTCGCACAATTCCAACGGGTTTTCGCAAACTGGCTTTTTAGGCATTGGGTTGGCAAAGTGCCGCAACACCTGGGACCGCAAGTCCTGGCTGTTTTTCAGGTCGGTATGCGTAATGCTTCTAAACAGGTACATTCTGTCACGGGCTCGTGACAACGCGACGTTAAAGCGCTGCTCGTATTCACGTTTATTCAACACCGAGCCTTGCCGTGGACCAACCACTAATGACAGAAAAATAATATCTTTTTCTTTACCCTGAAACGTCGCGGAGTCGCCACAGGCAATGTTATAGCGTTGATAGGTTTCCTCGCCCAGCTCCTGCAACAACGCATCCTGAATGGCTTGCGCCTGCTCTGATCCAATCAGTGATATCACACCGATACTGCGGTTGTTAAACGCGGCATTTTCAGTAAGTGATTTTATTTCGTCGACTATGGCATAAATTTCCGCAACATTAACGCCACTTTGTTCGTCACGTTTTCCGTTTTCAACATACACATCCACTAATGGTGGCTCTATTTTTTCCGATGACTTTGGTAAACGCAGCGGCAGTAATTCGTTGCCGTAATACTGCATGCTGAATCGAATAATAGCTTCGACACAACGAAAATGCTCCGTCAACATAATACGCTGAGTGGGGTAAATGGAGCTGGCTAAATCATAGAGCGAAACACCTGGTATGAGTAAATCCGCAAATGGCTGACTGCGTAAATAACTCTGCTTGAATTGTTGAATTTTGTCTTCGGAAATAAACGCCGCAGTGGGACTCACCTGCTTATCGTCCCCCACGATGAGCAATTTTTTCGCCCTGAGGATGGCAGGTAATGCAGTGATATCCGACTGTGATGCCTCATCGATAATAACCAGGTCAAAACTGGCAAACTCTGACGGTAAACTTTCGGAGATACGCCAGGTAGGCATAATCCAACAAGGTACCCCATCAAAACATTCCTGCATGGCATTATGCGCTTCACGGCGGTAACGGGGTGCCCGTTTTTTACCGGTACCTTTACCCAATTTGGAGATAGCTGCCACAAAACGTACTAATGCGCCATGCACGTGTTCCGTTAGGTTTTCATGCAGCCCCATATTGGTTTTAAGGGTAACCAGTTGAGTAAATTGCGTTTTAAGTTCCTTTTCCAACTTTTTCCGTTGGTTGATAAGCTTCTTGGTCACTCCATGTTGGTCCATTTCGGTGAGGTAGGCATATTGCCGATGCCAGTGCCATGTTTCCATGCAGTGAGCAGGCATCGTCGCGTCGGCTTCGGTATCCATCACTGGAATCGTTAACAGTTGTTTGGCCCATTTTTTAGCGCCGGAGTCCGCAATTTTTTGGGAAATTGTCACCAGCTCGCTAAACTTGCTTTGCAACCCATGCAAGTGCTTGAGCGCCAGTATTAGTTCGTGCCATTCGTTCTCCAGGCCATCAGGTGAAGAATGAGTATGCCCAACCTGATTCTTGGCAATGTCTTTAAACTTAGTTAACAAATGCCCCTTGTACTTGCCCAGACGTTTTTGAATATTGTGTAGTCGATTACGTTGAATCGTTAAATTATCGCGTTCGGCGTAGTTAAGTAATGCCGCCATTGCCTTTTTGGCTTCTTTACCGTTTTTGATGACTTGAGAAACTCTTAAGTCCTTTGGTAATAATGCGCTGATTTCATCCGCCAGTGCCGGCCATTGTTGCAGTGACATTTTTTTGATGAGTTCAATTTTGTCGTGCAGGGATCGCAATGCCTTTAAATTACTGCCAAATTCATAACTGATGTCGGGGAGATCATGCTCCTCACCAACACTGTTCCACTTAACGATAAAGCGTCGCGCATCATCGTGAAACCGCAAAAACTGCTCAACCAGTTGCCACTGCCGTGGCGAGCTGGGTTTATCACCATTAACCTCAACCTGGGCAATAATCGATTTAATTTCACTTTTACCCATCGACACAAAACCAAATGGGCGCTCACCATCGGATAATTTCGCCAGTGCTTTATCCAGTTCTTTTCGGTGAGCGCCTGGGTTCGAAATATAAATGGGGTTCTTAATAAATAGACCGCGCTGCTCAATTAACGTGTCCAACAAAGGTAACATGCCTTCCAATAACGCCGCGCCTTCATTGCCGGTGCCTTCCTTCGCCCAGTGCTGCGCAAGCTGGGATTCCCACGGCACCTGTTTTAACGCCTCAACCGATTCGAGAAATTCCTTTAAGGATTCCAGCAGTTTCGTTGCACGTTGTTTGCTGTGGGCGGCGTCTTTATCGATGCCGGGCAGCTTTTCGGTTTTAGCTAAATTAGTTAACTTTTCCAATGACACCAGGTCACTATGGATTGCCGCTATTTGGGTGCTATCAGGAATTTCACTTAATGGAGGTAGTTCAACATTAAGATACTCAAGATGTTCGCCAATACACTTGCGTGCGTCACGCAGGCGTTTGATATCGGCGCGATCAAACTGCGGCGTATATTCGTCACCACTGCCAATGTTATCGGGAAACCAGTCATGTTGAGTCTGCTCGCTGATGAGCTTTTGCGCCAACTCCATCGCGCTATAGCGGGTATTATCACCCAGCAATTGTTGATCAATGGACTCAATTTGCCTGAGTCCGCTGACCAATATTTTTTCGTCAATAGTGGCGATGGCTTGCTTATGTTCCTTGACCAGTTGGGTGCAGGCTTCGCTTTGCGCTTTTAATTTACCCACATCCGCTTTACTGGCGATGGTGGCAATATGTTGAACGGCGGTTTCCAGTTGTTTTAATCCCTGGCGTTCATTGGATACTAAACTAATCGTTAACTCGCGCACGGAAACCGGTATTTGCTCACGCAAGGCCATTAATGCCGACTCACCACTGGAAGTAACCAATACCCGGCGGCCCGTTGCCAGATAGTGGCTGATAATATTGGCAATGGTATGTGTTTTACCGGTACCAGGCGGGCCTTGTACCACCACACCGTAATTATGTTCCAGGCGTTTGATGATTTGTACTTGTGCATCGTTGTAGGGCTTGGGGAAAAACAGTTCGTTTTCGTCAAGCTCCTCGACGACTAAACTTTCACTGGCGCCGTGTTTTTTAGTTGATAATTTCTCAACAAGGCGCAAGGTGGGCGCGGGCAAGGCATCTTCGTTAATCGCATCCGTTTGGGCCTTAAACTTTTCGATGTCCTGTAAGAGCGGCGTGGTTCCTCGTGGCCGCGAGTAAATCGCCCAGCTATCGGTTACCTGCAGTTCCTCACTTATTTCTGGCAGATCGTCACCTTCATCAGGGTTAACATCCGGCCAGTAACTGCCACTGGTATGAAGTTGCGTGGCGGCATGCCTTAATAAAGGCTCGTAACTTTCCTTTACGAAAGGCGAATAATCAATATCCTCGACCTGCTCTGCAAAATACTTTTTATCATAGCGCACTAATGCCTCAACACCCGGGTTATCCAGGGCAAAATAGGGGCCTATGGATAATTGTCGCTCACTGTTTCGAGGCCGAATTAAAATGGCGCCGCTACGGTTGTCCAACTCAATCTCAATCAACTGCTCAAGTAAAGGACAATCAATGGCTTTGCCTTTTGTTAACCAACGGGTGATACCCATGCCCCAAACCACTTCCATGGGTTGTTCGTCACCTTGTGATTCCAAATTTTGTTGTAAGCTGAAAAAGGCATCGTACAGTTTTATGGTTTTGCGTTTTAGTCGTTCCTTTTTGGCCCAGGCATGCCAAGTAACATTAATGAATTCATCAATGCTGGCGCGCACCTCCGGCAAAGCATCTAGCCGTAAACGAACGTCTTTCAGTATTAGCTTGCGTTGGGTTTCCTGAAACGAACTTTGTACATCCTGCTCTGCCACCACGCCATTTTGTATGAGTTTTATGGACTCCTGTTCAGGCAGGGTTTTTAACAGGCTTTCTTTTACGTTAACGGATTGCTCCGGATCCTGGCTCACGCTGAGCCACTCGGCTATTTCGCTGGGCACTTCAGGATGAGGGGTACGTTTCAGTCTCTCAATCTTTAGCCAGACCGGCATGCCCTCATCGTCAACACCGTTTAAGTGCACGCCCTTACAGCCCTTGAGCTGAGACTCGGCAATATAAAATTGACCGTATTCGGCAATACTGAACACAGGCTCTTGGTTCATCTGCCCTAAACGGTAGACGTATTCCAATAATTCTTTTAATCGACGTTTTGCTGAGTTACCAAACATTGTTATCTCAATTTAGATTCTCTCAATTCAAAATTCCCGCAACGTCAGTACGCTCAGTTTAAACGCTCTCTATCGATGATAAAGTGCGATAAACAGAACCCCCGACCATGGGCAGTTATGGCGGCTAAGAATGGCGACTAATATAAAAATGATTTTCGAACAGGGATTTTCGAACCGGGATAGTCCGCTGAATTTTATCTAGACGAGAAATCATTCACGCGAGGATGAAAACGATTGGGTCACATCCTTAGTTATATTGCGACAACTGATTCTACCGCGTAAGTAATCCACAAGTATGCGCTAAATGTCGATGCTGATTCAATTAACATACGTAAGCCAATAACGATAAAACTCATACAGTTATTTTAATTGATTGATTTAATTAGCTATATTTAACCAGCAAGGATAGGCTTAACCACCATTTAAGCGAAATAAGGAGCCATAACTATTAAATTCATTAATAAGTACACGATCGAATTTTTATAACCAAGCCGCCTTATGTAACGAAAATAGCTATTCTTTCATCTAACAAAATATCCCTCCCACAACAAAACTAGACAAAATAACTCAATTTGTATAATATTTTTATTGTACACAATGAGGTTATTGTATAAATATTTATGTGACTGTTTATATGCAATTATTGATATAAGTATTGGTAAGGACAAATAACCAAGCAAACAATGAATACCGGCATCCCCATTCGACAACTCAGCGAACTCACCGGCGTCGCCGCCACCACACTGCGAGCGTGGGAGCGGCGCTATGGATTACTTAGCCCTCAGCGCACCAGCAAAGGCCACCGGCTCTACAGCCAAGACGATATCGCCCTTGTTAACGCAGTAGTGGTTCAGTTACAAAGCGGCATGAGCATCAGTGAGGCGGTGCGGCGGCAACGCCAACCAGAAAAAACCCAACCGCAAGATGCTCCTGTTGAATCTAGCGCCAAAAATCAGTGGCTCACATTTCAGCGCCGTCTGTTACACGCCATAGGACGGTTCGACGAAGCCAGGTTAGACGCCTGCTACAACGAAGCACTGTCCCAATATCCCTTTGGTCTGGTTAGCGAAGCGCTGATTATCCCCACCCTCACAAGCCTCGGTGAGCAGTGGCAACAACGGCCCAATGGTATTGCAGAAGAGCATTTTTTTACTGTTTATCTGCGCAACAAGTTAGGGGCTCGCCTGCACCACGAAACCAGCCGAAAACACGGTCGCCGCCTATTGATTGCCTGCCTGCCCGGAGAGCTCCACGAAATTGGTGTACTGCTGTTTACCATCGAAGCACTGGGGCACGGCTATCGTATTCTCTATTTAGGGGCCAACGCTCCCCTGGCGATACTCTCCGCTGTAGCGCAAAAAATCGACGCGGCGGCTATTGTGCTGTCGGGAACCACCGTCCCCCTAAACGCCATTGAGACGCAGTGGCCTGAGTTGGAAAAAAATCATCGGCCGTTATTCATCGGTGGACAATTTTCAACACAGCATGCCGCGTGGATAAAACAGCATCATGCTACCCCCCTGGGTTCCGATACGCGCAAAGCCATCGATACATTATTGCGCATCTCCCCACCTCACCAACAGGCAACATCATGAAACACACCCTGGTTTGGTTGCAACGTAACCTACGGCTAGCGGATAACCCCGCACTGCAATGGGCATTGTCACACAGTGAAACGGTACTGCTGCTCTACCTGCACAGCCCGACCGATGAAGCACCCTGGCAACACGGCGCAGCATCGTGCTGGTGGTTACAACAAAGCCTGGGCACATTACAACAAGCAGCGACCGCCAAAGGACTCACGCTCAATTTATTGCGCGGCGACGCCTTGGAGATTATCCCTCAACTGATCGCGCATCAGCAAATAGACGCCATTAGCTGGCAGCGCAATTATGAACCCCACCTCGCCCACCGCGATCGGCAACTGACAGAGGTGCTATCTCAGCAGGATATCATCATCAACATCAGTAACGATGGATTGTTACCCGACCCAGATACCTTGCTAACGGGAAAAGGCACACCTTACCGGGTATTCACCCCTTTTTATCGCCAGCTCAGAAAACGCTTGTATTACGATACCGAGTCACCTCAATCAAACGACTCACTTAATAATATCCGCAGCATCAATCTGCCCGACTCACTCAGTCTGTCAGCGCTTGGCCTACTAAAGCCCCACCCCTGGCAGGAAAACCTGGCGCAACACAACCGTCCCGGCGAGGCGGCGGCTCAACAGCAACTGGAACGTTTTATTAATGAACGTCTCGTGGATTACCCGGCCAAGCGAGATCTCCCTGCAGTGGATGCCTCCTCACAGTTATCTGCGGCACTACATATAGGTGAAGTCAGCGCCCGGCAAATTCTCGCGGCATTACAACCGCTCCTTGAACACGGCAGTACGGAAGAAGCCAGCGCCGCTGAATCTTTTTTACGGCAAGTTATCTGGCGTGAGTTTGCACGCTACATCCTCTGGCATTTCCCGGCGACTTCGGAACAATGTATGGACCAACGTTTCAAACCGGCATTTTGGCACCACGATAAAACGATGATGACACGTTGGCAACGCGGCGAAACTGGCGTGACCATCATCGACGCCGGGATGCGTCAATTGTGGCAAAGCGGTACCATCCACAACCGGGTGCGGATGCTGGCCGCATCGTTTCTGACTAAAAACCTGAATCAGCCCTGGCAGCTGGGTGCCCATTGGTTTTGGCAAACGCTGGTGGATGCCGACCTCGCGAACAACAGCATGGGATGGCAATGGGTGGCAGGTTGTGGCGTGGACGCCTCTCCCTACTTTCGCATTTTTAATCCGGATACTCAGGCAATACGATTCGACCCACAGGGTAGTTACCGAAAAAAATGGTTGGGTGATCGTGATCTGGCCACGACCAAACCAATTGTCGACATTGCCGACAGTCGCAAACAAGCGTTAGCGCGTTACCAGCAATATATAAAGAACCAATCAACCCGGTCCGCACCATAAGCTATGCGCTCCTAAACATTGATCACGACGAGTACCAGGTAAGCACGAAAACGCGGCCACCGATAACCGGATACGCCCGCCGCTAACCTTGACACCAGGAATTGGAGTAAATAGTAGTATGGTTTTCGTCTTTGTTATTTATGCGTACCGTTCACTAATATAATTCATGAATATAGTTCATTAATATAGTTCATTAATATAGTTCATGGACATAACTTATTGATATTCGTTAGCCGCGTTATTGATTATTCCCAACGATGCTTGCGTGTAATTAGTATCCAGCAACAGCACTAAAAACCTTATAACATGTACCGCTATACTGGTAACGTTTAGGGTTTACTGGTTCACATACTCATGTATACATTTACGCACGATAGTTTTTGTCGATTTCTCCCAGCGATGCTCCAAACCGATTTTAATGATCAGACTACACCTGCACAATGTTAAGCGGTTAAGCGGTTAAGCGGTTAAGCGGTTAAGCGGATTATCGATGAATGAAGTTATACAAAGAATATTCCACACCACATTGAAAAAACGCAACGCATTAACGTGTAAATATTGATATCATAGCAACTCGCAGTAAATTGAATCGATATTTAACATTTGCTTAACACACTTAACAGCAATATAGCGATACAATAACCATCAGAACACAATAACCACTTGAGCCATTATTGACAAAGGCTCATTACGATTACAGTACTAAAAAAACTGCCGTCACAAATTTCAAACCAAAACAAGTATTCAAAAACGAGGGGGACGTGTGCACGCAGGCACCATTGCAATTCTGAGCGGTATCTTGGCACTGGGACTAGCCTGCCAATGGCTGGCCTGGCGCAGTAAATTACCATCTATTTTGTTTTTGCTCATCGTCGGCATTACCCTCGGCCCGGTCACGGGCTGGTTAAATCCGAAAGAACTCTTTGGCGACCTGTTTTTTCCTTTTGTCTCGCTTAGTGTCGCCATTATACTTTTCGAAGGCAGCCTTACCCTCAAGGTAAGTGAACTACGCGGACATGGCCCGGTAGTGCGCAACCTCATCACCCTGGGTACCGTAATCACCTGGGTGATCGCCGCTGTGAGTGTACACTGGTTGCTGGATATGAGCTGGAGTCTTTCAATCCTTTTTGGTGCAATCGTGGTAGTAAGCGGCCCGACCGTTGTCATACCGTTATTGCGCACCGTAAGACCTCACCAACCCATCGCAAATGTATTACGATGGGAAGGTATCTTGATAGACCCCCTCGGCGCCATATTGGCGGTACTGGTATTCGACGTGATCATTGCAGCACAAACCAGCATCAGCATCAGCCATATTGCCACCACGGTCATCATAATGGTGCTGACGGGGGTCGGCCTGGGAATCGCCTTCGGTCAACTACTCGGCCATGCCCTGAGAAACCAGTGGCTCCCTGATTATCTGCGCGACTTTGCGGCACTAGCGGCAGCCGTGCTTGCCTTTGGCATTGCAGAAACCATTCAATCAGAATCAGGCTTGCTGGCGGTTACCATCATGGGGGTCTGGCTGGCCAATATGCGGGATGTTGAAATTGAGGACATTCTTAACTTCAAAGAAAGTTTGAGTTTATTACTGATATCCGGCCTGTTTATTATTCTCGCCGCACGCTTAGACCTCATGCAATTAAGCGCCCTTGGTTTTAGTGCTCTTGCCATCCTTGGCATATTACAATTTGTGGGTGGGCCACTGCGCGCCTTTGCTTGCTCCATTGGCTCACCGCTGAAATGGCGCGAGCGACTGCTTATTGGCTGGATTTTTCCTCGCGGAATCGTAGCAGCCGCCATTGCCTCGTTATTCGCATTGCGACTTGAAGAAACCGACATCGCAGGTGCCGAGCAATTGGTACCCTTGGTATTTGCCGTAATAATCGGCACCGTCGTGATTCAAAGTATCACGGCTGCACCACTGGCAAGGTGGCTGCGGGTAGCAGAGCCGGAACCCAGGGGCGTATTAATCGTTGGCGGCAATGAAGTCGCCCGAATGCTGGCCTCTGCACTGCTTGAAGCAGGCTTTCGGGTTTTATTAGCCGATGATAGCTGGCGTAACATTAACAAAGCCAGAATGCAGTCCATCCCATCGTTCTTTGGCAACGCAATATCAGCGTATGCCGATCGGCACCTCGATCTAATAGGCCTTGGCCATTTATTTGCCGTTTCATCCCGGCCTACGCTTAATCGCCTGGCCTGCGTCAGGTATGAACACGAATTTGGCAGAAACGCGGTCTACGCGCTGCAATCCAATGCGGACGTAACCGAGACGGAGAAAAAGCGCATCACCAGCCAGGTAAGCGGACAGGCCTTATTCGGAAAAGACGTAACCTATAAAGCGCTATCAGAGCGTCTGGAGCAAGGAGCCGATGTTCGCATGACGCCCTTGACCAAAGAATTTACCGTTGAGCATTATAAGGACCAGCACCCCAACGCCATTGTACTGTTCGCAGTCGACAATAACAAAAACCTGAGAGTCTCCGCATCAAGCAAACCCCTTGCACCTGAGCAAGGCTGGACGCTGGTAAGCCTGCTGTCTGCTGAAGACACAGAATCATCACCCGATAATAAAACAACGTGAAACGTTACAGTCCAACACCTTGGTCGACGTTAAGGCCAACGCCAAGGGAATAGGAAGTGATCACACAGGCAGTGACCGGATGAGGTTCCGTCATCGGAGCAATGCCGTTACAAGCCTGGCCTACGGCATTCGGTTAAAGCAGTATCGACATTGAGGTAACCTGCTGGACCAAACCAAAACCCGTGGATATACGTCGCTCACGAGGAGAAATAGTCACTGCCATTAAAAAAACACTGGATGAGGCGAGTATCGACATTCCATACCCGCATCGTACCTTGACGTTCAAAGATTCTTTGCTGATGAAACAACCTACGGAGCACTCATTTCAGCACCCCCACTGGTGTTTCATAGCGACAAGCGCCTAAACATCCAGACGGATATCGTGCCATACTGGTATTGGCACTGGCATTAGCACTGGCGTTGATATTAGCATGAGTATTGGCCTTCGACATTCGAAAGCACAATCGACCCGGGCCGGATATGTAACAGTGTCACCAAGAGCGAATACCCAAAACGCGTTGAGTATATTAGACCGAATCTATACATTACGAAGACTCAGACCGCCCAACCGGCATACTATTTAATGCACGACAATAGGCGCCAGTCGGACTTAGAATTATGGCCATGCAAAAAGGCACATTATGCAACGCAAGTACTTAATGTTAGCGACCCTGGCGGGCATTATTTTTTCAACCAGCGGTAACGCTAAAGATAACACCAAAGACAGCATCAAAGACGACGCCAAAAACACCCTCAAAGACATTGTTTATCAACAACACGTTAAGCCCATTTTTGATAAAAAATGCGTGGTTTGTCACGCCTGTTTCGATGCCCCATGCCAGCTTGTGCTAACACACGGCAAAGGCCTTTTCAGAGGCGCCAACAAACAACCGATTTATGATAGCCTGCGCCTAACCCCTGCTGACACGACACGATTATTTATTGATGCCGATTCTGAACATCAATGGCGAGAGAAAGATTTTTTTTCCGTGTTGCCTGAAAAAACAAACACGACGGCTGCCGTAAACGCCAGCATTTTAGAGCAGCTGTTATTAATGGGGCAAAAAAACAAGATCAAACCAAACAGCCGTTTACCGGAGGATACAGGGATTGGCCTAAGCCGTAAAAATGTCTGCCCTACTGCTGAGGAAATCAGCGATTATGAACAAACCCATCCACACGGTGGAATGCCCCTAGGTGTGGTGGATTTAACTAACGCCGAGCGCCAAACTCTCCTGGACTGGATTAAGCAGGGCGCGGTATATACACCTGACGCAGCCAAACTATCCACCACCGAGCAACAGGCGGTTCAATTGTGGGAGCAATACCTCAACCGTAAGGGGCTGCGCGAACAAATTGTTGCCCGGTGGTTATACGAGCATCTGTTCCTGGCTCACTTGCATTTTTCTGACGCCAATAGCAAACAATTTTTTCAAGTGGTGCGATCCTCCACGCCACCAGGAAAAACCATCCGACATATCGCAACACGACGCCCTAACGATGATCCGGGAAAGTCATTTTTTTACAGGCTGCAACCGGTGCAAGAAACCATTGTACACAAAACTCATATTGTTTTTACACTGAACAAGCAACGCCTGGAGGACATTAATCAATTATTCTTCAACAGCGATTGGAAAATTGATCGCTTGCCTGGTTACACCGATGCAGAACGCGCCAATCCGTTTCAAACCTTTGCCCCCATTCCCGCAAGTGCGCGTTACGGTTTTATGTTGGCGCATGCCGCGTATTTCGTGCAAACCTATATACGTGGACCAGTCTGCCGCGGTCAGATTGCCACCGACGTAATACGCGATCAATTCTGGGTGCTCTTTCAAGCACCACAAAGCGATCTTTATGTTACCTCGGCAAACTATCGAAAACGGGCAACCCCATTGATGGACATCGCGGGCGTGGAACAGGATTTGCTGGACGGCGCAAAAACCTGGATGACCGTCAAGGACCAGTATATGCGCTATACTGACATGCGCCAGGCTGCATACGACCATAACAACCAAACAGGCGCCACGTTCGCTGATATCTGGCGTCGTGATGGTACCGACAAAAATGTATTGTTAACGGTCTTTCGTCATTACGACAATGCCTCAGTTAGTCAAGGTTTAATCGGAGATGATCCACTAACCCTCTGGTGGTTGGACTACCCCTTATTCGAACGGGGCTACTACAACCTCGTGGTCAACTTTGATGTCTTCGGCAGTGTCTCACACCAGGCGCAAACAAGGCTTTATTTTGACCTTATCCGAAACGATGCCGAACGCAATTTTCTTCGCCTGATGCCCGCTAAATCCAGGCAAACACTGATCGATAACTGGTACGAAGGCGCCGCCCAGCTAAAGCTACTCACCTCTTATCAAACGGTATCAAATAAGAAAGCCTCCGGTATTCGTTACAAAAGCGATAACCCTATGAGTGAGTTTCTCGACCGCTTACTTAACAACGTCGCCGAAAATCAGCAACCCGATATCATTAACCGACGTGGTAATGCCCAACAACACGACTTTTCGGGCACCGCCGAGCATCAAAATATTCAGTCACTGCGCCGTATCGTCTCCCAACCCGCAAACACGTTACCAGCAGTCAAGGCTTTTCCTGAAGTTAGCTTTATCCGCGTTTTTAACGCCACCGGCCGAAAGGAAATTTACACCGTATTCCGGCATCGCAAACATAGTAATGTCGCCTTTATGTTTGGCGAAAGCCTGCGGCGCAAACCCGACGAAGATACGCTAATGCTGTACCCCGGTATTCTCGCCAGCTATCCCAATTTTATATTCAACGTTTCAGTCGACGAGATTGATACTTTTGTCGATGCACTGCTAGCCGTTAAAAACGAACAAGCGTTTGAAAAAAACATCATCACCCGATGGGGCGTTCGGCGTACCCATCCACGATTCTGGGAATATTTTCATGACCTGACGGCCTATCTTGAAGAGCGCAGCCCGACCGAAGCCGGTGTGCTGGATATGAGTCGCTATGAAAATTTGTAATTGCCCGTAATTGCCAATTAACCCAACCTAAAACTCAAAACAAACCATCAATCACCAAGGGAAAAAGCCAGCAACCAATTCGCTAATAAATCAATAACCGTCGTCGCCACACACGGTCTCAGGATAGCCAATGCACCAATAGCGGTTGACGCTCTCCATATAAACGCACAAATCTGAAATTCTTTAAGAACAACCGATTATTCCTTGCAAGGTAAAATTATACGTTGAGAGACAGTCTCAATTAGACTACTATCCCAAAGATTGTCATACTCGGCTTAACCGTCAATACTGAGATGTGTTAACGAATGGAAACCGAAATTCCCAACCATGGGCGTCATCAGGAAATCTCGCGGGATGGACTGGTTGAGGAACTAACCAGCCTGGGGTTTTCCAACAAAAAATTAGCCGCTCTGCAAGCATCCATTGCAGCAGCAAAACTGGCCCACTATACCGCCGGCGATACCATTTATCATGAGGCGGCAAACATCGAATCGCTTTACGTGGTTCGTGACGGACGCATTAAACTCCTCAATTATCTGGAAAACGGCCGCGCCAGAATTGTCCGCCTTCACAACAGAGGGTCCATCATAGGACTCAATGGACTCATGGGAGAAAATCACACCCACACCGCCGTCGCCATCGATGACGTCAATATTTATCAAATCCCCATGGCCTTAATAAAACGAGTTAAAGATGATCATCCGGAGACGTATTGCCAATTACTCGAATACTGGCATGAATACTTAACCATAGCCGACACCTGGATTACCGATTTTTGTACCGGCGCCATTCGTGCTCGAGTGGCCCGACTCATCCGCTTTCTGGTAGAAACCGATGAAGGCACTGGCCCTAAGGAAGTGACCCTACTTACCGTGGAAGAAATGGCCGACATACTGGGTGTTACCCCCGAAAGCGTCAGCCGGACCATGGCCGATTTAAAACGAAAAAATATTTTGCAGGCCGTTAAAAGCGACTCACCGGACCACTATCGGTGTGATATTAACGCCTTGTTGCTCGAATCATAACAAATCGCGATGGCTCAAGAAGTCTTTTATTTTGTTCTCTCGTACATCGTTATTTTGTCTATCATAGCCACGGATCCTGCGAATACTCCCGGCAACACGATGATAAGCACGTCGGTTCTCAACCATGTTGCAATTGATCAACGTCACTGATAACTTTAGTCATCATTAAATAGTAACAGTGTTAAATAACAACAGTGACAAGCGATAACGCATTGCACTGTCAGGAGGCCGTATGATATTCAAACAATTACTGGAACCCGATTCCTGTACTTATACCTACCTACTGAGCTGTGAACAGACCGGTGAAACCGTCTTGATTGATCCCGTATTAGATACGGCAGAAAGAGATTTACAACAACTCAATAAAATGGGGTTAACCCTAACCTACACCTTGGATACCCATATCCATGCAGATCATTTAACGGGCGCACAACGACTTAAATCACTCAGTAACAGTCGCATCGCTTATCCGGCCATGGATACCTTGCCCTGTGCGGATATCGGTATAAAGGAAGGTACGGTATTTCGAGTTGGCCATATCGATATTCATCCCCTGTTCACCCCCGGACACACCAACCACCACCACGCCTACCTGATCGACAACGGCACCCAAAAAATGCTGTTTAGCGGCGACGCCCTGCTCATCGAAGCCTGTGGCCGTACTGACTTTCAGTCTGGTGATGCTGCCACCTTATACAAAAGTATCCATCAGAAGTTTTTCAGCCTCCCCGACGAAACATTAGTTTACCCATGTCACGATTATGAAAACCGCTTCATCACCACCATTGCTCAGGAAAAACAGCGTAATCCCCGCTTAGGAAATGGCAAAACCTTAGCCGAGTTTGTTACCATCATGGAGGCGATGGACCTTCCCTACCCAAGAAAAATTGACTTCGCCGTGCCGGGCAACGAGCAGTGCGGCGTTTGTCCTAATAACGTTCCGGAGAAATACCGTGGCCCCTGTCACAAAGGTGACCAGGGTTAGCAGGCTTATCCGCGAATAAACACCATGACTCTTTACCAAATCGCCGCATTAGAATCAATGCATTAAAGCCGCACCAGCACACTCCGATTGATAAATTTCAATGCGATCCCTGGCGCGGTTTGATACGCTGTAAACACAACGTTCCTTAGCCATAGTCATACATACAATCACACATAAATCTATGTTCAGAGACCTCATTCCCCCAGCAGGATCAACGTAGCGCTAACAAACAGGAGCACAGACATGAGTACGAAAAAAGCCTATCAACAAAAACTTAATGCCAAATTGGACGAATGGAATGCAGACATCAACAAATTAAAAGCCAAGGCCGATAGTGCCGAGGCTGATGTAAAACTGGAATATCACGAACAAATCGAAAACCTAAAAGAGAAACAGACTGCAGCAGAACAAAAACTTAACGAATTAACACAGGCCAGTGACGCCGCCTGGGAAGACCTTAAGGCCGGCACAGAAAGCGCTTGGAACAGCCTAGGAAATGCCGTCCAGAACGCGACCGCAAGATTCAAGTAATCATGGGTTATATCACGTAGCAACGTCGTTAAGAACTATTTTTAAAAAACGTAATGGAGCAACATAACATGACAACATCAATGAAAACCGTTGCGCAAATGCTCATCAGCATCGCGTTTATGGTCACCGCTGCCGCAACCGCAGCCACGAATGACGAACAGCCCACGATAAGCGACGTGCAACAGGAAATGCGTGAAGCCGCAAATGCGATAACAGGCTACTCCGCCAAACAGCGTGACAAAGCCATTAACCGGGTTAAAATTTCTCTCAGCAACCTCGACGCACACATTGAGCGCCTGGAAAATCGCCTTGATAAAAAAGCAGATCGCATGGATCAAGCCGCGCGCGAAAAAGCTACATCGACACTAAAGGCACTCCGAAAACAACGCAATAAAGTAGCCGAATGGTATGGCGGTATGCAACATAGCTCAACCGAAGCGTGGCAAGACATAAAAACCGGGTTTTTAAAAAGTTACCAATCACTGCAAGAATCCTTCGATAAGGCAAAAAACGAATTTTAACGATCCATCCACAACCGGATCGACACACACAACGAGGCCAATATTATCACCACAAGCATTCCATTTTTCATCGACCTTTTTTTAATATAAACTCTTTTTTATATAAACTCTTTCCATATAAAGCCTTTATTACTGAAATCTTGTCATAAAAACATTGATCATAAAAAACCGCTGAACCTGCATACTGAACTGGAAAACCGGATTAACAGACTAAACGAACCTACCTTTCGACAGACAAAGCATATAAAACACATCAAACAAGGACGCTAATACGGTAATGACTAATACACTGAAACAGTTCGCAAAAAAATCGACACAGCGCTTAGCACGCTACCGCGACATACTTAACCTGTTGTTAAAACACGGTGGCACCACCCTGCTTCGCGATTTAAAGCTTAACGAAATTGGTCTTGATCAAAGCGAATTAACGTCCAGCGATATCGCCGGTGATCCGGAATCACTGGCAGCCGACCTGGAGGCACTGGGGCCAACCTTTATCAAACTTGGCCAGACACTCTCCATGCGCCCCGATTTGCTGCCGCCGCCCTATCAAGCGGCACTGACAAAACTGCAAGACACGATAACGCCGTTTCCACACGAGGAGGTAGAGCGTATTATTGAAGAACAATTAAACGTGCGACTCAGTCGTGCCTTTGCAGAGTTTAATACCGAACCATTAGCCGCGGCCTCCCTGGGACAAGTGCACACCGCACGACTACGTGACGGACGACGAGTAGTCGTAAAAATACAACGCCCCGACGTCCGTGACACCATTACCGCCGACCTGGATGATCTACGAACATTAGCAGGCCTGTTTGAGCGTAACACAGAAATAGGTAAGCGCCTGGGCCTGGTGGGTATGCTTGAACAGTTTCGCTTTGCCTTATTACAGGAACTCGACTACGAACAGGAGGCGCAGAACCTCACCACCCTCGCCACCATGCTGGAAAACTATGATGACATCGTCATTCCGCAACCCGTCAATGATTTCAGTACCGAACGGGTATTGACCATGACCCACATCGATGGCGAACCGCTCTCTAAGTTAGAAGGCTTTCGCAGGCTCAATCTGGAGGCGGATAATTTAACCGCGTCGCTCTGTAAAGCCTATCTTGACCAAATACTGGTGCATGGATTTGTGCATGCCGATCCGCACATGGGCAATGTGCTATTAACCAAAGACCAACGCTTGGCACTATTGGACTTGGGCATGGTTGCCTACGTCGACCCAGACATGCGAACACGCTTGTTAAAATTATTATTAGCAATGGCTGAAAATCGAGGCGAAGCGGTAGCAGAAGTGTGCCTGGCAATTAGTACCCCCTTGGAAGGCGCGGACCTGGACAAAGCCACTCGGCAAACAGTGGACAAAATCACCCAGTACCAGCACGCTCCGGAGGGCAAACGAGAGATTGGTCGAATGCTACTTGAACTGACTCAAATCGCCGTGGACAATGGCATTCGCCCTGCCGCCGAAATTAGCCTGCTTGGAAAAACCTTGTTATACCTGGATCAAATCGCCCGGCAGCTCTCCCCTGAATTTAATCCTGACACGGTAATTCGTAAACACAGCGCCAAAATTCTGAACCAGCATTTAAGTGGCAGCGTAAAACCAACCCGCCTCATGTCCTCTATGCTCGATGCAAAAATCCTCGCGGAGGACTTCCCCAAACAACTGAATAAAATCGTCGGCATACTTGCCGAAAACCGCTTTAAGGTCGATGTGGATGCCGTAAACGAAAACGTGCTGATGCAAAACATTGAAAAAGTCGCCAACCGCATCGCGGCGGGCCTGGTATTGGCCGCATTAATTATTGGCGCAGCCTTATTAATGCCGATCGAAACCACCTGGACCCTGTTCGGTTACCCGGCATTGGCCATTATATTATTCACTATCGCCGTCATTGGTGGGTTTATCCTGGTCGCCGATGCCCTGTTCTTCAATCGGCATAAAAGCCCTCCAACATGACACCCAAACTCTGTACCAAGCCGGTTTTTATACTATTCCAACGGTCACATTGACCGTTGGATTCCATCGCAGACAACCATCACAAGTGAGACCCTGTCACTTCCACAGGTTAACGGTTAACCCACCAATTCGGCCTGGGTGGCTGCAAATGCAGCAATGGCCTTGTCGAGGTCTTGTTGGGTGTGCGCCGCGGAAATCTGGGTGCGAATTCGTGCTTTGCCGTTAGGCACTACCGGGTAGAAAAACCCAATAGCATAGATGCCACGCTCCAGTAGTTTTTGTGACATTTGCTGTGCCAGCACCGCATCACCCAGCATTACCGGAACAATGGGGTGATCACCCGCTGGAATGTCAAAGCCTGCCGCTTGCATGCCCTGGCGAAAATAACGGGTATTATCTTCCAGACGATCCCGCAATGCAGTGGACGCGGTCAGCATGTCCAACACCTTAATCGATGCAGCGCAGATAGCGGGTGCCACAGTATTTGAAAACAAATACGGCCGTGAGCGCTGACGCAACATGTCAACAATCGCTTTACGCCCCGAGGTATAACCACCCGACCCGCCCCCCAAAGCCTTGCCAAAGGTGCCGGTAATGATATCCACCCGATCCATAACACCATGATACTCATGTACACCACGACCGGTTTTACCCATAAAACCAACCGCATGACAATCATCGTGATGCACCATAGCGTCATACTTATCCGCCAGGTCACAAATAGTGTTTAACTGGGCCACGGTGCCATCCATTGAAAACACACCATCGGTGGTAATCAACAAGCGGCGGGCGCCCCCCGCCTTTGCTTCCTTTAGCTTGCTTTCGAGATCCGCCATGTCATTATTACGATAACGAAAGCGAGCGGCTTTACATAACCGCACACCATCGATAATGGAGGCATGGTTCAACTCATCAGAAATAACCGCATCCTGGTGACTGAGTATCGTTTCGAACAATCCGGTATTAGCATCAAAACAAGCGGCATACAGTATCGTATCTTCCATGCCCAGGAAGTCCGTTACTTTTTGTTCCAGCGTTTTGTGAATCGACTGTGTACCACAGATAAACCGTACCGAAGCCAGCCCAAAGCCCCATTGCGCATAACTGTCTTTGGCTGCTTTTATTACCTGGGGGTTATTGGCCAGTCCGAGATAATTATTGGCGCACATGTTAATCACGTCGCGGCCGTCGGCGAGGGTAATGTCATGATTCTGCTGGGAAGCGATAACCCGTTCGTTTTTCCACAGTCCGGTAGCTTTAATCTCCGCCAGCTCTTGCTCCAGACTTGTTTTTGCAGCCATAAAACTCATTTTATTTTCTACCTTATCTTTTACCCTTGTCTTCTGCCTTTACTTACTGCTCGGTATCGATCAAGTGTTACTCTCGATCACTACTGGCGATCACTACTCTCGATCACTACAGGCAATCACTGATAACAAGCATTACTGAAAAACATGACGCGTAATCATTGCCGGAAAATACCACGCTCATGGGTCCTCCCAATTGAGAATAACTTTACCCGATTGGCCAGAACGCATCACATCAAAACCTTTTTGGAAATCGATATAGTGAAACCGATGGGTGATAATTTGCGCCAATGGCAGACCGCTTTGTACCATCATCACCCCCTTATACCAGGTTTCAAAAATCTCCCGCCCATAAATGCCTTTAATAAAAAGTCCTTTAAAAACCACCTTGGTCCAATCAATACCCGTATCATCCGGCATAATACCAAGCATCGCGATACTACCACCATTGATCATTTTCCCGAGCATCTCCCTCAACGCAGCGGGTGAACCTGACATTTCCAACCAGACATCAAACCCTTCCAAAATACCCAAACTACGCATAAAGTCCTCAGTGACGGCTTCCTTGCTGACATTAAACGGGTGCACCTTGGGGACAATACGCGTTACCAATTGCAACCGGTAGTCATTCACGTCAGTAATCACAATATTGCGAGCGCCACAGTGGGAGGCCACCATTGCAGCCATAATGCCAATGGGACCTGCCCCCGTGATTAATACATCTTCGCCAACCATGTTAAAGGAAAGCGCAGTGTGAACAGCATTACCATAGGGGTCAAAACAGGCCAGCACATCGGTAGGGATATCAATATTGGGCCTGAAAACATTTTTAGCAGGAATGGATAAATATTCGGCGAAGCAACCGCTGCGATTAACACCAACGCCAACGGTATTGGGACAAAGGTGACGCCGACCGGCCAAACAGTTACGACAACGCTCACAGACGATGTGCCCTTCTCCCGACACGACATCACCAAGCGTAAGCCCGGCGACATTGGCCCCCATATCAACAATAACACCGGCATACTCATGACCAACCGTCATGGGTACGGGAATGGTTTTCTGCGCCCAGTCATCCCAGTTGTAAATATGCACATCTGTACCACAAATAGCGGTTTTCTGAATTTTGATCAAGACATCATTATTGCCGACGTCCGGGACCGGCACATCATCTAACCACAATCCTTCTTTGGCGTACTTTTTAACCAGCGCTTTCATTGTTTGCAGGTGCCATTGTTTTCATGTGCCATTGTTCTCAAAAACTATTGCTCTCAAAAACCACTGCTCATCGCGTTTTCGCATACACATTGGTTTAGTAGGAACGCTTTAGTACGAACGGTTTAAAACGAACGCGTATTGCCAAATACCGTTATCAGTCCATCAAGACGGACCCAACGCCGGGACGGCCATACAACGCGACCATACCAATAGTATAGCGTTACGCTCATCATAACATGAACAACCAAAACTGAAAGTTCACAGGCTCGATGGTTGAAAAAATAAATTGGCTTAATACGAGAGGACGGTTATTGGAATACGAGCATAATAATTCGTGTTTGAATCTCCACGCCGCTCATTCACAGTTTCCCGCTTACGAATGATTTTGTTGAATCGATTGATATCAAATTAGAATATAGGCGCCAGCTATTTTTAACGCTGAATATAATGATGATTGGACACGCATTCCCCACAAAGTTGCAGTCACTGCAACGCAGAAAGTATCAGGTAGGCAGCTTACCCTGCTTTTAGCCGTTGCATGACCTGCCCCATCTCCCGCGTGTCGGCTAACACCTCGCGCACGCGGTTAAATGCTGCGGCAGCCTTGTCCGGCTTACCCGAATACGTGGCTAATCGCTGAGCGCTCCAACCCGCCGCTCGAATGGCCTGGGTCTTGAATTCGGTACCACTCACGCCACCACCGCCGATTTCTATCAAGGCAATCTCGATCAATTGATGCGGCAACTTTTCGGCCGTGATTTTAGAAAAGTCTTCGGCCTGGACCTCGGGAAATTGCTTACTCATGAACTAACCCTATCTTGGTTTTTAAAATATAGACGGGAACATCTGCCCCCTCTGCTACATCGACCTAATTGGCCACTTCTTTAATCTCGTTTATCGTCATAATCACTAATACGCTGCTAACGAATCTCTGCTATTAGCAACGAATCATTGTAGCAATCTACCCCAAGCGCAACCTGGGTTCCGGTTGTTTTTCAACACCGGACAATGGCCGAAACAATGCTAGAAACAATGCTAGAAATAAAGACCAAATGAATTGCTAAAATAGTGGTTGAAAAAAAGCCTGCTCAGGCCATAAGGCGGTTTGATTCTGATCAGTGATAAGCGATGTAATTGCATCAGGGAAAAGATGATTCTGTACACCATATATCAAGAAATCCACCCCGTTCCAGGGTTCCCCTGTCGATTCATTAATCAGTGGTATGACAGCGTCAAATCCATCATAACTACACAATGTCGTTTCGGACGCCTGGTCGAAAGGACGAGAGCACCCGGCAATACTGATGATATCGTCTTGCAATACCGGCCTCCCAGTGGCTGTCAACTGTAAATCCAGCACCCGTTGATGATCACGCCCGGCCAAATCCAACGACATAGCCAAACCACTAACCCCATCGAACCATCCCCCTGAGTGATCAAACGTATCGGGTGAATACACGGCAGTTAAGTTAGACTCCAAAACCTCGGTTAGGCGTTTACCGCTGACGGTTGCCGTTGATAGCGTAAACGGCACAGGAAAAAACCGATAAGCATCTTCAATCGTCATGTTACCAGCCACAACAGCAGGATCTTCATACTGTTGTGCAGTACCGGGTACCACCGCATCAAACCGAAACCCCGGACTCATGGCAACGGATGTACCCGTAAAATTTTGCAGCATTTGCGTATACCCGGCATTAAATGTGTTAATGAGTGAATGCCGGCGATCAATACCCGCATGAACAACACCTAACACGGTATCTATCGACTGCGTTAATTTAAGCGAACTATTGGGCGCACGAATAGGATCACTGAGGCTCGCCAACAAAAAAGGCGCACGCGCCTCCTCAACTTGCTTTTTTACCGAGGGTGTTTCCGCGATAGTGCTGTCTATATTTATTATCTGCCATTGCTTGTCCGTAATTTCGCCGCGATCAAAGCTTACATCCAGACGCCCAATCGTTGTATCGTTTCCTGGCTCAACCACCCAAATACCACCGGTTGATACCAGGGGGGCTACCGTAAGCTCATGGGTGTGCGCCGAAAATATAACATCGACCGTCCCGGATGATAATTGATTCGCTAGTTGATAATCTTTATGAATACCCAGTTCACTCATTAACACAACAAGGTGCACCCCTTGCTCCCGCAATGTGTTGGCGTGCTTCTCAACCAATGCCTTATACGCCGCTTCACCTTGAGTAAAATCTAACCCAGTGGCCAAAAAAGTATGCATACGCGGGACAATATCCGAGGTAAGACCTATCAGCCCTACGCGGATATCACCAAATTGTTTTATCATGGTTGGCGCAAGAAACGGCTGACCCGCTCGATGTCGAGGTTCCGTATAAGTCACATTGGCGGCCAAATTTGGAAAGTTGGGTTTTTCAATGGCATTCGCACCACTGTTAATATTATCCAATGTATCGGTATACCGCATACGCGTCACACTGGGACCATAGGCAAAATCCCAATTACCTGGCACACCCACGTCAATGCCTAATGCATTGACCGGCGCAACCATTGCATTACCTTGTGTGTAAGCCGCTTCAACCCCTCCATGGTAAGTGTCACCAATATTCATTACCAGGGTTTGGGGATTTTCCTCACGCACCTGATTAATCACCGTTGCAATTCTGGCAAGTCCCCCCCGATACACTACGCGAGTAGTACCGCTATCCGCTCTTTCAATATCGGTATGAGCCGTCAAATGCGCATGTAAATCATTAATTTCCAATAACGTAATGACGCCCGATAAGCCATCGCTTTCATCGCTTAAAGGGTTGTTTGCACTGCAGGCGGCTATATTGAGTATCACCACAAGTGAGATGAAAACACCTTGTTTTTTGTATATAAACATACTGTTTTTCCATTAGTTAATAATAAAATACTAATATATAATACCTTACCCGACCAATAGGTTGACACGCTTAATGAAAAAATACGAACAATCGCCAAAATTAAAAGCCAATAATGCCACCATAATAACTGGCAGGAGGGATACAGCATCGAATTAGGGATGCGATGGAATCAAACAGAACAACATGACGCAAAACACCTGGGCCCAGGTATCCTTAAACCTATTAATATAGCCTCAGCAAAGTCGCATTTTATTGTGACACCTGCACAAGCTGTTCAAAATAATGGACAAAAAATGCCACCGAGTTAGATCCCTTCACAAACTGTGTGTCATTAATACTAAAAGCCGGAACACCTTCCATCGCAATCTGCTTAACCCGGTCATACTTTTGCTGTATTGCTTCAAAAACCGCCGCCGAAGTCAGGGCGCTTTCAGCCTGCCTGCGATTAAGGCCAACCGACGCCGCGATATCAAGTAAGTGTTCATCCTTACTCACATTCACACCCTGGGTAAAATATCGCGCCGTTAACATATCTGCAACGGTGCTCTGTTTCTGAAACGCTTGTGCAAAATGAATCAGGCGATGCGCTTTGGCGGTATGATAATAATGCGTTCTCTTACTAACGTCATAGACCAACCCAGCATCCCTTGCCGTTTCGATTAAGCCTTCCCGATAATGCAAATACTGCTCCTGCGTCCAGTCGTTGCGCCGCATAAAATGGGCTTCAATGGTTTCACCTTCTGGGGGCATCTCCGGGTTCAGCTCAAAGGGCAGGTATTTTATTTCTACCTCACATTGTTTATCCAGCACTATAAGAGCGGCCCTAATATTACGTATCCCGATGGGACACCAGGAGCAAACAACATCATGGATTACGTCAATTTTAATGTTCATGTTTCACACCACGTATTTAATGGCATAAGGCCAGACACTAAAACATTTCAGATAAACGCCTTGTTAATGAAAGCATATTAAATGATGACTTTAATGTCTGGCGCATGAATTTAATAACTAAGAAAACGAAATCAAACAGCCGTATACATTTTGTTGACAATTTTCCATATCCCATCTTCCTTTAACAGTCCAAGAAAATCGACATAGTGCGCCGCCAGCAACGGAACATCCACCTTTGCCATCGCTTGATCGCCAACAACATCCAGCGATAACATCTTAAAACCATAAGCCATTCCCTCTTCCTTCGGAACCGGGCGGGCTGCGACAGCCGCCAGCCACTCATCGCGGGATTTACGGTCATTATTGGTCTTAAGCCAAGCATCATCGTGAAAAACTCCACGTAGTTTTGCCACATCCCCCTCATAAAGACCATCGAAGTAATCCTGCAATACCGCGTCAATGGCCTGATCATCGTCTTTATGGTTCTTTTGTCGGTTATTCGCTTGTTGAGCATTCATGGTTTTGTTCCTTTTGGCAGTCGTTAACATTACGGTTAAAGTCTTTCTCTTGCGCCTATCCAACCCAGGCAATAGTGCGCTGCCGCGATGATCACGGTTTATTCTCGTGCATCCCTTGCACGGATATCAGTCACACGCTCCCCTGCTACCCCCCAATTATCCGTAGGGATTTCTTCAATCACCACAAAGGTTGTTTGCGGGTCTTTGCCAAGAACGTCTTGCAGCAATTGCGTGCTACCCCGAATCAACTGTTGCTTTTGCTCACGTGTGACACCTTCGTCAGTAACTTGTATATTGATATAAGGCATTATCATCTCCTAAATGGTCTTCTCTTGAAAATAGTGTTAACACATTCATTGACCCGATTAACCAAAGCGGTGACCTGCCGCGTGCCCACCGTCAACGCGCAACGTAGTACCCGTGATAAAATCATTGTTAACCAACATCGCAACAGCATCCGCCATATTCTCAGAGGTGCCGATTCGATTCACAAGGTGCAGTCCGGCAAGCTGATTTGCCTCATCGATGCCTTGCTTGGCATGTAAAGGGGTATCGATGATGCCCGTTGCAATGGTTGAAACACGGATATTGTCTTCACCAAGCTCAGCCGCCAACTGCTGCGTTAAGCTATGTAACGCCGCTTTACTGGCTAACGCACCTGATGCAGGAAAACCGGCAATGGCATGTTCAAGAAGCGTCGTTCCAATATTAACAATACTGCCGCCACCCCGTTTTTTAATCTCCGGCACCGCCGCTTGTGCGGTAAAATAGGCACCTTTGAAATTGATCGCAAAAAAGCGGTCCAGATCAGCTTCGTCGGTTTCAAGAAACGGTTTTGGGTTAAAAACTCCGGCGTTATTAACCAGAATATCGACACCGCCAAATGCCGCAATCGCCTTCGCAACCAGGGCAGCGCCGGTGTCTTTATTTGCCACATCGCCGGCGACATAGGCTGCATTACTGGGGGAACCCAATTTTTCGTAAGCCGCCACCAAGTCAGCTTGAGTACGCGCATTCATCACAACGTTGATACCATCGTTTAAAAAACGCTGGGTAATGGCGTAACCAATACCCGTTGAAGCGCCGGTTACAATGGCCGTCAATACGCTATTTTCGTTTTTTGATATCATTTGGATCTCCTTTCGATTTTGGGTTTGTGTGCCGATTGATGATCACTATAGCGATGATTTACCCTTGTGATTAGCCCAAAAATAAGTAAAATATTATTGCGTTTTTTGCATAAATCGATTTAACGGCTGGATTTGGGGAATACCACAATGGATCAACTTGGCGCAATTACCTTATTTAACAAAGTGGTAGAAACAGGCTCGTTCTCCGAAGCGGGTAGGCAATCAAACCTCGCGCCATCGTCTGTGTCGCGGCGCATTGTTGACCTCGAAGCCTGGGTTGGCGCCGCATTGTTTCACCGCACCACCCGAAAACTGAACCTGACCGAGGTGGGTCAGTTCTTTTATAAACGCACAAAAGGCATCCTGCTTGAGTTAGAAGAAACCCGCATCCTGTCTGCAAAGCTACAAGACAAGCCCGCAGGGCTAGTACGTATAAGTATGCCCGCAAGCCTTGAACAACACATTGTCGTCGCCACCGCGATGTTCCAGACGCAATGGCCAGAGGTAAGCTTTAATCTTACGTCAACAGATCGTAAAGTGGATTTAGTCGCCGAGGGTTTTGATATTGCCATTCGTGCCGGAGAATTATCAGACTCCACGCTACGGGCACGTAAAATCGCCGAAGTAAAGCGCCACTTATGCGCAAGCGCACACTACCTTGCCAACGCACCAACACTGGAGCATCCCCGCGATATAGAAAACCACCATTGCCTGACCCTGCGCCGAACCCCGGGTTATAACGTGTGGCAATTTAGTGATGGAGACAACGTCATCGACGTGCGCGCATCGGGAAAATTTGACGCCAATAGCGGAAACATGCTGGTTACCGCAGCGCGACATGGGCGCGGACTGATGCTGTCGCCAGAGTGGATTCTTGGGCCAGCGATTGCGCGAGGCGATCTTGTTGAGTTACTCCCAGCCTATGCACCCTACCCCGCCACATCATCGCTTTATGCCGTGCATCCCTACCAACGTTTTATTCCACCAAAGGTACGCGTCGTCATCGACTTTTTGGCTGAGCGTTTTGCCAAAGCCTATGACTGGCGTGTTAATCCTACTGACATTCCAAGCTATCAATGAGATCCGGGCTTGAGTAACCGCACAGAAAAAGAGGGGCTGATATTCAAACCTATTCAGCAACACCAGCCGTTCAGCCTGCACCAGCGTAGTGAAACCCATACCCATGAACTGGAAATCAACCTTATACGCTAAGATATTCAGGACTATCGAAATCGAAAAACCAATAAGCCTTCAAAGCTGAAAGAGCGCCGCGCTCTGCCGCCAAGCAAGAGCGGTTCACTGATCAATCGCCATCACTTAGACCAATTGGACGGTTGGTACAATTTCAATTAGACGACAAATTATTGTAAGCGCAAATTAAACCCCACCTCTCTTTTTTAACACCCTCGATTATCATGGCTTCTATTTTATTAAGGAGACATTATGGAATCACCCCTCCCTCAGAAGCAACAATACTGGCTCGATTACAGTCACGCGGCCGACCAAAGCAAACTGTCATTAACCGAATACGCCAAGCAGCATCAGTTGAATATCGGTGTCTTTTATAGCTGGCGAAGTCGTTTGAGGTAAGAAGGGCTGCTCAGCGCCATTGAACAACATCAACGCGCATTCATTAAAGTAGCACCCCGACCGCTAAGTCAGCCATCGTGTATTTCCCAGGTCACCGTCACACTCCCCAACGGCTTGCGTATTGAAATACCGGTGGCACTTTCTGATCTCACTGAGCTGATGCGGCAAATGGTGAAATCATTTTCGCTTAGTCGAATCTATTCACGCCGAGGGAAAGGTGCATCAACAAACACAACTGAACTTAGGTCGGCACTTCGATATACCCCGCACGCAATGGGATGACGCCACACTATGGCGCACCTATACCATGCTGACGGATTTGGAAGCGGTGTTTCGTAGTCTGAAAGCGGAATTAGGCTTACGACCAATCTTCCATCACAAAACGAACCGAGTCAGCGCTCACCTCTTTATCTCGGTGTTAGCGTACCACTTGGTCCATACCTTCCGTTTTCAACTCAAAGCCAAAGGCATCCATCTAAGTTGGAGCACCACCCGAGCAGAACCAAGACAAAAAGTGATCTGTGATGCGTTGGGAATTGCGGCCAACCCGGGGAAAACTGAGCAAACGATTATTGTCTAAATAGCAATCAATGCAGCACCATAACGGCTTAACAAAAATTATAAACTATTGTTTTAAAGAGATAATTTAAGGGGGAGTGTTAAACTTGGGCTGAGGAGGTGGTTCCCTCGGGCTACTCGACCCTGCTGGCGACAATGTCATATTTACTTTAAATTGATGCGTTTAGGTGCTAAATTACGCCAATAGTATGAATTATAAGGTTGAACTATGGCGATCGTAAGAAAGACAATATCCTTTACTGATCAGCACGAAGCGTGGATCAAAGCACGTATTGCTAGTGGCGACTATGCAAGTGATAGTGAATATGTACGTGATTTAATCCGCCGTGACCAGCGGGAAAATGAGAAATTCCAAACGCTCAAAGCAGCAATTATTGAGGGACTTGAAAGCGGTAAAAGTAACCGTGGGGACAAAGACATTATGCAGGACGTAGAACAACGATTGAGAGATAATGGAATGCCACCGTCTCAGTAATACTGCCGATGCAGATTTCTCGTAACTTTATAATGACGGGATGACCACACCGCAGCACTATTGGCTATCTATAAGAAAAATGATGCCCAGCCCATGCTAGCGCTGTTTGCCTGCGCGTATTCCCGCTCCTGTAAGCTATATGGCGTGGTGGAAAAATCGCTAGGAGAAATTGACGCTTTTCGCATCCAATACAGGCAACAGCGGAAAACCGTGATGGGCCAAATCGTTAGACAAGATTTACACGGTACAGGGGCAGAAGAATTGATAGAAACCTACTGCCGCAAACAAAACATCGAAGACATTGATAAATTTGCCGCCATGACATTAGCCGATCTTAGCTCACTGCATGCGGGGCAATCATCGGCTTAGGGATCACAGTGTTGCAGCTCAACACCTGGCTACCCAACAAGCCCTAAAACATCATCCAATAAACCTGCCTTATTCTCTCACTTTAAAGTGGCAAGCGCCGCGCCCTGCCACCAAGCCACACGCAAGAGCCGTTCACTGATCAATCGCCATCACTTAGACCAATTGGACGGTGATACAATTTCAATTAGACGACAAACTATTCTCACTTGAACGAGCTAACGACTTTTTTATGCATCCTCGCTATGCCACTCAGAATGTAAAACAAGCCCTGACTGACACCCCGGTTGTGTTTGTCATTCCAAAAAATCGCTTGCCAAGCCCGCGACACCATCGCCTCATTTGATATCCGCAACGCATTCATTCCAGAGCGGCAAGGACCCCACGCAGGCGCGTGGCAAATACCCCCCCCCCAGACCATTAACGTAGATTAATCATTCCCCTGTTTTTTCGAACCCGGTACTTGATCCGCCCGAGCCGATGGCAAAATAACCAGGCACTGGTCCCGCACAATAACATCCACGACCGTACCAATACTAAAACCCGCCTGCGCCAGCCAGTTGCCTTTTAACGGCAAACACGCCTTGGGCGTTGTGGAGAATGATTGAACGATTTTTAGGCGTCTGCTCTGGAAGGCAGTATCGCTGGATTCAGCACTACCACAACGGCAGCCAACCCAAAATAGCATTTGATTACCAATTTTGGGCTATATTGCCATTTTCTCTTCTTAAAAATGGACATAATACATTCTCAGTGCTATTTTTGACATTATTAGCCATTAATAGCACTTAAAATTACCTTCAAAGGAGAAGGCAATGCTAATCGAATTTAGCGCGGCCAATTTTCGCTCACTACGCAATCGTCAGACATTCAGCCTGACCAAGGCCAAGGGCGACGAGCTAATCGAAACCAACACCTTCAAGGCGCTAGCCGTCAACGAATTCGAGCTGCTGCGATCCGCAGCGATTTATGGCCCCAACGCTGGAGGCAAGTCCAACGTTCTGCTCGGGCTGCAAGCCATGAAAAAGATCGTATTGGAATCGGCGACGAGCCTGCAACGTGGCGACAAACTACCGGTTACCCCATTTCGCCTCGGCAAAGCCACCCGCCATGCCCCAAGCGAATTCGAGGTGACCTTCATCGTCAACCAGGTGCGCTATCAGTACGGCTTTTCGGCGACGACGGATCGCATTCATGAGGAATGGCTATTGGCCTACCCCAAGGGCCGACCACAGCGCTGGTTCGGGCGGGCCTGGAATGAGCAGGACCAGGACTACGAATGGGAACTGGGCAGCAACCTCACGGGCGAAAAGCAGCTCTGGCAAAAATCCACCCGCGACAATGCCCTGTTTCTGTCAACTGCCGTGCAACTCAATAGCGAACAACTGCAACCGATCTACGACTGGTTCGATAACACATTGCGCATGGCGAATATTGCTGGATGGAGTCCAGGCTTCAGCGCTTCGCTGTGTGAAAAGAGCGAAAAAACACAGGTGATGGATTTCCTGCGCGCCGCCGACCTGAATATTGAAGATATCATCGTCGAGAAAAAGCCCTTTGATGTTAACGCGCTGCCGGACGAAATGCCGGAGCAATTGAAAGACGCCATCGCAGGCGACTTGAAAGACAAGCAACTCATCAATATCAAAACGGTCCACAAAAGCATTGAAGGTAAAACGGTTACCTTTGATTTCAAAGACGAATCCGACGGCACCCAAAAACTATTCGCCTTCGCCGGCCCCTGGATCGATGCCCTAGCCAATGGCTGCGTGCTGTTTATCGACGAGCTGCACGACAACCTGCATCCCCGGTTGGTACAGTTTTTGGTGCAATTGTTTCATAACCGCGAGACCAACCCAAAAAACGCGCAATTAATCGTTACCACCCACGAAACCTCCATCCTTAATCAAGAGGTATTTCGCCGTGACCAAATCTGGTTCTGCGAAAAAGGCGAAGACCAGGGCACGACGCTCTACCCCCTGACGGACTTCAGCCCGCGCAAGGGGCGCGAAAACCTGGAGCTGGCCTACCACTCCGGACGTTATGGCGCGTTACCCTATGTAAGGCCACTCAGGAAACAGGGCTGATGGGCACAGATGATTGGTTCCATAAACGAAAGGCGAAAAAAGCCAGCGAACTAGCACGTCGCAAAGCCCGCAGAGCGCCTTACACCAAGGTACTGATCGTCTGCGAGGGCGAAAAAACTGAGCCGCACTATTTTAACGGCTTGAAAGACCACTATAGCCTCAACAGCGCCAATGTGGACGTCTGTGGCGATTGCGACTCCGATCCGCTCAGTATCGTCGGTCACGCCAAACGCCGCTACCGGGAAGAAAAAGATGCTGGCGATGCCTTCGATAGCGTGTATTGCGTATTCGACAAAGACGCCCACGCCAATTACATGCCGGGTTTAGACGCCATTCGTCGCGCAACACCAAAAGGCCGATATATTGCGATCACCTCCGTGCCTTGCTTCGAATACTGGCTGCTGCTGCATTACCACTACACCACAAAACCTTACGACGCCTTGCCGGGAAACAGCGCGTGCAATCAAGTGCTGACAGAACTCAAGGGCTATATGCCCGGTTACACCAAAGGGGATAATAACGTATTCTTAGCACTCATTAACCAACTGGATTTCGCCAGGAATAATGCAGTACGTTCGTTACAGACCGCCGAGGCGAACCATACCGACAACCCAACGACCCATATGCATGAGCTGGTGACGTTTTTACAGGATATAAAAAAACCCGATTGAATAAGGCAATGAACGGAACACAACGCACTGATTCCAGAGCGACAAGCCCCTGCCCCCACGCAGGAGCATGGCAAATAACCCCCAGACCATTAACGTAGATTAATCATTCCCCTGTTTTTTCGAGCCCGGCACTTGATCCGCCCGTGCCGATGGCAAAATAACCAGGCACTGGTCCCGCACAATAACATCCACAACCATACCAATACTAAAACCCGCCTGCGCCAGCCAGTTGCCTTTTAACGGCAAACACGCCTTGGGCGTTGTGGAGAATGATTGAACGATTTTTAGGTGTCTGGTGCTTTTCATAAACCCACTGCTGTCGTCAAATGTCAGGTGCCAGTATATCCGCCAATCGGCTTGATGAGAACGAAGTACAACTTCTAGTGGTAACAATTTGCGGTTAAGCTATTTTCGCAAAAACGCAGCGCCGATGGCTTGAAGCAGACATTACCATCGATGGCGGTTATGCAGAAATTCCGGATAACTGTATTCTCTTTAAGCTCACCCTCTTTAAAAATATTATGGATATGTTCAGATATAGTGCGTTTATTTTTGTCAATCTGCGGCCTGAAATTTTATAGCCTACGTTCAGGCTCTATTAACTTAGTGCAACAACCTGCCATGCCGCCGATCTATCGCTTTTTCAATGGGTGTGAGGAGTTCGTCCAGTTGCCCAAACAGTTCGTCGGCGGCAGATTCGCCATATCGATTTGAATAATAACAATATATTTCGACAACCCGTTGGATGATCGCTTGTGCCTCTTGTTCTGTTATGTAGATCATATCCTCTCCCGCACACCCTTCATAAAAAACAATCCGAATACAGGCAGCCCATTCACCCAACGCAAACAACTGCTTTCAGAACGAGTAAAAAGAATGGAAATAATACACGATCTTTTGATCGTGTTCTACAGATCGTTTTGCATTCTGCCGCCATAGCCGAAAATTCGGCAATGACAAACAGCGGCGATACAATGACATTGAAAAAAGCGATTGCGGGGCAAATTAGGGCCAAACGCGAAACAGCAGGCATCTCACAAGATAAGCTGGCGGCCAAAGCGGGGGTTTCGACACGCTACTACCAATCAATCGAAGCCGCCGACAAGCAGCCAAGCCTCGATACGGTCTTTAAACTGGCCATTGCGCTGGATTGTGATTACACAGAATTATTACAACCCGCTTGGGCGTTCTGGCGTGATGACACAAAAGGGTAGAAAGATGACTTAATTTGTAGCAATGGGAAAGGCTTATTGTGTTAACTTAATATTACTCTTAAGCTTGCAACCAAATCTAGCACCCCCGCATCCACTCACTGTACATTACTTGGCAAAAACTTGGCGAAAAATGCCTTCTCATTCAAACTGGGAAAATCTTGGTGTGATGACAACTGGGACAACCTCTCATTAGCCATACAATGATCCTGTTCCCCCCGCCTAAGTCGCGTAAAACTCGCCACCCCCTCTTTTGCATCCACAACAATAAAATCCTCTGGCGCAAATAAATTAGCGAACGCCACCGACTGCGTGGAACAGATAATCTGGGTTTCTTTGGCGGTGGCGTGAATGATGTCTGCCAGTACCTCCAGTGCTGCCGGATGCAAACCGAGTTCCGGTTCATCAAGAATAATAGTCGCTGGCCGCAGGAAGGCGGGTTGTAATAACAAGGTCGCCAGGCAGATAAATCGAGCGGTGCCGTCTGAGAGTACATTGGCACTAAAAGGCGCGTCATGCTGGGTATGGGTCCAACGCAGTATAATGTTCTCACGCCCTTCTTCACCGCTAGGTTCAAGATAAAAATCGTGAAAAAACGGCGCGACGGATTGAATCGCGGCAACGATTTGTTGATAAGACTGCCGGTAACGCTCCGACTTGTTGGTTTTAAGATGGTGCAGAAACGGCGCAATATTCGCTGCATCCTTTTCCAGAAAGCCATAATTAACCAGATCATTGGTTTTCTTAAATCGCGCTTGGCTACTGGTGTCGTGAAAGTGGTAAACCCGGCATTTCTCCATATATTGTTGCGTATATTCTTTTACATAATCGCTATCGGCTGATTGACCCGATACGAATCCACTCTCGCCTTTTTTGGGATACAGTTTCCACGACTTGGATGATGACGTAACCGTGCAGTATTCCTCATTAAACACCAAGGAATCGTCATCCAGGTTAGGCGAAAACTCTACGTGGTAGCCGTTCATTCCAACCCTCAAATCAAACACTATCTGCTTGGTGTGCCGGGTGCCGAAATGGAAAAAACGTTCCGCACCGCCCTCCGTCGCCACGTAGTTTCTTAGCTTGCCCTGCGACAAATGACTTAAAAAAGTAAACAGCGAAATCAAATTAGTCTTGCCGGCGCCATTAGCCCCAATCAAAATATTGATATTATCCATCGGCAAATCGAGCTTGGCGATGGACTTAAAGCCTTCTATCTTAATCTGTTTCAGATTGTTGCTTACTTCAGTCATATTCTGTCACCTACAAAGAATGTCATGCGCCACACGCGACGTGCACCCGCGCTAGGAGGCTGTCCGAGAATAGAAGCCGTCGCGAGGGAACGCCATATTGAGGCCACTATTCGATCATTTTAGGCGAATATTGCGCCTATTTAACGAAAATGATCGGGAAAATGAGCCAATATGGCGTTTCCGCAGTAGGCTTTCTATTCTCGGACAGGCTCCTAGCCAGGTATTAACCTGAATTAATGATTGGATTTTCCCACAGCCAGCCAACATTAAGCAATTCTGGCATAAAACACCGGGAATAACCGCTTACCCTGTTGGGGGTGACCTCTTCCTGTTGGGAATTGATGCCTTCCTGTTGGGAATTGACCCTTCCCTGTTACAGTGGGACCCCTTCCTGTTACGTCGGGACCCCTCCCTGTTACACCGGGCCCCCTCCCTGTTACGCCGGGACCCCTCCCTGTTACGTCGGGACCCCTCCCTGTTACGTCGGGACCCCTTCCTGTTACGCCGGGCCCCCTCCCTGTTACACAGGGACCCCTCCCTGTTACGGTGGAATCTGCCCTGTTGGACTAAAATGGTTGCAAATTAACCAACCAAAGGCGTTGGGCGCTGCGGCGGTGTATTTCTCATTGAAATAACATGATTCTCATCGTGCTGTCGCTTTTGATTTTTGCCCTATAGGTTCCTACGGTCCTCCGTGGGAATCCATACCTGCCGCCGCCACATCACCGCCGTATGCATTCCCACGCCGGAGCGCGGGAACGAGATAAGTCTGATCTCTTAACCCTTTATAACGTCCTTCTAGTGTCAGTCTGAGCAGTTTCAATTCATTGCTTCCTCACGCCTTTACGTTACGCCTTCGCTTCTTCGGGGTTGCCGCATCGCGTTCTGCCTTTATTCTTTCCAGCAATGCTTCCGCCGAGTTTTCGCCACTGATGAGGTCGGGATTTTGTGCGCGCCATTGGGCGGTGAGTTCGCCGCGAAAGGCCTTGGCGAGGATGGATTGGGTAAGGTGGTTGACGCGGGCCTGGGCGTGTTTGATGCGTTGTTCGATTTGGTCGGCGAAGGTGAAGAGTTGTTCTACTCGGCGGACGATTTCGGTTTGTTCCATCTCAAGCGGAACCAGTACTTCGTAACCAAGAATTTGCTTACCACTAATATGAGGTATATCACTGCCAGTTTGGTTTGGAAGCAAATAATTTCTAAATGAGAGATCAGAGAGTAGCAGCATTAAATAGTCTGGAGTTAAACCACTAAACTCCTTAAATCGCGCAACACGTTGAACTAACACGCATGGCAAATCTTCCGATTTTGCCCGTGCCAACTTAAGTCCCGCCGATACAATGGGGCGATCCATCGCTAGTATAATATCGCCTACATTAATGTAAAGATGCTTAAAAGCATCAAGCTTATTATCTGGAAAGTACTTTGTTTCCACCCATCGAAGCAATCCGGGTTCGATATTTTGTCCCCTTAAGAGGCGTACCCCAGCAGCGGTAAATTCTTTACTCTTAAATGCATGTCCAATATCAATATTTACGAAGTTGGACAGTGGGCTATTTTGAGCACTAAATTTAGCACCTGCTCGCCACTCCTCCGTCAACTTCCCACTCACGGCGGCGGCGAGGACGGATTGGCGGAAGTGTTTGAGGAGGCTGGGGATGGCGTCGAGGCGGGTTTTGATGGTGTCTACCTGCGCCAGAAGTTCATCCAGTTGGGTGGCGATTTGTTTTTGTTCGGCGAGGGGCATCAATGGGAACGTGTAATTTTCAACAAACTCTTTAGGCACTCGTCTGTGTCCAACAGAACCCGACATATTAGCAGCACCATTAGTTAGAAATTCTTTCGTTTTTACTAAAGCAAAAAGCAATTTTGTATCGACCAGCTGCGCAATAGGTCTTAAAACATAATACTCTGTACTCCCTGCGCCCCATCCATTTGGAAAACCTGATATGACCGCAGCTTTACCATTCTCAAAACAAGGGGTAATCTTTGCAAACAAGGTGTCATTGTCTTTAAACTGAGTATATCCTTTTTTGACCTTTTCCCAGCGTCGAACCTCATATAAAGTTTTACCAAAATAGTTCATTGGTACATCAGACATCGGCATAAAACCCACATTCAAATTATCATCAAGCTTTACTTTTGGGTTCAATAAACAGACTTCAGATAGCTTTATCTTTACCCACTCGTGTGGAAAATCCTCCTCGCTCATTGCTTCACCACAGCATCAATCCCCAACGCCTCAACCAACAATCCCCGCTGCACCTGAGCCTGATCCCCCGCCCCCAAAGCCTGCATCAACCCATCCAGTTCCCGTAAGGCCTCGGTCAATTCCCCCATTGCCTCCGCCGCCAGCACGTCTGGCTCCGGCAGGTTGGCGGCATCCACACTGTCTTCATCCTTGATCCAACTAATATCCAGTGAGTCGCCTTTTTGCTCGCGGATGTAGTCGCGGCTAAAGCAACGCCAGCGGGACTGTTCCAGGGTCTGTTCGGTGTCGTCTTGGCACCACGACCACTCGCCCTCGTTTCGTTTTGATGTGCCGTCGGGCTTTTTGCCAAACACTTTTTCGAAGGGCTTAAGGTGTTGCTCGCTGAAGGGGTTGCGTTTGCCAAAGCTGGGCATGTTGCTGCGCAGGTCGTAAACCCAAACATTCTTGGTGCAGTTTTCTTCCTGCTCGGGTTTTTTTGCGGTGCCTCTGGTAAAAAACAGGACGTTGGTTTTGACCCCCTGGGCGTAGAAGATGCCAGTGGGCAGGCGCAAGATAGTGTGCAGGTTGCACTTGTGCATCAGGTCGCGGCGGATGTCGGTGCCGACCCCGGCTTCGAACAGCACGTTGTCGGGCAGTACCACGGCGGCGCGGCCACCGGGTTTTAAGCCGCGATAGATATGCTGTAAAAACGCCAGTTGTTTGTTACTGGTGGGGTAGCTTAGATCATCGCGGGTAATGCTGGCCTCGCCGCCTTTGGAGGTGCCAAACGGGGGATTGGCCAAAATAATATCAGCCTTTGGCAAATTGACGCCCACCTGCCCCAGGGAATTACCCGAATGCACCACGCCTTCGTCATCGCCTTCCATGCCGTGCAACAGGCAGTTCATTAAGGCCAGGCGGCGGGCATTGGGCACCAGTTCCACGCCGATAAAGGCGTTGTTTTTTTGAAATTTTTGTTGCCGGGCGTTAAGGTCGTGCAAGTCATCGCTGTGTTGTTTAATGTAGGCATCGGCGGCAATTAAAAAACCGGCGGTGCCGGCGGCGGGGTCTTGGATGATTTCACCGGCCTGGGGTTTGATGCAGTGCACCATGCAATTGATGAGGGGGCGCGGGGTAAAATATTGTCCGGCGCCGGATTTGGTTTCGTTGGCGTTTTTTTCCAGCAGCCCTTCGTAAAGATCCCCCAAGCCATCTTTTTGCACGCTGAACCAGTCGATTTGATCGAGGCTTTTGATGATTTGTTTCAGGTGCCGCGGTTCACGCAGGCGGGTGTGGGCATCGGTGTAGATGGCTTGAATGAGGGGATCTTGGTGTATGCTGTTGCCGGCGGTATCGTTGCCAGTTGACAGTATAAATAAGATGCGTTTGTATTCGTTCAGCAAGCTTAAACCGTCTTTGTCGTTTAAGTCCGTCCAGCGGCAGCTCGGCGGTAATGGGTGGGTTTTTAACAGGCCGGATTCGGTGTTTTCATGCACCATTTTAATAAACAGCAGCAATACCAGTTCGGTGACGTAATCACTGTAGTTGATGCCGTCGTCACGCAGTACGTCACACAGGTTCCAGAGTTTTTGTACGATGTTGTTGTGGGTCATGGTTTTTTAGCTTTTGCTTAGGTTTTGTGTAGGTTTTATGTAGGTTTTGCTTGGTTTTTTCCGACTCGCCATCAATCTTGATTGAGAATATTAATGTAGGCCGTGTAAGCGAATACGCGGTTGCGTTTTTGGCCGGTCATTTCTTTAACAATGCCCAGCGGCTGTTCCAATGCGGTGAGCGCTTTGCCGACGGTGGCGGCGGTTAGGCCGGTGAGTTCGATCAATTTGTTCACGCTGGCTACAGGGTGTTGAAACATGGCGTCGATTATCTGGCTGGCAGAACCTGCCAGGCGTCCTATGTCGGTTAACCGGGCTTTGTCTTTTTGTCGTAAGGCATTCAATTGCTGGGCGGTGTCTACCGCTTGATTGGCGGTGGCCGCGACGGCATCGACAAACAATAATACCCAGGCTTCCCAATCGCCGGTCAGGCGGACTTGATTCAGGCTATCGTAATAAACCTGCCGGTGTTTTTTGAAAAAGACTGACAGGTAAAGTAATGGCTCATGGATGATATTGGCTTGCACCAGGATCAAGGGGATGAGCAGGCGACCGATTCGGCCATTGCCATCCATAAACGGATGAATGGTTTCAAACTGTACATGGCTTAAGGCGGCTTTAATGAGCGGGTCGGTGGCTTCGGGTACATCGTTGATGAAGCGCTCCAGCGCTGCCCAGCCATTGGCCAGTTCGTTGGCGGGGGTTGGCACAAAGGTGGCTTCGTCCGGCCGGTGGCCGCCAATCCAGACCTGGCTGTTACGAAACTCGCCGGGGCGGCAATTGACGCCGCGCCCGGATGTCATCAGGGCTTGATGCACTTCGGTGAGTAATCGATAGCTGATGGGGTAACCTTCACGAATGCGTTGTATGCCTACGTTAAGCGCGGCGACATAACAGGAGACTTCCTGAACATCGTCCATGGGTACGCCGGGCACGCCGTCCATTTCATAGAGCATTAAGTCACTTAAGGAGGATTGTGTGCCTTCGATTTGCGATGACATGACCGCTTCTTTACGAATGTAGCTGTAGAGGAACAGGTGGGCATCCGGTAACAGGGTGCTGATGGCATCCAGCCGCCCCAGCGCCAACATGGCCTGATTGATTCGCCCTTGGAGTTTATTGTCGATTGCCAGGGGTGGGTTTGGGGGCAGTGGCGCGGGCATAAAGGCTTCGCACGCGATGCCCCCTGCAATAGCGGGTATATAGTGTCCCGTGAGTCCCCGATTCATTCCGCTGCCCCTATAACCCGAGTTTTCTGGTAAGAATCATTGGTAATAACAATTGGCAATAACAATTGGTAATAGTAATGGTTAATAACTAATGGGTAATAATAAAATAAGGGTGCATGTTATTATACTTTAACTTAAAAGTTAAATTAAGAAGGCGCCTTATTTTAACTTTTTTCGGCATTTGCCGGGTATTCACTGGGTATTCACTGCGCATTCACTGGGTATTAACAAGGTATTAACGGCTCCCCCATAAATGTGCCTTTATTTGCTCCATCACGGTATCCAATTGATTTCCAAGTACTTTGTCGAGTTGTTTCATTCCCCCCTGGAAAGCGGGCAAATCATTAATAAATGCGGTGTCGAGCACGACCTCGTGTATGAGTTGTTTGGCCAGGCGCTCCAGCCATTTGCGTTGTACGGGGGTCCAGTGTTGTTGGCGGTAAATCGTTTGCATGGCGTTGGCCACGCGTTGATCAAATGGGACCAGGGCTTCTCCCAGGGCGGCTTGGCGGATGTAGCCGATGATACTGGCGGCGATTTCGTGATTGGTTTGATGACGCCAGGCGGTTTTGAGTTTGGCCTCGCTGTAGCCATGTTGATCGAGCAGCAAGCGTACTTCCCGCAGTTGCTCGCGGGTGAGGTCTTTGGGTTTGTTGACGACCACGGCCAGGGCAGCGGATTGGTTGAGCTGGTTGTTGATGAAGTCGTTGAAGCTTTCCAGGTAGTCCCCTGGAATTTCTTCTATGCCATAAGTTTGACTGCGCTTTTTAAATTCGTCCTTACCTTCGTAGATGAGTGGGAAACGTTCTGAGCCCAGCAAGATGTTAACTTCATCCAGTTGCTGGATGAGATTGGGGTGGGTTTTCATAAATTCCCCGGCTTGTTTTGGCCCCAGCTTATGCAGATGCTGATGCAACTTGCCTGGCTCCACACCCCAGCGTTGTTCCAGTTCTTGTAGTTTGGTTTTGATATCCGGTTTTTTTTCGGCTTTGTGGGTTGCCTTGCGCAGTACCCGCATGAGTTTCTGGTTTAAGGCATCAAGCACGTCGTGGGCGTGGCTAGTGTCCGGCTGGTTGCCGGGTGCGGTAAAGCTTTTGGGGTCGGTAAGTTCCGACACCAGTTGTGCTAGGGTGATGTTGGGGTCTTTTACCAGGGGTTTCATGTCGCTGACGGCTTGTAAGGCGGCGTAGATGTCTACCGGGTCGTAGATTTTGAAGACGGTCTTGCCGATTTCGTCGCAACGCCGCGTGGCCCTGCCGATCATTTGTTCGTACAAAATGCGCGAGCGTACTCGACGCAGAAACACCAGGTGGCAGATTTTAAGCACATCAATACCGGTGGTGAGCAGGTCTACGGTGATGGCAATGGTGGGGTAACGTTCGTTTTTGTATAAGCGAATCAGTTGGCCCACTTTGTCGCTGGCGCCGGTGATTTTCCGCACTGCGGCTTCGTTGTATTCCTCCGCATAAAGATCCTTAAAGGCAGCATCGAGCAGGCGTTTGACCATATCGGCGTGGAGGTCGGTGGCGCAGAAGATTAGGGTCTTCTCGTCGCCGAAGGGGTCGAGTTCCTGGGCCAGTTGTTGGCAGATGACTTGGTTGAAACCTTCGGTAATGACCCGGCGATTGAAGGCTTCTGTCTCGAAGTTCTGTTCATCTTCCAGTTCGGCGAGTTCGATGTCGCCGGTGCCGATATTGATAACACTGACCTGTTCGCCTTTATCGAAGTGAATGCCGTTTTGGGTAAGCAGGGTTTCATAACGGATGGGGGGTTCGTGGTCGATTAACCAGTCGTCGGCCACGGCTTCGCGGTAGGAATAGGTATAGATGGGTTTACCAAATATTTCAGTGGTGTGTTTGGCCGGTGTGGCCGTCATGCCCACCTTTACCGCATCGAAGTAGTCCAATACGCGTCGGTAGCTGGAGAGGTATTGGCTGAGGTCACGGGTAAGCAATTCACCTTCGGTCATTTCCTGATCGAGGGTGTAGCCCCTGTGGGCTTCATCAATAATAATGCAGTCGAAGGCATCCACCGGTGGTGGTGTATCGGATTTGAAGATACGGTGCACCATAGCCTGCACCGTGGCAACCTGTATGCGCGTTTCCGCCTCAGCGGCCATGTCGCCAAGCTCAGCGATATTGTAGATTTTGGATAGGGTTTGATTCTGCTCCAGGGGGGCTTCCTTGAAGGCATCGATGGCCTGATCACCCAGTGCAGTCCTATCTACCAGGAACAAAATGCGCTTGAAGCGTTCTGCTTTGAGAAAACGGTACATGAGGCCAATGATGGTGCGGGTTTTGCCCGTGCCGGTGGCCATTGCCAGCAGGCAGTGGGTTTTATTTTGCGCGAGAGCTGCTTCCACCTTGCTAATGGCTTTCTCTTGGTAGTCACGTAGCTTTAAATAAGCAAAACCCTCGTGCTTCAGTTTTTCTTCTGCCGCTGTTTTGCTGCGGGTCAGTTTATCCAGCAATCCTTGGGGGCTGTGAAAGTTGTCCCAGGGTTTGGAAAGATGGGATGGATCACGAAGATCTCGAAACCAGGTGCCAGATTTTTCCGCCAACTGCTTAATGTAAGGTTTCCCGTTACACGAATAAACGAACGGAATGTGAAAATGCCCCTCATTGGCATCTGGCCACGCGATGGTGCGCCCCTGTTGCTGCCAGGCGGGCAGCATGTCGGCTAAAGGCGAAAAACCCGCGGCATAACGCTCCGCCTGGTGGATTTTACCCGCAACATCAATGTTCTCACGCTTTGCCTCTACAATGGCCATCGGCGTTAAACCGGCGAACAGTACATAGTCGGCTGACTGCTTGCCTTTTATTGGCCATTCTGCAATGGCTTTATTTTTGCCCTTTTCAGGACGGGCACCCTTTTTATAGGTTTTTTCCTGGGTGTCGGCATCCCAACCCGCATCGATTAACTGCTGGTCAATTAGGATACGGGTCAGTTCTTCGTTAAGCGTCAGTTGCGCGCTGGCCTTTTGGGTGCTTTCGCTAACCTGCTGGGTGGCGTGTGGCTGATTGTCTAACGACGCCTGCATGTCTTTGAGTCGTTTTTCGAAGGCTTGGCGCTGTTGTGCTAAGGCGTTTTCAGTCTCCGTTGCCAGCTGTTCATAGCCCCGTGCTTCGGCATCCATGTGTTCAGCCAGTTCGGCATATTCTTGTTTTTCGTTGGCAACGAGTTCTGCCAGTTTCTGATTGCTCTGTAACTGTTGGCTGGTTTCGCTAAGTTCGGTTTTGAGCTGTTCAATTTGTGTTTGCAGGTCACGTAGCTGTTTACTGGGGTCTTGAGGGGGTATAAAGGGCCCTGGTTTGAAGCTTGCCCCCTGCTTGCCAAACGATTGATGAAACCACACGGCGAGTGAACGCGCCACGCGCAGGCCATCCATCGCTTCTTTGTGTTGGGTACGGAACTGGTGTGCGGCTTTATTTCCTTCAATACGCAGGATATAGAATAAGTGACTAATGGTTGGGTCCAGCCGTATCTTACGATTGAGGCTGTAAAGTAGACTTGCCTGAGTGGTGGTTTCGTTGAAATCCATACCCACCCTGGCGGCTAAATCTTGCGCAAGCGCCTCGGCGAGCTGCCGGAGCTTGAGCAGTGTGGTATTCGGGTCACCAGAAAACGCCCTTTCGGCGGCCGAACCAAGCTGATATAAAACAGGGTCGTGTTCGGTTAGGAAATCAAAATTGCTTTTGGAGGTCACCATGGCAAATTATTCATTTATGTTTGAACGGCAAAGTTTAACAGGTGTGATAAACATTGAGTATTGGTTTTAATCATTAAAAACCACACCTTAAAAAACCGGTTTTGTGCCACAAAAAGTCAACCCTGCATGAGATAGCGAGTTATCTGGATTTACACAGGGCAGGAAAGACCCAATAGTGGCTTATTGGCGTCCAATAAAAAAGGAGCACGTTGATTCCAAGCACGCCTTTGGTCTCTTTAATAGAAACACTGGCACCCCACAGAGATTTGAGCCTCCGGCCACCTGGTTCGCAACCTATTCGTTTAATTGCTATATTTGTTATACAATCAAGTGGTTAGCCACCCTAAGCTGTGCTACTTTAAGCGGGTTAATGCACGTAACGGTTTGAATGACCAAATTAAGTTGTCGATAAATAACACAAATAAGCCCGCTGTTAGCGTTGGGTAAACCAGCGTCTTCACACCGATTTCGCAAAGAGTGACTATTGCATTACCAGATGGTTTGACTATAACAACCTATACGTCATATTAACGTACAAACCGCATCAACCAAGGGCGAGGAGATAACAATGGCGACCACCCGTTTAGACATGCGCGTGCCCCTAGAAATAAAGGAACTAGCAGAAAAGTCCAGCGCGCTGTTAGGCTCTGCCAGTCTGACAGAGTTTGTCGTGCAGGCTATTAGGGAAAAAGCAACTCGGGTGCTGGCGGAAGCCAATGCTATCACTTTATCTAACCAGCAATTTGATGCCTTTATGACAGCCTGCCAACATCCGTTGGATGCCACCAAAAGATTCGATGAAGCCGGGTATCAATGAAACCCCTAAAACGGTTTATCTCGCTTGATAAATCCTTACATGATCGTCCCGCATTTGATTGCGGCAAACGGTTGCGGTCAAGTAAACTTGTACACATAACTAGGATAAACGATGTCGTTACCCACTCAGTACCAAAACACCATTGACCGGCTCAGCCATCAATTACCCAGCCTACTGGGTGAAAACCTGTACGCCTGCGTGTTGTATGGTAGTGCCGTGCGGGGACACGTTGTTGACAAGGTATCGGATATCAACATTTTGATCGTATTAAATCAATCCACGCCGGAGGCGCACACCGCCATTGCCGATTGCCTGGAGGGAAAAATACACATCGATCCGTTTGTTATTGCACGGCGCGGCATGGAAAGAAGTTTTGATGTTTTTGCCATCAAATTTCGCAGCATCAAGCGCAACTATAAAGTACTTGCCGGTGAAGACCCGATTAAAAATTTTAGTGTTACGGATGAACGCGTGCAGTTTCTTGCCGAACAAGCGATCCGAAACCTGCGCCTGCGCAGTGTCAATACGTATATCCATCAACGCAAAAACGTAGCGCGTTATACACGGTTTTTACTAGACACCTACACAGCGCTGTTTACGTATGTGGGCGAAATCATGCGCCTCGATCATCAGGACGTGCCGCGCGACTATGCGGATCGTATCGCCCTCATTCAGGATTATTTTAAGATCGATATAACAGTCCTCAACACACTGGAAACCATTCAACAGCATCCCAAGCACGTCACTCAAAAAACCATACCCAGCCTTCACCATCAGTTGTTTACCTTTCTAAACAGTATTGTGCTCTGGATGGAAAAAACCTGGTGAGTACTCAAATTATTCGCTGCCCTATTTGCCTGCTATCGCAGCCGATTAAAACAGATGTTTCGCCCGACAAAGCATTGCACTGTGGTAATTGTCAACGAAACTTTGCGGTTAAAAATGGCTTACCGTTAAACGAAGGCGGTGCCATTAGCTACGCCACTGAATCGACGCCAACCGCAACCGCGGCGAAACACAGCAGCACCATTATTGAGTCCGCCACCCCACGGAACGTTGTCATTACCTGGATAGTCGGGGCACTCTTCGGACTCATCGTCATCGATACCTCGCGATCCTATATGGCGCCGCTGAGGGGGCCTGAGTTTCTTGCCTTTTACTTCATGCTGTTCACCGGCCTTTGGTTGCTATTGGCTGCGATGCGAAAATATTGGGAGGACTCCTCCCATGTGACGTTTATTAGCCTATTTATTTTTGAAGGAGTCGGGTTGTTACGTTACCTCGATGCCAGCGCGGCCGGTATGCACAAGTTCGTTATCCTGTTTATTATGATGGGAATCGGTGGTATTTTATTTTTTGTTCGCGGCGAATTTTCAGATTATGGTAGTGACGATAGTCATTCCAGTTGCGGCAGTACTAGCGGTGGCGGCGGAGGATGTGGTGGATGCGGCGACTAGGCGTGGGTTATCGTCAAGCGCTGGCGAATTGGATTGCCAGCAAACCGCCACAAATTAATTGCCTCGAAATTACGGCGGAGCATTTTTTTAACGATACCAAAAAGCTGAAAACCTTGCAGCGTGATTACGATCTCTTTGTCCACGGTCTGGGTCTGTCGCTGGGAACACCTGGCCCGCTGGATCAATCCTATTTAAACCGATTTGTCGATATTTGCCTCACCGCGCAGCCCCTCTGGATCAGTGAACATATTGCCTTCACCCGAAGCGCGGAGGTTGATCTAGGTCATTTAACGCCGTTTCCCTATACGGCGAACGCCTTGGCAAATTTTGTCGATCATGCGCAACAAGTTAAAGAAGCGTGCCAGAAACCGTTGCTGTTAGAAAACATAACCAGCCACATCAACATCGCCAGCCCACTATCCGAAACGAAATTTATCAATCAGCTCTGCGAAAAAGCCGGTTGCTATTTGCTGCTTGATGTCACCAATTTATGGGTTAATAGCCGCAACCATCATTATGACGCGGTTGATTGGCTACATGAAATTCAACCTGAATTTATCAAGCAATTGCATATTGTTGGCTATACAGAAAGGAATGGACTATTTTACGATTCACATGCCAACAATATTCAACCGGCGCTCTATACCCTAACCCGTGAGGTCATTAAGTACTCTCAGGTGGACAGCATCATTATCGAGCGCGACAACAACTTTCCGCCACTATCCCAGATCACCGACGAACTAGCCGCGTTGGAGCACTGCTTTGAAACCCATTAACGTCGTCACGGCGCTTTCTCGGTTACTCACTAAACCTGATTTGCTGGATCAATTTGAGTCACACCCCGGAAAGATCGCGGCGTTGTTAAATGTCGCTGAAGAGGAGCGCCCTTGTTTCGTCGCGTTGTCGCCACAACAGATTCGCGCACAGGCAAAACTGTTAATCACTAAACGCCAACGAGAAGTGTATACGCTTTTACCCCACACGTTTAATCAGTTGGGAACGGACGTTACGGCGATATTCGAAAAATACGCCGTTGATTATTGGCCCAATACCCATCAGCGCCACCTGGAAGACGCTATTCAGTTTGCTCGATACCTTAAATCCCAACCATTCCCGGTGAGCCAAGATGAATTGAATCATCTTCAGTTTTTAAGCAGTGGTCGTCGTATCCGTCTTGCCCTCGTAAAAAACACACGCATTAAGGGAAAATGGCTGCCTGCGCTGCAGTTATGTTATCGCAGCAAGGGCACAATTAACCAGTGGCGATTCTATTTAAAAGGGTGATGTCCATTGGATGTTACGCCTACCTCATTATTTTTACCAAAATGATTACCAAAATGACAGCCAAAATGATTACCAACATCGGCAGTGTAAAATAGCGATGCCGCCGATACCTCTGCTACCGACTCCCCTCGCCCCACGTTGTGGAATGATTGCGCTAATGATCGCGCTATCAAGGCAGCACTGACATTGGCATCATAATGTTTCAATCGAGGCAACAGGTATCTTGACATTGACCGGTAATTGGCGCTATCTTGAAATCCAGCCGAAGCTGGTGCCCTCTGCCACGTTTCATGACGTGGTTTCATGACGTGGTATATAGGCATCTTAAAATTCGACTCACCGCGGACGTGGCGTGGCAAGGAGTTTTATGGCATAGCGTTTTATCGCATAACGTAAATGGATAGGCTCTGCGCTATCATACTGACCACTGTCATCGATTTTTCAAAGGCTGATGATGACCATTCAGCAGAGTCATAAAGCGGAGCAATACATTACCACTCGTTGAATGGCCCAATGATCACCACAATATTTTTCGAATATACGGGTATCCGTCAGGTAAAGGATAGTTGCATCAACGTTAATTGCCCCCCCTCACGTATGGGTATGTCACCTCCCAAAATCGCTTATTCACGTCAGAGTATACTGCCGCATAAATAGAATGGTGGTATTAGATGAAAACTAGCGCTAATCGATTAGCCCTACCATCAATGGTATCATCTTCCGTTTTTGCGACTGAAAAGCGTGGGGCGGATGGCAAACAGTAATTACTGGCATCTTGTCAGGCGTTAACGACGATGCCAGAGCAGGAGAAGGAGAACCGTAAGATGTATTCATTTATGAGCCGCCCCCCCTATCCATCCTTGGATCGGTCCTTGGGTCGGTCTTTGGGGAAAAGCCCATGCACACGTTTTTCCTTTTGGCATACCCGATGATGAATCGGATAATCGTGTTATACTCATGGTTTCAAAATGATTGGTTTCAAAACGACGGCCCCCAAACCAATACAGCAAAAATGCTAAGCGATGCGATTTTCAAGCTACTTAACACTAAATACCCATGCAAAAAATCCTGATTATTACACAATTGAAGTCAACCGCTAGTTCAACAATGGACATTCATTCTCTGCATAATAGAGCTCACCTCCGCATGACCTCTTTAACCATACTCAAGTAGCAGAACAAATGCGGCATACTATCACGCTATCGCTTTCTTTAGCTGTATTCTGGTTGATTAATTCAGGACACAACACCGTCCTTATGCTGTCGCTTGGAGCGATCTCTGTTGCCCTTGTTTTATACATATCGCACCGGATGGATGTGGTTGATCACGAATCTCAACCCGTCCATCTCGCACTAAGGCTTCCCACTTACTATGCCTGGCTAATTAAAGAAATTATTCTCGCCAATATAGTTGTTGTAAAACATATCTGGCTTGGTAACAAGACTATTTCTCCTACCCTAGCGGTCATTAAAGCCAGTCAAAAAACAGAAACAGGGAAAGTCATCTACGCTAACTCCATTACGTTGACTCCGGGTACCATCACCATAAGTATAGAAGATGATCAATTTATGATACACGCATTGTTGCAGGAATCGGTTAAAGACCTGGAGTCCGGCGATATGGATCGTCGAGTCACTCGGCTGGAAAACCAATGTTAATAGCTGCCACCATAGCCATTCTGGTGGTCATGATCATGGCAATCTCACGAGGAATGATGGGGCCTACGCTCTACGACCGAATACTTGCTATCAATATGTTTGGTACCAAAACAGTTTTACTCATTTCATTGCTTGGTTTTGTGATGGGTCGACCAGAGTTTCTGGATATCGCAATAGTCTACGCCCTTATCAATTTTATTAGTGTTATCGGCGTGCTGCGTTACTCCAACTCTTTGAATCTTAAACATAACAATAACCCTAAAGAATAATGAGAATGAATCAATAATGGACATTTTCATGAATATAAGTAGCGCACTGTTTTTACTCATTGGCAGTTTTCTGTGCGTATCAGGTGGTGTTGGCATTTTGCGCTTTCCTGACTTTTATACTCGAATGCATGCCGTCGGTGTGACCGAGACCTTAGCGACTGCGATGATTTTAATCGGGCTAATGCTCCACAACCCAGACTTTCTAGTGGACATCAAACTCATGATCATCCTTGTCATGACGTTATTTATTAGCCCAACGGCAAGCCATGCACTCGCCAAAGCCGCGATGCACAATGATCTTGCGCCAGTGCTTGGCAATAAACCGGATGCTAAAAAGGTGACGTCATCGAATCCCTAATAGACATCGTCTTATTGACCTTTCTGATGGCTGCGGCGATCTTCATTGTTAAAATGAAGGACCTCATTGCCGTCACGATGATGCTAGGCATTTACGGTCTATTATCTGCCAGTTTTTTTGTGGCGATGGATGCGGTTGATGTGGCGTTCACAGAAGCATCCGTGGGTGCGGGCATCTCCACCCTGCTAATGCTAGTGGCGGTCACCATGACAGCACGCACAGAGCATCCAGTACGACATAAACCGTTATTGGCGTTAGCCGTCGTTTTTGTCACGGGCAGTCTGTTGATTTACGGCACACTGGATATGCCGTATTTCGGCTCGGCAGATGCACCGATTCACCAGCATGTTGCCCCTCGTTACATTAATGATTCAATGCAAGAGGTCGGCGTGCCCAATATTGTAACGTCTGTGCTGGCAAGTTATAGGGCATTTGATACACTTGGCGAGGTGGTGGTTATTTTTACCGCAGGCATGGGGGTATTGGCACTGTTGTTGGTGGTGCATCGTCGTGAGGACGATGAAAAAATCGATTCGCTCAATAAATCAATGCATGAAAAGTATTTAGTGCTGCGTATTGTCGCCAAAATGCTGATTCCATTTATTATGCTGTTTGCGTTTTATGTGCAGTTCCATGGCGACTTCGGACCCGGCGGTGGATTTCAGGCAGGCGTGATCTTTGCCTCAGCCATTTTTCTATACACCATGTTGTTCGGTATGAGCACTGCACGCCGAGTGATTAATCAGTCTTTTATTCAGTTATTAGCCGCCACGGGTGTTCTGCTATATGGCAGTGTTGGCGTGGTTTCCCTGTTGAATGGCAAAGAATTCCTTGATTACAGTGCTTTATCTGCTGATCCAGTGTCAGGTCAACACCTGGGCATACTGCTAATCGAGCTGGGCGTGGGTATCACCGTTGCATCGGTTATGGTTATTATATTTTTTAACTTTGCGGGTCATACAAAAAGTCCACAAAACAAAGAAAATAAGGATTTTTAATGTTCTTGGGGCTCTTTAATTACTGGATCGTGATAGTGCTGATGATGATTGGATTTTACATCGTTATCGCACATGGCAACCTAATCAAAAAGATTGTTGGCCTGTCTATTTTCCAAACTTCCGTTTTCATTTTTTATATCAGTATCGCCAAGGTCGATGGTGGTACTGCCCCCATCTTGACAGAGGGGGTAGAAATATACTCGAACCCCTTACCGCATGTGTTAATTCTCACCGCAATTGTAGTCGGTATTGCCACAACAGCATTAGGGCTGGCGCTGGTGGTACGCATTAAAGACGCCTATGGGAGCATTGAAGAAGAAGAAATACAAAAAAAGGATAATCTGGATTGATCGCGCATTTAGCAATCCTACAAGTCATTGTTCCACTGATGGCGGCACCTTTATGCCTGCTGCTAACCCGGCCGCGCCTGGCATGGCTGTTCACTCTACTGGCCAGTGGTTTAGCGTTTCTGACCAGTTGTTTGCTGCTGCAACAGGTGATGACTTCGGGCACGATTATTTACGAACTGGGTGGCTGGGATGCACCCTGGGGTATTGAATATCGCATCGATCAGCTCAATGCATTTCTGTTACTGATTATTACAGCAATCAGTACTGTCGTACTGTTTGCCGCTCACACCAGCATACAGGATGAAATCCCCGCCGACCGGCACACGATTTTTTACGTTTTGTACTTGTTATCCCTGGCAGCAATGCTTGGCATTGTTGCGACAGGGGATGCGTTTAATGTCTTCGTTTTTCTGGAAATTTCCTCCCTGTCGGCCTATGCCTTAATCGCACTGGGTAAAGATCGGCGTGCACTTTGGGCCTCGTATCAATATTTAATAATGGGCACCATCGGCGCCACTTTTATTCTGATCGGCATAGGCCTGATGTATCAGATGACGGGCACCCTCAATATGGATGATCTCGCCAAACGCCTGCCAGAGGTGGCACAAACACGAACCATTTTTACCGCTTTTGCCTTTGTTATCGTTGGTATCTGTCTAAAATTAGCCTTGTTCCCACTGCATCTATGGCTGCCTAATGCGTATGCGTATGCGCCATCGATAGTCACGGCTTTCTTTGCAGCGACAGCCACAAAGGTCGCCATTTATTTATTAATTCGCTTTACCTTCTCGGTCTTTGGCCTCTCCTTTTCCTTCACCCATTTACCCTTACAAATACTGTTTGTTGTCCTTGGCCTGGCGGGTATATTTGTCGCCTCAACAGCGGCCATCTACCAAACGAATATCAAGCATCTGTTTGCCTACTCAAGCATCGCTCAAATTGGTTATATGATTGTGGGCTTCAGCGCGAGTACCGTAACCGGTTTAACAGCAACCTTATTACACGTGTTTAATCATGCCTTGATGAAGGGTGCCTTATTTTTAGCACTGGGTGCTGTCATGTACCGTATCGGCAGTACTCAATTGAGTCAATTCCATGGCCTGGGCCGTCAAATGCCTCTCACCATGGCGGCTATTGTAATCGGTGGTTTAAGTTTAATAGGCGTGCCACTAACAGTAGGTTTTGTTAGCAAGTGGTATCTGGTACTGGCCGTGATTGAAAATGGCTGGTGGCCGGTTGCAGTGCTCATCCTGTTAGGTTCGTTATTAGCCGTGGTTTACGTCTGGCGTATCGTTGAAGTTGCCTATTTCAAACCCGCCCCGGCGGGTAGCGAAACCATTAAAGAGGCGCCAGCGTCATTCCTGATTCCCGTTTGGATCCTAGTTATTGCCAATATCTATTTCGGCATAGACACGCGTCTTAGTGTTCAAGTAGCAGAGGCAGCTTCCCGAAGTTTGTTTGGTATGAGTCCATGAATATGTCTCTCGAGTCTATGCTAGCGCTCAGCATTATCCTGCCCTTATTGGCGGCTATAGGCATTGTGGCGACAGGGAGCAAACCAAACCTGCGTGAAGCCGTAACCCTTGGCACATCGGTTGCGCTACTGTATCTAGTGATAAATTTATATCAGGGCATCAAGCAAGGTACAAACATCAGCGTGCTTTGGTGGGAACTTTTGCCAGGCTTACAAATAAGCTTTAGTGTCGAACCACTGGGAATGCTCTTTGCTTTAATTGCCAGTTTCCTTTGGCTAATCACAACCGTTTATGCCATCGGTTATATGCGCAGCCATCACGAGCAGAATCAAACCCGATTCTATGCGTGTTTTGCCATCGCCATTAGCAGCGTAATGGGCATTACATTTGCTGACAACCTGTTCACACTGTTTATATTTTACGAAATACTGACCCTCTCCACCTACCCATTAGTCACCCATTCTGGCACTGAAGCAGCAAAAAAGGGCGGACGCGTCTATCTCGGACTATTGCTCAGCACTTCAATTGCCTTTTTCCTGTTAGCCATTATCAGCACCTGGTTTGTGGCCGGCACGTTGGACTTTAAACCGGGGGGCGTGTTTGACTCGACAGTTAATACAACGGTGGCGGGTATCATCCTGGTGCTGTTTGTTTTTGGTATCGGCAAGGCCGCTATAATGCCCTTTCATCGCTGGCTACCTGCCGCCATGGTCGCGCCAACACCGGTAAGTGCACTGCTACATGCCGTTGCCGTGGTAAAAGCTGGCGTATTTACCGTATTAAAAATCTGCATCTTTATCTTTGGCATCGATTTGTTGGCCGTGCTACCAAGCACACAGTTCTTGCTCTATCTGGCAGGTGCATCAATATTACTGGCCTCATTGGTAGCAATGCGACAAGATAATTTAAAAGCACGGCTGGCATACTCGACAGTGAGCCAACTGGGCTATATCACCCTGGGGGCATTGCTGGCCACTTCATCGGGCATTATTGGCAGCTCCATGCATATTGCCACGCACGCGTTTGGTAAAATCACGCTGTTTTTCTGTGCCGGCGCTATCCTGGTCGCTGCCCATAAATCAAAAATAAGTGAAATGCGCGGCCTTGGCCTACAGATGCCGATCACCATGGCCGCATTTTTTATTGCCAGCCTCAGCATCATCGGAGTACCACCCGCTGGAGGCACCTGGAGTAAGTGGTTCCTGTTAATGGGTACTATGGAGACCGAGCAGTTTATTCTAATGGCAATACTCATGATCAGCTCCTTGCTCAACATTGCCTATCTATTACCCATACCGTTTCACGCCTTCTTCTCCGGCGACAAGACGCTCTCTTCTGGCGCCGCCAAGATAAAAGAAGCCCCGCTACCCTCGTTAATTGCCTTGTGCATTACCACTGTGGGCTGTGTGATTCTTTTCGTATATCCACAACCGTTACATGAACTGGCTAAAGCCATTTTGGCAACATAGGAATTGGCGAATGGAAAATAATAAGTTGCCCGTTGACAATACTTCGTTTTTTGATAAGCCCAACAATGTAAAACGTGTTTTACATAGCCTCTATGGCTGTTGTGCGCTACTTCTTTTGCTGGACTTTGTTATCCATCGTCATGTGGCACATAATTGGGAAAACCTTTGGGGTTTCTATCCGCTTTATGGCTTTGTTGGCTGCGTCATCTTAGTGGTCGTTGCAAAATGGATGCGCACGTTTCTCATGCGCTCGGAAGACTACTATGAAAAAGGCGAAGCAGATTCTGATAAAATGCCCCGGGGTAACAAAAACAATACCGAACTAGGTTATCACGATGTGGATGCTTGAGATACCGCCTTTTCTGCCTTTCTTTATCGGCGCATTGATCGCCGCCATTAGCCGCGGAGCGTTACGCAATGTGCTCATGGTGGCAACCCCCATTGTGAGCGCCCTCCATCTGTGGATGATACCTGAAGGCATTCATTTACAGTTCCCTTTTCTCGATTATCAGCTCACCCCTTACCGTGTCGATAAGCTCAGCCTCATGTTTGGCTATGTCTTTCACATAGCCGCGTTTATCGGCATTATTTACGCCCTGCATGTGCGTGACACCCTGCAACAAGTGGCGGCTATGTTGTATGCTGGCAGTGGTCTAGGCGCCGTATTCGCTGGCGATTTGTTGACTTTATTCATATTCTGGGAACTGCTGGCGTTTACGTCTGTATTTCTTATCTGGGCACGCAGAACCCAGCGTTCTTATAATGCCGGCATGCGTTATCTCATTATTCAGGTCTTATCCGGTGTCATACTGTTGATCGGCACGCTATTTTATGTGCACGAAAAAGGAACCTTAGCGTTCAGCTTTATTGGTTTAGAGGGCATTGCCGGTTGGCTCATCTTTATCGCCTTCGGCATTAAGTGCGCCTTTCCCATTGCCCACAACTGGCTCACGGATGCATACCCTGAAGCCACCGTTACCGGCACTGTTTTTCTTAGCGCATTTACCACCAAAGTGGCCGTCTATGCATTAGCCCGCGCATACCCGGGTACTGAGTTGCTGGTTTATATTGGTGCGGCGATGACCTGTTTCCCCATTTTCTTTGCCGTGATCGAGAATGACCTGCGCCGAGTGCTGGCCTATAGCCTAATCAATCAAGTGGGATTTATGGTCGTTGGTATCGGTATTGGTACCGCGCTCGCCATTAATGGTGCCGTTTCACATGCATTTAATGACGTGATCTTTAAAGGACTGTTATTTATGTCTATGGGGGCCGTGCTGCACATGACGGGGCGTATCAACGGTTCTGACCTTGGCGGCTTATATAAAACAATGCCCAAAACCACCGTGCTGTGCATTGTGGGGGCCGCTTCTATTTCGGCTTTCCCGTTATTCAGTGGTTTTGTGAGCAAATCCATGGTCATGTCTGCCGCTGTGGAAAATGGCTATGACTGGATCTGGTTAATGCTGTTATTTGCTTCTGCCGGTGTTTTTCATCATGCGGGCATCAAGATTCCTTACTTTGCTTTTTTTGCTCATGACTCGGGGATTCGCGCAAACGATCCGCCTAACAACATGTTATTGGCCATGTTCATTGCAGCCGTTCTCTGTATTGCCATTGGCGTCTATCCCTCCGCGCTATACGCATTGCTCCCCTACGATACGGGTTACAATCCATACGATGCCACCCATGTGCTGGCACAGACTCAGCTACTGTTCTTTTCAGCGCTGGCCTTTGTCTGGCTTAATCTCAAGGGCCTGTATCCTCCCGAACTACGCTCAACCAACCTGGATGTTGACTGGGCCTATCGCCGCGCCTTTCCTAGCGCAATACAAAGCACGTTCTCCGTTATATGGAAGGCGGACCATGCCATACGTCAGGCGTTCCTCGTAAAATTACATCAGTCCCTGGCTTTCCTAGCTCGAAAAAACAAAGGAATCAGCAATTTGCTTTCACATACGTATCCTGCCGGCAGCATGGTTATGTGGGTTGCGGTAATTCTTGCTACCTATTTAATTCTCAGTTTTATTCGTTAAGTATTTTTGGCCGGTGACTGGCCATCGCGTAAGCATTCAGTAATGCGCAACATAAACGACATCTATCTTTCTTGAAAATGTCTAAGTACCGTAGTAAAGCATCACCTACTGCACAATCCGTTATGCGGCAATCTGTTTGTCTTAATTAATCGCCGATACCCCAAATGAAAATCTTGTAGTTTGAGCAAGGCATATCGCATTGATGTGCTTCGGCGTATGGACACGCATCCGGCCTCAGCCATTGATAAACTCGCCCTGCATTTAGGGAAAGCGAAATACGGACATAATTTTTTCAAATCAGAATTAGATCGTCGGGGGCAATAACGGGCTTGAATGAACGGTTACCCTGAAGGAATTAATAGAAGACAACTACCTCGCCAATTTCTCACCTACTCCTGAAACAATATGCTAGATTAAGTGGATTATATCGTCCACACGGTGAAAAAGGAAAGTCGAAATCGACCGTATTAATGGCTTTTTAGTAATCCCAGCATCCTCTATTTCATCACATTTTTATCTAAAAGCATCCTCTTCTGCCGCAGAATTATTCTACTGTTATGCGTTGGCATACTCCATGCTCACTCACATTGAGTCTTACAAATAATTGCTATCATATAGGTTATATGCAAGGTAATTAACAGCATCAGAAACCAGGAAGAGGTTTAACAATTAAATCGTTCAGAAAACACATGATTGTTAAAATAGTTTACTAACAGATACCTAAGGAGGATTATCATGAAAAAAATCATGTTTATTGGTTTAGAATTTAATACATTCGGCAAACCTACAGGTTTAAGTAGAAAAATAAATCTCCCTGTTACCCCATCTGGTCAAACAATGTTATTAGTTGAACAGCCATGTGAATATACCCCGTTTAAAACCGATGATGAAGATATAACTGCCAGAATAAGTATGATAAAGGACATTATTACCATAACAAGTCAAAATAATAATGTAAAAGAGGCCATAAGTAATGGCGTACAGATTGTTTTTATGACTCCAGAGTTTCTTTTTCGTGGTTGCACAGGCGCATACACACTGGATAATTATCAAAAAGTCGTAGAGGGACTAACAAAAGTTGCTACTGACTATAAGGGATGGTTATTTGTATTTGGAAGCCTGCTGGGTAAGTGGGAGGTAGATAGCACTAATGGGAAGAGCAAGACACTTATCCATAATTCGGTTCTTGTCGTAACCGGTGGGGAGGGAGTCGACTCAAATAGAATTATAACCAAAGAGTTCAAATCGGGTATAGATTTTATGGGGAAAATGAACCAAGGTAATTATGGGGTGTTTTCTTCGTATGTTAGCGATTCAGGTGCATTGACGCACTACGATGTTGAACATCCGTCATCAGGTCCGACAGGCACAGGCAAAGAAGAGCAAAAGAAACCGTATGATGGAAATGGCATATTTACAGTGAATGGAATTACTTATGGTGTTGAAATTTGCCTGGATCATTTGGAAGGTAGGCTTACAAAATCGCCGGTAGGAAAAGGATCTAATCTTGTTCAGGTTCAACTTATCCCTTCAGCTGGTGCATGGATAGAAGATAAAGCAATCGTAACCTGCGGCAATGGACTGGTATTTAATTGTGATAGTCAACCTGCATCGCCATCTTGTACGGTGAAGAGGGTTGTTAAAACCTATACCCCTTATACTAATCAACCTGCCACTTTTGATTTTGATGATTGTTGCTATACGAATATATTACTCGATAAAACGAGTCATCAAATTTTACAGTGGGGTAAAGCGGCTCGTCTAAAAATATATAACCCTTTGGACCTACCTAATAGCGTTACAATGAACTAAATGTTTATACCAAATCAATGTTTATACGAAATTAGTGTCGATAGCATTGAATTGTTAAACTATACGCTTAATGGTTTATACAAGGATGTGGTATAGCAGAGTCTATGAGATTTTTTCATCGGTAAAAACGTTAGAGATAAATCAATGTCAGGTACAACAATCTGTGACTTCGAATATGAGCGCAACCTAAAATCGCTACTGCCTTATCTAAAAGCGGAGCAGATATCAACATTAAACCAGTGGAGCGCAATTGAGCAGGATTACAACATGGCCTGGCAGAGTTTTGAGATATCAAGAACCAGCAAAAGTACACTGCGCATTAAGGAGCGCCTGGACAAAATACTTGGCGTTGAAAGTGATCTTATGAATGCAATCACATTGATTTTTCTTGAAACACCCGGTTTTAAGCAATCCACTGGTCTATGGGACGCAGGCAAGGAGCAGGGTATTTTAAGGGAAAGAGAGAGGTCGCTTACCACTATCAAAATATATGTTATGGATAGATATGAGTTTATAAGAGGCAATCTTTCAACTATTGCCCAAGCGTTAGCGACGTTAATTGAAGCGTCGGGAGCAGAGCTGGATGGCAATCATACCGCATTAAATCGTGGCGTGGCTGACGTTGAGATCTCATCTAGTGAGGTTGTTGATCAAATACCGGATAATAACGCGTTACACGATGAAGCTAAATCGACTGCACAGAATAATATTGGAACGCTGTTTTACAATGACTTCATTGACCCGTTTGGTGATGATATTTTTTAGAATTGCTAATGGTTGCAGAGATAATGGTTAGTATGAGGTTACTGTCAATTTATCGTTTGAAAGGTAAGCCTATGCCAGAAAAAACAGTGGATATCTTTGAGTATGAACGGGCATTAAGGTTTTTAACGCGTTTTATTGATCAAGAGCAATTCAATGCGTTAAGGTTATGGCGATTTAATGAGCAGGCATATATGGCTGCCTTTAATAATTTTTGTTCATTAAAAAGCTATGAATATACACAGTGTTCAAAAGTCTGTGCAAAAACACTGCTAGGTAGTGAGAGAACGATCATATCAACGCTTGCAGCAATCTTTATGGCAATCCCAAATCCTTCGGAGGCCAAAGGTATGTGGGATGCTGGACAAGAGCTGGCAATAAGGAAAGAACGGGAAAGATTGTTTAATCAATTGAACAATCTCATATCAAATAGATATATTCAAGTTAGAGGTGAGTTGGTTGAAATTAATTCAACTCTAGATAATATAGATGAATGCAAGAAAATAAACTAAATCACGTATAACCCAGCATTTTAAGCCAGTGCGGGTGAAGCTCCTCGTATCGTTACAAACATTCCACGGCAACAATGCCTCTATATCCTAGCGTAGTTTTTCGGCGGGTAGCGCTTTGAAAATATGCGCCAGACAATGGAGTGGATCTAATCCGTTTGCCTTCGCGGTCATGATTAAGCTGTCGTGGTTCTCACTGGCCTTAATGTTTTGTGGGCTATCGAAGAACAGAACGTTTTTACTCAATACGCTTTTAGTAACCGTATTTCACCTTCCAGACCAAGCTTCGTCAGCAAAAATAGGCGAGTTGATGTATAGCTACCCTCAGTGACCGTGTTTGTTAATCGCACTAAAATGTCTTCGATATTATCGTGATTAAAATCACCCCGCGCCAATACCGTCAACTCTTGATCACCACCGAGCACTTTATATACGGCCTTTTCTTTATTGAGCGATTCAACGGATTCGATGTTGTACACGTCAGACCAACGTGATAGTTTTGAATTTTCACGAATATCTTTTTCTTCTGTCGACGAAATGATAAAGGCAAACTCAGTCGGTAGTTGTTTAGTGAGAGATAGGTCTAACGAAAAATCGCCTAAATAGGACTTACTCGCATTATTCATTGTTGATAACAAGGAAATAGCGATGCACTGTAATCCTATAGTACGGTAGGGAAAAAACTCGAATGCGTTAACGGGCTCCATACCTTTACTTTCAGCGCTAAAGAACTGTTGGCAATTAGTTACCTTCGTCGCTTTCGCACTTTCAGTATTAACAACAGAGACACCCGCACCCCAGGTCATCGAGAGTTGATCTGCAAGCGCACGTTTCTCGTCTATCATCTCAGCCAAGTAGGGCGCGAGCGTTAACTCAATGTTAATGAATGATGCTAAGGGGTTGGTCGCTGGTTTATTATCTAACACCGTATGCCCGTCAGTAGTACACCCGGCCAAGTGCACTGCCGTCACTAACCACACAACCTTTACTGAAGCGACAAAACAATATCCATTTCTCATAGGTCAACTTCTCATGTATCAACTTCTCATATATCAACTACCCAAGCATAGCCAGTGCCCATCTGGAAGCAGCCAATATTTGTTTGTGAACCGGCATTTTTCATCGCTTTCTAACGTTAGCGCGGGCTACCATACAGGCGTATGCCGGTATCCCTGTTAAATAGTAGCACGAAACGGCAATATCATATCCTGCCACGGATTCTGGTCTATAGTAGAATGGCCGTGGGCATGACCCCGACCAATAATAAAGAGCGAACCACTGACCATCAGTTTAGGCAGTTCAAACCGTTACGCATAATAGGAACTTATAAAGGACCATTCACTCATACCACCGACGAGGCTATTGTTTTCTACGCTGCCTCAGCGGCTTTTTCGAATAAGCCCTTTACGTAATTATTTCGCGCCTCGCTAATCCCAGCACGGTGCGATTCAATCGCCGCCCCGATCCAGTCCTCTGCCTTAATTTTTTCGTTAAATTTAGGAAAAGAATTTTTGAGTGTTGTCATACCCAGGTTAAAAATCATGTCAAACAATGCGAGCCTAACTTCGGCAGGATAAGATGCAAACGCTGTACTACCGTAAATTATGTTGAGCTCCTTCTCGAATGAATCGATATGCATCGTTGTTAATGCATCAATATCTGTTTTTCCAAGCTGTAACGTAGTGTACTTTTTATAGTTACCACTTAATAAACCCTTGGTTTGCTTTTTTACAGTGTCGTAGTCCGTTTTAATATCGTTAGCACTGGCTTTTTGATGATCCTCTGTATGGATAAAGTTCAACTTTTGTGCGGCGTCGACCGAACTAATTAAATGCCCTATTCCCACGGTGACGTAGCCCTTAGTATCCAAATACATATGTTCTACCAAACCTTCATAGAGTTCCAACCGATTCCGTAGTATTTCTTTTTCATCACTTGTCATCATGATATCCCCCCTTCTTCACTGAGTAGACTTAAGTGTTCAAGACTTATCATGGCAAAGCATATCTTGGACCAAGTCATCGTATCGGTAAAAATAGACCAATAAATACGTCGTTGTTGGCGTTTACCGTCCGTATTTGTAACTTTTTTTGTTTGATTGTTCCTTATTGTTTTTAGTTTTTGAGTAAAATTCATCATCTGATAATGAGTGTTGTTTTCAAGAGGAAAATTCGTTTCGATGTGGTTGTTTCCGATCGAATAAAGATTTGCTTTTGGTCAACATTGACCGTTTCTAGCTCTTGGTATAGGAGCTGCATTGTTAAATAAACGTTGCTCGGTGAGTTGATAAAATAGTTGATTAACATCGTCAGCTGCCAATATCAGCTTGAACGTAACCTCGCACAGCGGAAAAATGAACGACGTCGCTAACGGGGATAAAGAAAAATCAACCATCGATAAACCAAGATTGATCTCCAACCAAATAAAAACCAAGTCGGGCATTTTACAAGTGATACAAAAAACTTACCAAGGCTACTTAAGTCAAACTCCTTATCAATTACAATCCATCAGTGACTTGGAGCAGTACCACCATAAACACCGCTGCCCAAGCTGCGACAATACGCCGACGTGGCCACAACAACCTGCTGCAGATCAATTGATCATCATTAACGAATTAAAACTAAGCGCTTTGACTGCCACCTGTTCCTGTGGGTTTGTCGTACCATTTATTGCTGTCGTTGATGAATGTAAAATGAGTGGTGAACTTAATAATAGTGGTGAATTTCAGCATAGTGATGCGTTACAACATCATAATGAGAATAATTCAGACGTCTTGGCCGAAAATTTCCTGTTTCACTGTTCGGTGCTAATTCACCAGAAAAAACACCACGATGCTTTACGTTTTTTGCACAATAACGCCACATTTCTGGATTATTATGCGCGAGCACACTTTTATCGTGGTTACTGCCTTGAGCATACACAACAAAACCAAATGGCCCTACAGGCTTACGATCGCTGCTTAGACCGTGATCGCTTTGAGCAAAGTGCATGGCACAACAAGGCGCGCCTACTAAACGCGATGGGCAGAGTGCAAGAGGCTCAGTTCCACCTCAGCAAATATGTACAGTTAGTCAATCATCCGATAAGGTCTAAAACAGTTGTCACAAGACCACAGACGCCAGATGCCATTGACAACAAAACGAAATCAACTGCCAGGGTTTTACATCACTGTAAAGGCATGTTTGGCGATATTCACGTTGTGCAAACCCCAGACATTCGTTATCTGGCGATAGACAAACAAGTACAAGGTAGTTTTTGGTTACATAACAACACCGTCAGTGAGATACCTGCTTCGCCCTATACGGCGGGACTGCTGCTTGCCGCCAGCGGTAGCCACTGGAAAAGTGGGTTAATCTTGGGTCTGGGTGCTGGGGCGGGTATTATTGCCTTACTTGCCAATCATCCACAGCTGATACTGACCGTTGTTGAAATTGATCAGAAAATATTTCACACGGCGTTGGCGTATTTCCCCTTACTAAAAGGCTACCAACGGTTAGGTCGCTTGACTATTATTGAAGCAGATGCCTTCGATTACCTTGCCAGCACACATCAACACTATGACGCGGTGTTTCTCGATGCTTACCAGGGGACAGATGCAGCACCTTCGCGTTTGCAGCAAAAAGAGGTTATGCAACATGTGTTACGTATAGGCCAACACGTTGTACTGAACCTGATCTGTAAAAATGACGTGGCAGCACTTAAAAACCAGGTAACACAATACCAAGATCTTGGTATTAGCTTTCAACACGCGATCCCCATTATCAGTACTATCGTTGATAGTGACACGCAAATTAATTGGATTTTGCTCACTCAAGCGATCACTAAAACCGCCGACTTCACTGCGTACCCCCACAACGATAGTTACCTGGCTCGCGCTTTTCGTCGCGATACTGATGCGTTTAAAAGAGGCATCATAGACCTTACTATTTGATGAACGAACTCTATAACGAAGCCTGTTTATGTCAAATGAATACTAATACCTTCATCAATAGACCCATCACGTATCGGTTTTCCTCTCTATCTACAATAATGCGCTATCGCTACTAACAAGCCATGTCCAATAACGACGTTCCACTAAACACCGCTACGGGATCAACCGCAAGCTACGATATTTATGGTTGGTATTGGCAGCCGGAAACAACCTGGCATAAATCAATCGCTGATGTTATTAATGATACAAAAGAGGTTGTTGCGCTGGACAAAACAAAATCAGAAACTCAACATTTATGTCACCGTATACGCGAGAACGAGCGCCAACTGGCGGAGTCAATGGCTAAAATAGCAAAACGCCTAATAACGTAAACGCAATCTATTGTCCTTGGGAACGGTTCAAGATTTCTTCTTACGATTGGGCGGGACCGTTTTTTTATCATCATTCCCTCCATGCTTGCAAGCTTGATTCAGACTATCTATCTGGTTCAACGGCAAATGATTCAAGTCTAGGACGGTATTGTCAAGAATTTCTTTATACTCAACCCCCATCACCGGGTTCGCCAACCATTTTGCATAGGCATTACCCATCGCGGTGGTTTTTATTATGGCCTGGTTGCGCATTAAATCCACTTGATCTTGCGCGGCATTCGCAATCGCCTGAGCAATAGCGGTCGCCGCTGCTTCCTTATAATTGATCGCTTCATCACTTCTACCTGACTCACTCATTACCTTGCTCCAATTAAGTGTGTTGATGACTCAATGACTATTGAGCCATAACCGGGTCGTTCATACTACTATTTTGCTACGACAATCAATTATTGTCTTTTGTTGATTCCGGGCTCGATTTTTGTTGTTGTAGAATGACAGTTTTCACTTGGAATAACCAGTTTATCAACTGCGTAATATCGTCGGCACTAAGAGAGGATTTCAGGTTCTGTTGGTTATTGTCAATCAGTAGCGGCGGCGTACTAACACTCACACTTAGGCCAACGTAATCATCACTTTTGCTGTAAGAAAATGACCATTTATTACTCTCATCCGGCTCACCGTTCAAGTCGTCGAAGGCACCATTGATACAGCTGCTCACCCCAATGTCTGCGTTGTCTTTATCTTTGCTCATCGCTCTGTTCTCCAATGTGTTTGTGTGGTTTGTCGCCGTCAGCAACCCAGTGCGCGCACGGCTAACTACTTAGGATTTTTTCGCAGGTAGCCACCATCGCCGAATTAGCCAGTGTCTGCGACGCATATTGATTTGATGTGGTATTCAACATACTGAGTGATAATGCATTAACCAGCCCCCCTAGTGATAAGGTCTGAAGGGTATTGTCACTTTGCTTGTGAACCTCATCATTAATTTCCTTTGAGGCCTTAATGAGATCACTTTGTGAATCTGCCATATATTTTCTCCCGTTGATATGTGATTTTAATAAATTTAAAATTCACCCCTGAGGTAGAGACACTACTTTATTGTATCAATACCTCTGGGGTTGCTTAAGCCTCTTACTGATCGGCGACTACTTATTGGCAGAAAATAGCTTAGTGATCCCCAGCGTTGTTGCCGCCTGATAGGTCACATTGGCCTGTTGCTGCGCATACACCGCATTGGCGGCAGCCATAGCCACTGAATTGCCAATCGTTTGATATAGGCTGCCCATGGCCATAGCCGGGGATTCAGCCAATACCTTTGTATTGGCAATAGTTACTGCGTCGATGACGGCGCCATTAACGACATCTGGTTGTGCCATAATAATTCTCCTATCATTTGTTATTGAGTCAATCTTAACGAATGTCTCGTTAAGATACCGACACACTGAACAAGCATCCTGTCTGTTTCAGTGTGTCACAACGGGATCTATTCCCTACCTATCCAATGTTAACTTCAGTGACAATATTACTTAAGTAACAATGTCAACTTAAGCGTTCTGAGCAAACAGTTTAGTGACACCAAGCGTATTTGCCGCCTGACAGGTCACATTCGCTTGCTGCTGGGCATATACCGCATTCGCGGCGGCCATCGCCACAGAGTTGCTGATGGTTTGGTAAAGGCTGCCCATGGCCATTGCTGGAGCTTCTGCCAGGACTTTGGTGTTAGTGGTGGTCACTGCATCGATCACTGCGCCGTTAACGACGGTAGGTTGTGCTGCATCTGCCATGATTATTCTCCTAATATGTTGTATGTATGTTTTAAAGTTTAGTTACTACCTTAGTTACTACCTTAGCTACAACCCTGAATTAGGCCACGTAGCTTAAGCATTTTGCGCGAACAGCTTAGTGATACCCAGGGTGCTCGCGGCCTGATAGGTCACATTTGCTTGCTGCTGAGCATATACTGCATTCGCGGCCGCCATAGCCACTGAGTTACCAATGGTTTGGTAAAGGCTACCCATCGCCATCGCCGGCGCTTCTGCCAGGACTTTGGTGTTAGTGGCGGACACTGCGTCGATCACAGCACCGTTAACCACGGTTGGTTGTGTTGCTTCTGCCATGTTTATTCTCCTAATAGTAGTGTGTGAGTGTAACTCTTAGTTTTTACCTAAAACTAAACGACTGCGCTTATTGGTTTTGCGCGAACAGTTTAGTGATACCCAGGGTGCTCGCGGCCTGATAGGTCACATTTGCTTGCTGCTGAGCATATACTGCATTCGCGGCAGCCATAGCCACAGAGTTCCCGATGGTTTGAAAAAGGCTGCCCATCGCCATCGCCGGCGCTTCTGCGAGTACCTTGGTATTTGTTGCGGTCACTGCGTCGATCACAGCACCATTAACGACGGTTGGTTGAGTTGCTTCTGCCACGATTATTCTCCTAATAAATAATGTATGAATATTACGCCTTAGCGATTAAATAACGCAGGTGTTAAATAACGTTGGTGTTAATAACTAAAGTACAAAATAACTAAGTTGTTAAATAACCCACGTGTTATATAACCCAGGTACTAAATAGCTAAGATGTTACTTGTTTTGAGAAAAAAGCTTAGTTACTGCCAAGGTACTGGCCGCTTGAGCACCTACATTGGCCTGCTGCTGCGCGTAGACCGAGTTGGCCGCAGCCATCGCCACCGAGTTACCTATTGTTTGAAACAAACTACCCATTGCCATTGCTGGTGCTTCGGCAAGTACCTTGGTATTAGTATTTGCAATAGCGTCGATCACCGCACCATTCACTACTTCGGGTTGTGCCATATTAATCTCCAATTTAAAAAGTGCCCAATTAATCTATGAATAATTATTGCTCGCCGATTGCCGTTAATGATTGACGAAGCGACGTATCCACAACATCACCATAGCATCGATCAAGCCAATACTATCCAAGCACTGAAAATTCACATAGGTCTTTGTTATATAAAATATTGTCGCTGACAGCATTCGCTGGCGGCCAGTTCATACAGAATAGAGAACCGCTTACCACTGGTATTATTCGACCTGTGAATTTATGTGTTTGGTCTATAGAGTCCACGGTCACGGTATTTCTCATTGTTCACATCGCCAATTGCAATCTGACTGATTCCACAACGGGTGTGCTTTTCTGTTGCTGCGGCTCAACCGGCTGAAAATTTAACAAGGTAAACAACGGCAATAAATTTGGGTTGTAAATATCGGTAACAATAGTCTTACACTGTAGATGCCGGGCATAGCGACAACAATTTTTGACGGTTACCTGAAGGAGTTCGGTATAAAACTGCAGTGATCTTTTATCATCCAGTGGCGTAAACAGACCAAACTCTGCTGGCAATAGCTGCATATAGATCAGGAACAATTGCTGATTTTTTCTAAGCGCAAAAATTGTTGCTATCTGTTTCCCGTTGTCGGCCTGAAGTTCCTCATAAAGTATAAGAGATCGCGGGATAGCATCAATCACACCAGAAACTGATATTTTCCTAAGCCAGGACGGTGTTAGTATTTGTCCATCTGGAGACGTGTTTGCTGTCGGTTTTTCCAGCCACAGGCTGAGCAACGTGTAATACGCAATGGGATTGTGCATTGACAACTGTTGTAGATTTAGCGCTACTTTCGGATATACCCAAAGCGTTTAAGATTTCGGTATTTATAGCACGTCCTATTTCATCCATGGCGGTGTTGCTCCTCCTTACATGGAACCTGCCATGCTGCGTCGTCGCGCCTTGCAATGAATAAAATATGACGCACTCTAAACACCTAAACCTTAAACGCTTTGGGTATATAAAGTGAGTTTTAGTCGATCTTGCAAGAATAACCGTGGTAATATCTCTGTCGTCATCTATCCGTAACTAAACAGAATTCAGTAAATTATCAATTGCCGCAAGACTATCAACATCCTGTTGTGTCGATGCTGTTTGATCCTGCTGACCGCCTGGTAACACCGCCGCCGCAATCCCAGGGCTTGCAGACATAGGATCTATTTCCGGATTCTCTACATCCGGGTGTGTTACTTTAGAATGTCCCATATCAGAATTTGCTGTATCAGAGTTTGCTGTATCAGAGTTTTCCACAACAGAGTTTGCCACATCAGCGTTTTCAGAGGAGGAATCAATCGTCCCTTCAATCTGACTTTCGGAACTGAATAGCAATTCCTGTTCATTAAAAAATTGTTGCGCCTGGGAAAAGAATGCCGAGTGCTCAGGTAGTTGATTCTCATTAAAACCTGCTTCTGTAATTGGCTGGGGTATAGTGAGCGCCGTAGGCTGAAAACCGTCGATCTGACAATTTGAGATTACCTCATTAATCATCTCCATGGATTGCTTGAGCAATTCCTGCGCCGATAATTCATTCGAAAATTCGCTCAATAATTCATGCGATAAGAGCGAAGAAGCTTGTTTTGTTTTTGGTTCAGGACGTTTATTCATGGCTTACCCCTTTTGCATTTGAAACGATAATTCAGGTCTTGGGTTAAACATCTCTCCCAGGTTCTTTTTTTACAACCTAGATTTAACCTAGATTTAACCTAAATTCAGCCCAAGCTCACCCATCGCCAACGGTAAGCTCTGGTTTCTAATGTGTAAACAGCCATTACTTCGGCGCCAGATCCGAGATCACGCCTGCCCCTGTTGTACCCACTTTGGCCAAATTCTCAACCGCAAAGGTAATATTTTCCTTGGCATTGTCAATAATCTCTTTATAGGCAACATTAGCAGGCTCTGCCAGCCACTTGGCCGAAGCTACGCCGATTACCGTAGTCTCCATTGTGCTGATGTTTCGCAACAGATCAGTAGCGTTTTGTACAGCGGCCGCAATGGACTGATTAACGCTGGGCTGCGCTAGCTGTTGAGAGCTTTCCGATGTCGCTGCAGCAATTTCTTCACTCACCACTCGTCACCCACTTGCCCCTGCCTTTGTTGCATTTCCTGTTCTATTTGCTGCATTTTTCTATCCGTAAACTTACTGAGTTGCTGAGTGCTCGTTGCACCCTTGGGCGGAATTGTAACCGTCTCCAACAGAGTGATATAGGCCTTATCCCTCTGCAGGACAAAGAGGGGGCAAGGCCCGTTGCTATCGCCACCACTTGAATCATTAACCAGTTGTTGCACCTGCCCACGCATTGTCGTATAAGTTTGTTCAGCGCTTTGCTGCACTGTGGCGCCGCTATGTTTCAACGCTAAACTGGTGTTAACAAACAATTCAAACTGCTTAAGCTGATTTTCCTGAAAACCTTCATTTTCTGAGACAAGTTTTTCCAAATCAACAGTCACTGTTTATTACCCCGGTTCTTTGAGACAAATTGTGCTGTCTGCTCCAGATAATTCCGTCTCATCTGATCAAATATCGGTTGCATCTGTGCCATATAGTGGGAATCTTCCGAGGAAAAATTACTGAGGTAACTCTGCATAAATAGTTGATTGACTGAAAACTGATTTTGAAGATTCACTGCACTGGCGACATCAACATTATCGTGTTCCATTTCCATTGAAATGATTGCATCGGGTTGGCACACATACTCACCATCGCTATTGCGATTGGTCTCGAATTGATAACGCGTTGCTTTTGCCATTAGCTATTTTCCCCAGTTGGTTGGTTATCAACCTCCGCTATATCAGCACTAACTGTATTTAGCATATTGTCAACGCTGGATTGTTGGATGGCGCGAATTTTTTCCATACCCGCCAGAGGCGGTAATAAGCCATTTTCCAGCGACAATGCTTGCAGATCCGTAACATTGCTCATCGCACTATAAGCCTCAAATTGCTTCTGTACTTCTGAACCACCAGCCCTCTGCTGCATTTCCAAATGCATCATCTGGTTTGAACATTGCAGCTGTCTCAAGAGCGTATCCAGTTTTTCTTGCTCCTGCATTTTTAGCTCCACCAGTATATTTTCAGCCTGCAATTTCATTCCCCCAAGATCGACATCAGGAATGATGTCAGTCTTCTGTGGGATTTCAACGCTAGCAGCTTGAATAGTTTGAGTCTGTGTGGCGTCGATGTCAGTGTTGCTTTGATCACCGTTAAAAGTAATATTTTTAGCCATTGTTAATCCTAGAATAATCAATTAGTGTCGCGTTTTTGAACTCGCTCAACGAGTGTATCCATGAAACGTAATTTTCATCATAAGGTCTATCGCTTGCGTAGCGTTTTAGCGATCAACGAGTTCATCTGGGCTCCCCCCCCCCTGCCCTCACTATTTATAGAGAAAACCCCTGTTGCAGTGTTTCCATCTGAAACATGCGCCGCTCAACCACTTTTCGATGCACGCCTAGCAACTGTGCCGCCTTAGTTTTGTTACCTCGGCTAATCGCCACTGCCTCTTCCACCAGTGCATCACAGATCGTCTTGATTTTATTATCTGTCGGCATAGCAATAATCTCCCTGGCTAACCTGGATGCGATATTGTCATACGGATCAACGCTCAGAATCTTTTGGATGCATTCGGCGGAAATATAGTCAGTGTCAGCCAATACCGATAACTTATCGATATAGTTTTTAAGTTGCCGAATATTACCTGGCCAACTCGCATACTTAAAATAATCCAGGGCGCATTTGCTAAAAGCCAAATTGCCCACTTGATTGGCAAAATGGTTCACCAGTAGGGGGATATCACCACGGCGCTGCTCAAGAGAAGGAATTACCAAGTCAAATACATTAAGACGATAATACAGGTCCTCGCGAAACTGCTTAGCGCTAACCATCTCCTGCATGTCTGAATGAGTAGCCGCAATAATACGCCCGCTAAACGCGACCGCATCGTGGCTACCAATACGGTTAAAATGACGGCTCTCTAACACTCTGAGTAATTTTGACTGGTGCATAAGTGGCAGTTCTGCCACCTCATCTAGAAACAGTGTGCCATCACAAGCTTGGGCAAAAAAGCCGTGATGGCGTTTATCGGCGCCGGTAAAAGACCCCTTTTCGTGGCCAAACAACAATGATTCAAACAGATTTTCTGGAATAGCAGCACAGTTGACTGCTACAAAATTTCCGCTACGTCGGCTAAGTTGGTGAATCGCATTGGAAAACAGCTCTTTACCACAACCTGTTTCACCTTTTAAAAACACAGCACGGTCACTGTGAGCAATTTTTTCGATCTGGATAGCTAAGCGATGCAATACTGGATCATCACCTATAATACCCGGCAAGACTTCTGGTGACTGAAATTCTGTGGTATACATTTTCATGTAAATTCCATCTAATGATTTACGTATTAACCCTGGCAGGGATGTCTGTGTCATTAGACCCATGGGTAACCTGAGTTCCCGATGTGTCTAAATCATTTCTTTAGATTGTAATATTAATTAATATACAATCAATAGAATTACACCTTTGATTCCGTCATTTTTTATTTTGATGGCATCATTTTTCGCCTATACTGCTGAGGTGACATGCTAAAATAACGTTTAAAGGTTGTTGAAAAATTTGCGGGCACATGATACCCCACCTCGAAGCATATCTGCTGTATGGTTAAATCTGTTGTTGTTAGCAAGTGTTCGGCTTTTTGCATGCGCTCTTGCCGCAACCACGAGAATACACCTTGCCCCATCACCTTTTTAAAGGCCTGGGAAAGCGAGTTGCGATTGGTAACCATCGTACTGGCCAGTTTATCAAGGCTATAGTTTTCTGCCACATTGACGGACAAATAATGACAGGCTTTTCTCACCAGATCGGTGTCCCTATCACCTATTTCCAATACAACAGACTGATTTGTGCCAAAGGCCGTAACAGCATTTTTCGCCTGATTTAGTGCAGGTATAGTACTGCCAGTAAGAATCTGTTGGTGATGGTAGAAACAGGATCTTATACGAACCTGTACCTCGCTAGGAATCACAGGGGTGGATATATAGTCGTAGATACCGAGTGAAAAAACATGTTTTTTATCCTCGTGACCACTTCTAATCATTGCTAATACAAGACTATCACCAAGTGAATGGTTCATCATCCACTGTAATAGTTCATAGCTATTCTGACAGTTAACAATTATTAAGGGATAGTTTTTTTAAAATAGGTAGACTTTCCATTTTTGGTAATTCTAAATAAAAGACAGCGTATCCATTACCGGTCAGCCATTCACTAAGCCTATCCACCTGTTCATCAACGTTACCAATAATCATTATTTTTTGCTCGTATTGTTCCATCGATATATCCTCTGTTATTAAAGACAATGGGGGGCACTTGGTGTATTTTGAATAGATTATGTTTTTTAACGATGGTGTAGAGTGAACTAATTCCGTTCAGACGCTATATATAGTAGCGCTCGCTTGGGTTGTTCTCTCATGCACTTTTTTCGTATTACGCGGCTTCTCGAGATTTATACGTAGACTCTACGTCTGCTTGATCGGATAGAACATCGGCTCAATAGAGCTTCGCAGCCAACGACCTGTTTAGGTGTGAACTTGGTGTCCATACTCAGTATCAAACAAGTTGGTTTTCAGCGTCCGCTGTCACGTAGTCACGTAGTCACGTTGACACTTGCACCGCACTGCTCGCACTAACCAGCCATCCTAAATAATTAAATTTTAAGACGCTACTTCGGTCATGCACGATGTGTTGTTTACCCTATAACGGTCAGGCTACAACCGCTCGATTGATAGTCACGGTTCGTTTCCATGTATATTATCGACCCTATTCTCGGCCTTATTTTCGAATTCATCCGCGCTGTCTGTGTTTTCTTGGTAGCGGTACACCGTGCAGCCGCGTAGCAATGCAGGTCTGTCCAATGACGTCAAACCTGCGGGGCTGTATCGATTCGATGAATATACGTCGTCTATACCAACGATCCGCTAACACGGGAACCGTTAAACCACCAAACAGTTTATAAATACGACGTATTAAGTTGACGGCCAGCAACGAAGTAGAGCAACCTATTCCCCAGGGTTTACCGGTATTAAGGACGCCCGTTCTTGCAATGGTGACTTCTTTAGCAGCCATCTATTAGCTGACTGCCGCTGTATAATGCTACCGTGAGCCTGACCATTCCAAGGAAACGCTCGTTCCAATAAATATTGGCATTTCCTTGATATTCACATAATGAAATTCCGGACCTAAAACGTTGGCCGCCAGTTACTGGAGTTGGGTCAGTGACTTGCCCTACTTACTGAATGTCTACATTTTTTATTATTTGTATTCTTCCTGTTCTGATAAGTGTTATAGTGAGTTAGTAAAATTTTCCGTACAAATTCTGCCATGTAGTAAAAAGCACACGTTATCAAAGTACGACGTTATTTTTTATTACACGTTATTACACAAGGTGAATAGACTAGTGTGGAAAAATAATTTACTGGGGCTCATACCTTCCAGCCAAGCCTGTTCAACAGGCCGCGTTTGATCAGCACCAGCAAATCAGGTCTATCATCAGGCGGGGGCAGAATCAGTCGAGTCGCGGGGTTTGCGACGGTGTCCGACTCGCAGTGAGTGGGAACAACCGGTAGCCTGGATGTAAATCCAGGGTCAGTGTTGAATAACCGACAGAGTTCAATGTAGTAATCTCTCGTGAACGGGTTCCTCTAGCAACGCCGTTTCATTCGAACATAAATGGACTCCGTTCATCCCATATTTCGTAAACTACCTCCGGGCTACAGCGATCTAAAAATTTACGCAACGATGGAGAATACATCAGGTTGACGTGAGCACAACGGTTCCTTACCAAACAAATTCTGGTTTACTATGTGCAGTATCATGGTTAGAATTATTGTGCCAAGCGGCGACTGACCTTATCACCGCATTTATGGGTACTTTATTGGACATTAAGACAATATTTTGAATGTCACGCGTCATTCTTTGCACTAGAAAAGAGCGGCGTTATCTGAGTTTGTTCAGCGTTAGTGCATTAACACAATCTAACACCAAGTAATTATAGATAATCATGAGTGATACAACTGCCCCATACCGCTCGATTAAATCTCGATTAAGTTTGTTATACGGCGAAGACCGATCGCCAGCCATTGCTCGCCAGATCAGGCGTATTGTGGATACCCACAAACAGCTACGCGATTCAAATGATCACAACAAGCCATTGTCTCACGAAGACGCCGTGTTAATTACCTACGGAGACAGCATACAGGCACCCGCGGAGCTGCCACTGCAAACGCTCAAGGATTTTGTCGATACGTATTTGCAGGATGAAATCAGTATGGTTCATATTCTGCCATTTTTTCCTTGGAGCTCAGATGATGGATTTTCAATTACCGATTTTAGAGCCGTTAACCCTGGGCTGGGCGGTTGGAAGCAGATAGGAGCTTTAACGGAAAATTTCAGCCTTGTTTTTGACATGGTGCTGAATCATTGCTCAAGGGAAAACCTTTGGTTTGCCGATTTTATTTTTGGTGAAGAACCAGCTTGCCATTATTTTTTGGAGACCTCACCAAAAGAAAACCTTTCGATGGTAACTCGCCCGCGAAGTACACCAGTGCTCACCGGTGTGCGCACCCACCGCGGCATGAAGCATGTGTGGGCCACGTTCAGCAATGATCAAATCGATCTTAATTATAGCAACCCCACTGTCTTATTGGAGTTTATTGATATATTGCTCTACTATATACGCCGCGGCGCACGGATGCTGCGATTAGACGCCGTCGCCTATTTGTGGAAAGAAATTGGGACTAATTGTATTCATTTGCCGCAAACCCACCAAATCGTCAAATTATTCCGTGACATCCTTGGCTTAGTAGAACCTGATGTATTGATACTCACAGAGACCAATGTGCCGCATAAGGAAAATATCAGCTACTTTGGCGAGGGTGATGAGGCCCAGTTGGTGTATCAATTCAGTTTGCCACCACTACTGCTTCATGCCTTGTATTCGGGCAACACAGAATATCTGCTTGACTGGGCGCAAAGTCTGGAAAAATCCGTTTTACCCACGGGATGCACCTATTTGAATTTTACCGCATCCCATGACGGTGTTGGTTTACGCCCGATGGAAGGCCTGGTACCCAAAGATCAAATTGCATCCCTTTTAAATGCCATGCGGGAGCGTGGTGGCTATATATCAACGAAAACTAACACCGATGGCACAGAAAGCCCTTACGAATTGAACATCAGCTATTTTGACGCCTTCCGGGATCCGCATGACGGTAATAGTCAATGGCACATCCCAATGTTCCTATTATCTCAAATAGCGATGCTGTCCTTCAAAGGCGTACCTGCGATTTATATCCACTCGCTACTCGCGTCAGCCAACGATAACCTCGGCGTTGAACGCACGGGCATGACCCGCTCCATCAATCGGCGTAAACTGGATCGAAGTGAAATTGAAGGACTACTGCACAACCAGGAGAGCGAACAAAGCCGTGTATTTAGCGTTTATCGAAAAATATTGAGGTTACGGCGACAACAAAAAGCGTTTCACCCTAACGGAGCGCAACGCATTTTGGACCTGCCAAATGGCTTGTTTGGTCTTATTAGAACAGCGCCAGATCAGAGTCAAAATATCCTTTCGCTCTACAACTTTACCGCCACTACGCAAAAATGTATGTTAACCCGTTTGCCCACGATGCTCACAAACGCTAAGGAAATATTGGCAGAAAGCGATCTGACCATTCAGCAAGATTGCATTATACTACCACCCTATGCCGCCTATTGGTTGTCGTCACTCGTGTAGTGATGGTGTAGTGCATGGTGTAGTGCATGGTGTAGTGCATCAAGAGTCATTATCAGCAGCTACCGATTCGATTAACCGCTGCCCAATATCAGGTACTGCACTGGACACCCGATTCCAGTTAGCAATAAACGGGGCCTCCATAGGATTATTCACAAAAGATTCGCTGGCAGTGATTACGCTTTGCGCAAACACCTCAACACATTGCTCTTCTCCGTGACGGTCGAACTGTAGATCATTTAGCTGAGCGTCATAATAATACTGCTCAATACAGTCAAGTGCCATGCGATAATAGGAAGCCTTAACAGTGCGAAAAAACCCCATAGGGAAACTCACGCCTTCTGTTGCTAATTTTCTATAAATTGACTTGGCTATTTCCTGACTCATACGGGAAAGGCCATCGCCTATATTCTCCGGCGAGAGAGACTGGTGCTTGTGGTCATAGTGATCAGAGATATCCACTTGGCAGACCTGGCGATGTGAAAGATTTCGATAGACGTCCGATAACACACCGACTTCCAGCCCCCAATCACTCGGGATGCGAAGTGTCTTCATTAAATCTTTTCTAAGGGAAAACTCACCAGAAAGCGGATAACGGAAGCTATCCATAAAGTCTAGATAATCCATCGGTCCAAGTATTTTTTTTAATGCCCGCAACAAAGGCGTAATAAACAGGCGCGTAACACGGCCGCTCAATCGATCTTGCGCAATACGTGGGTAGTAGCCTTTGCAAAACTCAAAACTGAATGAGGGGTTTGCCACGGGATAGAGTAAACGTGCGGGTAAATAGCGATCGTATGTAGTTATATCACAGTCGTGCAATGCCACCGCCTCGCAACCCGTTGAGGCAAGCGCATACCCCATACAGTACCAGACATTGCGGCCCTTACCAAGCTGTTGTGGCGCCAGGCCTTTGTCGTCCAGTTCCGCATGAATACCTTGGAGTTTTGGCCCGTCGTTCCAAAGAATATGTTTTTGTTGCGGTAGTTTTTCAAAAAATTTACGTGCCTTATCAAACTGGCCCCGGTCAGCCTGATCCAAGCCGATTATAATGTCTGATATATACGTGGCACTCGACAAATGCTCGACAATGCTTGGAAGTGCAGGGCCTTCCAATTCAGAATACAGACTTGGCAGAATGAGCGCCATGGGGCGGTGTTTAGAAAAACCCAACAATTCGGCTTCAAGGGCGTCTATTGGTCTGTCCCGCAACTTATGCAGGGTGGTTACAATTCCGTTTTGAAAAAAATCAGACATAATTAATGACTCGCTTCCGCTATTGAGGCTAGAAATACCGCTTGGATAGTTTCATTCCATCCGGCCGGTCCTGATTTACTGCTGTGATACACTTTCTTATTTGACGGCAATTGAAGACAAGTTCCATTTTTACGTCTTATGACAATCGCCGTATCAGACGCCTGCAACATATCTACATCATTTTGACTATCACCAAGGCCAATCGTGGCGACATTCGTTAAGCCATTTAGCCTGAAAAGTTCTACTAATTGCCGCATTGCGGTGGCCTTACTCCCCAGGCCCGACACATGCCAAAAACGTCCGCCTTTTACTAATTGCAGCTCCCTATTAGCCAAGTGGTTTTTAAAACTCTGTAGCCGATCGACACTGTCGTCCCAGCGGATGGCTTCGGAACACAGTCTCTTTTTGGCGTTACCTGCCTGCTCTGGTGTCAAACCCGTTTCCGTTACAAGAACCTCAAGTGCCATATCGGAAAAACCGGTAAATTTATAACCGTGCATCTCCCGCAATGATGCTAACCGTGTCACAACCTGGCTGTAATCCGGTGCCAATTTCAGCAGATGAAATTCACCACAGAGTCTCGCCGATGGAATGTTCTTAAAATACCCTTCAGGCACACCGATAACGCAGCCATTTTCCGCGATGAATGGGTGTTGGATATCCAGCAATTGACTAATCGGCACTATCTCCTCCACCGTTTTGCTGGTCGCTGAAATAATGGGTACTTCATAGGACTGCAACAACCGTATCGCAGGTAACGCCTCATCGAAGCGATAAGTATCGTGATCCAATAAAGTACCGTCTAAATCCGTAAACACGAGTATGCCTGACGCCGATCTTACTCCCGTTTTCTGCAACATATTTTCACCTGGCGATAAATATCGATAGCGGAGAAACGCGCACGACCCTAATTAGTTGTCTCAAAGAAATAGTTGGTGGCGGCGACAAACCCACCTACGCTTCCGCAATCAAAGCGCTTGCCGTTAAACTTATAGGCTAATACCATGCCTTTAACCGATTGTGTTTTTAGTGCATCGGTTATTTGCAACTCATTATTCTTGCCCGGTGTTGTATCTCGCAATATATCGAATATATCTGGTGTCAGTATGTAACGCCCAATAATCGCCAGATTACTTGGCGCATCTTTCGGATCAGGTTTTTCCACCATATCCTCCACCATATCCTCCACCATATAAAGGCCGCCTTCAAGTACGTGCCCCTTAATGACACCGTATTTGTGCACTTCCTGCTCAGGCACTTCCTGGATCGCTAGAACGCTACAGCGGTACTTTTCGTGTATCTTAAGCATTTGACTCATCACGCCTTCACCGTCGCCCACACACAAATCATCCGCCAGGATAACACCAAAAGGTTCATTGCCAATTAGTGTTTCACCCACCAAGATGGCGTGTCCCAACCCCTTCATCTCTATCTGCCGGGTGTACGAAAATGAACACTCATTAATAATTCGGCGTATCCCCGCCAGATGATTTTCTTTGTCTGTACCACAAATTTGCTGCTCTAATTCATAACTAATATCAAAATGGTCCTCCAGTGCGCGTTTACCACGACCGGTGATAATAGCTACTTGATTTAAGCCAGCGTCCAACGCTTCTTCTACACCATATTGAATTAAGGGCTTATTTAAAATTGGTAGAATCTCTTTTGGCATCGCTTTGGTCGCGGGTAGGAACCGTGTGCCATAACCCGCCGCTGGAAAGAGGCATTTTCGAATCATTAATTCAACCTCGATTTATAGTTGATTGCGTTAGCGATATTTCAGAGGCAGCCACAAACGTCCGTACCACCTGTTCTGCTGTATAGGATAAAAAGTCAAAGGCTTGTTCCATGGATGACTGCAAAGATACCGGACCTGGACAAATACTATAGGCCGCGGTGAAATCGGATTGTGTGTTATCATCCGCGTTAATTGCTACGCTTCCCGCTAAGATTATGCACGGTATGTTTTGCTTTTTTGCGCGTTTAGCAACACCTGCCGGTGCTTTGCCGTGAGCGGTCTGACAATCTAACTGCCCTTCCGCCGTTAAGACTAATGATGCGTTTTTTAATGCGTCATCAAACGTAATGCTGTCAAGCACGATATCGATACCCCGGTCCAATCTTGCGCCACAGAAAGCGACTAACGCGCCTCCAATACCACCGGCGGCTCCCGCGCCAGCAATACCGCTAACGTCAATATCTAAACTTGCCTTAACGACATTGGCGAAATTCCGCAGGCCATTGTCAAGCTGCACCACTTGTTGTGGATTCGCGCCTTTTTGCGGCGCAAAAACATATGCAGCCCCCCTTTCACCGAACAAAGGGTTATCTACGTCGCATGCAACCTCAATATTAGTCTTGGCTATACGTTTATCCAAATGGCTAATGTCAATGCGGGTTATGCTCTCAAGAGAACGACCTATGGGTTGAACAACGTCACCTGCACTGTTTAAAAAACGCGCTCCCAGCGCCATTGCCATACCAATGCCCGCATCATTGGTAGCGCTTCCTCCAACACCAATAATGAGTCGCCTGGCGCCCGCATCCAATGCGGCCTTAATGGCTTCCCCCACCCCAGTGCTGGTTGTTAGCAAGGGATTTCTTTCTTCCGGCGGCACCAAGGTTAGGCCTGCTATCGTGGCAAGCTCTATAATCGCAAGCGAACGATGCTGGTTAATATAAACTGGCGCCGTTATCTTGTGACCTAAAGGCCCTGTCAATAATATATTCATTTGCGTTGCCTGGAGCGAATCAGCTAACACCTCAGCGAAGCCATCCCCACCGTCCGCAACAGGTTTCAGCGAAACGTCTATTGTACTCAATGCTCGCTTAGCTCCTTGCTCTATGGCTAGTGCAGCAGCATGGGCAGACAAACTTCCTTTTAGCGCATTGGGTGCGATGACAATTTTCATGGTTTTTTCAATTGAGTTCCATCATCAGCTTTATAAATCAACAACCTGAAAATACTAATGGCAATTACTGTGCCACTGATATTTTTCAACCTGACATCAAGCCAGGTAATTGAATGCTTCAATAATCGTCACCTATCAATTGCTCACTCAATAATTTGGTATGAAATCAATGATGTTGGATATGCATCCAGGTCATTAGCATAAGGCCAATAAGTCTTGGTTTTAGATTTATATTTAAATGTCTTGGGTTTTAGAGACAAGTGTTTCCCGTATCGCTGACACTACCATTCAAACACACTACAGGTGATGCTACGCTCTACCATAGTGCGCATCCCCCTGTTCCCGCAACATCTCGGTGCAAACCCACAGAACGTCGCATCCTCTAAAAAACTGACGACCTGAAAAATGCGCGTGCATTTAATCCTTTTGGGAGTGGAGCACCCCACACGCCACCTGCCCCTACCATAACGCCCCCTTAAATAATTCTATACATAAATATTGCAAACACTGTAATATACCCGTGACATTTAGGATTTAGGTGTAATTGCACTCCCTATTCATTCCATGGCAGCGTTAAAATTCCTTACAATAGTCCGGCTATTACGCGTCATTTCGCCTTGCCATGAGATAAATATGAAGCACACTTAATACCTAAATCCTAAACGCCACGGGCATAGGTGGCTACGTGATGCTCCACCGTTGTCACGATTTTTCATAAGAAAACGAAGTTAGGAGTTCACACCATGGCTGTTAATGTACACTTATCGAATCTGCTGAAAAAGTTCGGCATTGAATCTGAACGCGCCGCCCTGGACAAAGACGCCCTGCAACGGGACTTTCTGAATAATTTATTTTATATCCAGGGTAAATCTCCTTCGCTGGCAACACAAAACGACTATTACATGGCCCTTGCCTTTATGGTACGGGATCATTTGTTACATCGCTGGATTAGCACCGCCTCGGAATATATCAACAAGGGCTCCCGTACGGTCGCGTATCTCTCGGCAGAATTTCTGATGGGACCCCACTTAGGCAACAACCTGATCAATCTCGACATATATGATGAGGTAAAAGTTGCCATGGAGGATTTGGGGCTGGATTTTAATGAATTGCTAATGCAGGAAGAAGAACCCGGTCTCGGTAATGGTGGCCTCGGTCGTCTGGCAGCCTGCTTTCTGGATTCCATGGCCACGTTGGAAATTCCTTCACTCGGTTATGGTATCCGCTATGAGTTCGGCATTTTCAACCAGGAAATTGTCGACGGCTGGCAAATGGAAAAAACCGACAGGTGGTTGCGATTCGGTAATCCCTGGGATATCGCCAGACCAGAATGGTCAGTGGAAATAAAATTTGGCGGCTACACCACTCGCGCGGCTGCTGATGGCGAATCGACTACCGATGCCCATAAAGTACAGTGGATTCCGGAAACTATCGTAATGGGCGTCCCCTACGACACGCCAATATTAGGTTATCAGGTCAACACGTGTAACACCCTGCGTCTTTGGCGCGCTGAAGCGACCAAATCATTCGATTTCGAGGTTTTCAATCGTGGTGATTATTATGGCGCCGTGAATCAAAAGGTCGTATCGGAAAACATTACCAAGGTACTATACCCCAATGACGAACAGGTTCAAGGCAAAGAGCTGAGGCTACAGCAACAATATTTTTTCACCTCCTGTTCCCTGCAAGACATGCTGCGCATCCTCCAGTTGCAAAAAATACTCCCACAACAGTTTCATGAAAAATTCGCCGTCCAACTAAACGACACCCATCCTGCTGTCGCAGTATCAGAACTGATGCGCCTGTTGATTGATGAGAACAATATTTCGTGGACAGATGCCTGGTCAATCACGCAAAAATCCTTTGCTTACACCAACCACACGTTATTACCAGAAGCCTTAGAGCGCTGGCCTTTAGGGTTGTTTCAAAAGCTATTACCAAGGAATTTCGAAATTATCCTGGAGATCAATGAGCAATTTCTCAAGCGGCTCAGCGCACAATACCCGAATGACCACCAACGTATTTCGCGCATGTCCATCATCGACGAATTTGGCGAGCGTTATATCCGCATGGCCAATTTAGCTTGCGTAGGTAGTTACGCCATTAATGGTGTTGCCGAACTACACAGCGAATTATTAAAGCAGGACGTGCTCAAAGATTTTTATGAATTTATGCCTGAAAAATTCAGCAACAAGACCAATGGAGTAACACCACGGCGTTGGATGGCCTTAAGCAATCCCGGTTTAACAACGCTGATTAACGACACCATTGGCGATAAATGGATCAAAGATCTGGATCAATTGAAATTGCTGGAGCCCTTCGCGACCGACGCGACATTTTGCCAGAACTGGCAACGTATCAAACACAACAACAAGCAAAGCTTCGCCCAATTAGTCAAGACAAAAACCGGGTTATTGATTGATCCGGTCTCGATGTACGACGTGCAGGTTAAGCGTATTCATGAATACAAACGCCAACACCTTAACATATTGCACGTCATCGCCTTATACCTCAAAATTAAAGCCAACCCCAATATCGATGTGCACCCGCGCAGCTTTATTTTCGGTGGCAAGGCGGCACCCGGATATCATATGGCCAAATTGATCATCAAACTGATCAACACCGTTGGCCAGATAATAAATAACGACACCTCAATCAACAACCTCATCAAAGTGGTGTATCTACCCAACTTCAATGTCAGTAATGGGCACTATGTCTATCCGGCTGCTGAACTCTCAGAACAAATTTCCACCGCCGGTTTGGAAGCATCCGGCACCGGTAATATGAAATTTTCACTCAATGGCGCACTGACCATCGGTACACTGGACGGCGCCAACATAGAAATCAGGGAAGAAGTGGGGGCAGACAATTTCTTTTTATTTGGGCTAACCGCCGATCAAGTGGCCGAATTAAAACACACCGGTTATCGCCCGGATGAATACATCCGTAATAATCCCGTGTTGCAAGAGGTCATCAACTCCGTTCGCAATGGCGTTTTCTCCTGCGGCTCAGATGGATTGTTTTATCCGCTGATCGACACCTTGCTGGGACACGACCCCTATATGGTGCTCGCTGATTTTCAGGCGTACGTCGACTGCCAAACCCAGGTGAATAAGGCCTATCAAAACCAGAGCGATTGGACTCGTATGTCAATATTAAACGCCGCACGCAGCGGCAAGTTCTCTTCTGATCGCAGCATCCGCGAATACAGCAAAGATATCTGGAATGTCGAACCCGTACCCATTAAATTGTTTTCCATCGAGGATGCTAAAGCCGATATACTGCAGTAATAATCCTTGTAAAGAGTGTAAAAAAAACCTAGTGAACCAATCAGCCAGCGGTGCACCGCTGGCTTTTAACAACCCCCTATTGTATCGCAGTGACAACACGCTGTACTTGATCATTACCGAGGGCAGGCTGACGCGGAGACCGCACAAGCTACCCCCCCCCTAAGAATCATACTTCTCACAGAGATTCACACAACCTCGTTTGTTTCTTGATTCCAAGTCAAATGTTATTCAGCGGGAAATACACTCTGTATTTCCTGCCTTCAAACCATCCGATATAAAGCCAATACCCTGCGTAACAACCACGCGCCCCTGACATGAATCCACACTAGGGCACATATCTTGCTCTGTCTAATAATGCGTTAACAAAATTGGACCCAACAAACTTGCATCACAAAAAATGCTAACTCAATAATTTATAAAGGATATTATTTTACAAACAACTGTCGTTAACCGGGGAGACCTATCATTTGAAAAACGCTTACGCAACATTATTGGGCGAACAAAATCAACTGAGTTCTACATTGGTGCGCAATGTATTTACCCGAGCAATTGCGGTCAGTGATCACTTTTCGCTGGGATGAATATGACATCACTCGCATTTGTAATAAGTTGATGCAATCAACTGCTCGTGGTCCATGCGGGAAGTTCTGTTACTAAGGAGCACAGTGACATAATTTTCCGCATGGACCACAAGCGCCAGGGAGTGGGCATAAACATTGTACCGATATTTCAGTTCAATGAAAAACTCAATAAAAAGTTCAGTTAAAAAATGATGAGATTAATATGAACAAAGGTTTTCATAACAATGAATATCATTATATTTAGCCGGTTTATTAGCGCCTTATATAGTCAGACATAATAGGCGCAAGAGTAATTTCGCGTACTAACTAAGGCGGCGTATCAGTTTTGTACAGATAGAGGGAGAAATCAAATGTTGTCTCGAGTTGCAGAACGTGTTTATTGGATGGCCCGCTATGTGGAACGCGCAGAAAACAGTGCGCGCATCACTAATGTATATACAAACTTGTTGCTGGATCTGCCGCGTAACACGGCTATTGGCTGGCATTCACTGATCGCAATCACCGGCAGTACGAAATGCTACCGTGCCCTTTACAAGGACGATTCGGAACGCCATATTATGAAATTTTTGTTAGCTGACTCGCGTAACCCAGGATCGCTGATAAACTCACTTTGCTATGCAAGGGAAAATGCGCGAACGATTCGCGGTAACTTACCGCGCGAGGGCTGGGAACATCTGAATGAATTGTATTCTATAAGTAAATCCGAGTTATCCACTTCTCTTTCCCGGCGCAGCCGATATGAATTTTTAGCGTTACTAATTGGGGCTGTGCAACGGCTTACAGGAGTACTCGCTGGCACCATGAACCACAATTATGGCTACCATTTTTTGCGTATTGGCAGACACCTGGAGCGCGCCGATATGACCACGCGCATACTGGATGCCATGACGGTGAATACATTTCCCGATGAAGAACCGGGGGAAAATGTATCTTATAGCTATACATTATTGATGAATGTGCTATGGATGAATGTATTAAAATCACTTTCAGCATACCAAAGCTATCGCCATGAAGGTTACACCGCAATCAGTCGGGACAATGTGCTGAAATTTGTGCTGCAAAATAGGGATTTTCCACGCGCCATATTACATACTTTATTTGAAATTCAGAATTCGATTCAACAATTGCCACGGCATAACAAAACCATACGCCAGCTCAACCGGATTATCCGCGTCATTCAAACCACCGAAGTTTCTGCGCTAAACACTAAAGCGCTGCACACGTTTATGGACACGCTACAGATCGACATTGCGAATTTTAACCAACACTTTGGCGAAACCTATTTCGCTGTGCTTGAGACCAGACCTAAAACGGCATCAGACAACACCAGTAAAAAAATTATAAGCCCTAAAATTCAACACAAACCAGAAAAAATGTATGTGGAGCAGCCGGCGGTGCTGTAACTGCACTGATAAAGGAAACCACATTCAACGAGATAGTGCGCTGCAAGCTTCTCTAAAAACCTTGCAAGACGTTTGGAAAGAAGCGCCAAGCTTCTCCTCTTTACGAGGTTCTATTGAGTGTTTTCGGAACGGTTATTATACGTTACGACAATGTCTTAGCATCTATTGATTAGCGCCTATTGATGAGCACCCATTGACTTACAGAGCGCCTCATATTGGTTGATTATTTCAGCCTCACAACTATTGACATTGTTCACCGATATGGACTATCATTTTCGCAAATGCTTAAATGAAGCGCAAATTAATGAAATGTAAACCAATGAAAAAAGTGGCATCACGAGTGGGACAAAGCGAGGTCTGTAACATTCCGTGCTTTGATCACGATAAAGTCGCGGCAGTTAAGGCTCGCCTTGCCGAAGATAAAGAGCGCTTGCCTCAGCTGGAGGAATTTTACAAATTGTTGGGCAATACCACTCGCCTGAAGATCCTGCTGGCGCTGGGGCAAGGGGAGTTATGTGTTTGTGATATCGCACATGTCTTAGGTTTGAGTGTTGCCGCAACGTCACACCAATTGAAGTTACTGCGCGGCCAAGATTGGCTGGGTAAAAGGGATGACGGCAAGATGGTGTATTATCGGCTCAAAAGTGCAGGCCTTTTAAAGGAATTGCGGGGGGATTTGGTCATGATGGAAAAACGTCTGGGATGATGGGTTTTGAGGTTTATATGTTTCGATAATTGCGAAAATGACGATATGTTTCGGGTATGAATTTCGATCTGGGGAATGGGCATGAACCACTTCGAAACTCCGCATTTATCAACATGGTTATTGCTGGGGCTGGCGGTTTGTCTCGAAATTGTAGGTGCACTGGGCCTGCGTTTTAGCGAAGGTTTCACATTGTTACTGCCTGGCGTGACAGCACTCGTCTCCTTCACCCTGGCACTCTATCTTGTCAGCCAAGTAATGAGAAGATTAGCGGTCAGTGTTGCTTATCCTGTGTGGGCCGGTGGTGGAACCGCGGGTGTTGTGCTAGTTGGTGTCTTGGTACTGAATGAAGATGTTAACGTCATGAAGGTACTGGGTATTTTATGTATTGTAGGGGGTGTCATCCTAATAAATACGCTGTCGGAAAAAAAGATGGGAGGTTGTTGAGGTGTCTTACGCATGGTTCCTGGTGGGATTGGCTATCGTTGCAGAGATTACTGCAGCGTTTTCCTTACATTTCAGTGACGGTTTTTCCAGGCCCTGGCCAACGGCTCTTACGTTAGCCGCGTTTGGCGCGGCTTTTTATCTCATCAGTTTAGCACTGGTACATCTGCCGATCAGCACAGTTTACCCTATCTGGGCCGGTGGTGGTACGGCAGGCGTGGCGCTTGCCGGAATACTGGTATTGAGGGAGCGCATAAACGTCGGCAAAGGTGTTGGGCTTACACTGGTGGTGGCGGGAATTGTGACATTGAATATGATATCGGGAGAGCATAGCACATGACAAAATCACCTACGCCGATCAACCAGATAGAAACTGAACTCCAACAGGCCATGGCCGCAAAAAAGTGTTGGCGCTGTGGTTGCTTTCAGGACACGGTTGCAACACTACAAAGTTCGGCCGTTGTGCATTTTTCATTGGCGGCATTGCTCGACACAGCACGCACACACTTCGAGCCGAAACGTTACGACTGCCTGGGATGTGATATTTGTTGGCCTGCGGTGGCGCAGAACCTGGCAGCTGATCTCGATCCAGCTATCGCGGAGGGTGGTCATTGCGCCACGGATGAACCTAAACGGCGTGAAGGCTGGCCACCGCTCCCCGGTGATTATCAAGTACTGCGGATGCAGGCCTCGGTTGCCGTTTGCACCTTAAACTCCGAGCACCTGGTCACGAAATTGGTGGCCAGCGGTGCAGCGGATTTGTCGCTGGTGGGCACGCTGCATACGGAAAACCTGGGGATCGAACATCTCATCCTCAACACGCTGGCCAATCCACACATACGGTTTCTTATCCTCTGTGGTGATGACACCCAAAAGGCTATCGGTCACTTGCCCGGGCAGTCACTGCTGAGCCTGATGCGTTACGGTGTGAACGAAAAAATGCGCATCATCGAGGCCAAAGGTAAACGACCGTTACTTAAAAACCTAAACATTAAGCATATTGACGCCTTTCGGCAACAAATTCAGCTGATTGAGTGTATTGGTGAAACCAGGGTACCAACGCTCATTAAAACAATTTCATTGGCGGCGGCTAACAACCCAGGTGCCTTTAGTGGTGCGCCTAACGATATTTTCTCGGTCGACATTGAGCAGGTGGTAGAACCAGCAAAGCTAACGCTGGACCCAGCCGGTTACGTCGTTGTGTACCCTGACCGGCGCATGAATCAACTGGTACTGGAACACTACGCCAATAACGGTGTGCTGGACCGAATGTTCGCAGCCTACTCACCTGCCGCGCTTTATGCCACGGTGATCAACGAAAAACTGATTAGCCGCCTGGATCACGCCGCCTACTTGGGCCGGGAGTTGGCTCGGGCAGAGCGAGCACTAAAAACCGGCGACAACTATGTACAGGATCGCGCTCCCGGACAACGTGAAGAAGCAGGTTGTTCGGGTAGTTCTACACAAGGTATGTGCAACTAATATTGATACCATTCGATTTAAACAAAGAAAGGCAGCTTGACATGAAAACACTGGCCGATCGCTGGAATGACATATTCCACCAAACAGCCGAAGAGAAACTGGGCTGGCATGAGAACGACTATACCCAGACCTTGACGTTTTTAAACCTTATCCCTGAATGGAAAAGCGCAAAAATGTTTATTCCGGGGGTCGGCACTTCGGGATTGATTGAGTTGCTTTTACGTTCAGGCCCGGAGAACTCAAGCCCGCAGAATTCAAGCCCGAAGAACTCAGGCCCGAAAAATTCAGCCCCTCAGCATTCAGGTTCTGAGTTGGTTTTAAACGACATCAGTTCGCAAGCCATTGAGATAGCGAAGCACAGGTACGGTGATAAGAAGGACGCTATCCAATGGTTGTGCCAGGACATATCCACCGCATTACCCGCAGATCTGGATGATATTGATATCTGGATTGACAGAGCAGTACTCCATTTTTTAGTGGATGACGCTGCGGTTGAGGCCTATTTCAGAAATGTCCATGCGGCGGTAAAACCGGGGGGCTATGCACTGTTCGCCGAATTTTCAAAGACAGGTGCCAGTAAATGTGCCGGGCTGGATGTCAGGCGATATGATCTTGATGAATTGCAGCACCACCTGAGGGCATTTGAATGGATGGCAGGTGATGAATACACCTATATCAACCCGACGGGTGAATCAAGACCGTATCTTTATGCGTTGTTTAAGCGAACAATGCCTATTAAGGGACCTCATTAACGATGGTAATAGCACGGCGGTATCTTGGTGTGATCTTCGTCCTGGTATTGGTGTTTGTTTTTGTGGTGAAGCTCTGGCCGGATACAAATAGAACGCAACGCACGGGGTTTATTCCCCCCGATGGTCCGGCTATTGTGCTGGTGCGCGGTGACAACAGCCCCAGCTGCAATGCCATCCATGGTTTGGTGGAGCAGGCCGAGCAGCGCTACCGGGGACAAATTGAGGTGATACAAACCGACTGGAGCCTCGAGAACCCCCTGATCGAACATTACCAAATACGCTTTCTACCCGCCGTGGTCTTTATTGATAGCCAAGGCAACGAATTGGGCCAAATTGTTGGTGAAAGTTCGGCGGTTCAGGCGAAGCTTGCCCAAGCTCTGGCGCAGGCCGAGCAACTGCTACTGAAATAAACCGATGGATGCCTTTGCCGCCTGGTTGTCCCCGTATCTGGCCAATGGCTCACTGCTAGCGCTGCCACTCGTAGTAGCCGGTGGCCTGTTGACCGCGTTTAATCCCTGTTGTCTGCCCATGTATCCGGCTGTGTTCGGTTTCATGGGACGCAGTTGCTGCCAGGCCGAAGCAGGCCAAGATGGAACCGGGCAAATGTCCGCCGGTGTAATGCAAACACGCGTTGCGCTGGTGTTTGTGCTTGGCATGGCGGCGGCAACAACGGTTATGGGGGTGCTTACCGCAGGCCTTGGCTGGGTGTTTGGGCGCTTTGATCCCTTACTTTTAATGGTCCTGGCGCTGGTGCCGATTGTTATGGGGCTGTCTTTGCTAGACCTGCTGCCCATACGATTACCCACCTGGCATAGCCCAAAACAGCATGATATTCATGTCAACTGGCTCAAGCAGACGTTAACCGCTTTCGGTGCCGGATTCCTTTTCTCACTGGCAATCGCGCCATGTGCCACACCGATATTACTGGGTATTCTAACCCTGGTTGCCATGCAGGGGGATCTCGTCTGGGGTGGGGTATTGATGTTCATCTATGGCGTAGGCACCGGACTACCGCTGCTGTTAATCGGTCATGGGTGCCAACGCCTGCACTCCTGGTTTGCCGCACCCCATCGTCAGCGAAGATTGCGAACCATCTCCGGACTGCTGCTGCTGGGGGTTGGAGTTTATATTCTATGGTCGGTGTAATAGCATTCCATGTCATTGTTTTATAAATTATTTTTTATAGTCGGCCATCACCAGACACCAACACAGACTGGCAAAACAAAAGGAGAAACATATCTTCATCTCCCGCGTACCCGTTTTTTCGCACAGAAATATCACTTGCCGATCAGAAATACTTGCACTATAGTGCAAGTATGCATTTAATAACGATCCAAGCTGATGAAATTTTTCAGGCTCTGGCCGATGAGACCCGTCTGAGGATCATTCGCCTAATAGTGGCAACCGGTGAAGAATCTTGTCTGTGTGAGTTAGTAGACGGTCTGCAAGAACCCTCATACAAACTTTCCCGTCATCTCAAAATTCTGCGCCAGGCCGGACTGCTGTTCTCTCAAAAAGAGGGCCGCTGGGTCTATCATCGCCTGGTAATGGACCCGTCTTATCTCGCGTTGCTGTATGCCACGGTTAAGGCATTGCCCGATCCACAGGGGTGCTACGAAGCAGATTTACAACGTTTCCGTCAACGCCTTTGCCTGCGCGAAAACGGGCGTTGTCAGGTGGGCATTCAGTCTGAAGAATTCAAGGCTGAGGCTGAGTAACGATGTCAGACTGTGGTTGCGAAATTGAAATAAAAGATCAAGAACAACGCCGCGTGCTTATTCTTTTACTGGTTATTAACGCGGTGATGTTTGTTGCCGAAATTGTCGCTGGCATAGTAGGTGATTCGACCGCATTGATCGCCGACGCGCTGGATATGCTGGCAGATGCCTCGGTATATGCCATTGGCCTCTACGCCGTCGGTCGAAGCCTGCTCGTCAAGGCCAAGGCGGCGCATTTTAGTGGCGTCCTTGAAGTGGCACTTGGGTTAGGCGTGTTGTTTGATATCGTGCGCCGTTTCATCCTCGGCAGCGAACCAGAGTCGTTATTCATGATACTGGTGGGCCTGGTGGCGCTAATAGCAAATACGCTCTGTTTGGCGCTCATTTATAAACACCGCCAAGGTGAGATACATATGCGTGCCAGTTGGATATTTTCCAAGAACGATGTTATTGCCAATCTCGGGGTCATCGGTGCAGGTGTGTTGGTTGCCTGGCTGGGGTCTTCCTGGCCCGACCTGATTATTGGCCTGATCATCGCGGTTATTGTTCTGCGCGGCGGGCTACGTATCATTAAAACGGCAAATGCCGAAAAACGTAAGGAGGTCAACGCGTGACGGTGCAATACGGCTTCGGCGCGCCCCTTAAGAAGCAGGTCAGCAACACCACAGATAAGGTCGCCGCCGCGCTACTAAACGAGGATATTGACATACTCACCAACGACCCTCCCCTCGCCTACCCGACATTTATGGCCCCGGCTACGGTATTCAATCTGGCGGATAACGCTACCATTGCTGCATTGGCAGGCGAGATAAAATCCCATTCTGAACAAATGCGGGGGGCGTTGTAAGTTGTTTTTCATGCCCCGATTCATCGTCGGTTTGTTAATTTTTACCGTGCTCGCCACTAATGTCGCATGGGCACTGGACGATTGTTCTTTTCCTTACTCGAATACTTCCCCCGAACTAACACTACCAAGTGATTTTTCTGGTGACAACCAGAACAATGGGGTTTGTGATGAACCCTGTATCGGTTGGTTTCATTTTGTTGCTATTGCCCCAGCAACCAAACTTAATTGCTTCCCCTTAATATGCCATAACGTGGCACGCATGCCTGCTTCTTATTACTCCTTCGACCAACAACCACCCATTCGCCCTCCACAAGCCTGAGTACTTGTTCGAGGCCATAGGCCTCACGCAATTTATTGTACTTATATCACAACCTGGAAACATCAGTTGACCCACGGCGCAGCGCGTACCGCGTGCAGGCATCGTGGACGAGTGTTTAATTCGATCAGCGATACATTCCGGGTTCAAACAAGGATTTACGATGAGAAGACGACTTTTAAAACCGGCGATACTGCTCGGCTGCCTACTAATATTGAGCATTAAAGCAGTAAACGCGGCCGATCAATCCCGGTTGACCACGATGGTACGCACGGTACTTGAAAACCACCCAAGTGTATTGGCAGTACGAGCCAAACTGGATGCGGCCGAGGCGCGACAAAGTGCCGCGGACCAGCCACTTTATAATCCCGACCTCGATATTGAGTACGAGGATACAGGCGATATTACCACTAAGGCCCTGGAACTACGCCAATCCATTGATTGGGGGAACAAACGAGCAATACGTACTCGTATGGCGGCCCTGGCGCGAGAAGGTGTAGCTGTCGAATGGTCCGGTATCCGCCAAGACCTGGCTACGGAGCTATTGACCGCCCTGGCTGCCTACCATACGGCGGCGGAACTGGCGTCCTTGGCCCGGCAGCGTCGTGCCCTAATGCAGCGCTTTTTGGAACTGACCGAACAACGCCGACAGGCGGGTGACTTGGGACAGGTCGCACTGGACCTTGCCAAACTGGCCCACATCGAGGCCACACTGCAACGGACCCGCTCGGCTGTGAACCAGGCTCAGACTGAACAAACGCTGCTGGCTGTCGCTGACAATCAGCAAAAGCCCTGGCCAGTTTTACCCGCTATTCCGTCACCTTCCCTGCTTGATACAAAAAATATTGATGCGCTGCTCGAACAACACCCTGCGTTACGCATCGCCCGCACCCAGATCGCCATTGCACGCACATCGGTGAACCTGCATCGTCGTGAACGTAAGGCCGACCCTACCATTGGTCTACGCGGTGGCCGCGAAGCATCGAACAATTTAATTGGCCTGAACCTCTCCATTCCCCTGTTCGTGCGTAACAACTTCAGTGCCGAGGTAGAGGCCGCCAATGCGAATGCCATCCAAGTCGAACAGCTCGCACATAACAGCTATCGTCGCCACCGCGCCAAGCTGATATCAACGGCCCGACGCTACGAACTCGGTTATCAAACCTGGGTTGAATGGCTGCAAACCGGGCGCACTAGCCTGGACAGCCAGATTCAACTTTTGGAACGCCTATGGCGGGTCGGCGAGCTCAGTACGGCGGACTATCTGGTGCAACTCAAACAAACGTTGGACACCCGCACTGCCGCCGCCATGCTGCGCGGCAGCCTGTGGCAAACCTGGTTCGAATGGCTCGCCACCAGTGGCAACACGGAATCCTGGTTGAGATTAAAAAACGAAGGCGCTGAATGAGGGAATTGGCTAAGTGACCACCTCACACGTATTGCACATTATTTGGAGAAAACGCACCATGAATACATTGTTAAACCATTTCCTTTTACTCTGCCTGCTGGGTATTGCACCGGCCTTTGCCGGAGAGGAGCATGAGGAAGAAGAAAAGGGTATCCCACCCATGACGCTGGAACAGCGTCAATCTCTGGGGATTTTCACTCAGGCCGTCGGCACGCAGTCGATGACAGACGAGGTCGTTGTTCCAGGCGAGGTAACGATTAATCGTTATCAGACCGCAGAGGTAACGCCACGCATCACCGCCCAGATTACTCAACGCCATGCCCGTATGGGGCAACAGGTGAAAAAGGGGCAAAAGCTGGTCACGCTTTCCAGCGTGCAGATGGCCGAGGCACAGGGGCAACTATTGGTGTCCGAGCGGGAGTGGCAACGGGTCCAGAAGCTGGGTCGCCAAGTGGTATCGGAAAAACGTTTTGTCGCCGCCCAAGTCGACCATCAGCAAGCCTATGCCAAAGTGCGGGCGTTTGGCATGACCGAAGCGCAGGTAACCGTTTTATTGAAACAGGGTGATGTTTCCAGGGCAACCGGCGCATTCGATCTGCTCAGCCCACAGCATGGCACAGTACATGAGGACAGTTTTGTGCTTGGCGACATCGCCGAACCGGGACGCGTGCTGTTCGAAATAAGTGACGAATCGAGCCTGTGGGTTGAGCTACGGGTTGATCCCCAGCTTGCCGCTCAGATCACCGTTGGCAACCCCGTGCGCGTCAGCGCAAATGATCGGGAATGGTTTCGGGGACAAGTGATCCAATTTCACCATCACCTGGACGAAACCACCCGCACCCTGGGGGTGCGGGTTGAACTACAAAATGTTGATGAACGTCTGCACCCCGGTCAGTTCGTTAAGAGCGCCATCCAGATCGCCGCCCCTAAAGCGGTAGTGGCAGTACCCAAAGAAGCCGTATTGCTACTACAGGGTGATTACGTGGTCTTCAAACCGGAGGGTAATGAGATCCACCCAACAACCGTGGAGCGCGGTGTCACGCGCGGCAACTGGACCGAGATCAAAGCAGGCCTGGCAGTGGGTGATGAGATCGTCACCCAGGGCGCCTATGTACTCAAGTCCTTGTTGTTAAAATCGCAGATCGGCGATGCGGATTAAGGGGAAGAACAATGTTAAATAATCTGGTTGAAGCGTCCTTACGCTACAAATTTCTGGTGATCGTCGGTTTTGCCGTGGTGGCCTTTCTCGGTTGGCGATCTGTCACCACAGTGCCCATCGACGCCTTTCCCGATGTCACGCCTGTGCAGGTAAATATCTACACCGAAGCGGCCGGTCTAGCCGCCGAGGATGTGGAGGAGCTACTCACCTTTCCGGTAGAATCAGACATGGCCGGCCTGCCTGGTGTGCAGGAAATTCGCTCGGTGAGCCTGTTCGGACTTTCCTATGTTTCAGTTTATTTTGCCGACGACATGGATATTTATTTTGCCCGGCGGCTGGTGATGGAACGCTTACAGGAGGTGGGCGAACGCATACCCGAAGGTTACGGCAAACCCGAGATGGGCCCCAACACCTCGGGGCTGGGGCAGGTATTCTGGTACACCGTGGAGCGCACCGATAAAGCATTAGGGCAACCTCTGGAACCAACCGTCAGTAATATGGATTTGCGCAGCCTGCAGGATTGGCAGGTGCGCCTGATGCTACGCACTGCCCCCGGTGTGGACGATGTGATGTCCTGGGGTGGTGAAGAACGCCAGTTTCAGGTAGTGATCGAGCCCCTGAAACTGATCGAATACGACCTCAGCTTCCGTGATGTGATGACGTTGATCGAACGCAATAATGGACAGGTAGGCGGCCAATACATCAACCAGGGTGCGGAGCAATATCTAGTGCGCGGCCTGGGGTTGGTAGAAAACGAAACCGACATCGGCAACATCGTCGTCAAGGTTGAAGATGGCGTGCCGGTCTATCTACGTGATGTGGCCACCATCGCCCAACAACCGGCGCTGCGCTTCGGCGCAGTGACCCGTGATGGCGAAGAGGTCGTGCTGGGCATGGCCCTTGCCCGGATCGGCGAGAATGCCAAGAACGTGGTGGATGCGGTGAAAGAGAAGTTTGCCACGGTGACATCCACCCTACCTGAAGGCGTGACGTTACGCCCGGTCTATGAGCGAACCGACTTGGTGGATAAAGCCATGGGGACCGCAGTGAAAGCGTTAGTGGAAGGCTCCATTTTGGTGGCGATTATCCTGTTCCTGTTTCTCGGTGAAATACGGTCGGCCATTGTGGTGATCTCCGCGCTGCCGCTGGCGATGCTGATCGCGTTTATCTTCATGGGTGAAGTGGGCTTGTCGGCCAATCTTATGTCGCTGGCGGGGCTGGCCATCGGCATTGGCATGATGGTGGACGGCGCTATCGTCATGACCGAAAACGCCTTTCGTATCATGGCCGAGTGGCACCAAGAGGGTAAAGCACAAGGGCAAAAAATAAACCGCAGCGCCGCAGTGCTCGTCGCCGCCAAAGAAGTGGCCAATCCTATCGCCTTCGCCATTCTCATTATTATTGTGGTGTTCCTGCCGCTGTTCAGCCTGGAAGGGCTGGAGGGTAAATTGTTCAAACCCATGGCCTTTAATATCAGCTTTGCCATGGCCGGTTCATTATTGCTGACCTTGACTATTATTCCGGTGCTGGCGGCGTTGATCCTCAAGCCAAAAGAGGAACACGATACGATGCTGGTGCGCTGGATCAAGCGGGTTTATCTACCCACTCTGGCCTGGTCACTGGTCCATAAGCGCACGGTGATGGGCGGCGCAGTGGTACTGCTAATTGGCAGCCTGGCACTATTCCCACTGCTCGGCAAGGAATTCATGCCGCAATTGCAGGAGGGTTCCATCATGTGGCGAGTGGTGTCGATTCCATCCACCTCACTGGAGCAATCCATCGATATCTCCAAGGATGTCTCACGCGTGCTCACCGCCTTTCCCGAGGTAAAAACCACCATTGCCATGATTGGTCGTGCCGAGAAGGGTGAGACCGCTGACGTAAATTACATGGAAATCTACACCGAGCTGAATCCCCACGACGACTGGCCAGAGGACCGGGACATGCCATCCCTGGTGGATGAAATGGCCGAAGCCCTGGAAAAAGCGGTGCCGACGGCCGTCATCAGCTTTACCCAGCCGATCCAGATGCGGGTGGAAGAGCTAATCTCTGGCGTGCGCGCCACCCTGGCGACCAAGATCTATGGCCAGGATCTGGGGAAACTCGATCGGCTCAGCCAGCAGGTCAAAAATGCCATCAGTCAGGTGCCCGGGGTGGCAGACCTGTCGCTGGAAGCCAACCTGGGCAAACCACAGATTCGCATCCAGGTCGATCGGGAGCAACTAGCCCGTTACGGCATGAACGCCGACGAGGTGTTGAGCGTGGTGCGCACCGGTATCGGCAGTGAACCGGTCTCCACCCTCATCGATGGCGTCAAGCGTTTCGATATCACCGTGCGCCTGAGCGATGCAGCCAAAATGTCGGTGGACGCCATTCGTAACATCCCCTTGCGCAGCAGTAATGGCGCTATCGTGGCATTGCACAAAGTGGCCGACGTGTCGGTGCTGGAAGGTTATTCCTTTATTCGCCGTGAACAATTGCAGCGTTACGCCGTGATCCAGATGGATGTACGCGGCCGCGATGTGGACAGTTTTGTCCAGGCGGCGGAGGCGGCGATCGAAGAACAAGTCGATCTGCCTCCGGGTTACTGGATCGAATGGGGCGGTGCATTTGAGAATCAGCAACGGGCGTTAACACGACTCTCCATCATCGTCCCGTTGACTATTTTCTTCATTTTTGTGCTGTTGTACACCGCCTTCAACTCGATCAAGTACGCCACCCTGATCATCGCCAACGTCCCCTTTGCCACCATCGGTGGCATCGTCTCGCTGTTCATCAGCGGCCAGTACCTATCAGTACCTTCCGCCATTGGGTTTATCGCCGTGTTTGGCGTGGCAATGCTCAACGGCATCGTTCTGGTAAGTTTTATCAATGAACTGCGCGAGAAGGGGAAATCTGTGAATGATGCGGTGCGCCTGGGCGCCGAGATGCGCCTGCGGCCAGTGATGATGACCGCCAGCGTCGCCATACTCGGACTGGTCCCCATGCTGCTTTCCACTGGCGTGGGCGCCGAAACCCAACGTCCCCTGGCCGCCGTGGTAGTGGGTGGCTTGATTACCTCCACCTTGTTGACCCTGGTATTACTGCCAGTGATCTACGAGTGGATGGAAACGCGCCAACAGAAACAGAAGTAAGCACACAGGCTCCCCCGCATGTGGGGGAGCTATTTTCCACCCTTTATTTTTTGGGAGAATGACCATGAAAGAGATCAAAGCTTTTATCCACCGCAACCGCATCCCCGATGTCATCCACGCCCTTAAGAGCGCCGGTTTCAGCAATCTATCCATTGTTGATGTTAAGGGTACGCTCAACGCGCTGGACAATAAGGAACAGGATTACTCCGTCGCACTGGGAACCGCCATCATTACCGAAATGAAACTGGAACTGGTGTGTGGGGAACAAAACGTGGATGATGCGATTCGACTGATTCGTGAACACGGGCGAACCGGCCAACAAGATGCTGGATGGATTTACGTCATCGAAATCGACAAGGCAATCCGAATTGAAGAAATGGCCGAGGGACAATCGGACCCTTGAGCAATACAGCCAGATAAAGGAATAGCCATCTCCGGCGCACGACACCCTGTATCAGGCAGTTTATTGGTGAATTTGGCTCGCTCAGAACCCATCAATACAAGCTTGTTGGACGCAAGAACCCGTGATGAAGGCTTGAAAAGCATGGACAGGGACCACTGACTATCCGGTAGTACCACCACGCTGAAATCGAGAACCGATATTAAACAAGGTTGCTAACCGAGTGAGTTCGGAGAAGACCTGATCATATAATGTACTTACTATTTGTGATGTAATGATTATCGTTGTAAACATTGAACTTGATTGGACGATAACGTTCTTATCATAAGTAATTCCTAATAGAGTTGCTTTTAACTTGCTTAATTGTATAAACTGCTGCGGTATGAATTGTTTTCGCCAAATAAATCAACGGTCATTGCTATTGTGGAGCTTATTCCTCTCCCTATCCCTGCTTAGCGCGCAGGGGGTAGGCCTGCACGTCCACAACCTGGACCACGGCCATGATGAGCACCCAAATGAATACCCCAACGAATCCTCTACTAAATATCATAGCCACACCCATACCATTGATGAAGCAGACAGCCATAACCATCTAAGCAAAGCCCATTTCAGTCACGACACATCCCACAACGACCATCATGATGGTACGGCATCCGAAGTCGATCTCAGTCCCGATGGGGTGTTGAAAAACACCCACAGCAATATTTTTGCCATAGCACTATTCGCTTTCTTTTTCACCTTAATACCCGTTGTCTCTTCAGGGCAGTTTATGCAACGCTGTCGAGATAACAAACTCACGATTAAAGAGTATTACCTCTTTTCCCCGCCGCTACGAGCACCACCCCAGCACTAACATATCCTTTTATTCACCCCCGGCTTGAGGCTTGCATAATGTAAGGCGCTCTAAGCCGGTTGGTTTTGCCAATGCTTTTTTTCGATTGGCGAGCCTCTATTGAATGATTTGACTCAAAAGAATTCCCCTCAGGGGTTTTTGCGAGTCTGCCCAGTTGTTGGGCTATGCGTATCAAACGCATACGAGGAGTTAGTCATGTGGAAATCTTTTTTTGTATCAACACGCGTTGGTAAACAGGCGGCTGCGCGTTGTTTATTCTTACCTGGTATATTCTTACCTAGTATATTGTTACCCGGTTTATTCCTGGGTGTAACCGTCAGTGCTGCGCCTAGCTTAGAGACAGGAAAGCGTATAATAAGCCTGCATGAAGCCGTTACCAGGACCATTGAGCACAACCCTGACTTACGGACCTTTGATTACCAACAAAAGGCGCAGCAAGGGCGAGTACAACAAGCAGGCTTGGCACCCAGCCCCGAATTGAGCTTCCAGCTAGAGGATGCCCTGGGCACTGGTGACCATACAGGCTTAAGTAACGCCCAGGCAACCGTCAGTATTGGCTGGGTGCTTGAACGAGGACTCCGCCAGCATTATATCGATGCCGCCCGCGCAGGTTCAGCGTTATTCTCCGTTGAGGCTGATATCCTGCGGCTTGATGCCGCCGCTGAAACAGCGCGCCGTTACCTTGTTAGTCTCGCATTCCAGGCACGCATGATAAACGCAGACAAAACGGTTCGGCTAGCCGAGGAAACCATTGAAGCCGTTGGTAAACGCGTGAAGGCAGGCAGGACACCTGACGCCGAACTCTCCAGGGCACAAGCTGAATTGGCACGCCGAAAATTGGAACGTGAAGACATTGAGCATGAACTGTTATCAGCAAACCGTCGATTAGCCGCGCAATGGGGACAGACGACGCTCGATTTTTCACGCGTTGCCGGTGACATCGTTCACCTCCCCCAATTGGCATCATTCGAAACACTGAAATCACAACTGCAACAAAACCCCGAGTTCGCTCGCCTGCTGTCAGATCAACGGCTAAAAAAGGCACAGCTGCAACTCGCCCAGGCGCAGAATAAGCCAAGCTGGCAGGTCAACGCGGGGGTTCGCCATATCGGTAGTAGTAACGACGTGGCATTTGTCACCGGAATCACGATTCCGTTTGGCGAACGTACCCGTAACCCCGGCCGTATCGCAGAAGCAAGCGCCAATTTGGAAAAAATAAATCTGCAAGAAAATGCCGCACGCGTGCGTATCGAGACCGAACTTTATGTGATGTATGAAAAATTGCAGCATAGTTTGCATGTAATCAACACGGTACGCGACGACATTATCCCTCCCCTTGAAAAAGCACTCACCGAAACCCGACGGGCCTACAATCTGGGGCGATACAGTTATCTGGAGTGGCGCAGCGTTCAGGCTGAATTGCTCGATGCAAACAACGCATTGATTGAAGCCAGCGTTGATGCGCACAACAACATTATTGAAATTGAACAGTTAACAGGTGTGCGCCTTGCGCTACCCAAAACGCAACCCAGCGCGCAATCAAAGAAAAACTCATGAGGCCGATTATGAACAACATTATAAAATACGCTCTAGCACATCCGTGTGCTTCGCTGCATAAGGTCTTCTGTAGCCAAAACTCCACCCGTGCGATTTGCATATCACTACTGATCGCCGCCTTCCTTACCGCGTGCGATGGACTAAATTCAGAGCAAGCCATGTCGTCAAAAAGTGCACACGGTGAAGCGGCCCTATCGGCACAAGAAGCAGAACCGGAAAAAGGTCCGCGCAATGGGCGACTGCTTAAAGACGGTGACTTTATACTCGAACTTGCTATCTTTGAGACTGGAGTACCGCCTGAGTTTCGCGCCTGGGCCACGAAAAAGGGGCAAGCACTGAGCCCCAATGATGTCGATCTCAATATTAAGTTAACCCGCCTGGGGGGCACCGTTGATGATATCAACTTTGCACCACAAGGTGATGCGATGCGTGGCGATACGGTTATCTACGAGCCTCACTCCTTTGTTGTCACTATTAACGCCACACACGACGGTGCCACGCATACCTGGGAGTACGATAATTTTGAAGGCCGTACCCTCATCGAAACGGCGGTGGCCGAAGCGCTGGAAATCAAAACAATGACGGCTGGCCCTGTGGTGATGCAAGAAACCATCTCCGTATATGGCCAAATTAAGCCTAATAGTGAGCAACTGAGTAAGGTCAGTGCCCGTTTCGAGGGTGTGATCAAATCCGTGTTGCCCTCGCTGGGTGACAAGGTGCGCAAAGGTCAGAAGCTTGCCACGGTTGAAAGCAATGAAAGTCTGAAACTATATAATATTAGCGCACCGATCAGCGGCGTGGTGACCCAACGAAATGCCAACGCTGGCGAACAAACTAACGGCCGTCAATTGTTCACGATCCTGGATACCTCATCTGTTTGGGCGGATTTGTCGGTATTTCCAGGTGATCGAGCGCAGGTAAAAGTCGGGGCACCCGTAACCGTTGTCGATGCGGCTGGAAAGGAATCTATTACCGGTAAAGTGTCTCGCATTGATGTCATGGCACAAGCCAACCAGTCAGTGAACGTGCGCGTGGTCCTGGATAACAAAGCAGGTTTGTTATTACCGGGTAGTTTTGTCACGGCCCAAATAGAGGTGGCAAAACGCCCGGTCTCCCTTGCCGTGAAACGAACCGGCTTACAAGCTTTTCGGGATTTTACGGTGGTCTATGCGCAAATTGGTGAGGAGTATGAAGTGCGTATGTTGGAGCTCGGTCTACAGGCGGGCGAATGGGCAGAAGTACTTGGGGGGCTGGAACCCGGCACCCGCTATGTCAGCGAAAACAGCTACGTCATCAAAGCCGATATTGAAAAATCCGGCGCCGCTCACGACCACTAGGAATCAACCATTATGCTTGAATACATCATAAATTTTGCACTCGCCCGACGAGGCCTGGTGCTGGCGCTGGTTCTTATGATCATGGGACTGGGGGCATGGAAATTTACCCAACTACCGATCGATGCCGTACCGGATATTACCAACATACAGGTTTCCATCAATACGGCTGCGCCGGGTTACACGCCACTGGAAGTGGAGCAACGAGTCAGCTTTCCAGTGGAAACCGCCATGGCGGGGATGCCGAAGCTCTCTTACACACGTTCAGTATCACGTTATGGCTTATCCCAGGTAACCGTGGTTTTCGAAGAAGGCACGGATATCTATTTTGCCCGACAGTTAGTCAGCGAACGCCTAAGTGCTGCCAAAGCTAACTTGCCGCCTGCATTGGAGCCTAGCCTCGGTCCGATTGCCACCGGGCTTGGTGAAATTTTTATGTTCACCGTCGACGCCGAACCAGGGGCAAAAAACAGCGATGGCAGCTTGATTACGCCCATGGATCTGCGTTCTGTCCACGATTGGATTATTCGCCCGCAGTTGATGAGGGTACCAGGCGTGGCGGAAATCAACCCAATTGGCGGATTCAAAAAAGAGATACTCGTCGCTCCCGAACCCGCAAAACTACTGGCCTATGGCCTGAGTTACCGCGACGTCTTAAGCGCGATACAAGACAACAACGATAACCGCGGCGTTGGTTTCATCGAACACAGTGGTGCCCAATGGTTAATGCGGGTACCCGGCCAGGCAACCAGCCTGGACGACTTGAACAACATCGTGATTGCGCAACACCAGGGCGTACCGGTTCGCGTTAACGATGTAGCAACGGTCAGCTTAGGCAAGGAGTTACGATCAGGAGCCGCAACCCAAAATGGCCGAGAGGTGGTAATGAGTACCGTCTTCATGTTAATCGGCGAAAACAGTCGCACAGTAGCTAATGATGTTGCGATTAAATTGGAAGAAGTTAAAAGTAGTTTGCCGGACGGCATTACCGTCACGGCGGTATACAATCGCACTACGCTGGTGGACAAAACGCTGGAGACGGTTCAAAAAAACCTGCTTGAGGGCGCTCTGTTAGTCATCGTGATTCTGTTCCTATTGTTAGGTAATGTTCGCGCTGCAATTTTAACAGCCGCTGTCATTCCCATTGCCATGTTAATGACCATTACAGGTATGGTTCAGACAAAAACCAGCGCCAACCTCATGAGCTTAGGCGCGCTGGATTTTGGCTTGATCATTGATGGCGCTGTGATCATTGTTGAAAACTGTATGCGAAGATTGAGCGAATCCCATCACAAAGGGGAGCTGTCACTCAGTGAGCGTCTGGCCGTCGTCTTCGAGGCAACCCAAGAGGTGATTCGCCCAGCCTTATTCGGTGTCTTTATTATTACGGCGGTGTACATTCCTATCTTTGCCCTGGATGGTGTGGAAGGGAAAATGTTTCACCCGATGGCGACTACCGTCATCATAGCACTGGTAAGTGCGATGATTTTATCCATCACTTTTGTACCCGCAGGCGTGGCCCTACTCTTTAAGAAACCGATAAAAGAGAAAAAGAACCTTGCTATCGAGGGCGCACGCTCACTCTATAAACCCATCTTATGGATCTCTCTGAAGTTTAGGTGGGTAGTGGTTACCTCAGCAGTCGCCTTGGTCGTATTTTCAGGCTTGCTGATTCCCAAGCTGGGTTCTGAGTTTGTTCCAAACCTTGATGAGGGTGACATTGCCATGCATGCCCTGCGTATACCGGGCACTTCTCTCAATGAAGCCATACGGTTACAAAAGGTTTTGGAACCAGAAGTTAAAAAGTTACCGGAAGTAGCGCGGGTTTTTTCCAAGATAGGTACCGCCGAAGTGGCGACTGACCCAATGCCACCCAGTGTTGCTGATACCTTCATTATTCTAAAACCACGAGATGAATGGCCCGATCCAAACAAATCAAAGACAGCAGTAGTCGCTGAACTAGAAGCTTTAATGACACCGCTTCCAGGCAATCGCTATGAATACTTACAGCCTATTCAAATGCGCTTTAACGAGCTGATTTCCGGGGTACGTGCGGAAGTGGCGGTTAAGGTATTTGGTGACGATTTTGAGCAGTTGATCGCATTAGGCGACAAAATAGGCAAGGTTATCGAGAACATTCCTGGTGCGGCAGATGTGGCAGTTGAACAAACCACGGGTTTACCCGTGATGACAATCCTGCCCAAGCGTGAAGCGATGGCTCGTTATGGTTTGAGTATTGTTCAATTACAGGACTTACTAGCGACAGCACTGGGTGGGACCGTTGCCAATCAATTATATGAAGGCGACCGCCGCTCCGATATCGTGATTCGACTGCCAGAGCGTTTACGCACAGATATCGATGGCTTGTCTTCGCTGCCCGTTATACTTTCAGATGGCCGTTACCTCCCCTTGAGCGAAGTGGCCGACCTGCAATTGATGATGGGATATAACCAGGTCTATCGAGAAAATGGCAAACGCCGGGTGGTGGTCGCTGCCAATGTTCGGGGGCGCGACCTCGGTTCCTTTGTTCAAGCGATTCAGCAAGCCGTGAAAAACAATGTTGACGTGCCTGCGGGCTACTGGGTGGAGTACGGCGGAACTTATCAGAAGTTGCAATCGGCAACACAACGTCTCGCCATCGTGGTGCCGTTAACGCTGGCACTGGTGGTGGCCTTACTGGTAATGGCGCTTGGCTCATTCAAAGATGCCGCTATTATTTTTTCAGGAGTCCCCTTGGCGCTGACAGGCGGCATCATGGCCTTACTGCTACGTGACATTCCATTCTCTATATCAGCCGCCGTAGGGTTTATTGCGCTATCCGGAATTGCGGTGCTGAATGGATTGGTCATGATCTCGTTTATCAGAGACCTACGTACCCATGGCCAAGCACTTCAAGAGGCCATCATTGAAGGCGCTTTAACACGCTTACGCCCAGTATTGATGACGGCATTAGTCGCAGCCCTGGGGTTTGTGCCAATGGCATTGAATACCGGTATTGGTTCAGAAGTACAGCGACCCCTGGCAACGGTGGTCATCGGAGGAATCATTTCATCTACCTTGTTAACGCTCGTGGTGCTGCCGGCACTGTATCGATTGGTTCATGGACGCAGCGCCAGGTTGTCAGACAATACAGCCAAGTCAAATATTGAGGTTACTGAATAGCTTTAGGAGTATAGACCGATGTTATTAAAATCAAAACTCACTTTTCTGTTAGCAAGCATATTCTTGCTTATTATCTTACCTCAACTCGGTTATGCCCACGGCATGTCCGATGCTGAAAAACAGCTCATTATTGAGGGGGGGAATTTACGCTATATATGGATTGGCGCCACCCATATGTTATCGGGTTATGATCACTTGCTGTTTGTCTTCGGCATTATCTTTTTTCTTACTCGCTTCAAGGATATTGTTAAATACATCACGGCATTTACACTTGGGCATAGTGTTACACTGATCTTTGCAACCTTTAACGCCATTCAGGTTAATTATTTTTTAATTGATGCCGTAATTGCGTTAAGCGTCTGTTATATCGCATTTGTTAATCTGGGGGGATTTAAAAAATACCTGAATGTTAACCCGCCCAACATGCTACTGATGATTACCAGCCTGGGCCTGATTCACGGGCTAGGTTTGTCGACGCGACTACAGCAACTACCGTTAAATCAAGATCAGTTGTTGATGAACATTATCTCTTTTAATATTGGAATTGAGCTTGGGCAAATTAGCGCACTGGCACTGATGTTACTTGTTTTAACTGCCTTTCGGAAAAGTAATGCTTTCCCCACCTTTAGCCTGATTACAAACACCGTTCTGATCGCAGCCGGGGGCTATCTGTTCCTCATGCAGATGCACGGTTATGCACATACCAGCCATCCAGAGGAATTTATCGTTAGCTCAGAATTTTCGCAGCAAACGGGTAATAACCCCCAAACGAGCACAGCGATAAATATTGACGCCGCTTCCGAGCCACAATGGAAAGACTCAATTAGCGTTATCATTCCAGCTCGGAGCGATAAAGAATACAAGCTTCAGCTTGCACAAGGAGCAACACTTGAGTATAGGTGGCAAACCAATGGGCCAACGCTGTTTTTTGATTTTCACGGTGAACCCACTGGTGATACTAGCGGTTTTTTTAAAAGTTTTAAAAAAAGCACGGATAGTCAATCAAGCGGCGTTTTAACCACATCGTTTGCAGGTACGCATGGCTGGTACTGGAAGAACAATACGGCATCTCCCGTTACCATCACGTTGAAGACCAGGGGGACATATCAACGTTTAGATATTGACAATGAACTAGGTCAAGATTCACCCATGCAAAATTCGAATATTACAACCCACGACACTATTGATTAACTGATAGCGATTCTTACGATGTAATAAAAAACAATGTAACAATTACGATGCAGTAAAAAACACTATTTTTTGGGTTTAACGCTTGCAATCAAGTCCAAAATTTGGCCCAATAAACGTTATGAAGTCATGGTGCTTACTCGATAGATCAAACACCAGGAACAGTCTACTGAGATTGTTTCTGGTGTTTACACTGTTGTCTGCTATTTTTCATGTCTCTCAACATGATCTTGATGGCGATGGTGATGATCATCTTCAAGATAACTGCCAGATATGCCGGCTAGCACACTTGCATGGCACCGCTGCGCCAGTTGTAGCGATGGCAGCACCTTTGTTTGTTTATCTGGGCTTGCTAGCGGTTATCGAAAACCCCTTTTCCTCTGGCATACGGGTCTATTCCCGAAATGCACGTGCGCCACCCTCCCTTTGATTTGATTCGGTTCAGTTTCAACCCGATTTTATACGCAGGGATTATTACGCCTGCATGAACTGTATTAATCCTCCTTTGAAAGAAGGAGAGGGAGAACACCTATGCAACAACACAAGCTTTTGTTAGCGGCCGCCTGCGCCAGCCTGTTTTTTATTCATTCTAAAATCTCATTGGCAGCTGACCGTGATTCAACCGGGCAGGTATCGTTGGGGAATTTACCTATTCATATTGGCCTGTCGGGCCTGTTTTCAGCAGGCGGTTCCAGTGCCGACACCGATGAGTTGGCGGGATTACAATCCGGTGGCCATGACCCTAATCGTAACGGGTTTACCTTGCAAAATGTCGAGTTGTCACTCAGCAGCACAGTGGATAACTATTTTGATGCCCAAGCCAACCTAATCTACCTGATCGATGCTGAGGGGGAAACGGTGGTAGAACTCGAAGAAGCATTCCTGACCACGCGGGGCCTGCCCGGCGGTTTGCAGGTAAAGGCGGGGCAGTTCTTCACTGAGTTTGGTCGCCAGAACAAACAGCATCCCCACACTTGGGCCTTTGTTGATCAGCCCGTGATTTTGTCACGCCTGTTTGGTGGCGATGGCCTGCGTAGTCAGGGCGCTCGCCTCTCATGGTTGATGCCGATATCGTGGTATTCGGAATTTTATATCGGTACCCAAAACGCCAATGGCGAGACGGTGACAAGTTTCTTATATGCTCCCGGTGAAGAGGTTGGTGGTCATCTGCTCCGAGCGCGTGGCGCTGATAAAGGTAGTGATCTGCTCTATAGTGTTCGATGGTTAAATGGTGTTGATTTGTCGGAAACAGCCAGTATGAATATCGGTTTTTCAGGATTGATGGGGCCTAACAGCAGTGGTGCCGACACCGATACGTTGATCTATGGTATGGATCTATACCTTAAGTGGCAGCCAACCCGGTCCCAGCGCGGTTTCCCTTTCGTAGCCTGGCATACGGAACTATTAAAGCGCGATTATGAGGCCGGTGATCGCGCCGACCCAAGCCATGAAACCTTGAACGATTCCGGCGGTTTCAGCCAGTTGTTGTGGGGCTTTAAGCCTGGCTGGATTGCCGGGCTACGTTACGAGTACGCCACGGCTAACGGTGACACGGCGGCAGACCCACTGCGTGATGATCGCAAGCGTATTTCGCCTACGGTGACCTGGTATCCCTCCGAGTACAGTAAGCTGCGCCTGCAATACAACTATGACAAAACCGAGCATCTCGCCGACAATACCAACCACAGCCTCTGGTTGCAGATTGAGTTTAGCATTGGCAGTCATGCCGCCCACACATTTTAGGGGACCGTTATGAGAGCTTATTTTGCCCTGTTATTGTGGTGTACTGCCCTACTTGCGACTTCGCAAACGCAGGCGGCCTTGCAAGTAGTAACAACTACTCAGGACCTTGCCGCCATTGCGAAGGCCGTGGGTGGAGCCCATGTCGAGGTGCATAGTCTGACGCCGGGAACGCGTGATCCTCACTTCGCTCAAGCGAAACCGAGCATGATCCGCAAGGTCTATGATGCCGACCTGCTGTTACTGATCGGGGCTGACATGGAGGTCGGCTGGTTACCCGCACTGCTGAGGTCGAGCCGCAACCGCCAGGTATTGCCGGGCAACCCCGGTTATCTGGATTTATCAACGTCGGTAAGTTTATTAGGTAAACCGGCAGGACCGGTCACTCGTGATATGGGCGATGTACATGCCCAAGGCAATCCGCATTACTGGCTCGACCCAGATAATGGTCGACTGATGGCACAGGCCATTGCCAAGCGTTTGATCTCACTTGACCCGGATAATGCTAATGACTACCAACGCAACCTCACTATTTTCGAACAACGCCTGACGAACAAGATACGTGAATGGCAGACCGCACTCGCATTACTCAAAGGCGACAAAGTGATTGCTTATCACACCTCATTGGTCTATTTGGCGAGAGCGTTTAATTTTGAAATTGTAGATGAAGTGGAACCCAAACCCGGCATTGCCCCCAGTGCCGCGCATTTGAACCGGCTGATCAAGCATATTAACGATGACAACATCAAACTACTCATCATGGAACCCTACTACGAACAGCGCTCGGCCAGGTTTCTTCAGGATAAAACAGGAATACGCATCGCCACCGTACCACAATCCGTCGGTGCCAACCCGGGTATTAACGATTACATCCAATTATTTGATGGCGTTGTTTCAGCCCTGAAACAAGCAGGAGCGTTGTAACATGGCTGACTGGTTGATCCTGCTACCCGCCTGCATCCTATGCCTGTTGATGATTCTGACCCATACCTACCTGGGGCTGCACGTATTGGCGCGTGGCATAATCTTTGTCGATCTGGCACTGGCTCAGGTTGCCGCCCTGGGTATGAGTATCGCCTTTTTGTCGGGTGAGGAAGCGCACGGTGTTACCGCACAATTGTATGCCTTTGGTGCGACGCTATTGGTTGCCTTAGCCTTTTCCCGCCTGCGTACTATCCCTGATAAAACCACACGTGAAGTGACCATCGGCTGGGTATATGTAGTGGCCACAGCGCTGTCGATCGTGATTCTTAGCCGGTCTAATCAGGGTATGGAAGAGCTGAAATCGCTGTTTAACGGTAATATCCTATGGACAACCTGGGAGGAGATCAGTGTCATTGCCATCGCCTACGCTGTGCTCGCTGTAGTACACAGTATTTACCGCAAACGTTTTTACACCTTGTCTTTTAGTAACGATGACGAAGCTAAACCATCATTTTTATGGGAGTTTCTGTTCTTCGCCTCATTCGCCGTGGTGATTACCTTAGCGGTAAACCTGGCTGGCATACTACTGGTGTTTGCCCTGCTCATCATCCCCGCCTTTAGTGCTTCAATTATCGCTACAACGTTTCTTGTCCGTCTCAAGTTAGGCTGGCTACTCGCGGTAGTTGGCAGCCTAGTCGGGTTGTGGCTGGCTTATCATGCTGACCTTCCAGTTGGTGCTACCGTGGTCTCTGTGTTAGGCAGTCTACCGTTGATTGCGGTTGCACTTAACTATGTTAAACCCAAATTAATCAGTTGAACCTACTGCGAACGCCTAACGCACAGAACCTAAAAGATTTTTTCTACTATCTTGAACTCACCGTATGGGTGATACGTTTTCGTCAAAAATAGTAGAAAAAATCTTTTATCTTCTGCACCTTAGTCACTCTCGCTACGATTCAACTGATTAATTTAGGTTAAACGATGAATAATCGAAAGACAGCTTGACCATAAATTTTATGCCGCTTTCATCAGCAGTTACAATAACGCCCCTATTGTGGACATCGACAATAGCGTTGTCGATAACCGAATCCAACCCGACACCGTCGCTACTATGTTGACGTTAGAAATATAGCGTATGGACTAAACCTGATACTACAAAAATACACTTCATACATTACTTAAAACGGGTGTTAACAACACACTCTCTTCGCCCCATGGCGACATTGTTGTCCGTGCATGTTGTTGTATGCGCAAGAGTCCAGCTATTATTCGTTATTTTGCCTTTATTAATAATCATAAAATAAGTAAAAAAGTTAAGGGGAGGCAAGTGTTATCTTACTATACCCGTAGCGTTTGAGATTTAGGCGTTACGGGTATAGATCAAAGGAGCGGGACATTGCGTTAACGTAAAGGCTATAATGGCGTAAGCCCAGGCTTGCCTCTTTTTTCAAGCAAGGGTTAATGCTCTTCTAAACACATTTGTCAGCTTTCTGGGACTAACGCTTGACACACGAATGAAGCGGCAACGATTGAATATTGCAAAGCGATAAACCAATTTAGTAAAATGAGGTAGAAAACTATCTAGATTTATTTTTTTTGACTCAAGGTGTAAATTAATCAATTCAAAATCACCGGCCTTACGATGCGCCTTACAGTCCACTCTACCAACCAACCTATCTTTATAAAGGATAGGCAAGCAGAAATAGCCAAATAGACGCTTTTCTTTTGGTGTGTAACATTCAAGCCTGTAATCGAATTCAAATAATTGCTGAACTCTATCTCGATGAATAATTGCATTGTCAAACGGGGATAAAAGTCGAACATTTGCAACCGGCCGATTTATCTTTGTATTAAGAATATCCTGAGTAGTGTATACCGGCGGCATACCTTCAATGAGATATTCTATCAGAGATCCTTGTTCGATTTTCTGCTGTATAATAGCATTGAGTGCTTTTCGTAATGCATTGCCCGGTCTTAAATGTGTCAGTTGTTTCAGGGTGGTAAAGCCGTTCGCTTTCACCGTTATGTCGATGAGGTATTCGGAAAACTCCAACAATGATGGTTCACTGGTATTGATATTGTCAGGCAAGACCCTTTCTCTTAGGTCATAAACTTTCTCCATACCATCACGATCCGTTATCATTAGATCACCTTCCATGAAGAGTTTTTCCAACGCGCGCTTAGTTGGCTTCCAATTCCACCATTTTGCGTTGCTTTTGGTTGCTGATTCAAAATCTCTCGCCTTCAGTGGTCCATCGCTACGAATTCGATCAAGGACATGGCGTATGTACTTAGTGTCCACATGGGCATAATAGGGGGACTCTCCCCTTTTTATCGCTGACATCTGCGGTAGCACAAAACGATAGTTACTAATCGGCAAGTAGGAAGCAGCGTGAAACCAGTATTCGAAAGCACTTCGTTCTCTTACTAACTGATGAAGATAATCGGGTTGATAGTCCGGGATACGGGTCCAAAGAGTATGGTGATGGGCACGCTCAATAACAGAGAGTGCATCTATTTGAAGGTATCCCAGGTGCTCTAAGACCCGCTTAGTTGCTTCGCTCCCCTTACCAAAAGGATGCACCGTGGTAAGACCTTGGTGATGTAATGTAATAAGCCGAAATTTTTGATGCATAAGATAAAACTGTATTCCGCAATCAATACGTCATATTAACCTAACCGAAATAGAGGGATGCATCACAGTATCCCTCCTCCCACACCACCTGGCATATAGATCACGTTACGAGGTAGTTTGGCTGATTGAACCCCCACTTCCCTTGCCTTATAAAGTTAACAGGGATAGAGGGATTAAACGTTAACCCCCTATGTCTATTTTTATCGCAACTCAATGTCGAGCAGAACGCCATCATCCGGCTTGGTTGTCACACCTGCCCGCACTCCGGTCGTTTTCGTTACCGCCTTGAAACGAAATACTTTGATAAAAGCGCCTACTACAAGCCCGACCTCTAACTGACCAAGAAACTGACCCGGGCATACACGAGCGCCGTATCCAAACCCAAAGTGCATAGAATCCTTCGGGTGCACCCCTTTTTGGGCCAGGGTATCCCATCGTGCGGGTGCATACATATCGGCAGGAAACCCTGTAATTGCTTCCCCCCAGAAATCATCGCATCGATTGGCATTCCATAAATCCAGGCGAATTGTGGTGCCCTTGGGGATCATCATCTTCCGGTGTCCATCGATGTCAATCCAAGTATCAACCGTCGCTTTGCGGGGAAAAAAATACAGTGAAGGTGTCAGACGTAACGTCTCGTTCAAACATCGATTAAGCAATACCGCGCTTTCCAGGTTCTCTGGGTTATAAACATCAATATCCCTAAGCTCCTCATAGAGCTGCTCTTGTAGATCAGGTTGTCGTGACAAATGCGATAACGTCCAACACGCAAACGACGACGTCGCTTCTAACGCCCCAGCTAAAAACACCCGAATATTACTACGCAATGCTTCCTCGTCTTCAACTTCTCCCTTAAACATCTTCCACAGCCCTGACCCGTTATTTCGTCCCGCAAGGGCAATATCGGTTAATTCTTCAAGATCGGCTTTCCAGCGCCGGAGTTCAGCATTTTTTCCGGTAAATAATCGATGCAACGCATACAGGCGAGGAGTGACCGTATCCGTAATCATGTGGTCGATCAACGAAAGCAACGCGGGCACATACCGTTCTCGTAACTCGGTATACTCTACGGAACCACCAAAGAAATTGTTCACTAGCATTTCCAGCATAATCGGTAAAATTTCCGACTCTATTTTTAATCGTGACACCTTATTCCCACTCACCTTCTGGGCGTCACGTAATACCTCGAGTCGATCCCCGATGGTTTTACGAAAAGTCTGTTCAAATTCGTGAAACTCTTCCGGCTGATACAAGGTGCCTTTACCAAACGGTTTGGCCGCCATCTTTTTCTGTCTTCGCCATACAGCACCATTCGCGTATAAAAGAGAATTCACGCCAGTAGCGCGTGCGATCCCGGCAGTGGGCATCGTATCACGATCAAATTGTCCAGGCTTGTCGCCTGAAGCGAGGAGAATCGATTTGATAACCGCAGGGTCACGAGTAAGCAACACTGGCGGCATACCAGCAACATAGAGGTATCGATTGTGGCGTGCCGACAGATCCTCTGATTTGGCATTCGAATAAAAAGCCTCAAAGATTCGTAACGGAGTTTTAAAATTAAACAGATTAGGGAATGGGCGACACGGCTGACCACGCTCAAAAAGATGTACACGCGATGGTAAAACGTCGCCCTTAAAAGGGTTTATCCCTCTCAGTTGTTGCCATGCGTTTTTCAAAAATGCCATTTAATATCCTATACAACCCTAATTTTCATTGAAAGTAAGTACTCAATATAAACCATCGCGAACACTCGCGAAAATATGCGCCCTATCCAGAATGGCACCTACTTAAGCATAACCAATTGAATAACAATAAAAAAAACCGAGCCGTGGCAAACTGTACATCACCAAGTCCACCCGTTACCGAAAAGAACCCGTCTCGATGCAGATTACTCATACTTCCAACAAACATCAACAAAAGCTTATTAAATTATATTGTGAAAAGAGCAATGTAAGCGTTCATTAGCGCCGCGATTGATTATATTGTACAAATCTGACGACATTGAATTATCCGTCAACGTTTCCCGCCATAACCCCCTAAATGACCAACTTGCGCAAGGTCCAGCGCAATACCTACTTCTCATCGGTGGGTTTATCCCCGATTGATAAAAACAGATCAATAACCGTTAGCTAGATTGCTCCGTAGTTCATTCATACGGCTCAGTTAAATCGCTACACTATTTACGCATATCCGTCACTTGACTGTAGAGCCGACTGTTAACCTGAGACTCTGGAAAAATTATCTGCGTTTACCGATGCGCACAACCATCCCCTCGCTCAGTTCGTGCTCAAACCTGCCGTCGACGATCGTTGTGAGCGGCAGGGTGGGACGTTTGTTTTGTATGGCACCCACCGTAGGCGTTTGTTCTCTCATAATCTTTCCCTTGAAGACTTAGCGGAGCAATATAGCGGCAATCACCCCTGGGGAACAGAACATCTTAAAATTAATGGTTACTTAAGGGAACACTACCTTAAGGCAGCACTACATCTTTTATTAATATACTAAAAAACTGTCCCTGTCATTCGTGTCCTGGGGGCTGAGATGGATTATGAACCTATTTTTAAAAATGAGAATTCATAAACCAAGCACTTCATTCTAATACAAAAAGCGCTACAACGTGGGAAATTTTCCTGACCTAAGGGGGGGGGGATCGCTATTTTAAATGGCAATCGTAGAGCGGTAAACAGCTCTACGATTGCCAGTTTTAGTTTCTATCCAACCTAGAATTACATATACAATGAAAAAATGACAAAATCCAGCAACTCTATAATTTTTGTTGCACCTTATTGATATTGCCCTCTAAACTCTAGCTGCTCATACGTCTTTATAACTATTTCTCCGCTAACCGATGAATCTGGCATCGCGACCGTAATATGTTCTCGGCCTTTCGTCAATATCGGGTAGTCCTGACTATCTATGGTTACGGAAATCGCCGTATGAAGTCGACCGCCATAAATTTCCAAAACATCGTTGTCCCACACACCGGTACCATAGCCTGTATAACTCGTATCTTGATAAGAATAATAACTCTTCACCGTCAACTGGCTCGATGATGTACCGTCAGCAAATACCAGCTCAACCAAACCTTCCGTTACGCCAACTGGAAAACTAAATGCCATATAATTACGAGGATCATATCCATAGGATGGAAAAATATAGGGTGCCGCCACACCACCTACCCGAACCCCTGTAACCAAGTCCAAGTTCTGCCCATAAATTAACGGCAACCCATTAAACTTGGATATATAACCACTCATTGATGGTAATGATTGACCGTTTCCACCCCCCGTATCAACGATATCGCCCTCGCACAACGAGTCTTTCGCATGACTTGGGAATGGATTATCGACTGTGACGGGATAGATTAGTTTATGGTCTACCGGTAATACATCCGCAAAGTTTAGTGTAGCGGGTACTTCTAATGCTGGTTGTAATGGACCCTGAAATATTTTGCGAAAAACTTCATTCCTCGCTCTACAATCTACCCATATTTTCATACCACCTTTTGTTCCAAATTGTTCATCATAACCAAATGATCTTGCCAACACTCCTGTATCACTACCAGTAAAGCGCCAATTATCACTAATATTATCCCATACGGTGTCACCATTTAATCTGGGATATGGAGGGGCGACTTTCATCCATTGATGATTGCCGTCAATACTTCTGACTGCTCCTACTAGCACATTGGTTGTTCTATCCGCTATTACGGGATACAAACCGAACCCAGCTACATCGTTCAATCCAGCGCCATCGAGCAAAGCTAACTTTGCCAAGGTAATGGCATTTTTGATTGGTGCAAATTTGTCCGGATCAAATACTTGATCCGTGCTAGCAGGGTCAACCCCCATTTCTGCCCTGATACGCTCAGCCATATTGTCAAATACTAATAGCCCTTTATTAACACCAGATGATGTATTTTCCTGAGAAAAAACCGCATTTAATTTTGCATCATCAACAGGCCCCTTAAAGGACTCATACATTTTTTTGGCATTTACGCTAAGTAAATTAGTGCTCCATTCATTTAATAGAACAAGTCCTTCAAGACGAATATCGTCCATATTTTTGTTAAATCGATCTAACAAATCGCCAATAGTAGGATTTAACCGTAACAAATAATTTCTGAATTTTGTCTTTCTCTCTTGAATGTTGTTATAGTGCTCTCTGATCGTACATGCATTCACCGATACCGTTGAAGGCACACCTAAGATAGAAGGCATCCAACAATCTTTCCAGTCCTGCAGGGGTTTAGTTGTATCGGTTGTTGAGGCACCAATCATCATTCCATTCATAAATTGTTCGTTAGCTATCACAAACTCATTCATTGCCAAGTCGATATCGTTGACCCAATTATCGCGATGAGCACGAAACGCATTTAGATCGGCAGTTATAACTTGCGCAGTATCTAAAATCATATCAAATAGTGCGCTTTCGATATATAAGCCATCAAGCAAGCTAGCCGTTAAATCGTTGAAATGCCGTTGCATAATGGAAACCGCATCATCTATATCACGGTCCAGACGATCTCTCGAAGCTTCCAAAATACCTAATTGGGTTTTAACTGCTAAATAAACGGGGTTGGCCTCGCAAACATCGTTACACACATTCGGGCAAGGGGGAGTATAGTAATCACATTTTTGTTTAAATGGATTAGACAATGAAGGCCGACAACCTAATAGTACAGGGGGCGGACAAACCAAAGCAGCTTCGCAGATTTCTCCACAACTATCAGGATCGATACCACTCAATTCTAAGTTTTTTTGAATAATTTCATTTACTTTGTTATCGAATGCACGTATTTTTCCGTAAAGATAAACACCATGATTCTCCATAGCAGCTTTTGTTCCGGCAATATCAATTGCATGTTTTGCCGCAATATCTGTCAAGTCATTTTTCATTTTCTGAAATTCATCAAAATTATTATTTTTATTCCAAGTTTTATGTAATTTTTGCCCAATATCAAAGAACTTTGCTGCCTGCTTATCATTCAGTTCAATACAGGATGAAAACTTACAACTGAGATAATAAACAACATATTTAGTAACATTCACATCAAGCCATCGAAATTCATCCGCCAACGCACCATTGACCAACTGTCGTATTTTATAAACACTAGCCAAATGACCGGAACCCGCATCCACATTGTGTTTAAAAATATCGTCACTTAAAATCATTCGGTTTCGTATAAATTCCGTAGGAGCCTTCACCAAATTTTCTATAGGCCCCAGTTCTTTTCCCGTATTATCTTTAATAGGGGGTTGATAATTCAACATAAAGTTTTCCAATACATTGTGCCGTTCTTCTTCAACAAAGGCATCATCAAATGTCAAGCCAGCATCCATTTCATCAAATATATTATAAATATCGCCGGTATAATTATTGACGTAGGTATGTGCAAAAACATCGCCTGCTGCATGTCCTGCAAAACCATAAACAAATGCAAGTTGCTCTGGTGTCATATCGCCTGCAGTTATTGTTGTTTTGTAGCATCCATTCGCCTCATTACAGGTTTTTGTTGGCGTTTCAGGGTTAATTTTTTCATTACCAGATGCCAACAAAAACTTTAACCAATCATCGGTTTGCCATTTTCCGGAGTTTGCCCCCTCGTTGGGATGACCCGCATGTATCTTTAAAAAACCTGTATAAAAATCAGGAAAAATATCTGGCCCGATATTGCCCGAGCGATAGGCCTCAGGATGCAGGCGTAATGCATTAACGACATCATCTGGCACTTTAACTTTTCTTGGAAGCGCCTCTCCTTCAAACTGTATTTCCACAAAACCATCATCGGTGACGTCATTTATAACCTGTTGTGAAATATATACATGCATATTGACTTTAAATGCCATTGAAATACTTGGCGTGACCAGCAATAGGAGCGCCATTAGAAAACCGGTTAGTATTTTGAATCGACAATACAAAATATTTTTCGTGTTTTTATCAAGTAAGAAGCTATTCATTGTTTCCTCCAATTTTTTACGCCATCAATAGCGCCATACAATTCAGTACTTCATTCAAATGAAATCAAACAGTCATTAAACAAAATAGTGAAAATCCCACACACATTGATAGCTATTCACTTTTCAAATATGTTGGTATAGTTTGACGCTATTGCTATGCCGGTTTTGAATCGAAAGAAGGAAAAGTTGTTTGACTGATCTAGTTCATGTGTAAATCTGGTTATGAAACTATCAACCTTACAGATTACTGACGTAAACTGCTTGACCTATAGCGCGTAACGTGCAGTGAAACGGAACGTTGTTGCAGAGTAGATATTTTTGAGTAAAACCGTATTTCTATTTTATTATTCAAATATTTGTCGGCACTATTCTTTCATATTAGAAGTATTACAATATTGTGTATTTGTGTTGACGATATTTAACTCGCTTTACAAAAGATCGGGTAGGGATACAATAGTTGGAGACGAAACACGTGCCGTGCCATCGCCTAGCTGACTATAGACATTACTACCCCAGCACCATTGTGTTCCATCAGTAGCTTCTGCACAGGTGTGTCGGGTACCGGCAGATACGTTTACCCATTTGTTTTGAGTAATTTCTTGTTCCGGCGTTGCCACGACAGATTGAGTAGAATTAACGCCAGCCATTCCCCATGTGTTATGCCCCCAACAATATAAATCTGAATCAAGTGTAATGGCGCATGAATGTATGTTTCCTACCGACAATGTCTGCCATTGAAGTGATGTACCAATTTGTAGTGGCTGAAAAACTACGAAAATATTTTCGTCGCCATTACCAATCGCAGCGGCAGTGTTCGATCCCCAACACCAAAGTGTATTATCACTTTTTATCGCACAGGTATGCGCCTCACCGGCTTTGACATCTAGCCAAACTCCGGAGTCGACTAATACAGGCAATGCGCGGTTACCCACAATTCCCTCACCATTGCCTAATTCACCACTACCGTCGGTTCCCCAACACCAGAGTGATTGGGACTGAAACTGAATACCGCAGGTATGATCAAAACCAGCAGTAACCACCGACCACTGGTTATCGATATCATTGGGCATCGTTGTAGGTAAGATGACTTGTTGCGGTACTACGATGGGGTTTCCGTCACCCATCACTCCCTGGCCCAGTTTTCCTGCAAAGTTATCACCCCAACACCATAATGTACGATCAGCAGCAATAGCACAGGTGTGATAGTGGCCGATACCCACAGACAACCAAACCCGTGTCTTATCTACCAAATAGGGAATATCAATGTACTTATATGGCCCAGTGTCTGCGTGGGCCACCTGACCAAACTCATTCCAGCCCCAACACCAAAGGCTATTGTCTGTCTGCAAAATGCCGCAACTGTGATAGGATTCATTAGAAAATATTGCCGTCCATTGTTTCTCTGGAGTAACTGCTTGCGGACTTTCTAGCAATGTTATGTTGTGACCTAATCCCAACTCACCGAATTCATTACTTCCCCAACACCACAGGCGCTTGCTTTCATCTAGACCACAATTAAACGAGTTGCCAGCCACAATTTGTGAAAGGGAGTCCGCACTAGGCGTAGGTGTTGGCTGTAATTGCGCACGATTCTGATAACGAATACCTGACCCGTCACCCGATTGTCCTGCCAAGTTGTTGCCCCAACAAAGAATGCTTCCATCAAATTTCATACCGCAACTATGCATTCCAGCGACGTGTATGCTTGCCCAGTTGTTGTCGCCACCAATTTGTGTCGCATCAGGACGGTTATCAAATGTTCCATCACCTATATGTGAAAACGTATTACTCCCCCAACAGTAAAGCATATGGTCCATTGTAATACCGCATGTGCTGGAAGACCCAGCCGATACGGTTTTCCACTGTTTGTCGTTAAACACCGCTTGAGGCTGCAGCTCTCTAAGTGCACCTAAGTCGCCCGTACCAAGTTGCAAATCAGCGTTGTCGCCCCAACAGTACAATTCATGTGTTTGAGTAATCGCACAAGTATGATGTGGGCCTGCATGTACATATTTCCAATCCAGTGTTTCCGCAACGAGTGTTGGCTGATTAACCTCGAGTTGCGCAGAGTTTATGCCGATTTGTCCATCGGTGTTATCTCCCCAACAATAAAGTTTATTGTTACTATTGATCGCGCAACTATGGCTTTGACCCGAAGTTATCGAATGCCATTGCTGGCCTTCGTCGCTGGGCACTGGTTGCGGTTTATCGGTGTTGATACCGTCACTATCATATCCAAGCTGTCCTCTTGAATTAATCCCCCAACACCAAAGTGACTGATCACCAGCTTTAATACCACACACAAAATTCGTACCAACAGATACGGCGTACCAGTCATCATCGTTGATTTTAAAGGGAACATATGGCGCAACACTGAGTGATTCGTTTGCTATTATCTTTTGTATTTCTCCCCAACAATAAAGTGAATCATTAACATCGATAGCACAGGTAGACATTTTCCCTGCTGAGACCTTCTTCCACTGATTGTCCGTTGCTGTCTGAATGGGTGTACCGTAACCATAGACGTCACCACCGACTCCATTGCCCAATTGACCATAAAACGATTCTCCCCAACACCACATACTGTCATCTGCACGAATGGTGCAACTATGCCAATAACCTAAAGCGAGATCTTTGGTGGATGAGGGAATGAATTCAACCTCAGTAGACGCTATGCTCTCGCCAATAATGCTACTTGAAGTTACTATGGCATAATAACGAGTACCGTTTTCTAAACCAGCACGCGTAAATCCACTGGATACATTATCATGCTTCATCCAGTTACGTTTGCTATGATAATTTTCAGGTGTGATATCGGATTTCATTGCAATATAGATTGTATAGCTTTCTGCGCGAGCAGCAGGTTGCCATTTGAAGGAAATTTGTTTATTTCCGGCTATTGCTTGAATATCTTTAGGTGCGTGGGGCGGTTGGTTGGGGGTTACTGAAATTACCGACGATGGGTTGCCCTCGCCCTGTTCACCAACAACAGCAAGATAGAAATAATAGGTAGTCCCGTTTGTTAGGTTGTCATGAAAATAATGTGACGTATCCCGAATAGTCAGCTGTAGTTTATCGCGCATTTCTTTGTTTTGCGCGACGTATAAATGATACGTTGCAGAGTCTTCTGTGCTTTCCCAATCAAGCTTGACCGAGCCGACCATGGGTATAGCGGTAAGTATTGGCGCTTGAAGCTTCTTCGGTGATTGTTCGCCAGAACTACAGGCAACAATAAAAACGATACCTATCAATAATATTACTGATCGAATCATCACTTTCATCTACCCTTCCTTTATATATTCCCACACATTGCTCGAATACATTTCACGACAACAATGTTTACACGAAACGCACTCGTACTTTTCAATCAGTATCGTTGATTTAATTGCAAGCTGTTTGATGGCATTCACTAGCATCACTCATTCCTAACGTGCCATTAGAACTTAATTCCGAAAAAATAATTCGTTTGCCGTATTAATAGCGCAAATACGAAATCCAGCCTCGGGAATGTGCAACCAATCGTCATCTTGCTTACCTGACAATAACTCATGCTCTTTACGCCATACATATCCGTATCTTCCAACTGAAACGAATACCCACGGCTTGAGGGAGTTGCTAATAACAGTTAACTGGCAACGATTACTAACAACAGTTGCATCCCCAATTGCATTGAAATGGGATGATAATTGAGTAGTGGCAGCACTCATTCTTAGCTGACCTCCACTAATTTCACCCCAACAACTAAGCCTGCCGTAGACTATGTCGGCTAAGCCCCCCAGTTATGCGTATCCCACCACTACCATGTACCCAAATACGATTCACCTCCACTCGCTGAGGCTCAGTAGAGACGCGTGCCCCCCCCCATCGCCCTACCCCGATACTAAAACCATCAGTAACTCAACAATTACTAATTGTTAGTATATACCTTGTAAACCAGTATTTTTTCTGCAACCCAATTAAACGGCAAGGCTGCAATTTTTTTCGAATATTCTGCGTATGACGTTTTTTGACCGGCTGGAAAAATAGTTTGCCAAGAATAATCCTTCGACACCGTTCCTTTCGGTATAGCAATGGCTAATATTGCTTCTGTATCAACTAAGCTATTGGGGTAAGTATTAACGATTAATGGATTTTTCGAATTCGCCCGTGGATAATGTAGTGATTGCCCCGAAAGCAATAAATTGTTAGGTGTATATTCATTGGGGTATAGTGGAATTACATCACCTTTGGCCGTGTAGTTTGCCAACAATATGTAAACATCCTCATAAGCATTTAACTCGACGCTCATGTGATCGCCATTCACATAGGTGGATTTATTTAATTCGGCATTAATCGCATTGGGACGAAAAACATTCTTAGCATAAGACTGCACCTTCCCCTGCCACTGAATTTTGACAACGGGATAACCTAACTCTGTTTCTGGGGATAAAAGCCAACTACCCTGCCAAGTTAACCGAGTTTCTTCTACGATAAAGCCTCGCGCGAATGATTTAATTAAATCAGCAACCAGCATTTGATCCTGCAATAACGAAAATCGTTTAGTAGACACGCCAGCTGCTTTTTCAACAGCAAGCGCCCTTGCCTGATTCAGGGCTTGAATTTTTGCTGATTCCAGTGTTGTGTTGTCGTATATTACCGCCATACCAGTCACGGTAACTTCCTTAATTTCCGCGTAAATGTTGGTACAAAAAAATACCGCAATAACGAATAAATGAACCTTTAACATCGTTTAAAACACAATTGAATATTGTAGTGAATTGTTGCTCCTAACTTGCTGCGCAACAGACATGGCATCAAGCTCTGTTATTGCAACAGCACCCGCCTTGTACTTATCCAGCCCCTCAACCGCTCGTATAGTAATTGCATCATTATTATTTTCCAACGCTTGCTCAACAGAAGTAAAATAGCTTACTTTAGAATGTTTATCTTCAACGGTACCAATATTGAATGCGGAATAAATAAGCTCGCCTTTTTCAGTAACAATATTAAGAAACAGAGCTGGGGTAAATTTCAAATGTTGCGCATCAATTATTACGTTTGAGACTTCAGATGCCTTATCACCGGTTGTACTGGGTTGAAATTTTTTCATGCCATCGCCTTCATTTTTCAACTGATTCCGTAACGTTTTTGCAATATATCTTTCTACTCCACTTGTTCCGAATAGAGGCATCCTTAACGTTACACTTACCTTTGGTACATCTTCAATCCACTCAACTTTTTTATCAACCACTCGCGCACCTTTGATAAACGCTGAATTCTCTGCTATTAGTTGACTGTCGGACAACAATAAATCCTTTAAGGCAATATGTTGATATACCTGTACGCCGGAAATAATTTCTGCTAGTTGAGCGTAGCCAATTAGTCGGGCAGTTTGATCAGCAACTATTTCTGCATGGACTTTGTTTTTGGTCTTCGCCATGTCCGCTGCACCAATAGCCGTTGTCTCGATATACCCTTTATACCAATTGATGATCGATCTATCGCTAGTCTTGATGTTTTGCCCACTTTCAATGAAACTTTGCGTTGCTGTATCGGTGTGAACAACACGCTTATCGAGTTTTTGTGTATCGTCATTAGCAAGTTTTACATCATCCGTAACAAACTGGCTCGTAACTAAATACCAAATAGGTAGTGATAAAAACAAGGCAACCGATGCTGCAATCGCCACGGCAAATAACCGACCTTTCTTATCCGGACTTTTCTGGTTTTCAGTTATCGGTGTCACAACACCATTCCCACCACAACGTGCTTCCCTTTTGATTTCCGCCAAATACAATAGCAACTCAGTTTTGCAGCTCTCACATTGCCCGATGTGCTTTTTGGCTGCCCTTAATTTTTCACCAACTAAGCCTTCCTCAGCATACGCAATCAAAGTGCCGCTATCTAAATGTGTACCATTAGGGGCATACACGTTAACTAAGGATGCAGACCGCAAACTACCTATTAGCCGCTGAGCATCACTCACATCTGCTTGACATTGCTCGCAATTGCTAATGTGGCCGCGAATTTCGTCAAACTCCTCATTATTCGGCGAAAATGCAAATCCACTAAGGATTTCTTTAGTTGGGTGGTCAAGTTCAGTCATATGAATCATCTATAATATGTGCATCTACCCGTTAAACAAGATTGCCTTTACTACAGAGAGTTTGTAATTTCGTAATACATTTACGTAAAAAATAGTATAATTGGGCGGTATTTTGCTGTTCCGGCTCTGTCCCGCTGACCACTGATATGTTCTGTTCAACCAATACCGCAAGCACATCATTTGCACTTATTCCTTGAATAATCATTGATTTGACAACGAATTGCTCTTTCCAGTCGAGCATTTGCAGCACGCGTAGCGTTTGTTGCTTTAATGCATTCTCCTCAGGGTTATTAGTGTTATCAGCGATGTCCATTTCAACAACGCCATCATCAACCTCACTCGTGATAGACGTCATGGAGATCAATACCGCGGGCTCGATTAAACGACGGGAATTATGTTTCTGTAATTGAATATTTATTTTTCTAATTATTGTTGCAATGTCCTTTTCACTTCTCCCAAGTCGTTGCGCCATATTTTCAACACTGTCATAGTCTATCAAACTCCAGAATACTTTGTGCGCAAGCGGGTCAATCGCCTTAATATAACTGGGAATTTGTATTCGGCGTTGAAAACGCCAATTTTTAAATCGTTCAAAAAATGGAAGTGAATGAATAATTTTCGAATAGTATTTCTGAATTGATTCTGCGTTCTCTGCGTTAACAAGTTTCTCTAATCGGCGTATATGCAATAATTCTTCTAACATCCAAGTATAAGTGCCATTACCCCAATCACAAAGCGCAGCTTGTTGATCCAATGATCCCCAACTCTTATCCAGTGTGCATTTATATTGTCGTCTATTCTGATAACAATATTCCTTACACAGCTTATTGACTCTCGGTACAATGAGTCTATCGATGAGCAGCACTAACTCATCTTGATCAACGGGCAACTCTTCAATCAGCGATTCAGGCGTACTAACATGCACGACACTGTCGTCAGTATTATCAATATCATAGGTATCAGATGAATAATCCATATAGCTCAGTCTACCTTTCAACCTTCATTACTGACGCTTTTTGAGCCCGACCCACCATGACCATGTCTTTTTGTTGAGTTAACATTGGGGTTTGCTCACTGCCAGTTAAGCGACGAGCTTTATACGGAACCTTCTCATTGACAAAATGATTTAATTCAGTTGAAGTAATCTGGAGATCTTTATTCTTGTCTGCAAATCCCTTTAAGCCTCGCAAAAAGTAATAGGTGAATAGTCCATGACGTTTTTCGTGATACCAGGTACTCACTTGATCTTCTAAGCTGCTAGAGAAAATAACCGTGTTTTTCATCAAAGGCGGCTTGCTATTTGATTTCACCATCACGGGGCTAATATTCTTAAACAAAAAACCGCCGTCAGAGTCACCGGAAAAACAGGCATCTAATACCACTGTGACATTAATAGCCGGTAATTTCGCAATATTGTTATAGAAAACATTAAGGGAATAACCACTATAGGACAGATAATTAGGATTTGCATCAACCGGAACAAAGTACGTACCTTTATTTTTTAGATCAGGTGCACCGTGTCCTGAATAATAGATAAATACTTTTGATTTTCCTGGCTCTACGAAATTAAATAATCGGCCCGCATAATTACTTTGAGTACCAAATATTTCGTGAAACTTGGCTGTTGTTGCATCTTCATAGTAGAGAATATTATTCTCATGGTAACCTAAAAGGTCGACCAAATAACGTTTCATCATTTTGGCATCGTTATGGGCATACTTTACTTGTGGCACCCCATTCTCAGAATAGCTTTTATTCCCAATGACTACCGCCACTGCGAATTTGTCTTTTGGTTTACGGTAGGATAAATCTATTTCAATACCATCACTAAATATATTCGTGTTCTGTCTCGTAACACGCGACTTTGGGCTTAGTGAAACCTTAGTTTTATCTTTTGGAACATGGGCTGACAACCCTAAGGCGCGTGATGCTTGCTCTTTACCTGCACTGTCGATTAGTGAAATTTTAATAGGTAATTCTTGCCCATGCTGAATGCGTTTGTTTGTAATAAACGTAAAATAAATGGACTTTATTTCTCCTGGAAAAATCTCACCTAGCGCGACGGTAGACTCACTATTGGCACCAAGATACACATTTTCTCCCAATTCGACCATTGCCGTAATTGATTGTGATACCCCTAATCCTGTATTTTCAACATCGACGGCTACTTCCACTGTTTCCGATGGTTCAATCAACATATTATTGTTAAAGTCATTTACAATCGGAACATGTACCACTAAATGTTCTGGCCTATGCGGCTTGGTATGTAATATGACGTCGATTTCATTACTATCAAAACCTGTTTGCTCTTTGGCTCTAACCAGAAATCGCCTTGTTTTATCAGCAACACTGCGTTCGGCGACTAAATCCAACATTACTGTGACGGATTCATTAGGGTCTATATTGGCGATTGTTTCGTGGTTTTTGATACTAATACCATCCGCATCATCAACTTGAGCATTAATATTAACACCCAGTGCCTGCGATTTTCCGATGTTTTTTAGTTCAAAAATCAAATTACCTTTTTCTCCGCCATCTAAAACATTGTCGTGGGTAGGCTCACGCAAGCTGATCCAGGAGAACGCTAGCTCAGGCGGGTGCGTTCGACGATAGCGTTCATCTAGTAAATTTTTAATTTGTGAAATCCTAAGATTTGGTAAGTAGTCGACTCGTTTTGAGCGGTCGATTGATACTTTTTCTACCGATCTACCCTTAGCGACTATTTGCGTAACAATATTTTTATCCACCGTTACTTGGCCATCGTTGGCACGCATTTGTAACGCCTGCTGATAGTACTCCAGGGCTTGCTGGTATTCTTTTTGTTGATTGTATTTTTCAGCTTGTTGGTAGAACGTTAACGCTTCCTTTTCATCGGCCAAAACCAGCAATGGAAATGTTACCAGCCAAAATAAATAAACGATCAGCATAGCCTGGCACCGTTTTTTGGGGTCTTGTTTTAAAAAATATTTTTTAAAGGCGCTTTGTTTATACATAATCCCACGGTTGCATATTTGACTAATTTTGATAGGAAACTGACATAGTGAGCATATCGAGTTTCTCTTTATCTAACGCTCGTTGTTCAATAGCCACGTCGAAGTAGATTTTTTCAGTTAAATTGGTTCCACCGCCCAAGGTGTAACTAGTAATACTTGAACCAAGCTTTGGGTTTTCAGGGTCAGAATAGCGATAGCCTAGACGAAATGCTAGCGATCGATTTTTTGCCACACTGAATACCCATTCATTTCCCATCGCAAAATAGGAATAATCAGTTTCCGGTTGATTATCGACGACCTGCTTTGACCATTCGCTTTTTCCAAACGCAACATTTGAATTAATTAATGCAAAAGTCGTTGAATATTGCCAACTTGCACCAAGTTCTAATTGTTGGGGCCTACCGGGTAGGTAATCCTCCAATGCCACGGTTAGATTATATTCATGCTCGGGAATGCTGCTGTAAGAGAGATCAACGTTAGATCTCCAAACCAGCCCAAGACGTAAAACATTGTCCAGGTCAGAAAAAATATTATGCATATAACCAAGTGTATAACCAAATCCAGTTGGTCCATTTTTAACACACCGATCAAAGGTATGACACCTCACATTAGTCCAAATAAAATCAAGGGTAGCACCAACGCTTATCGTACTACCAAGCTTCTTATTGACCGCTATAGATGACTGGTAATAGTCGGCGTCAACAATACCGAACGTTTGAGTTGAATCAATGGCGCTACTTCGTTCGTTTACATTAATCGCAAGACTGTAAAGTCGAATAACAGCGACGCCAGCTCCTAGGTTCAGCGTATTTTTTTCAACAAAGGGTATTTTCTTGGTATAACTCGCAATATATTTTAGCGCAGAGGATGTATCGTATGACACGCCTTCGTTGATGTCACTTTCTAATTTTGGCGTTAGGTTACGACCTGACTCTAAAGTGACATCATTTGTAATTAACGAATGTAGCTGCATACCGGCAGGGTTGTACCAGATAGCACTGCTATCGTCTGCCTGTGCAACAAAGGCTCCCGCCATACTCATGGCACGGCTACTAGGCAAGTTTACATTAAACTCAAAGGCAGTAGCATAACGCGCATTAATGAACAATAGACTTACAGCAAACCCAAACAACGGAAATTGTTTAGTAAAGATCATCATCCGGACTTCCCTCTGGACACTTAACCGTTCCTTTTTAGGGGCTATCGTTAGCCAAATATGTTCTGTCGCACGTAGAAGTTGATCAAAACATACCTGATTTAGTATGTTAACAGCTGGGAATTTTTAAAAAACAAACCTCCAAATAGACCGTTTTTCAGGCGATCTTGCAAGGTCTACCATGATCTAAAAACATTCTTTTGGTTCGAGCTAAAATCAAATGAAACCAACAAGTAAGGTTAAAATATTTACAATTCTTCCTAAAATGTAAGCCAATGACCACATGAAAACACACCTTTAGTGTAACTTTTAAATCAATTACAAAACAAATGCTAAATATAAACTAACGCTTAACAACCTAATTCTCTCTTCTTAATATTATCCGAAGTAAGCGTAGCAATCATCTAAAAATTTTGGTGTTAACTATTTTTATCAGCTGATTTAACTAACGGCTATTATATAATGATGACGGTATAAAAATATAGTGTGTGCACGGAATTATAACTTCGCCCAGAATTCTTTGACATAAACTCAAGGACTGTATGGATAGCGGCATGCGCAATAATACCTAACAACTTCTTTAGAAACTGAATCCAGGACAGTGCATTAGTGAACACACGAGTAATGAGGCACATCAAAGCAAGCTATAAAAATCATTGCATCAAAAACAGCATGAATATCACTATGAAAAATAACTACAAGTATTCTTTTTTCTTGCCTCCATATTGTGGGGGTTGATGCTTTTTCACTATATTTTTCTTTCTCGCATTTCTGCCAATCTTCGCTCCACCCAGGAATGCAATAAACACTTTAGGGATACGTATCGATTGTTTTTACTTAATGGTATTCGCAATACCCGTACCTAACGCCCAAATAAAATTGACCTAGTGTCAAATTACCTGGCTCATAGCGAAGGCTTAAGCTCAAATCCAGTTCGGCAAGATTTGTTAAGGCACAAGTCAGGAAGGATCACCACACTCTGCTCGGCGGCCGAATGGGAGAACCTGATTGAAGCAAAAAGTGCTAAGGAAAGACTTGTTCTTAATTTGAAAATTGGCACTCCCGGAAGGATTCGAACCTCCGACTGCCGGGTTCGCAATCTTATTTACGAATATAAGCAACTGATTAATAATAACTTAATGACGGCGCCCGTTGATCAAATTGCACCACAAAGCACGACAATGCATAACCGTTATCAGAAATTTATCGGAAAAGGGTTTTCCGAAATATCACCGATAAACTTTATTTACTTGCCGAAATGCCTGGTATGGTATATTAATCAACCTAATTAAAGTGATTAAGTTGATCATTTCGTGAGGTTCAAAATGGATACTTACAGCGCTACCGATGCCAAACGTGAATTTGGTGAAGTATTGATGAAATCACAACGCTCTCCTGTAAGCGTCACTCGAAACGGTAAGCCCATCGCTGTCGTAGTATCTAACGAAGAATACCAGAAACTGAAGCAACAGGCATTGCTTGCAGCCCTGATTGAAGGGGAAAAAAGTGGTGATGCCGGTGAGCTGGACACGACAGATATAAAACAAAAAGCCAAATTAAAGGCAAGACTGCCTGTGAATGCTAAAAACACATAAACAGGCAAAGGCTGAAGATAATCTAATTCATATCTGGATCTACACATTTTAGAAATGGGGATTAAATCAAGAAGATCACTATCTCGATAATTTAAACGAAACCCTGAATAACATCGCTGCTAATCCTGACATGGGCCCAGCGTGTGACAACAAAAAAAAGGCTACAGAAAATTACACGCCAGGGAGCACTACATTTTTTATCGATACACCAAAAAAACGGTACATGTTATTCGTGTCCTGGGGGATGAGATGGATTATGAACCTATTTTTAAAAATGGGGATTCATAACCCCACTACTTACACATTAGTTGTAGTAGCGCATACCTGATCTGATGTGACGCATTATACAACTAAGAATTGATAACGATGAGGTCACGCTCGATCACGACGATCTCACCACCCATGTCCATGTCACGAACAATGGCTTCGTAGTCACTGTAATAGCGCAAAGCCTCAGGGATATCGGTGGTTTCTTCGATCAACGCTTGCGCATAACCTTCTGCGCTACCGTAATGCAGGCAAACACAGCCGTAACGAGTGACTGCACTATTCAGACGAACAGCATTAAGGTGCCAGCAAGCAACTATTATGTTCATAACAGACAGGCGACTAACACAGGTGGTTTTTTGTTTCGCGAAGGGAGTGTACCGGGTCGCACCAAGCTAACTCATTGAGTCAGAGTAATATTTCACTAAAAAAACGTTACTATTTGGCATTAATCACCTCTTTTTGCCGCTAAAATGGCGCATTTAAGGTTAATAAAAGGATATTAGCTTATGCCCCGAGCCCATCAACATTTCATCCCAGGCCATGTCTGTCACATAACACACCGCTGTCATAAAAAAGAGTTTTTACTTAAGTTTGCTAAAGACAGGGAATGTTGGATTGGTTGGTTGTATGAAGCGAAGAGACATCAAATCATATTCACTTATTGGTGCTTGATACCGGGAAACGAAGTATTCCTAATAGCATGCAACTCATTGCTGGACGTACGGCACAGCAATATAATCAACGTAAGCAACGCAATGGTGCATTCTGGCAAGATCGTTATCATGCTACCGCCATTCAGACAGATGAACATTTAAATCGTTGCTTAGTGTATATTGATTTAAATAGGGTCAGGGCGGGCGTGGTAAAACATCCTTCGCATTGGCAAGCCAGCGGTTATCGTGAAACTCAATCACCACCCATAAGAAAACGGATTATCAATATTAATAAGTTAATGAACTTATGCGGTGTTAGCCATATCGAAGAATTTCGCTTTACCCATAGACAATGGGTCGAAAGCGAGCTTAAGGTCGATCAGCCGAAGCGTGAAGCATTATGGACTGAATCTATTGCAGTCGGTGATAAATCTTTTGTTGGGCATGCCCAGCAACAGCTTAGTGTATTAGCTAAAAGGCGAACCTGCCTTGCCATTGATGATGCCTATCAATTAAAAGAAGATTACCCAGAGTATCATTTTAACCCGCATTTTGGCCCGAAAAAGGAGCGATTAAGGCAAGAAAATGGGTATTTATGGGAAGAAAATAGCTAGGTTTCAATGGTTTAGCTTGATGCGACCCCTGCTACTAGAACCCTATATCGGCAATATTGTGGTGGGCGTCGAGTGCATGCACTGCTGGTATTGGGTGTCTGATTTCTGCGAAGAGTTATCGATCGATTTCATTCTTGGTCACGCTTTGTACATGAAGGAGATCCATGGCGGAAAAGCTAAAAATGACCGGATCGATTCATTTAAAATTGCGAATCTCATTCGGGGTGGCAATTTTCCACTCGCCTACGTTTATCCTAAAGAAATGCGTGCGACAAGAGATCTGCTTCGACGTCGAATGAAAATTGTTCGTCATGGTGCTGATTTGAAAGCGCATGTTGTCAATACGACCAGTCAATATAATTTACCTCCTAATAAAGTGAATTTAAAAAATGTCTGTGCACGCGAACAACTTAAATCCACATTTCCTGATGTCTCAGTGCAGCGTAATATTAATTTGGATATGGTAATTTTAGATTGTTACGCAGAACAACTCAGCAAAGTGGAGTGGTTTATCAGTCAACAAGCCAAACAACATAAACCCATTCATTTACATCTGTTAAACAGTATCAGTGGTGTTGGGCCGATTTTGTCATTGACTATCATCTATGAAATAGGTCATCTTGATCGATTTGAATCAGTACAACAATTTGCGTCCTATGCGCGACTGGTCAAATGTAAGGCTGAATCGGCCGGTAAAAGTTATGGTACCCAAGGCAACAAGATTGGCAATGCTCATCTGAAATGGGCTTTCTCTGAAGCGGCAGTGCTTTATTTGCGTGGCAATAAAAAAGCACAAAACTATGTATTGAAACTTCAAGAAAAAATAAGAGAAAAAATAAGGGGTCAAGTCGCTTGTTTCATAATACTTGCGTAGAACTAAGGCTGATTTCTTCTATAATGCGATCAGCAGTTAAACTCAACTTTCAAGATGTAGCGTAATGCAAGCCTCATGTCGGAACTAAAAAAGCTAACGGAAAATATCTCCCTGCCGGTTTTTGAATGGCCCACATCTGGTTTCGAACCCTATAATCATTTCCCAACAATATGCCAAAGCCGTTTTAGGGAAAAATGACTCCGAGTAACAGACCTCACATTAATAACACCACCAGCTTTTCCGGTGGCACTGTGGACAACAAGAACGGCCTCAAATTAACGCTAACCCCCATTGAATAAGTCGAAATTTGTCAGAACCTAACCCCTTCCGCCCGCCTGGTGTCATACCATGTGCGCGGTAAAAAAGGTAACCTATTGTTTTATATTTGATTTTATTTTAGGCAAAAAAAACAGCAACTCATGCCGCAATAACAAATTGCACCTAAGTCACTGTTTTTAAAGATGGCGCGCCCGGAAGGATTCGAACCTCCGACCGCCTGGTTCGTAGCCAGGTACTCTATCCAACTGAGCTACGGGCGCGTTGTGAACGTGTAGTGATTTAGCGGAAGCGGGGATTATCCGGATACGGGTGGTTTGTGTCAAGCAGCTTTACTTTCCTCTACATTACGAAAGTACTCCAAAGCAGCACCTTTAACATAGCACTCGGTGAGTAATGCCCGCGTAAAACCCCTGTTAACCCATTGCTTCAAACTAACACTAAATAACATAAATGGCGGAGAGAGAGGGATTCGAACCCTCGATGGAGCTATTAACCCCATACTCCCTTAGCAGGGGAGCGCCTTCAGCCACTCGGCCATCTCTCCGGTATTCTATTGTCGACTTAATATTCTGTTAACCCCGCCATCATAAATCACCCTTAGCAGGGGAGCACCTTCAGCCACTCGGCCATCTCTCCGGTATTCTGGCTTTCACCGCCAAAGCGACCGCATTGCAGGTGCCGTAATATCTGGTTAATTTTTAACCCTACACGCGGAAGTAAAATCAGAGGCGCCATTCTGCCAAAACTGAGGCAATTAGTGAATAGTATTTCGTGCTTTTTCTTCTAATGGGAGCGTTTTTTTATGGCAACACACAACATTGTGTGGCTCACAGGCTAAAAGCGCTATCCACATCATCATGCCGTATTCTGCATCTAATGGAGTTGGGTTTAGTTTTGTACCGGAAATCGGGTTTTTAACAACGATTCAATTTTTTTATTTGTAAGTATTGACTCATGCTTTATTGTTTTTAGCTTATTTTATTGTTGTTTTTTAACACACTTACTTTAACTGGCCTGAGGAGCTTTGTTTACTGTAAAACTTTACTGTAAAGCCTTACCGTAAAAATAGGCAAATTACACTTTTATGACTGGCCCACTGCTTCACCGGTACCCGATTCGTCACCATCGCCATCGTCATCACTTTCTTTTTCTTTTTGTATCCGTTCGTAAATTTCTTCACGATGTACAGACACATTTCTTGGTGCATCGACTCCAATCCGAACTTGGTTGCCTTTAACACCGAGCACAGTGACAGTCACATCATCGCCGATAATGAGAGACTCACCGACACGTCTTGTTAGGATCAACATCTTTTCTATCTCCTTATTAACCTAGCTCCTAGCGTTTATATGAGGGTACCGCTGGTTACTGTTAGGTTCTGTATCGGCCCGCGATACTGAAACTTCAGCTTTTATTGTTTTCAAAACCCAGCGACAGTCAGAATAATACTATTTTATTGTAGCTGATTAATTCAATATTAGAATTATAACTTATTGTATTACTTGCTCTTCCAGCCCAAAGGCGCTATGTAATGCACGCACGCCCAACTCCAGGTACTTTTCGTCTACAACAACGGAAACCTTAATCTCAGAGGTGGAGATCATACGAATATTTATCCCCTCTTTGGCTAAGGCTTCAAACATTTTACTGGCAATGCCAGCATGAGAACGCATCCCCACGCCTACCAATGAAATTTTTACAATTTTATTATCACCATTTACTTCACGAGCCCCAAGCTCACGGGACACGTTATGGAGAATATCCAGTGTTTTCTGGAAATCATTGCGATGCACGGTAAAGGTAAAATCCGTGGTGCCGTCAGCACCCACGTTTTGGATAATCATATCGACTTCGATATTACCCTCGCTCACGGGACCAAGAATACGATGGGCCACACCTGGCTGATCAGGGACGCCTAGTACCGTAAGTTTAGCTTCATCTCGGTTAAAGGCTATACCCGATATGAGCGCCTGCTCCATATTTTCTTCCTCATAGGTAATCAATGTCCCCGGCCCATCTTCAAATGTAGACAATACTCGCAGCGGAACGTTGTATTTTCCTGCAAATTCGACCGCCCGAATTTGCAATACTTTCGAACCAAGGCTGGCCATTTCCAGCATTTCTTCAAATGTAATTCGCTCTAGTCGTCGGGCTTCGGGAACAACCCTGGGGTCGGTAGTGTACACGCCGTCAACATCTGTATAAATCTGGCATTCATCTGCGCCGAGAGCGGCTGCCATCGCAACAGCGGTGGTGTCGGAGCCACCACGACCCAAGGTGGTGATACTGCCGTTGCCATCTTGGCCTTGAAAACCGGCCACAACAACCACTTCTCCCTTATTAAGCGCTTCATGAACACGCGTTTTGTCAATATCAAGAATACGGGCTTTATTGTAGCTACTGTCTGTTCGAATATGGACTTGGCCGCCCGTAAATGAACGCGCCTGGCAGCCGCGCTTGATGAGCGCCATTGCCAATAATGCGATAGTCACCTGCTCGCCAGTGGAGAGTAAAACGTCGAGCTCCCGCGCTTCAGGCCGGGTATCAATGGCATTTGCCAGCCCCAACAACCGGTTAGTTTCGCCACTCATGGCTGAAACCACCACAACCACTTGATTATTATTGTTTTTTGTGGCTATTACCTTATCTGCTATTTGCTCGATTCGCTCGGTTGTCCCTACCGATGTGCCACCATATTTTTGTACTATTAACGCCATTTGAATTAAAGCAGGTCAAAGATTGCAAATGTAACACTAATGTGCGCCTGTTATAAAGCCCACCTTGGTAATAACTTAATTAAATACCAACATTTTGTTGTTTTTTGCAGCAAAAAATCCATATTAGCGAATAAATACAGCAGCAACGGGGTTTTTACTCACTTGTAGCCAATACCAATTAAAAATTTGACGTAAATTGAGACTGTCATTAGGTCAACTGCTGCCGCACCCAGTCAGGCACGGATTTTAGGGCGGCATCCAATGCCGCCGGATTGTTGCCACCGGCCATGGCCATGTCCGGTCGGCCCCCACCTTTACCACCCACTTGCTGTGCCACAGCATTAACCAAATTACCTGCCCGCAAGCGTTCGGTCTGGTCACTGGTAACACCTGCCACCAGACTGATTTTATCGTCATTCACAGCGGCAAGCACGACGGCAGCGGTGCCTAATTTATTTTTCAGCTGATCCATGGTGTCGCGCAGAGATTTTGGATCGGCACCATCGAGACGCACAGCAAGTACTTTTATACCATCGACATCCTGTGCCTGACTAACCAGGTCAGCCCCCTGATTACTGGCTAGCTTGGCCTTGAGCTGCTCCACTTCTTTTTCAGCCTTACGGCTTTTTTCAACGAGCAGGCTAACTTTGTCTTCAAGGTTTTCGCGAGACCCTTTTAACAAGCTGGCAATGGTGTGTAGGGTGGCGTCATTGGTCTTAATCCACTGGAGCGCACCAGGCCCAGTTACCGCTTCGATGCGCCGCACCCCGGCGGCAACACCAGTTTCAGTAATAATTTTAAATAAGCCAATATCGCCGGTACGCTTAACATGGGTACCACCACATAGCTCCACCGAAAAGTCACCCATGCTCAGCACCCGTACCGTATCGCCATATTTTTCGCCAAATAAAGCCATGGCACCGGATGCCATTGCTTCTTCTTGCGACATCAATTGAGTTTGCACGGCATAATTAGCGCGAATTTTCTCATTAACCATGTCTTCTATTCGCTCGACCTGCTCTGGTGATACCGGCTCAAAATGAGAAAAATCAAACCGCAGGCGTTGCGCATTCACCAGGGAACCCTTCTGGGTAACATGGTCTCCCAGCACTTTGCGTAATGCGGCATGCATTAAATGGGTGGCTGAGTGGTTATAGGCCGTGTCGCGCCGTTCAGAACGATTAACACTGGCCGTTACCTTGTCATTCACATTGAGGGCACCGGACTTTAGGTATCCGATGTGAAGACAAGCCTCATTTTGTTTTTGGGTATCGGTAACAATAAAGATATTCGCGCCAATTTTCAACACGCCCTGGTCACCCACCTGGCCACCGGATTCAGCGTAAAATGGCGTGCGATCCATAACAATAATGCCATTCTCTCCACTGCTTAACTTATCAACTGAGTGACCGTCACGAAACAGCTGGGTAATTTCACCCTTGTCATCCAAATGGTCGTAACCGCTAAAGATGGTGGCTCCACTGACTTCGAGCTTATCCTGATAATCAACACCGAACTGGCTGGACGCTCGTGACTGATTTTTTTGCGCCTGCATGGCATTTTCATAGGACTGCATGTCCACCTGAAACCCCCGCTCGCGGGCAATGTCGGCAGTAAGATCCACAGGAAAGCCATAAGTATCATAAAGCTTAAATACGGTTTCACCTGGAATGACTTTATCCGTTAAAACATCAATAGCTTCATCCAGTATGACCATCCCCTGATCTAATGTTTCGGCAAAGCGGTGTTCTTCCTGCTGTAATACCCGCTCAATGTTTGCCTGTGCTTTAACAAGCTCGGGATAAGCGTCACCCATTTCCTGCTTCAAGGGCTCAACCAGCTTGTGGAAAAAGGCGTCACGCAATCCCAGTTTGTGGCCATGCCGAATAGCCCGGCGTATAATACGGCGCAATACGTAACCGCGCCCTTCATTGGAAGGCACTACGCCATCAGCAATTAGAAACGCACTGGCGCGAATATGGTCAGCGATGACCCGGAGCGATTTATTGTTGAGGTCTTTTTCTCCGGCAATGGCGGCAACAGCCTTAATCAGGTGATCAAACAAATCAATATCGTAATTGTTATGCACACCCTGCATAACAGCAGCAAGGCGTTCCAGCCCCATGCCAGTATCGACGGATGGTTTTGGTAATGGCGTCATCGTGCCATCCGCCGCACGATCATATTGCATAAACACCAGGTTCCAAATTTCGATATAACGATCGCCTTCTTCGTCAGGCGAGCCGGGAGGACCACCTGCTACGTTGGGGCCATGGTCATAAAAAATCTCACTGCAGGGGCCGCAAGGCCCAGTGTCACCCATGGACCAAAAATTATCCTTGGCGCCAATGCGACTGAAACGTGCGGGATCGACCCCAATTTCGTTCAACCAGATAGCGGCAGCCTCATCATCTTTTTCATAAACAGTCACCCATAACTTATCTGCAGGCAACATCATCACTTTGGTTAAAAACGTCCAGGCCAATTGAATGGCATCACGTTTAAAATAATCGCCGAAACTAAAATTACCCAACATTTCGAAAAAAGTATGATGCCGCGCGGTATACCCAACATTTTCCAGGTCGTTGTGTTTGCCACCAGCGCGAACACAACGCTGGGAACTGACCGCACGCAGGTAGGCCGATGTTTCGTTACCAAGAAAAATATCCTTAAACTGGACCATACCGGCGTTGATAAACAACAGCGTTGGATCATTGGCAGGCACCAGGGAACTGCTTGGCACCACCTCATGACCATGCTGTTGAAAAAATTCCAGAAACTGCTTACGGATTTCAGCGCATTTCATCATCGTATCTTCAGTGAGTTAGGTTGGAAACGTCTCATTTTATGTTGTGCCTGGCGTGGCATCCTAAGTATCGCGTATAAACACCAAGTGTTTTTACGTTATCTTGATGCCAGTTTTTGTTTTTCCTTATTATAACGAACGTAGGCATAATAGCCGCCCTATTAAGCTACTGTAGATTGCCCTGATATATATTCATCCGACACACATCGATTTGGCACAGAATAAACGGCTACACATTAATCGATCAGTATTTCGGTATCGTTACTAAGTGCATATTTCAACTGCTGGCCGGTAAAACCACGGTACTGCAAAAAACGCATTTGTTTGGCGCGATCCGGGGCACTTTCCGGCAATGCCAAGCCAAAACGCTTTTCCCGCACCTGCTTTGCCAACTCGGCCCAGCTAGAGTCATCCGCTATAACCACTGCCGCAATGATATCTTCGCTGACGCCGCGCTGCTTTAGTTCCTGCTGAATGCGGGCGGGACCATAACCACTGCCACGACGGGAGCGCTGATAGCTTTCTGCAAATCGCTCATCGCTTTGCAGGTTTTCCTGCGCCAGCTCTTGAATTATTTGCTCAATCAGTGCGGGATTAAAACCCTTTGTTTTTAATTTCCGCTTTAGCTCATCAGCACTGTGCTCCCGCCGCGACAACAACCTAATCGCTGCGTGCCGTGCGTCCCGACGTGAAGTATCGGGCAAGATTAGCTCGCTGTCATCCACTTACAGTCACTTGCCCTTAAATATTTGATTCACGATCACTAATATCCGCCATCTCACAATAACCCCGACTTAACTGAACTATCCTAACCACGAAGACCAGCACCATGCATCAACCGGGTTACGCTTCTTCCAATTCCGGCTCCGGCTGTTCTTTCGCGCCGGGCTTAGGTAATAATTGGTCACGCACCTGGGCTTCAATTTCCGTAGCGATATCCGGGTTTTCTTTTAGAAACTGACGCACGTTATCTTTACCTTGGCCAATGCGATCCCCATTATAGCTGTACCATGCGCCACTTTTGTTAATGACACCTTGTTTTGCGCCCAAAGTGATGATTTCACCTTCCCTTGAAATACCTTCGCCATAAAGTATATCGAATTCCGCTTGTTTGAAGGGTGGAGCCACTTTATTCTTAACCACCTTAACACGAGTTTCATTACCAAGTACTTCGTCGCCTTTTTTGATGGCACCGGTACGGCGAATATCCAAACGTACCGACGAATAAAATTTAAGCGCATTTCCACCCGTGGTGGTTTCAGGATTACCAAACATGACACCGATTTTCATCCTGATTTGATTAATAAAAATCACTAGGGTATTGGAGCGCTTAATATTGCCCGTGAGTTTTCTCAAGGCCTGGGACATTAACCGCGCCTGCAGGCCCACATGATGATCGCCCATATCCCCTTCAATTTCAGCCTTTGGTGTCAATGCTGCCACGGAATCGACCACGACAACATCAACAGCGCCGGAGCGCACCAGCATATCCGTTATTTCCAGTGCTTGTTCACCAGTATCGGGTTGCGACACTAGCAGGTCTTCAACATTCACCCCTAATTTTGCTGCGTACACCGGGTCCAGGGCATGCTCAGCATCCACAAAGGCCGCTGTGCCCCCTTTTTTTTGCGCTTCGGCAATCACCTGCAAGGTTAACGTGGTTTTACCAGAGGATTCTGGGCCATAAATTTCGACAACACGGCCTTTGGGTAAACCGCCAATCCCCAGGGCAATATCCAGACCCAAGGAGCCGGTGGATATAACTTCTATATCGCGCTCCGGGCCGGCATCGCCCATACGCATAACCGAACCTTTGCCAAATTGTTTTTCGATCTGACTCAATGCCGCGGTCAGTGCTTTGCGTTTGTTATCGTCCACTGGTGTTGTCCTCGTGTCGTTTTTTACGTTTACTTGCATTCAGGCTAAAAGGTACTTTAACGAATTCCGTTAGTATGGCTTTAAAAAATAGCCCGCCACCGGCCATTGGCCGATTAATTAACCGGCAATTATTCCACAGATAATGATTCGGGTTAAGTGCAAAGTGCTTTTCAGCGACGTCTTTCGGTTGTGGTAAAGAGGGAAGACTTGATATCTAAGGAAATTACCTGACTAATAGGATGTGGACGCCGATAAATCCAGCAACCCCTGTAATGCTGTTTTCACCGTTTGTCGACGAATCTCACGGCGACTGCCTGAAAAATGAGCAGATATTGTTGTTGTAGCCCCTCCCCGTTGCGCCCATGCCACCCACACCAGGCCAACCGGTTTTTCAACCGAACCTCCCCTTGGTCCCGCTATACCGCTCACCGCAACCGCGATTTGTGACTGGCTATGCTTGAGTACCCCTTGCACCATTTCGCGCACGGTCTGCTCACTCACAGCACCATGCACACAGAGGGTCTCAGATAAAACCCCCAGCATTTCCTGTTTGGCGTCATTGGAATAGGTTACAAACCCCCGATCGAACCATTGAGAGCTGCCCGAAATATCAGTAACAGCCTCAGCGATCCAGCCACCGGTACAGGATTCGGCAGTACTTAACATTAAACCACGCATTAACAATTGCTGGCCTAATTTTTCGGCAAGAATTTCAATTTCCATAATAGCGAACTCGTTAGTGATGTTTCCTTTGTGCAACAATTAATGGATCACCTTGTAAATCATCGAATAAAAGTTGCTGGCTAAAAACCCCTGAATAAAAATCACGAAATGTAGGGCGCGCACTGATTAATGATAACCTAAACGCAAGCCGACCTTCATCAATCATGCTTTTTCCGATAATGGCAGCTCCGATTCAATACGATTCCGGCCCTGGCGCTTGGCGCGATATAACGCCACATCAGCCCGTTCAATTAATTGCGCAGAAGACTCTGACTGCCGATACTCCGCGATTCCAGCGGAAAAAGTGGGGACTTGAATCCCCACCCCATTCACGTCACATTCAGTTTGAGGCACTTGATGCTTTACCTTTAACAAGGCGCGCATTACACCGTCAAGATCCGTGTTGGGCAGTAACACGGCAAACTCCTCGCCGCCGTATCGGGCAATCATGTCATGATGCCGAAAAATAGATAATATTTTTTTTGCATAAACACGCAATACAGCATCGCCCGCACTGTGTCCGTGTTGATCATTAACATGCTTAAAGTTGTCGATGTCAATCAACACCAGCGACAATGTCACACCATAACGTCTGGCACGACTCACTTCGTCATCCAACCGGCGTATAAACGCCCGACGGTTGGGCAATGAGGTCAGTTCGTCGGTTAAACTCAGCATGCGCGCCCGATCCAATTCATCGTTGAGTTTTTGATTCCCTGATTTCAATATGGACAAAAACTCTCGCACGGTGTCCAGCTTTCTGGCTAGCGCCGTATGCTCAGCGCTTAATTTCATTAGCGACGACAATACCTCGGATCGACGTTTATCGACATCGTGGTGTGTTGGTGCCTCCTGCAAAGCCGCTATTTCCAGCCCTAAATCCACTCCAAATGCAGATGTTTCGGCAATCGTGGCACGCATTTCAAGCACCAGCGTGCTATACAAACGCTCCATCTCGTTGCGTTGCTCATCAACGTGCAAATAATAGGATTTTTTACTGCGTTCCAGCTTCTCATCAGGCTCCTTAAGCAACCGGGCATCAGCATCGCCGCTAAAAATAGCGTGTTGTCCCAGTGGTGACGGTTTATTGAAAATCCCCCTAGTACCGACGTTATAACAATCACCGGATGTGACCGAAGGATCTATAGTTTGCTGATTGCAACCTTGTTGAGCTTGGATATTATAACCATCACTGTCACTGGGTTTACGAAATCGCTGCTTTTCGGGCCCATCTGCATTCAACGCCGCCGCCCCTTTTTCGTCCTCAAAGTGAACTAACTGCATTTTTGCGGCACTATCTACGCCGTATTCCAGTAGCGGGTTATTTAGGATCGCACTCATATCACTGAAAGACGCCGGCCCAGCATCGCCAGACTGGGGGGCAACGTTAATGGCGTATGCGCCGTCGCGCTTAATCGGACCATAGAATTTACCTTTCTTTGCCGTCTTTGAGGTGGGTTGTGGAAATTTGGCATTGTTGTCTATTGCCATTTCTTGTGCAATGGGGTTTATCGCGCGCGCCCTATTGATTGCCCCCCGCTCGGCGTCGAGTATAGGGTCAAGCAAAGTGGAGCGATGCAGCAGGCCCGCTGCATGATCGATGCATTCACTCAACATTGCTAACTCGTGCTCAGAGATTGGCGGTGTCAGACAGGTTTTAACTAACTTGATGTGCCGTGTTAACAGGGAATCATCTGGCAAATTTGCCGCACAAGCATCAAGCAGTGCTTTGATAAAATCCGCATAGGCATCAATGGTACCGTTCTGGATAGCATCCCATTCAATAAGCGCATGTTTTATATGGTTGACAAAAACATCGTTCTGGCTAAATTCTGGTAAGTCCGTTAAGAGCACAAGCATTTTCTGCAATAACGGTGATGAACTGGAATCTAGCGCATTTTTTTCCACCATAACTAAGTGCCATACCCCTTGCAATTTACCAGCGACTCATATCGCACAATTAGATGCAGTCTAACCCCGATTAGCCAATGCGATCATTTACAAGCCCAGCTCTAAAAGCCCAGGTTTCCAAGCCCAGGGTTATGAACCCAGGTTTATGAGCCCAGGGTTACGAGCCTATGTGTTTAGTAATAGGTGAATTTTATTCATCTATTATTAATTAATGATTAAAGGACGCAAAAATTAAAGGTATAAAATTTATCGCAACACCGAGCACCTGCATCACTACTGGTTAATTAATACAGAACAACCAATAACACCATCAACTGGGCTGGTCATGTCGTCGATGCCAAAACAGTAGTATCTACCCGATAACGTTGAGCGCTTAAAAGTGACGCTACGGCCTTAAGGATCGCCTTTTACAACGATACATACCACAACATAGGCCAGCTCAATAAACACAACGTTAGTCGCATATACTGGACATTTTAGTTTAATTGCACCTTATTTTTCTTTTGTGACGTTCACTCGAACACCAAACAACCTAGCACAAGCCAGTGGTATACACCCTGAACTTGGCGGTTTTTTACAGGAAACTCCCAATATCACTTTTGACGTCGTATGACGCCTATTTATTATGTCGATAGAACTCACGCCCGCCGCTCTTATTCGCTATACAACTGGCATTGTGGCATCTAACCCCCACCATTTCGCCTATGTTAATACTGGCATTATTATGTTTTAGCGGAGGTTAAACCTAACTCTATCACGTTACTCGCTGTCAAGACGACGCGATTAGGTGAAGATTACGCTAGGCAGTAACTATAGGTAAACTATATACGAAGGAATTATACAAAAAAACTGTTTTTTTACTTATGCTTACAGATAAGTAACTCTATCGAGGATAATGCGGACTAGGGGTAGACGATACCTACTTAAAAAAACCACCTACTTAACAAGCTGGTTCATATCAAAAATGGGTAATAAAATAGCTAATACTATAATCAGCACCACAACACCCATGGTGAGAATTAACACCGGTTCAAATATTGCTAACAACCCACCAATTAGCGCTTCCATTTCGCGCTCCTGGCTGTCTGCCGCACGCTCCAACATATTTTCAATATTACCACTGGCTTCCCCACTGGCAATGAGATGGATAGTCATAGGTGGGAAGTACTTACTTGCATCCAACGCTTTGTGAATGGCCATGCCCTCCCGCACCTTGCTCGCCGCCGTAACGACGGCTTCGCGCATAGGCAAGTTGGATATCACTTGAGATGAGATCCTCAAACCATCCAATATGGGAACACCGCTGGACGCGACAATGCTTAAAGTCCGTGCAAATCGAGCAGCATTCATGCCACGTACCAAACGACCCACCATGGGCAACCGTAGCTGGAAACCGTGAAACTTTTTCCGAAAGCTTTCGATACGCATCATATAGCTAAACAAAACAATTCCGGCGAGTAATGCCATCAGCAAATACACCCCATTGTTCGACAAAAAATCACTGACCGCGATTAACGACGTTGTCAAAAATGGCAATTCCTGTCCGATACTCTCAAATACCTGCACTATTTTAGGAACAACGTAGGTTAATAAACCAATCACAACAGCAACCGCCACCAGGGTTAACAACACGGGATAAATTAGCGCTTGCGACATTTTTTGGGAAATTTGCTGGCGGGTTTCAGTGTAGTCGGCCAGACGTTCCAGCACCACATCAAGGTGACCGGATTGCTCACCGGCTTCTATTGTGGCGCGATAAAGCTCTGAGAAAACATGAGGAAAATCTGCTAATGCGACCGCCAGGGAATGCCCTTCCATAATACGAGAGCGCACGGCAACCACCATGCTTTTGAGGCGCGCCTTTTCCGATTGCTGCGCGACAGTGCGCAATGCTTCTTCCACCGGCATACCAGAGCGCACTAAGGTGGCCCACTGACGGGTGATGAGGGATAATTCAGTGGCACTGATTTTGCGCTTGAATAACGTGCGATTGCTACGGGCTTCGCGCTGCTGAACCTCTTCTACCGAAAGCGGCGTTAATCCCTGCTCCCGCAATTGCTGACGGATCTGCCGGGCAGCATCACCTTCAAGCACGCCGGTTTTTTCGCGACCGCGCGCATCTAAAGCTGTGTATTCAAACGCGCCCATAACTTACTCATTTTTATTAATACCGCTTTGTTAAGCATACTGGCTACAATCACTTGGCTAAAACCACTTATTAATACTGCCATGCCATTCATTGAACTGACTGACGTGCATTGCACTCGTAAAATAGCCTCTTTATTCTTCGCGCGTCACGCGTAATACCTCTTCCACGGTGGTGCGACCGTCCAGTACCTGCTGGATGCCATCCTGACGAATACCTGGCCACTTGGTGCGGGCATAAGCTTCAATTTCGTGCTCTCCGGACCCGTCATGAATCATTGTACGCAAAGCATCGTCTATCTCCACCAGCTCGTAGATACCGGAGCGACCCCGGTAACCCTGATAGTTGCACTTGGCACACCCTTTTGCTCTGTGAAAGTCTGGTGGATTAGCCTTATCCAGCCCAAACCGCTCACAATCAACATCATTGGCCGCATAGGGTTCTTTGCACTCAGGACATAAAAGACGAACCAGCCGTTGCGCCAGCACACCCAATAAACTGGAAGATAGCAAAAAGGGTTCTACCCCCATATCCCGCAGTCGCGTTACTGCACCCACCGCACTGTTGGTATGAAGAGTCGATAACACGAGATGTCCAGTCAAACTGGCTTGCACCGCAATCTCTGCGGTTTCGAGGTCACGAATTTCCCCTACCATGACCACGTCCGGATCCTGCCGCAATATGGCACGCAACCCGCGCGCAAAGCTCATATCCACTTTGGCGCTAACATTGGTTTGGCTCACCCCATCCAGATTATATTCGATAGGGTCTTCCACCGTCATGATGTTGCGCTTTTTATTATTCAGGCCAGTTAACGCGCCATATAGCGTGGTGGTTTTACCAGAGCCGGTTGGCCCGGTCACCAGCAATATTCCGTGCGGCTTTTGAATGATTTTTTGTAACAACGCCAACGGGCCGGGTTGCATCCCCAGATGCTCAAGATCAAGTCGACCGGCCTGTTTGTCCAATAAACGCAAAACAACCCGCTCGCCCTGCCCGGTCGGGATTGTAGACACCCGTACATCCACCGCTCTACCCGCTACTAATAAGGAAATACGACCATCTTGTGGTACGCGCTTTTCGGCAATATCCAGCTTCGCCATCACCTTAATACGCGAAACAATCAATGGCGCTAATACCCGCCGGGGCGTTAATACTTCACGCAGCACACCATCAACACGGAAACGAATCGTGAGCTTGGTTTCGTAGGGCTCAATATGTATATCAGAGGCACCTTCTTTAATCGCCTGAGTCAGCAGCGCGTTGATCAATCGAATGATAGGCGCATCGTCCTCGCTTTCCAGCAAGTCCTCTGGTGCGGCAAGTTGCTCTGCCACCGAAAATAAATCGGCTTCACCATCTAAATCATCCATCATTTCCATGGCATGGCCGGAGCCATCTTCATACGCCCGCTGCAATTGCGCCTCAAAAACATCCGGAGAGGTAACATCCAATCGCACGGGCACGCCAAGGTATCGCCTGATTTCAGCTACGATGAGTTGGGATACGTCGGGACGGCACAATACAACGGCTTCGCCCTGGGTAATATCTTTCACTAATACACCATTTCGCTTCGCAAAGGCGAAAGGTAATGATTTATGCCGTCCACCTTCGTTTAACGCAGCTCCATCAAGATTCAGCGCATCCGGCGCCACTGGGGAACCCGCGCTTACTGCTGTAACCAGGCTGGCTTTATCGCTGTTGTCTTGGGGCTTATCTAACATAAAAATCGCCGCACTGTTTATAAATAATGGTGTAAATAATTATCTAAATAATGACCTAAATAATTATGTACCCTTGATTCGCGCTATTGAAGGCCTACTCAATTTCGGGCACAGCAAATTCTTCAGCGCGTTCTCGTTGAAGCTCATATTGCAATTGTGTCTGGTTGTCTTTGCGTGGCTCTACGTAAGGTGGAGGCAACTCAAGAAAGCCTTCTATTTCCGGTAACAACGGTGTGGCTTCGCCGGATAATAGCGACACACCATCTTCGCTTTGCTCTAACTGCAAATCACGAATGTATTTATATTTACTATTGGTCAGGGCCATACCATCTTTTTCATCGCGTAAAATAACCGGACGCAGAAATACCAATAAGTTGGTCTTTACCTTTTTGACTGATTTGAAACGAAACAACGCCCCTAACAACGGAATATCACCCAACAATGGCACTTTTTGTTCGTTCTCCACCAAGTCGTCTTTAATCAATCCACCTAATACCAAAATCTTGCCGTTATCCACCATAACACTGGTATTAATTTTCCGTTCACTGGTCACCACATCGCCTTGCCCCGCAGATCCGGCTGCAATGCTATCAACAGCCTGATCAATATCAAGCCGTACCGTATCACCTTCACTGATCTGGGGTTTTACCTTCAAGCTGATTCCCACGGGAACCCTATCGAATGTGGTAAATGGGTTACTGGGAGTAGACCCTCCCGAGCCGGTACTGGAAAATGAACCACTGGGAATAGAAACCTGTTGCCCGATAAATATTTCGGCTTCTTCGTTATCGAGCGTCACCAGACTGGGGGTTGATAAAACATTCGTTTCACCATCTCCCTCCAGAGCTTTAATCAGGCCGGCGAAATTCAAGGTGTCACTATCAAAACGTCCAAATGCGATGGTGGCGCCACTATCGAAAAGCGACCCAAGTGCAGCGGCAGTACCCGATGCCGCAGCTCCGGCCGCACCGACAATCCCCGTAAAGTCAACAGCGCCGACCGGATTATTCCCCCCACTACCATCCACTAGCCATTCGATACCAAGTTTGGCTTCTTTTTCGGAGGAAACCTCGGCGATAACGGCTTCAACCATAACTTGCGCACGGCGAATATCCAATTGACGAATCACCGCTTCCAACGAACGAAATAATGAGGGTGGTGCAGTAATAACTAATGCGTTTGAGCTTTCATCGGCTTGAATATTCAAGATGGGGGAACCTGCCCCTGAAGCCGTTCGACGTGCCCCGCCTTTAGCACCTCCAGCGGCAGCTCCACCTACAACCGCTGATTTTGTACTATCGCCCACCCCCGTCAACACAGGCACTAAATCTTTGGCATTGGCGTAGCGAAGATAGATGACATGGGTATCACCCACCACTTCGGACGGGGTATCCAAATGGGAAATAATCGCCCGAAGCTGTAAGCGGTCTGAACGATCCCCTCCAATCAAAATACTATTGGTGCGCTCATCAGCCACCAGGGTGGGCTTGCCTGCCTGTCCTTTTTGTTTGCCCGCTTGTTGTTGCAGAGTGGACAACACCCGAACCAAGTCGCTGGCAGCGGCATATTCAAGCCTAACGATTTCAATTTCACCGCTGGTGGGCTGGTCTATCCGATTGATGATATTGAGTAAGCGGTCAATATTGGCTGCCCGGTCGGAAATGATTAACATATTGCTCTGAGGATATGCGGCCAAGTGTCCTTGTGGGGGCACTAAAGGCCGCAGAATAGGCACCAGTTGCGCCGCCGCGACATGCTCCACCTCGATAACACGAGTGATCGATTCATCGCCCTTACCACTTTTTCCGTCCATTGGGGCCGGAATCGCACTGTGCTTGGCATCGGCATCCGGCAGAATTTTGATGGTTTTTCCGGCGGGAACGGCAGTATAACCATGCACATCAAGCACTGATAAAAATACCTGATAGATCTCCTTGGAATTCATCGGACGCGATGAAATGATGGTTACTTTTCCTTTCACGCGGGGATCGACAATAAAGTTCTTCCCCGTAATATCCGCCACACTGGTAATAACCGCGTTAATATCGGCTCCCCTGAATTTTAAAGTCACTTTTTCTGCATACGCGACACTTAAATTCAACGACAGCATTATCATCAACACGATGATAACCTTCAATTGCGCCGATAGTAACCGGGCCGAAAGTTTGTTTTTATTAAAAATAGGAAATAGCATTGTAATAGCCTGTTGTCTTAAACAAATCCACATTTATTTCTCTTGTCTTTTAGAGCATGGGTAGCTCTATAAACTAAAGCCAAATTTTCCAATTTTTATCACAGTCAGTGGTGATAACAAGTCTTAGTTTTAACTCACCTATCACAAAACATGATGAAAATGGTCAAATAGTGTTCACCTGCCGCCCCTTCAAATGAATCAGCGGCTGTTTCCACCTTTTTTCCTTTTATCTACAATACCCTCATTCTGCCTACAACGATTTGCTGAAAGCAACTTATTGTATTTGAAACGTAAACGATTGCGGTGTACCGTTTCGTTGAATATCGACATTTAAGGATGTGGCAGAAGATAAATCACGTAACACTTCTAATGCTTTAATCGGGTTATTCATCGGCACGCCATTAACGGCAGTGATGACATCCCCCGAACGCAGGCCAAACCGCTTCAGCAGCGTTCTATCTTTACCAGGACGTAATCGATATCCAACTAATTGCCCATCCTTCTGAAAAGGGCGCACGTTAATCAACCCCATTACACTTTGTGGGTCGTTTAATAAGGCATTCCGGTACTGCCCCAATAACGCGGAATTGTCATCTGTGGATGCAGCGGCTGATGCAATGTTACTTTTATTAACATTGCGATTGCTGACACGTCGGGCCGCCCCCGCCCGCCGCCCTCTGGTGTTAGCGGCAACTGCACCGGATTCGGCGGAGTCCACTGGTAACTTCAAGGTTTCCAGTCGCCCATTATGCTCCAAAATCACCCTATCCGAATAAATTTCATTTAATATTGCGCCGCCCGGCACTTCATCATTGATGCTGTAGGAGTCTTCAAGACCTTTTGCGTCTGCAATGATCGCTCGCGCAGCAGACTGGTCCCTGGAAGCAAAAACCCCTCTAAGCTTTAAATTAAGACGTGTTTCGGGCACCACCACGGGAGCAGCAGTTACAGCGACTTTTTTTGGCTCAACCTTACCAAATAGATGCCATTGACTGATTTTTTGAGCCAAAGGCTGATTTTGCTTTGCCTGAGGACCACGCTGGTGAGACCTTTGCAGCGGTTGCTTTGCCTCTTGGAATTCTGGCAGGGGCACCAAATTCCAGGTCAATTCAGCCAAACTGTGCGTTAGCAATAAAATAGCAACAATGGCCGCAACGGCTGGTAGGCGTGAATCCAGGCTCCTTATCCAAAAATTCTGGGTTAATTCTTGAGCCCAATCTTTCATTTTCGTAAAAACTCACTTATTTCATGCACGGGACTTGTTTGGACAACCATTTCTATGAGAATTTCATTTCAACCGTTCGAGAACCGTGAAAAATCACCGAATACCCTTATTAAACACTGCATTGTACCCCTAACAATCCAATATTGCCTAAATAATCATGACCTTATAAACTATGTAGAGGATATGCTGCACCACTGATTTTTAATAATCCTCAATCGGTGCAGTTTTTGCGCCATGACACACCAGGATTTCAACAATGCGGCACAAATAATTGACCATTAATCAAACAACCCCATTAGCGAGCGCCCTACAATTGGCCCGATACTGTACCACAATCTCAGTAACAGGTAATAACGGCTAATCGAACGATGCAGGCGATAACAGGGATGACAAAAAACCTTAACACAACCGGCAAACGACTGTCTGCTTGCTAGTTTGCACACGACATAACGCGGAATAAGAAAATCTTTCACATTTTCCACCAATTAATGCTGCACATCAGTCTTGGCTTCACGTTGATGCCATCGGCTGTATTGGCGGATACGCCATATTCCCCCCATTTACATTCCCTTGCGGCTCCTCGCTATATGAAATTGAGCGTGTCAGGTACCCCGTTATCAGACCAGCAAGCAACGTTTGAACAATTGCCCTGGTCCTGTGTATACGATCGCTCGACCCACCTTATATGGGAAGTTAAATCCTTACGACCGGGTTTGCACCATTATCAAGAAACCTATGCTTGGTTTAATAGCAGCCACCGCAACAACAATGACAAACAACAAGATAACTCAACGCCTCCCCCCTGCCTCATTCAACCATGCAACAGTAATACTTACATTCAGTCAACGAATAATGAAGCATTCTGCGGCCTGAACCAGTGGCGACTCCCCACCCGCGAGGAATTGCGCTCACTAGTGGATTATTCCATCAAATATCCGGGCCCGACCATTGACGCCGCATTCTTCCCGCATACCGTTAACCAGTTTTATTGGTCCTCGGTCCCTTATGCCAACAACAACGAAAGCGCCTGGGGCGTCGGGTTTTCCTTCGGTTACGATTATGCTTACTACAAAAGCAACCTGGCCCGTATTCGCCTTGTACATGAGTCAATAAAATGAAGTTACCTGTTTTGATAATTGCAACCCTGGCACCATTGTTGGTATCGCTAAACAGCCTGGCGCAATCGTGCATTAACACCATCACACCAACGACACCAACAACGCATTTTCAAATTATCACTGAGGGCACCGTTCTAGATACAAAAACCGGGTTAATGTGGATGCGCTGCGCTATCGGGCAACAATGGCACAACGATCAATGCCATGGCGAGTTATCAATCTTATCATGGCAGGAGGCACTGGTTGTCGCAGCCACAATCCGATTTGCTAAATTTGACGACTGGCGCTTGCCCAACCTCCATGAACTAAGCAGCATAACCGAGCTAAAGTGCCAATCGCCCGCCGCTAACCTGCAAATGTTCCCAAACACAGCCCCACAAAACTATTGGACATCGACCACATTTGTAAATAGCAATGATAATGCCTGGCTAGTACATTTTGACGTTGGCGAAAACCATACGGCTAACAAAAACCGGCGGGCCCACGCTCGCTTGGTTCGGCGCCTCAAACCCTGATCGTAGCACGATGTATTCAGGCTTTAAGGGCTTAGTGCTCGCAGGTTGCGTGAAACTCGATATCTGGCCACCGCTCCATCGTTAGCTCAAGATTAACCCGCGTCGGTGCAATGTATGTCAAATTATCGCCACCGTCGATGGCGAGATTATCATGCGCTTTCTTTCTAAACTCTTCCAACTGTTGGCTGTTATCACTGCTAACCCAGCGAGCGGTGGCAACATTGATATTTTCAAACTGGCATTCGACGTTATATTCGTTCTTTAAGCGATGTGCGACCACATCAAACTGCAATATACCTACTGCACCAACGATTAAATCATTACTATTCAAGGGCCGAAACAGTTGTGAAGCGCCTTCTTCGCATAATTCAAAAAGCCCTTTCTGCAATGCTTTCATACGCAACGGGTCACGTAACATCGCACGGCGAAACAATTCCGGAGCAAAATGTGGAATACCGGTATATTTCAGGTCTTCACCCTGGGTAAAGGTGTCACCAATCTGAATAGTACCGTGATTGTGAACACCAATGATATCGCCGGAATACGCCTGCTCAACATTATCGCGATCACTGGCCATAAACGTGATCGCATTAGGGATTTTTATATCCCGCCCTATACGCACATGGCGAACCTTCATTCCCTTGCTATATTGGCCAGAACAAATCCGCATAAACGCAATTCGATCACGATGCGCCGGATCCATATTAGCCTGAATTTTAAAAACGAAACCTGAAAACGTTTCTTCGTCGGCTTTTACTACACGGGACAAGGTTTTACGTGAGGGCGGTGAGGGTGCATATTCAACGAGCGCATTCAGCAGCTCTTTAACACCAAAGTTATTAATGGCCGAGCCGAAAAATACCGGCGTCAATTTACCCGCTAGATAGGCATCCAAATCAAACTTGTGGCTAGCCCCTTTTACCAGCTCCACTTCTTCCCGAAAATCGGCAATCATGGAACCGAACAACTCATCCAATCGCGGATTATTCAGGTCGTCAATCACTTCACCTTCCTGAATTTTCCCTCCGTGCGCGGAACTAAATAGATGAATATTGTTATGATAGAGATTAAACACACCTTTAAATTGTTTACCCATTCCAATCGGCCAGGTAATTGGCGCACATTGAATTTTTAATACGTCTTCTATTTCATCCAGCAAATCCACTGGATCCCGACCTTCCCGGTCCAACTTATTAACAAAACTGATAATGGGCGTATCCCGCAGGCGGCACACCTCCATCAGCTTAATCGTACGCTCCTCTACACCTTTAGCGCTATCAATCACCATTAGTGTCGAATCTGCCGCTGTCAGGGTGCGATAGGTGTCTTCAGAAAAATCTTCATGCCCTGGCGTATCCAACAAATTAATAATGCAATCGTCATAAGGGAACTGCATCACTGAGGTCGTTACCGAAATACCCCGTTGCTGCTCCAATGCCATCCAATCAGATGTGGCGTGCCGGGCGGCTTTGCGCCCCTTTACGGTACCGGCAAGCTGTATAGCACGGCCGAACAATAATAACTTTTCAGTAAGCGTGGTTTTACCCGCATCCGGATGTGAAATAATGGCAAACGCTCGACGCCGGTTAACTTCGTTAGCTATGGAAGACATAATTATAATGGGATAATAACAAATGAGCATTCAGCAATGACGTACTGAACTGATTCTTTAGGAGCGGTAACGCGTTGATTTGCGCCATCATACGGGCTTCGTGATGCAAACGATTAACAGCAATCACAACGTTAGATAAGCTAGGGTAATAACAATAGCTTAGGACCGTTCACAACGTCAGCGATAACCGCCACAGTGTCTGCGCTCGTAAACACTACACGTAAATCACTACACCACAAAACAGTGGAAGCTGGTGGGCCGTGAAGGATTCGAACCTTCGACCAATGGATTAAAAGTCCACTGCTCTACCAACTGAGCTAACGGCCCGCCGAAAAGTGTGCAATCATACCGAACTTTTAGAGAATAACAAGCCCTGATTTTAGATTAAAAGCGATTATAGCGGCAATACCAAGCAAAAAGGTCATTCAGCGGGGATAACTAAATACCTTGTACTGCATTTTCCTGAAATTTCTGGCTAGAGCGCATGTATTATCGCACAAGGGGTAATAACAATACCGCCTCAAACCATCTCCAGCTTTCTCATACCACCCGGCAATAAACGCATATCAACCAGTGCTGAAACAAACGCTCCGACAAACGTCGCCTCTTCTTCGTACACCATTTTGTAATATTGAATTTTCATGGTTAACGCACTGCCAAAAATAAATGAGGCGTATGCCATCATTGAACCTATAGCCAGGGTAGAAAACCCGGTAATTCCTTGCCCAACCGTACAACCCATCGCTAATATACCGCCAATCCCCATAAGCGTACCGCCGATAACATGGGAGAAAAAATCAGACTTAGACGAAAACCACTCGATTCTAAACTTACGAGCAATAACAGAGTAAAGGAATGAACCAACAATTACACCAAACAACCCCATGACCCCAAACGTCACCAACAAACTGTTGGTAGGGTGCATCGCCACGTCAAGGGTTTCTCCCATGGGGTTAGTAAAACTATAAGATTGCGCCCCGATACCAATAGGAACCTCATCCATAAAGGACGATTCCTCAATCCAGGTCTGCCCCCATTCACCACCGGTAACATACCAAGCCGCTATCACGCAGGCACCCACGACCGCGCCACCAATAATATTATCACTGCTGCGGCGAAAATCAGCAGATTTCCAAATCAGTAACATCAATACCACAACAAGGGCACCACCTGCGTAAAGTCGCATATTCGCCGGATCTGCCGCCCCCGTTGCTGCCGCCAGTAAACTTCCTAAATCCTGCCCCCCGATACCCATACTTGGCAAATCAATGGCTAAGGGGTTCATCCAACTGTAAAACACAACGCCGTAAAAATCAGTCTTTGTCATCAGATAGGCAAAAATACCGGCAACGACCAACACGACCAACGATTTTATATTTCCGCCACCCACTCGCACTAAGGTCTTGTTACCGCACCCACTCCCAAGAGTCATACCAATACCGAACATGATGCCACCTAATATATAGCGAGACCATTCGAAACTACCGGTACGGTAAGGCGGGCGCATACTCCCTAAATCAATCAAACCGGTCAGCTCCAGGGTAATCACTCCGGCGATGCTAATCGCAATCGCGAACAACCAGGATCGCAAACGCCCGGTATCACCCATATTCACCCAGTCAGAAACTGCACCCATAGTGCAAAAATTCGTTTTATTAACAAATATCCCCATCACGACTGCTATGAGGAAACCCGCTCCTAATACTTGTTGGTGTATGGTAAATTCCATAAGATCTCCAGATCGACGAGTGCGCTACACACATGAAACAGAGCTTTTATCAAACAACTAAGAATTAGTCTATAAGATAATACTAATACTACTATAACGTCCAGCACGCTGATATCTTAAGACTAATCCCAACGGCCCTATTCGGCTAACGAAATTAATCCAATATATTCACCTATCACAACGGGTTAATCTATATCCATTTGGCAATAAAAAAGCCGGATGATTAATCCGGCTTTTTTATTGTATTCTGCAATGCAGCCAATGGCATACTCGCTTTTTGTTACAAACGATTATTCCGAGATTTCCTCAACCTCAGTTTCTAGCTCACCGGAAATTGGGCGATCCACCAGCTCCACGATAGCCATTGGGGCGTTATCACCTGGGCGGAACCCACACTTCAGTATACGCACATAACCACCTGGGCGTTCCTTATACCGAGGTCCGAGATCCGAAAATAACTTCCCAACCATATCTCGATCCCTAATACGGTCAAATACAAAGCGACGATTGGCTAACGAATCTATTTTTGCTTTGGTAATTAACGGTTCTGCAACACGTCTAAGCTCTTTGGCCTTAGGTAATGTTGTTTTAATCAGCTCATGGCGAAACAACGATGACGCCATGTTTTTAAACATCGCACGGCGATGGCTGCTGTTTCTATTAAGTTGACGACCTGAATTGCGGTGACGCATGACTTATACCTACTTCAAAACGTTTAATGTATTTACCACGACTAGTAATACCAAACACTTACTGTGCAACAATGCTTCTAGTCGTTTATGATTATGACCAAGACACGCTATGCGCTCAGGCCTTCTTTAAGTTCTTTTAAACTCGCCGGCGGCCAGTTCTCTAATCGCATTCCTAAAGACAGGCCTTTTGTCGCCAAGACGCTTTTAATTTCCGTCAGGGACTTTTTACCCAGATTAGGTGTTTTCAGCAATTCAACTTCAGTACACTGTATTAAATCGCCAATATAATAAATTTGCTCGGCCTTCAAACAATTAGCGGAACGAACCGTTAATTCCAAATCGTCCACGGGGCGTAATAATATTGGATCAACTTCCGGCTCTTCCTCTTTCTTTTCTGCCTGCTCCACGCTCTCGAGATCAACAAACGTAGATAGCTGGTCCTGCAAAATAGTCGCGGCGTTCCGAATCGCATCTTCTGGATCAATCGTACCGTTGCTCTCCACTTCCAAGATCAACTTATCCAGATTAGTACGTTGTTCAACCCGCGCACTATCCACGACATAAGCAACCCTAGAGACCGGGCTATAGGAGGCGTCAATTCGTAAACAACCGATGGTTTGCTCGTCTTCGGCGTTCTCGCGAACGCTTGCAGGCTCATAACCACGTCCTGCGTGGACTTTAAGCGTCATATTAATTTCGCCGCTTTTCGTCAAATTGCAAATCACATGATCGGGGTTTACCACTTCAACATCATGATCAAGCGTAATATCCGCAGCGGTAACAGCACCTTCCCCTTTTTTGTTTAGGGTCAAGGTTGCATCGGTACGCGTGTGCATTTTTAACGCTAAACCTTTCAAATTAAGTAAAATATCAATGACATCTTCTTGTACACCATCAAGTGTGCTGTACTCGTGAAGCACACCGTCAATCTGAACTTCCGTCACTGCACAACCTTGCAGAGACGATAACAATATCCGCCGTAACGCGTTACCCAGTGTATGTCCAAAACCCCTTTCCAGTGGTTCTAATGTCACCTTGGCAAGGCGATCATTAATTACTTGGACGTTCACAATACTAGGTTTTAAGAAGTCAGATAATGAACCTTGCATGAATTGTCCTCTCTAAGCGCATGCTATTAAACGTACTAAACACGTTAACTTGATACTTTGTAACATTCTATTCTCGTCCCGCATTGCGCTTGCCACGATAAATAACGATCGGAATCGTTACTCACTAACACCGCGTCAACATCAAGTGCGGACGTCGCTACATGCCTCGTCTATTTAGAATACAGCTCAACAATAAGTTGTTCGTTAATGTCGGAAGGTAATTCGCTACGATCAGGTAATGCCTTAAACACACCTGACATTTTTTTTATATCAACGTCAACCCAATCGACAAAGCCACGTTGGTTTGCCATTTCCAACGCGCCTTTTATGCGTAACTGGTTTTTGGCTTTTTCGTTAATTGATACTTCGTCCGCCGGCTTAACTCGGTAGGACGGTATATTTACTTTCTTACCGTTAACCCACACTGCATTATGACGAATCAACTGTCTGGCTTCGCTTCGAGACGCAGCGAATCCCATACGGTAAGCGACGGTATCCAATCGTGCCTCAAGTGCTTGCAGAAGATTTTCTCCGGTAGCACCTTTACGTTGGTCAGCATCGCGATAGTAAAGACGGAATTGATTTTCAAGTATACCGTATATGCGGCGCACCTTTTGTTTTTCCCGTAATTGTAATGCATAGTCAGACATACGCGTGCGGCGCTGCCCGTGTTGACCGGGTGGAAATGCGCGGTTTTCAAATGCGCAGCGGCTGCTGAAGCATTTTTCGCCCTTGAGAAATAACTTAGCGCCTTCACGGCGACATAAGCGACATTTTGGACCAATATATCTTGCCATTTATTACAGTCTCCAGACTTATACGCGACGTCGTTTTTGCGGACGACAGCCATTGTGAGGAATCGGTGTAACATCAGTGATGCTGGTTACATGAAAACCTTGACCGTGAAACGCACGAATCGCGGATTCGCGTCCTGGCCCTGGGCCTTTGACGCATACGTCCAGGTTTTTCATACCCATGTCTTTCACAACGTTTGCCGCATTTTCTGCCGCAACCTGTGCCGCATACGGGGTGCTTTTTCTAGAACCCCGGAACCCGGAACCACCCGCAGTAGCCCATGCCAGCGTATTACCCTGACGATCAGTAATCGTGACGATGGTGTTGTTAAAGGACGCATGAATATGTGCGACACCGTCTACAACATTCTTTTTTACACGTTTCTTAGTGCGGGGAGTTGCCATGAATTAACACCTATTTCAAAAATCAGTTATTTTTTTACCATTCTACGTGGTCCCTTCCGGGTACGTGCATTGGTTCTGGTTCGCTGCCCGCGCAGCGGCAAGCCGCGACGATGACGTATACCGCGATTACAACCAAGATCCATCAGACGCTTAATATTCATCGAGATTTCGCGCCGTAAATCACCTTCCACGGCGTACTTTCCGATTTCTGAGCGAATAGAATCCAGCTGTTGCTCGCTCAAGTCTTTAACTTTGGTTTCAGGCACTACGCCACTGGCCTTACATATATCGTAGGCGCGGGCGACACCAACACCAAAAATTGATGTCAAACCAATCACTGTATGCTTATTTACAGGAATATTGATACCGGCAATACGTGCCATTTATTACTCTCCTAAGACCTCTTTACTACATTCAACAACTAAGTCCATCAACCCAAGCTAATCAGCCTGGGCAGCAACGCCTTGCGTTGCCATTGTTTGATACACTACTTTCGGCAACAACAACGGATTTAACGCTTTGACCTCACGGCGAACGCGACATTCTAAATGTTTAACAAAAACAAATCAATAACGGCGTGTTAGCCTTGACGTTGTTTATGCCTTGGATCGGCGCAAATAACGCGAACAACGCCTTTGCGTTTTACGATTTTACACTTTCTACAAATTTTCTTTACCGAAGCACCAACTTTCATAGCTATGACCCCAATTACACCAATCGAATTAACAGATATATTTATACCGCGTTAACGCAGCATGCCGCCGCGCCCATACCCTTTAAGGTTGGCTTTTTTCATCAACCCTTCGTATTGGTGCGACATCAAATGTGCCTGTACCTGTGATATGAAATCCATCACAACTACCACGATAATCAGCAATGACGTACCCCCGAAGTAGAAAGGGACATTCCAAGACACAATCATAAATTCAGGAAGTAAACACACCATGGTTATATATACCGCACCTACCAAGGTCAATCGGGACATCACCGTGTCAATGTACTGCGCCGTGTGCTCTCCAGGACGTATACCCGGAATAAATGCACCGGATCGTTTTAGATTATCCGCTGTGTCTTTTGGATTAAAAATCAGCGCCGTATAAAAGAAACAAAAGAAAATTATTGCGGCAGCGTAGCAGGCAACATATATCGGCTGTCCCGGCGACAACGTGGAGGCGATATCTTTAAGCCAACCCATACCTTCAGTACTGCCTAACCAACTTCCCAACGTAGCAGGAAACAAAATTATACTGGACGCAAAAATAGGCGGAATCACACCCGCCATATTAACCTTTAGCGGTAAATGCGTTTTCTGGGCAGCATACACTTTGCGGCCTTGCTGGCGCTTAGCGTAGTTCACCGTAATACGTCGTTGGCCACGCTCCATAAACACCACGAACGCAGTAACAACAACGGCAAGAATAATAATCGCAATGACCAGAAATGTGCTCATTTCGCCAACGCGCGCTAACTCCAACGTGCCACCAATAGCCGACGGCAATCCCGCGACAATACCAGCGAAAATGATTAATGAAATGCCATTTCCTATTCCGCGCTCAGTGACCTGCTCACCAAGCCACATCAGAAACATCGTTCCCGTCACCAAGCTGACAACTGCGGTAAACACGAAACCAGATCCGCCGTTCGGCACAACCTGCAATGCGCCAACCGTCTGCGACTGCAGCGCAATAGATACGCCGATGGCTTGAAAGGTAGCAAGCACCAGGGTGCCGTAACGCGTATACTGAGTAATTTTCCTACGCCCGGACTCGCCTTCCTTTTTAAGCTGTTCCAACTGCGGCATCACCGCACTTAAGAGCTGCATAATAATAGATGCGGATATATACGGCATTACCCCAAGCGCGAATAATGACAACCGCTCAAGCGCCCCGCCAGAGAACATGTTAAACATGTCCAGGATAGTACCCTTTTGCTGCTCGAACAAAATACTCAGCGCTTCAGGGTCAATGCCGGGGACCGGTATAAACGTACCAATCCGAAAGACAATTAACGCGAATAACACAAACAGCAAGCGCTGTTTGAGCTCAGTTAGCTTGCCCGACCCCATCGCGTCGAGCATTGAAGAACCTGTCGCAGACACTTAATTTACGCCTCTATTTTTCCACCAGCGGCTTCAATAGCAGCTCGTGCACCCTTAGTAACCCCGAGACCTTTTACCGTAACGGGTCTGGTAATTTCCCCGGATGCGATAACTTTAGCTTGCTTAATATGACCACCAACGATATTGGCTTTAACTAACGCGTCTAAATCGACGGTATCTCCATCCACCATCGCTAATTCATGCAGTCGTATTTCAGCCCGATACTTAGCTTGCCGAGACACGAAGCCGACTTTAGGCAATCGACGCTGCAACGGCATCTGACCGCCTTCGAAACCTACTTTATGAAAACCACCGGAACGCGACTTTTGGCCCTTATGGCCTCGCCCGCAGGTCTTACCCAGACCTGAACCGATACCGCGTCCAACTCTCTTTCCGGTTTTCTTTGAACCTTCTGCCGGTGACAAGGTATTTAAACGCATGTTATGCCTCCTCTACCTTTAACATAAACGACACCTTGTTAATCATACCTCGATTACATGCCGTATCTTCCACCAGGACACTATGGTGCATTCGCCGCAACCCTAAACCCGCTACACAGGCTTTTTGTTTCGCTACTCTACCGTTAGTGCTTCGAATCAGTGTTACTTTTAATTTACCCGCTGCCATCACTTAGCTCACTTTCGTTTAACTCTATATCCTCGAACCGACGCATGCATCGCTCGAAGGACGCTTAGCCAGTTATTTCTTCTACGTTCTTACCGCGCTTGGCTGCAACTGATTCTGGTGTTGCCATCTCAGTCAAGCCCTTAAACGTTGCTCGCACCACATTAGTCGGGTTATTAGTACCAATACATTTCGCTAACACGTTATGCACGCCGACGGCCTCGAACACCGCCCGCATCGCACCACCGGCAATAATACCAGTCCCTTCGGAGGCAGGTAACATCACAACTTTGGCTGCGCCGTGGACACCCGTCAACGGATACTGCAACGTACCTTCTTTGAGTTGTACGTTACGCATGTTTTTACGGGCATCTTCCATGGCCTTTTGCACGGCAATTGGTACTTCTCTTGCCTTACCTCGTCCAAAACCAACACGTCCGTTACCATCACCAACAACCGTTAACGCGGCAAAACCGAATTGACGGCCACCTTTCACTACCTTGGCAACACGATTAATGTTAACCAACTTTTCAATTAAACCATCGCTCTGCGTTGACGCGTCGAATTTGCTCATAAAATAATACCTTTAGATGTTGTGCTGCTTCGGGAATTTTGCTGGTAGCCGACTGGTTAAATTTCCAGGCCGTGCTCACGCGCCGCATCAGCCAACGCTTTTACTCGCCCGTGGTATTTAAATCCTGCACGGTCAAACGCAACCTTATTCACCCCGGACGCCTTAGCCCGTTCAGCTATTGCCTTACCAATGGCAGTAGCCGCGTCAATATTGCCGGTATGCTTGAGGTTTTTCTTGATCTCTGCTTCAAGCGTCGATGCCTGCGCAATGACCTTTGCTGTGACAGGCTCAATCACTTGCGCATATGTGTGTTGTGGCGACTTAAACACGCACAACCGGTGAGCACCCAGTGTCTTAATCCGAGATCGTGTTCGTCTGGCTCTACGTAACCGTTGTTCTTTCTTATTCATTCCAATAAACCTGTATTATTTCACGACTGCCTAATGGCAACAGTTGGTGTCGCCACCAATATACCACTGAACCCAATTTATTCACCGTTGCTTATCAACAAGTTTCACGATAAACAAATCGTTCAATGCACCTAATATACTTAACTCGCCACGCGATGGTTCCGCGTCGGCGTTCAACCTTAACGATTACGGTCCAGACTATTTCTTCTTAGCTTCCTTACGGACAATCTGCTCGTCTGCGTATCTAACGCCCTTACCTTTATAGGGTTCTGGTGGACGTAAGGCACGAATATTTGCAGCAACTTGACCCACTTGCTGCTTATTTATGCCTCTAACAACCACTTCAGTTTGTGTCGGTGTTTCAATTGCAATGCCTTCAGGTATCGCAAATTCTACGGGATGTGAGAAACCCAGCGTCAGGTTCAACACGTTAGGCTGTGCCTGCGCACGATAACCAACACCAACCAATTGCAATTTTTTTTCAAACCCTTCGCTAACACCAACTACAATATTATTTAACAACGCCCGTGTCGTGCCAGATAACGCATTGGCATTTGCCGCCCCTTCTCGCGCTACCACGGTAAGTTGAGAATTTTCCTGGCGCACATCCACTGCATCTGGAACGTTATGCGCCATAGCGCCTTTCGATCCTTTGATATTAACAGTGCCGGAAGCGATAGACACTTCGACGCCTGCCGGAATCGTTACTGGATTATTAGCTACACGTGACATTGCAAATCAACCTTGTATTCAATACTTAAAAGACATACTTTCGTTTGGCACGTCGCTTTCAGCAATAACACTAGCTGAACAGCGGACGCTTGAGCGCTATGCGGCCAACCTAACTATGCGACATAACAGAGGACTTCGCCCCCATGACCGGCGTTTCTAGCATCCCGATCAGTCATTAATCCCTTTGAGGTAGACACGACGGCCACACCAAGTCCACCCATAACTTTCGGTAATTCGTCCTGGCTCTTATAGACCCGCAGACCAGGCCGACTGATGCGCTTGATTAGCTCAATGACCGGCTTTCCCTCATAATACTTTAGCGTGACCGACAGCGTCGGTTTGACCTCGCTGTTAACCGCATAATCGGTAATAAAGCCTTCTTTTTTTAATAACTCGGCGATGGCGACTTTTTTCTTCGAGCTGGGGATGTCAACGCTGACTTTGCTAGCAGACAAAGCATTTCGAATGCGGGTTAACATGTCAGCAATTGGGTCACTCATACTCATTTCTTACACTCCAAGTTTCGCTCCAAAACATTACACTCCAAACATATTTAATAGAGGCAGCAGCGTACACGTGACCGCCCGCATCAATAGCCAGTTATTACCAGCTAGCTTTTACTAATCCAGGTATATCTCCCCGCATAGCCGCCTCGCGCAATTTGCTACGAGCCAATCCGAACTTACGGTAGTAACCATGTGGGCGGCCAGTTAATCGGCATCGGTTGCGCAGCCTAATCGGACTGGAGTTGCGAGGCAACGCGTTAAACTTTTTCCGAACCGCGTCGATTTCTTCTTCGCTCAAGGTTGGGTCTTTTAACTTTTTCTTCAACTCCGCGCGTTTAACCGCGTATTTTTTTACGGTCTGCTCACGCTTCTTTTCGCGGTGTATAATCGATACTTTTGCCATAACTGACTCTCGTTTTTCCTAATTGCTCGCAATGCATCAAACTCGAATAGTAGCTTGGTCGCACGCGACTTAACGGTTCTACTTAGCGTTCTATTTCGCGCCCTACTTCTTCAATGGCAAACCAAATGCCAGTAACAGCGCTTTTGCTTCTTCATTCGACTTGGCCGTTGTTGTAAACGTGATATCCATGCCTCGAATGGTGTCTATCTTATCGTAATCGATTTCTGGGAATATAATTTGTTCCTTAATCCCCATGGAGTAATTTCCACGCCCATCAAATGATTTCGGGTTCAACCCACGAAAATCGCGGATACGCGGAATAGCGATGGAAATCAGGCGATCAAGAAAATCGTACATCCGCTCGCGCCGTAACGTGACCTTACAACCAATAGGCCATCCATCACGAATCTTAAATCCTGCAATGGATTTTTTTGCGTTGGTGACAATCGGTTGCTGACCGGCTATTTTTGCCATATCACCAACAGCGTGTTGAATTACCTTCTTGTCCGCAACGGCAGCACCAACCCCCATATTAAGGCTAATTTTGGTGATCTTCGGAACTTGCATCACGCTTTCGTAATTAAACTGTTTGGTTAATTCAGAAATTACGTCTTTTTGATAAAACTCGGCTAATCTGGACATTCGTGTTTCCCGTTTCCTACAAATCTACGACTTCTTTGTTCGACTTAAAAAACCGAACTTTTCGGCCATCTTCGAGTATTTTTATCCCTACCCGGTCGCCCTTACCCGAGGTCGGGTTAAATATGGCAATATTGGAGATATGCATGGGTAGCTCCTTATCCACAATACCGCCGGACTCACCGGAGTTTGGGTTAGGCTTGACGTGCTTTTTCACCATATTGCAGCTTTCGACTAAGACACGGTCGTCGTCCGTCACCTTAAGTACGGCGCCCCGCTTACCTCTGTCTTTACCGGCTAATACGATGACATCGTCGCCTTTTCTGATCTTACGCATTGCTAAACTCTCTTATTAAAAGCGATCTTTCCAAATAAATTATGCTCGACTTTCGTCTTGTGCCGCGACTACCAGCAATATTCACTTCACTGGCAATTAGCATTAAACAGCTTAACTAACTGTTTATTATATATTTCTTGCTTACGGCGCGCTGACTTATTGTACTAATACTTACTTGCACTAATACTTGCTTGAATACTTATTTATACTAATGGCACTACCGCTAAATAGCGTGCCAGGCTGTTCTGCCGGACTACAATACTTCTGGAGCAAGTGAGATGATTTTCATAAATTTCTCACCCCGTAGTTCCCGCGTAACCGGTCCAAAAATCCGAGTGCCAATTGGCTGATGTTGGTTATTCAGCAATACAGCCGCATTGCCATCAAACCGTATCAATGACCCATCGGGTCGGCGAACACCCTTACGGGTACGTACCACGACAGCGTTATACACTTCGCCCTTCTTAACTTTCCCGCGAGGTATGGCCTCTTTGATGCTAACCTTTATTATGTCACCAATACCCGCGTAACGGCGCTTTGATCCACCTAGCACTTTTATACACATGAGCCGACGTGCACCACTATTGTCGGCCACATCCAATACCGTTTGCATCTGTATCATCGAAGCGTCTCCACAATCCTACTCTCAGCGCGCCAAATTACGTCTCAACGGGCGCGCATAATACCATTGATACTCTGTAATCCCAAGCTTTTCCGGGCTATACCCGGCGATAACCTGACTAATTAACTGTTTCTATAATGTCAACAAGGCGCCAGGTTTTGGTTTTGGAAATAGGCTTACACTCCGTAATCGCTACTTTGTCGCCGATATTGCATTCGTTATTTTCGTCATGCGCGTGCAGCTTTGTTGAGCGGCGAATGTATTTTCCGTACAGCGGATGTTTCACCTGTCTTTCGACCATCACCGTTATACTCTTATCCATTTTATTGCTAACCACGCGACCAATCCGTTTACGGATGACCTTGTCTTTTTGCGCGTCGCTCGACACAGTGCTATCGCTCATGCTTGATTACCTGTTTCAGTAATTATTGTTTTAATGCGTGCGATCTCGCGCCGCACTGATTTAAACTGCGATGGATTAGCCATCTGACCCGATCCTTTTTGCATACGCAATTTAAACTGCTCTTTAAGAAGTTCCTGCAGCTCGTCTTGCAGCTCCTTGATTGTTTTTTCTCTTAATTCTTGGGCCTTCATCACATCACCGTACGAGTAACAAACGTTGTGCTTATAGGTAATTTGGCAGCAGCCAGGCGAAATGCTTCGCGAGCTAGCTCCTCTGTTACACCTTCCATTTCAAACAGCATACGGCCTGGTTGAATTTGGGCAACCCAATATTCAACACTACCTTTACCTTTACCCATCCGCACCTCAAGGGGCTTCTTGGTGATGGGTTTATCAGGAAATACCCGAATCCATATTTTTCCACCCCGTTTGACGTGACGCGTCATCGCCCGGCGGCTGGCTTCGATCTGGCGAGCGGTAACACGCCCTCTCCCAGTTGCTTTTAGCCCAAACTCCCCGAAACTGACGGAACTCCCGCGCACTGCCAAACCACGATTTTTTCCTTTGTGTTGCTTTCGGAACTTGGTTCGTTTTGGTTGTAACATATTTTAAGACTCCACGCTCGCTGCGGCGGCTTTATCAGCAGAAGCTTCAGCGAATACGCCTTTTTCGAATACTTCACCCTTGAACAGCCATACCTTTACACCAATCACGCCATAGGTTGTATTCGCTTCCACAACACCATAGTCTATGTCGGCACGTAATGTGTGAAGCGGTACACGACCTTCGTGGTACCACTCGGTCCGAGCAATTTCAGCACCATTCAACCGGCCTGACACTCTAACTTTGACACCAAGTGCGCCAAGGCGCATCGCATTAGTTACCGCCCGCTTCATCGCCCGGCGAAACATGATGCGTCGCTCTAGCTGCTGAGCAATATTTTCAGCAACCAAGGTTGCATCCAACTCAGGCTTGCGAATTTCCTCAATATTAATGTTGACTGCAACGCCCATCATTTTACTGATTTCTTTTCTCAGCTTTTCAACATCCTCACCCTTTTTACCTATTACGATGCCAGGTCGTGCGGTATGGATGGTGATTCTCGCATTATTTGCTGGTCGCTCAATTTGTACACGGCTAACCGAGGCATGAGACAGCGTTTTTTTGATACGATCACGTACTTTTAAGTCCATATTAAGATAGTCAGCGAAATTCTTAGAATCCGCGTACCATTTGGACGTCCAGTCTTTGACAATACCAAGACGAATTCCTATTGGATGTACTTTTTGACCCATTAATGCCTCTCTCTATCGCGCTTGCACACGTTGCCTGCTCTATTTATTTGCCAATCAGCCATCACTCACGGTAACCGTGATATGACTGTTTCGTTTTAAAATTCGATTTCCACGGCCTTTTGCGCGAGCTTGATAACGTTTATTCGTCCGCGCCTGATCCACGAATATTTTGGAAATCTTCAAATCATCGATATCCGCGCCTTCATTATGCTCTGCGTTAGCAATGGCTGACTCGAGCACTTTTTTCACGATAGTGGCCGCCTTTTTTGTGCTAAACGATAGAATTTGCAGTGCATTTTCTACATTTTTCCCACGAATCTGATCAGCTATCAGCCTACATTTTTGTGGCGATAGCGTTGCGTTTTTTAATTTAGCACTAACTTCCATTACGCTTACCTTTACTCTTACCCTGGCCAATACGAACCTGTTAAGTGTGATTCACATTGCGCTCGTTGCTGAATACCCGTAGTTAACGCTTTATTAATACGTTAATTACTTACCTTTCCGATCTGCCGCATGTCCTTTGTAGGTACGAGTAGGTGCAAACTCACCTAGTTTGTAACCAACCATATCTTCGGTGACGAAGATGGGAACATGTTGCCTGCCGTTGTGAACAGCAATGGTTAATCCGATCATATCCGGTATTACCATCGAACGACGCGACCAAGTTTTAATGGGCTTTCTAGTTTTTTCTTCCACCGCTTTCAGCACTTTTTTTACTAAATGCTCATCGATGAATGGACCTTTACTTACTGAACGTGGCACTGTTTATTGACCTCTTCAGTTATTACTTTTTGTTACGACGACGCACAATCATGCCGTCAGTTCTTTTATTATGGCGAGTTTTATAACCTTTAGTGGGTACACCCCATGGGGTTACCGGATGGCGCCCGCCAGCCGTACGACCTTCGCCACCACCATGAGGGTGATCGACGGGATTCATTGCAACCCCTCTGACAGTTGGCCTTACGCCACGCCATCTTGTTGCACCAGCCTTCCCTAAGGAACGCAAACTGTGTTCGCTGTTGCCAACTTCGCCAATGGTAGCACGGCACTCTACGTGAACTTTACGCATTTCACCAGAGCGCAGACGTATGGTGGCGTAATCACCTTCCCGTGCCACCAACTGCACGGAAGCTCCCGCGCTTCGCGCCAGCTGCGCGCCCTTACCGGGCTTCAACTCAATGCAATGCACCGTGGTACCCACTGGTATCTGACGCAACGTCAAGCAGTTACCCGGTTTAATAGGCGCTTCCAGACCTGACAACAATTCCTGACCCGGATTAACATTTTTAGGCGCGATAATATAACGACGTTCGCCATCAGCGTATAAAATCAGCGCAATATTAGCACTGCGATTTGGATCGTACTCCAGGCGTTCAACACGTCCGGGGATGCCATCTTTGTTGCGTTTAAAGTCAATCAACCGATAGTGTTGCTTATGCCCACCACCTTTGTGACGGGTAGTAATACGACCTTTGTTGTTTCGTCCACCATTACGATTCTTTTTCTCAACCAGTGGCGCGTAAGGTTCTCCCTTATGGATATCCTGCGACGTCACCTTAACGACAAAACGCCGTCCGGGAGAAGTTGGTTTGGTTTTTTGAATTGCCATCTAATAAATTCCTTACGCTAATTCAGTTATTCGCCTTCGAGCATTGCGATCGTCTCGCCGGACTTGACGCGTACATAGGCTTTTTTCCAGTCTTTGCGGCGCCCGTAATCCTGCCCGAATCGTTTCCATTTGCCTTTAGCGTTCGACACAGTCACGGACTCAACTTTGACATCCAACATATGTTCAACAGCGGCTTTGATCTGCAGTTTATTGGCGGATTTAATCACTTTAAACACATATTGATTGCTGTCAGCACGCAGTAAACTGCTTTTTTCAGTAACGTGATGCCCTAGCAACACATTCGCTACATTTGGCTTTATCATCCCAGCATCCCCTCTATTTGTTTGAGTGCGCTGGTGGTCACCAACACTTTGTCGCTGTTAACTAATGATACTGGATCGATTTTTTTCGCTTCGCATACCTCAACATAACGTAGATTTCGTGATGCCAGAAACAAATTCTCATCGAGCTCGTCAACAATGATTAAGCCGGTGCTCACGCCTAATGCTTTTAGCTTGTCGACCAATTGTTTGGTTTTAGGGGCATCAAGCCCTAGGCTTTCAACAACAATCAACCGCTCCTGGCGCAGTAGTTCTGACAAGATATTCTGCATCGCACTGCGATACATTTTCTTGTTGACTTTCTGAGAGTGGTCCTGTGGACGCAATGCAAATGTCATCCCACCGGAGCGCCATATTGGGCTACGAGAGGTACCCGCACGAGCACGTCCCGTGCCTTTTTGTCGCCAGGGTTTAGCCCCGCCCCCACTAACATCAGCGCGACTTTTTGTCGCCCGCGTGCCACTTCTGGCACCTGCCAAATACGCCGTCACCACTTGGTGAACCAGTGCTTCGTTAAATTCTTTGCCGAAATTGGCTTCTGATACCTCAACCGATTTCGTAGAGGCCTTACCTGTTGCTGTTGTTAACTTAAGATCCATTACTAAGCCCCTTGATTACTCGGTTTACCGCTGCGCGCTTTCACAGCGGCGCGAATAATAACGTCACTCCCCTTAGAACCGGGAATTGCGCCTTTTATGAGTATCAAATTACGCTCTGCATCAACGCGAACCACCTCAAGATTCTGTGCGGTGCGCCGCACGTTACCCATTTGGCCCGCCATTTTTTTGCCTTTGAATACGTGACCCGGCGTCTGACCTTGGCCAATAGAGCCCGGGGCACGATGCGACAGCGAGTTACCGTGGGTAGCGTCCTGCATATGGAAATTGTGGCGTTTAATCACGCCAGCGAAGCCTTTACCAATAGAAGTGCCAGTGACATCTACTTTCTGACCAGCGCCAAATGTGTCCAATCCGATGGTTGATCCCACCGCGAGATCATCGCCCTCGCCATCGATCAACCGGAACTCCCATAAGCCGCGACCTGCATCAGTATTAGCTTTGGTAAATTGACCAGACATAGGCTTGTTGACACGTGAAGGGCGACGACTGCCAGTGGTAACTTGCACTGCGCGATAGCCATCGGTATCAACAGTTTTTAATTGCGTGACGCGATTGGGTTCCACCTCGATAACTGTGACAGGCGTTGACACGCCATCATCAGTGAACACACGAGTCATCCCCGTTTTACGTCCAACTAAACCAATTGTCATCTTTATTATCCTCTACACCGCACCGATTTCGATTGACCGGTACTGACAGTATATTAAATCGCCGCTGGGCCTTCCACGAAGGTCAATCCGGTAACGGATCCAGCCAGGCATCGGTACTACATTCTGCAGATCTGCCCCCTACCAGGCCAGTCGACATGCCGTCGATGCTGTCCGGTTTACGGTGGTCAGACTTCGCGTTAACTTAAATCGCGCCCAAAAAAGGCGGGCGGTGTGACGGCAAAAAGGCCATCAAAATATGCTTGCTGTGCAACTTACACCATCAGCAGTAGCTTGCATTTATAGTTCGCAGCTACAATAACGTTTATTTCAGTATTTAACTATTTCGGTACTTCACTTTTTCGGCAGCTGGTGCCGGGTCTAACTCAGCTTTATCTGTACATCTACGCCTGCGGCGAGATCCAGTTTCATCAAGGCATCCACTGTCTTATCCGTCGGATCCACGATATCCATCAAACGCTTATGCGTGCGCATTTCGTATTGATCCCGGGCATCCTTATTTACGTGTGGTGAAATCAACACGGTCCAACGTTCTTTTTTAGTTGGCAAAGGAATCGGTCCCTGAACCTGGGCTCCGGTACGTTTTGCTGTTTCTACGATCTCACGCGCCGATTGGTCGATGAGGCGATGATCAAATGCCTTCAAGCGTATTCTGATTCTTTGCCCAGTTGCCATGCTTTTATAAACCTTTTACTAATTATATATACTTTGATATTGGCTCAATATGCTAAGAAGCACGAACCGGCTCTTTATTCTAAAATTTTAGCAACAACCCCTGCACCTACGGTACGACCACCTTCTCGGATCGCAAACCGCAGTCCTTCTTCCATGGCTATCGGAGCAATCAACGTTACGCTCATGTTGATGTTGTCCCCAGGCATAACCATCTCAACATCTGCCGGCAATTCTACCGAACCGGTGACATCCGTCGTGCGAAAGTAAAACTGGGGGCGATAACCTTTAAAAAACGGCGTGTGACGTCCACCCTCTTCTTTCGACAAAATATAAACTTCTGCTTCAAATTTCGTGTGTGGCGTAATGCTACCAGGCTTCGCCAGGACTTGACCACGATCAACCTCTTCCCGCTTCGTGCCCCGCAATAATACGCCGACGTTATCACCGGCCTGCCCTTGATCCAGCAGCTTACGAAACATTTCAACACCGGTGCACGTGGATTTCATGGTATCTTTCAGACCAACGATCTCAACTTCTTCACCAACCTTGACGATGCCACGCTCTATTCGACCCGTGACAACCGTACCACGACCCGATATCGAAAACACATCTTCCACTGGCATCAGAAAATCACCATCGATGGCACGTTCCGGCTCCGGAATGTAATCATCCATCGCCTCAACCAATTTGATTATGGCTGGAACACCAATATCCGAGCTATCCCCTTCCAGCGCTTTCAGTGCCGAACCAACGATAATCGGTGTGTCGTCACCGGGAAAGTCATACATATCCAGCAATTCGCGGATTTCCATTTCAACCAGTTCCAGCAACTCGGCATCATCAACCATGTCGGCTTTGTTCATAAAGACCAGAATGTAAGGTACACCAACCTGACGGGACAATAAAATGTGCTCTCGCGTTTGTGGCATGGGGCCATCGGCAGCGGAACAAACCAGGATCGCACCATCCATTTGGGCCGCACCGGTAATCATGTTCTTCACATAATCAGCATGACCCGGGCAATCCACGTGCGCGTAATGGCGATTATCTGACTCGTACTCAACGTGGGCCGTAGCGATGGTGATACCCCGTGCCCGTTCTTCCGGCGCGCTGTCGATCTGATCATAACCTTTCGTCTCACCACCGTGTTTTTCTGCCATGACTTTTGTCAACGCAGCGGTTAACGTCGTCTTGCCATGGTCGACATGACCGATCGTCCCTACATTTACATGCGGTTTCGTTCGCTCGAATTTCTCTTTAGACACGGTAGTACCCCTTCTCTTTAGTCAATATTGGTCAATAACAATCTATTCTATCAACAACTAATAACGATTAGCTAGTTAGTTCACGATGCTCTTTTAATTACAGCATCAGCGACGCTACTTGGCGTCTGGGCGTATTTACAAAATTCCATAGAATAAGTCGCCCTACCCTGGGACATTGAGCGTAAGTCCGTCGCATAACCAAACATTTCAGCCAACGGCACTTCCGCCTTAATATTTTTGCCCGATATACCATCTTCCATGCCTTGAACAATGCCGCGTCGACGGTTTAAGTCGCCCATGACATCACCCATATAATCTTCAGGCGTTACCACATCCACTGTCATCATGGGCTCCAACAACACAGGGCCTGCGTTTAACGCGCCCTTCTTGAACGCCATGGAGCCTGCCATTCGAAACGATACTTCATCAGAATCGACATCATGGTAAGAACCGTCGTACAACGCAACACGGGCATCTTCGATGGGGTACCCGGCTAATACACCGTTTAACATCTGATCCTTCACGCCCGCTTCGACAGCGCTAATATATTCTCGGGGTACTGCTCCCCCCACAATTTCGTTCACGAATTCAAATCCGGAGCCAGGTTCCGCCGGCGCTAAACGCAACCAAACATGCCCATATTTACCGCGCCCACCGGTTTGTTTGACGTATTTGCCTTCTGACTCAATCGTTTTGGTAAAGGCTTCGCGGTAAGCAACCTGTGGCGCACCTACATTCGCCTCTACCTTAAATTCTCGAAGCATACGGTCAACAATAATCTCAAGATGTAACTCACCCATTCCCGAGATAATGGTCTGTCCGGACTCTTCGTCGGTATGCACCCGAAATGACGGATCTTCCTGCGCCAGTTTCGATAATGCTACGCCCATCTTTTCTTGGTCAGGCTTTGTTTTAGGCTCGATCGCAACCGAAATCACCGGCTCTGGAAATTCCATGCGCTCCAAGGTAATCACACGCCTAAGATCACAAAGCGTTTCGCCGGTAGTTACATCTTTTAACCCGACGGCGGCGGCGATATCGCCGGCGCGGACTTCTTTAATTTCTTCGCGGCTATTGGCATGCATTTGCAGAATACGACCAATGCGCTCTTTCTTCCCCTTAATTGGGTTATAGACACCATCACCGGACTTTAAAACACCAGAATACACGCGAAAAAATGTTAACGTGCCCACAAACGGATCCGTGGCTATCTTAAAAGCCAGCGCAGCAAATGGCTCATCGTCAGATGCTGGCGCCGCAGCTTCGGTTTGGTTTTTGTCATCGAGAATGCCTTTTATCGCCGCCACGTCCGTGGGACTAGGCATTAACTCAACAACGGCATCCAACATCGCCTGCACGCCTTTATTCTTAAACGCCGAACCGCACAATACCGGCACAATCTCGTTAGCCAGGGTGCATTGCCGTAAACCTATTTTAATATCCTCTGCCGATAAATCACCGTCATTGAGGTATTTATCCATCAACACTTCATTTGCATCGGCAGCGGCTTCCACCATTTTTTCGCGCCATTCGTTGCATACATCGAGCATATCCGCTGGAATGTCTTCGAGCTCATAGGTTGCCCCCATGTCGCTTTCATTCCAAAGTATCGCTTTCATGCGTATCAGGTCGACGACACCTTTAAAGTGGTCTTCCGCCCCAATTGGCAATTGGGTGGGCACTGGGTTGGCACCCAAGCGACTTTTTAACTGGCCAACGACTCTCAGGAAGTCGGCTCCCGCACGATCCATTTTGTTAACAAACGCCATGCGAGGCACGTGGTACTTATTGGCTTGCCGCCAAACAGTTTCGGACTGGGGTTCAACCCCCCCAACCGCACAAAACACAGCGCAAGCTCCATCAAGGACTCGCAACGAACGCTCAACCTCAATGGTAAAATCAACGTGTCCGGGCGTATCAATAATATTGATGCGATGTTCCGGAAACTGCTTATCCATTCCACTCCAGAAGCAGGTGGTTGCTGCTGAAGTAATGGTAATACCGCGCTCCTGCTCCTGCTCCATCCAGTCCATGGTAGCATTGCCATCATGAACTTCACCGATCTTGTGCGACATGCCGGTGTAAAAAAGGATGCGCTCGGTTGTTGTGGTTTTGCCCGCATCAATATGCGCCATAATCCCGATATTACGGTATCGTTCAATTGGAGTTTTGCGAGCCACCAGTTACAACCTCAGTTATACAAACGTTATGACCTAACCACCTATTTATGCCGTTTTCACAACGATCTACTGTTGCTACTACTATTTAAGTACCCAAGGGCGCCATTAATAGTGTTACTTGTAATTACCAACGATAATGTGCAAATGCCTTATTGGCCTCGGCCATGCGATGCACATCTTCACGTTTTTTCACCGCTGACCCTTTGTTGTCAGCCGCGTCAATCAATTCTCCGGCAAGACGCCGATCCATAGACTTTTCGCCGCGTTTGCGGGCTGCATCAACAATCCAACGCATCGCCAATGTGTTCCGACGCTCAGCACGCACCTCTACCGGTACTTGGTAGGTTGCACCACCAACGCGACGGGATTTCACTTCCACCATGGGACGAACGTTATCCAGCGCTTTTGTCAATAACTCGATGGCCTCGCCTCTAAATTTATCCACCACCTGGTCTAGTGCATCATAGACAATTTTTTCCGCAACGGACTTTTTACCGTTTAGCATCACCATATTGACGAACTTGGCGACCGTGCCATTCCGGTATTTTGGATCGGGCAGGATTGTTCGTTTTGCTGCTACTCTTCTTCTGGCCATTCTGTCTACCTAGATGTTGTCTATAATGACTTATTTAAATTTGCTAACTTCGCTTCGGCACCGTATAGAGATTTTTCTGTTTTATGATAACCATCCCGAAATAATGTTTTGTTCGAGATAACAGAATCGCCTACATTATTTTGGACGCTTGGCACCGTATTTTGAACGCCCTTGACGACGATCAGCCACGCCTGAGGTATCCAGACTGCCGCGAACCGTATGGTAACGCACACCAGGCAAATCCTTTACACGACCACCGCGAATAAGCACCACCGAGTGCTCCTGGAGATTATGACCTTCACCACCGATATAAGTGGTCACTTCATGACCATTCGTTAATCGGACCCGCGCTACTTTACGCAGCGCTGAATTAGGCTTTTTCGGCGTTGTTGTATACACACGGGTACACACCCCACGTCGTTGGGGACAGGCTTCCAGCGCCGGTACATTTGTTTTAACCACTTGTCTAACTCGTGGTTTTCGCACTAATTGATTAATCGTTGGCATTTAACACTCCGACCATACCTTGAAAAATAATACCTTGATAAACAGCTATAATCCGACCATAACCTTCTACCATAATAAAAAACAGGCGAGTCTACTCGCCTGTTAAAGGAGCGCGAATTTTAGGCGTAAGTGGCCCGCCTGTCAAGCCCCATCCGTTGTCATGGCTGATTTTATCCGATAACCTCTTCCTGCTCGCCGCCCCCGGAAGTGGCTGGTTCATCAATAATTTCCGGTAAAATATCGGCGGGAATCTCTGGCTGGCGTTTACGGCGACGCTCGAGATGGTACGCAAGCCCTGTTCCTGCGGGGATCAAACGCCCCACGATGACGTTTTCTTTCAAGCCACGCAAGTAATCGACTTTACCGCTCACCGACGCCTCAGTCAGCACACGCGTGGTTTCCTGGAAGGAAGCCGCCGATATAAACGACTCCGTCGCCAACGATGCCTTGGTAATACCTAACAATAGAGGATCAAACTGAGCGGGCTCTTTGCCACGCGCCAGTAATTCGTCGTTTGCATCAAGGACTTGGGATTTTTCTACCTGCTCTCCTTTCAAGTACTTGGAGTCACCTGCAATGCTAACTTCCACTCGACGCAACATCTGACGCACAATAACCTCAATATGCTTGTCATTAATCTTTACGCCCTGCAAGCGATAAACTTCCTGCACTTCGTTGGCAATGTAGGTGGACATCTCCACTATCCCCAGTAGGCGCAAAATGTCATGTGGATTTGGAGCGCCATCAGCAATCACTTCACCCTTTTCGACATGCTCACCCTCAAACGCTGTAATGTGGCGCCATTTAGGTATCAATTCTTCGTAAGGATCACCCTCATTGGGCGTTATTACCAGTCGGCGCTTACCTTTGGTTTCCTTACCAAAACTGATAATGCCGGAAATTTCAGCCAGTATCGAAGGCTCCTTAGGCTTACGCGCTTCAAATAGCTCGGCAACACGTGGTAAACCACCGGTAATATCACGTGTTTTTGACGATTCCTGAGGGATACGAGCAATAACGTCACCGACCTCTGCAACGGAGCCATCCTCGGAGTTTACAATCGCCCCGGCTGGCAAGACATAATGCGCAGGCACTTCACTACCCGCGATACAGAGATCTTCTCCGGCTTCGTCAACCAACTTCACCATAGGACGCAGGTCTTTTGCCGCACTACCCCGCTGTTTCGGATCGGTAATCACCAGACTGGACAAGCCAGTGACTTCATCAGCTTCGCGCTGAACCGTAACGCCTTCGATAAAGTCGTTAAACTTAACAACACCCGCTACTTCTGTAATAACTGGATGAGTATGCGGATCCCAGTTCGCGATGATTTGGCCACCTTCAACGGTATCGCCTTCTTTAACCGTAATTTCAGCACCATAAGGTACTTTATACCGCTCACGCTCTCTGCCATGAGCATCAATCAATGTGATTTCACCCGACCGGGAAACGGCAACTAGGTTTCCGTTTTTGCGTTGCACAATCTTAATATTATGCAAGCGAATAGAACCATTTGACTTGATCTGTATATTGTTCGCTGCAGCTGCCCGTGACGCCGCACCACCAATATGGAAAGTACGCATAGTAAGCTGAGTACCCGGCTCACCAATACTTTGCGCGGCTATAACGCCCACCGCTTCTCCAAGGTTTACCAGGTGACCGCGCGCCAGATCACGGCCATAACAAGCCGCACAGACGCCATAACGCGTCTCACAGGTAATGGGCGAACGCGCCACCAACTGATCAACCCCTTTTTCTTCCAATTCGGCCACTAGGTGCTCATCCAGCAATGTCCCACTGGGAACCAGAACCTCGTGCGTTGTACCGGGTTTGATTATGTCTTCAGAAAGCACCCGCCCCAAGACACGCTCACTTAAGGTTTCTACGATATCACCACCCTCAACAAACGGTTGTTTAACCAATCCGTTTTGGGTTCCACAATCCGGCTCTACCACAACCAGATCCTGCGCTACATCCACTAAACGCCGGGTAAGATACCCGGAGTTAGCAGTCTTTAACGCCGTATCGGCCAGACCTTTTCGTGCACCATGAGTTGAAATAAAGTATTGCAGAACATCAAGCCCTTCGCGAAAGTTGGCCGTAATTGGTGTTTCGATGATGGATCCGTCGGGTTTAGCCATCAAACCCCGCATCCCCGCCAATTGACGAATCTGCGCCGCACTACCCCGCGCACCTGAATCCGCCATCATAAAAATGGAGTTGAAGGACTTTTGTTTTACCGTTTCACCTTTGGCATCGACCACATCCTCAGTACCTAAACCATCCATCATGGCTTTTGCCACTTGGTCATTGGTGTTCGACCAGATATCAACCACTTTATTGTAACGCTCACCGTTCGTAACCAAACCGGAGCTGTACTGATCCTCAATCTCTTTAACCTGGTGCTCAGCAACATCGATGATACTTTGCTTACCCTGCGGAACAACCATATCGTTGATACCAAAGGAAACCGCCGCCTTAGTCGAGTAATGAAAGCCCGTATACATTATTTGGTCAGCAAAAATAACCGTCTCTTTCAATCCCACCCGCCGATAACAGGCGTTGATTACATTAGAGATCGCTTTTTTGGTCATGGGCTGATTAACATAATCAACCGACAGCGCGTCAGGCAAAATTGTCATTAACAATGCCCGCCCGATGGTGGTATCCACCAATTTTCGCTGCATTTTTTCTTCGCCATGCTCGTCTTTGCTGAGTATTTCAAGGCGTACTTTAACTTTTGCCTGCAGATTAGCAAAACCACCTTGGTAAGCACGGAGCGCCTCTTTCACATCAGCAAACACCATCCCCTCACCAATAGCGTTGACGCATTCCCGGGTCATGTAATACAACCCTAACACCACGTCCTGCGAAGGAACGATAATAGGCTCTCCGTTAGCAGGCGATAAAATGTTATTACTGGACATCATCAATGCCCGCGTTTCCATTTGCGCTTCCAACGACAAAGGTACGTGAACCGCCATTTGGTCCCCGTCAAAGTCAGCGTTAAACGCGGTACAAACCAACGGGTGCAGCTGTATGGCTTTACCTTCGATCAATACCGGCTCAAATGCCTGGATACCCAAACGATGCAATGTCGGCGCACGATTTAACATGATGGGGTGTTCCCGGATAACCTCTTCCAGAATATCCCATACCTCCGGCCCTTCGCGCTCGACCATTTTTTTGGCGGCCTTAATCGTTGTCGCCAGACCACGTAACTCGAGCTTGCTAAAGATGAACGGCTTAAACAGCTCTAAGGCCATTTTTTTAGGCAAACCACATTGATGCAGCTTTAAGGTGGGGCCAACCACGATAACGGAACGACCCGAATAATCCACCCGCTTACCCAATAAGTTTTGCCGAAAACGACCCTGCTTGCCTTTTATCATGTCCGCCAGGGACTTGAGCGGCCGCTTGTTTGACCCTGTTATCGCACGACCGCGACGACCATTATCCAACAACGCGTCAACTGACTCCTGAAGCATACGCTTTTCGTTTCGCACGATAATATCCGGCGCATTTAGCTCCAGCAATCGACGCAAACGATTGTTACGGTTAATGGTTCGGCGATATAAATCATTTAAATCCGAGGTTGCAAATCGTCCACCATCCAGTGGCACCAGCGGGCGCAGTTCGGGCGGCAACACCGGCAACACGGTCATCACCATCCACTCAGGCTTGTTACCTGAGTCAAGGAATGCCTCAACCAGCTTCAGACGCTTGGTTAACTTTTTATACTTCGTTTCTGATTTGGTGGCGTCGATTTCTTCTCGCAACTCAACAACCACTTTATTCAATTCAATACTATGCAACAGTTCAAAGACAGCTTCTGCCCCCATACGAGCATCAAACTCATCGCCGTATTCTTCAATTGCGTCAAGATACTGCTCATCACTGAGCAATTGACCACGCTCCAACTGCGTCATACCCGGATCTATTACAACAAATGCTTCGAAATACAACACTCGTTCGATTTCGCGCAAGGTCACATCCAGCAACAGGCCGATACGCGAAGGCAGCGACTTAAGAAACCAAATATGAGCAACCGGGCTAGCTAGCTCAATATGCCCCATACGCTCACGACGAACTTTGGCCAGGGTGACTTCTACACCGCATTTTTCACAGATAACACCGCGGTGTTTTAACCGCTTATACTTACCACAAAGGCATTCATAGTCCTTGATCGGGCCAAATATCTTTGCACAAAACAACCCATCCCGCTCAGGCTTAAAAGTACGGTAATTGATCGTCTCCGGTTTTTTAACTTCCCCGTACGACCATGAACGAATTTTTTCAGGCGATGCCAGCCCTATACGAATGGCGTCAAAATCTTCAACCTGACCTTGGCTTTTAAGTATCTTAAGTAGATCTTTCATTGTATCTCCTGCCGCATGTTGCAGTTCTCAATCGATGGCGACCAGCCGTGTATCCGACTGTCTTTTATTATTAACCTATCTATTCCTGCTCTAGCTCGATATCTATACCCAGCGAACGAATCTCTTTAACCAATACGTTAAAGGACTCCGGCATACCGGCCTCCATACGATGATCGCTGTCAACGATATTTTTATACATCTTGGTACGCCCGTTAACGTCATCAGATTTTACAGTTAGCATTTCCTGCAGGGTATAAGCTGCACCATAGGCCTCCAGCGCCCATACTTCCATCTCCCCAAAGCGTTGACCACCAAATTGCGCTTTACCACCCAACGGCTGCTGGGTCACCAAGCTGTATGGCCCGGTTGATCGAGCATGCATTTTGTCATCTACAAGGTGATTAAGTTTGAGCATGTACATATAACCAACCGTAACCGGCCGCTCAAATGACTCGCCAGTACGACCATCAACGAGCGTGGTTTGCCCAGACGTCGGCAAATCCGCCAAAGCTAACATACGACGAATTTCTTTTTCACTAACGCCGTCAAATACCGGCGTGGCCATGGGCATACCTTTAGTCAGATTACGCGCCATTTCCAAAATTTCCTGGTCGCTAAAAGAGTCCAGATCGACCTTAACCCCTTCACCTTTGTTGTAAACATCATGCAGGAAATGCCGAATATTAGTTACCGCATCCTGTGCTTCAAGCATTGCGTTGATTTTATGCCCTATTCCTTTGGCAGCCCAACCCAGATGCGTCTCCAATACTTGCCCAACATTCATCCGAGACGGTACACCCAACGGATTTAGCACAATATCCACAGGTCGGCCATCGGCGGAATGCGGCATATCTTCGACAGGAACAATCATCGAGATAACACCTTTGTTTCCATGACGCCCGGCCATCTTGTCACCCGGCTGAATACGGCGTTTAACGGCCAGGTATACCTTAACCATCTTTAAGACTCCCGGTGCCAATTCATCACCGGAGGTTAGTTTTGTACGTTGGTCCTCAAAATGCGCATCCAGCCTGGCACGCTGCTCCTTAAGCTGCTCAGCCAGTTTCTCCAACTGCCCGTTGGCCTCTTCGCTGCGAAGGCGAATTTCAAACCACTGATTCCGGGGTAAGTCTTGTAGATATTGAGCCGAAACTTTAGTCCCTGCAGACAACCCATTGGGGCCCCCTTCAGCAACCACTTCAACCAGAATGTTTTCAGCCCGCAGGTAAGCATCATCTTCGATAATACGGTATTGGTCTTTCAAATCTTTCTGGATGCGTGCTAGCTCAGATTCCTGAATTTGCACCGCACGTGCATCCTTATCCACACCGTCCCGGGTGAACACCCGCACGTCGATCACTGTCCCATCCATACCTGATGGCACACGTAACGAGGTATCTTTTACATCGGACGCTTTCTCGCCAAAAATCGCGCGCAGCAGCTTTTCTTCCGGCGTCAATTGCGTTTCACCCTTAGGGGTTACTTTACCAACCAGTATATCGCCAGGCTTAACTTCCGCACCCACGTACACGACACCAGACTCATCCAGCTTCGAAAGTGCGCTTTCGCCAACGTTTGGAATGTCGCTGGTAACCTCTTCAGATCCCAGTTTAGTATCCCGAGCAACACAGGTAAGTTCTTCAATATGAATCGTGGTATAACGGTCTTCCTGAACTACTCGCTCAGAAATCAAAATGGAATCTTCAAAGTTGTAGCCATTCCAGGGCATAAATGCCACCAGCATGTTCTGCCCCAAGGCCAACTCACCCATATCAGTGCTGGGGCCGTCAGCCAATACATCGCCACGAGCTACTTTATCACCGGGTCTAACCAATGGTTTTTGGTTAATACAGGTGTTTTGATTCGAGCGGGTGTATTTGGTTAAATTGTAAATATCCACCCCTGGCTCGCCGGCTGCGGATTCTTCATCGTCGACGCGAACCACAATACGAGCGGCATCCACCGAATCCACTTTACCACCGCGGCGTGCTACAACAGTAACCCCGGAGTCAATCGCCACCACACGCTCCATACCGGTACCCACCAATGGCTTTTCGGCCAGCAAGGTCGGTACGGCCTGACGCTGCATATTGGACCCCATTAATGCCCGGTTCGCATCATCATGCTCTAAAAACGGAATTAACGATGCCGCTACGGAGACAATTTGGCGAGGGGATACATCAACGTAGTTCACCTGCTCCGGTGATGTCATCGTAAATTCATTTTGGTGTCGACAAGATACCAAGCTATCCTGAAGCACCCCATTTTCGTCAATGTTCAGCTTCGCTTGCGCAATAACGTACTGGCCTTCTTCAATAGCGGATAAGTATTCGATCTCATCAGTCACCTTGGAGTCGACCACTTTCCGATAAGGCGTCTCCAAAAATCCGTAATCATTCGTTCTAGCGTATACCGCCAACGAATTAATAAGCCCAATATTGGGTCCTTCAGGCGTTTCAATAGGACATACTCGACCATAATGGGTGGGATGTACGTCACGGACTTCAAATCCAGCCCGCTCCCGGGTTAATCCACCCGGCCCTAATGCCGATACACGGCGTTTATGAGTCACTTCGGACAATGGATTGTTTTGATCCATAAATTGTGACAACTGGCTGGAACCGAAAAATTCCTTAATCGCGGCAGAAACCGGCTTGGCGTTAATAAGCTCTTGCGGCATTAAACCTTCACTCTCTGCCAGGCTTAAACGTTCTTTTACCGCTCGTTCCACGCGCACTAGGCCAACACGAAACTGGTTCTCAGCCATCTCACCAACGGAGCGTACACGACGGTTACCCAAGTGGTCGATATCATCAACAAAACCGTTACCATTACGGATATTAATCAACGACTTAAGCACGTCGACGATATCATCTTTACTCAACACGCCTTCGCCTGTGTTCTCCGCACGATTCAAGCGCCGGTTAAACTTCATACGTCCAACGGCGGACAGATCGTAACGATCGGAATTGAAAAACAGGTTTTCGAACAAGGTTTGCGCCGCCTCTTTGGTGGGGGGCTCACCGGGACGCATCATACGGTAAATTTCCACTTGCGCGTCCAACACTTCACGGGTGTCGTCCAAGCGTAATGTATCGGAAATAAAAGGACCGTTATTCAAATCGTTGGTATAAAGCGTCTGGATTTCCTTAATGCCAGCTTCCGTTAACTTCTCCATTAACTCAGCGGTAATTTCATCATTGGCATTAACAACCACTTCACCTGAATCTTTGTCAATAATATCCCGCGCGATGGCTTTCCCATGCAAGTACTCGAGTGGTACCAATAAGGTCTTAAGACCAGCCTTTGCGATTTCATTAATATGGCGGGCAGTAATACGCCGACCTTTTTCAACAATCACTTTGCTTTTGGTTTTGATATCAAAACTGGCAGTCTCGCCGCGCAACCGCTCCGGGATGAGCCCAAGCTTTGCTCCCTCTTTGGTCAGCGTAAAATTATCCAGCTCGAAAAACATCTCTAAAATTTCGTTGTTATCAAACCCTAGCGCGTGCAACAACACAGTAGCAGGCAATTTACGACGTCGATCGATCCGCACGAAAACGCAATCTTTGGGGTCAAATTCAAAATCCAACCAGCTACCGCGATAAGGGATAACTTGCGCGTGATAGAGCAACTTACCGGAAGAGTGTGTTTTACCTTTATCGTGGTCGAAGAACACCCCTGGCGAACGATGCAACTGGGAAACAATAACCCGCTCAGTACCATTAATAACAAAGGTACCATTGTCCGTCATCAAGGGCATTTCGCCCATGTAGATTTCCTGCTCTTTAATGTCCTTGACGGGTTTTGGGGTGGCTTTAGATTCCTTATCGTAAATCACCAACCGAACCGTCACACGCAACGGTGCCGCATAGGTCATACCGCGCAACTGACATTCTTTTACGTTAAAAGTGGGCGTACCCAAGCGGTAACTTACGTAACCGAGCTCGGCATTTCCCGAATAACTCACAATAGGAAAGACTGACTTTAATGCGCCATGCAAACCGGAATCGCGCCGGGCATCAACGTCGGTGTCGACTTGAAGGTATTTTCGATAAGAGCTCACCTGAATTGCCAACAAATATGGCTCTTCCATAATGCTGGGGAATTTACCAAAATCTCTACGGATACGTTTCTTTTCAGTGAAGGAGTAACCCATGTGCGTTCCTCTATTTCGTCGATCACACTTTTCGATTGTGACTGTTACAATAGTGACAAGCCCGCAACGCACCTGATCTACGTGAGCTGATCTAAGTGAACGTTACTGACAATAAGCCCAACAGCAAGTAATAGAATTAAATCAACAAGCTAACTGAATACAAATTAAAAACAAATACCAAAAGGCCGGCAGCACACGGCCGCCAGCCAACTTGGGCTGTTATTTTTTACTGCTTTTTGTCTGACAGACACTAATACAGTTGTACCTTGCCTGTAATTGCTTGTTACTTTATGAGCGTTCTAACTGCCTTTAGCACGACCCCTCAGACAATACTCATTTGGGCAGGCTTACCTGCAATCAGAGCATACATTGCTGAAAAGGCCGTGTATTTAAAGCCTTTGCTAACTATAGACTATTTAAGGTCTACCTTTGCCCCAGCCTCTTCAAGCTGCTTCTTAATATCTTCGGCTTCGTCTTTAGTAGCGCCTTCCTTAACAGGCGAAGGAGCCCCTTCGACTAAGGCTTTTGCTTCTTTCAGACCTAACCCGGTTATGCCACGCACTGCTTTAATAACCGCAACTTTGTTCTCGCCAAAGCTGGACAAAACAACATCAAACTCAGTCTTCTCTTCAGCAGCTGCAGCACCATCACCGGCAGCAGGCGCCGCAACGGCTACGGCTGCCGCGGCAGACACACCAAATTTTTCTTCCATTGCTTCAACCAGGTCAACCACTTCCATAACAGACATATTGGAAATCGTTTCTAAAATATCTTCTTTTGATACGGCCATTTCTATAACTCCTATTACTCAGCCATCAATGCTAACGCGCCCAAGACGCGATAAATGCGCGCTGGTCTCGTAACTAATGATGCTAAATCTATTAAAAAGGGAATCAATCACCCTGTGTTGTTTCACCAATTATTGGTTAAATATCTATTTAAATAGCTGTTCGCGTATTATGTAATACCATCGCCCAACTATTTTTTAACCAGCCTGTTGTTTTTGGTCGCGCACTGCTGCCACTGCACGGGTCAGTTTGGCAGGTACTTCTTTGAAGGTACGTGCCAGCTTCGTAACCGGTGCATTCATAACCGACATTAGCATGCTAATGGCCTGATCTTTCGTCGGCATATTAGCGAGTCGTTTGATGTCACCTGCGTCTAAAAGCTTACCTCCGATTGAAACCAGTTTAACGACTAGTTTATCGTTTCCCTTGGAAAAATCGGATATTACCCTCGCTGCAGCACCTGGATCTTCCTGAGAAAACGCAAGCACCAACGGACCTGTCAAGGAATCGTTCATACATGCAAAGTCAGTCCCCTCTAATGCTCTTCGAGCCAGAGTATTCTTAACTACACGCACATATACCGATGCCTCACGCGCCTTGGCACGGAGCTCAGTCATCTGGGTCACATCAATACCCGTGTATTCAGCTGCTATAACTGAATGGGCGTTCGCTGCAACTTCTGACACTTCCGCAACAACAGCCTTTTTTTCTTCGAGACTTAACGCCACGAGATCTACCTCCAGTCTGTTGAAACACATACGTTGGAAAATTGCTCAACCTGTCTGATAGCGACGAGTCAACACAATTTAACCAACACTTAGATCAACGGCGCCCCGAACAATATGGTGGGCAACACCGTCTGCGCAGGCAGAATAACTTGTTAGCTGAACTATTTTCACCGCCTACTTTGCGTTAAAAACAAACAACAGCATCACAACGTATTCGCATTAAACATGGCCGATTTAACTCCTGTCGAAGCGAATCAACGTGCGCCATGCACCTGCGGTCTTTGACGTACACCAGCCGTAGCTGGCCTATATCAAAATTTTTAATTATTCCTGGTTATTTGTTAGCGCTAACGCGCAACCGAACAACAACCAGCGTAAAAAGTACTATAACTCTAAAGATGACTTATCAACGGAAATCCCAGGACCCATTGTCGACGAAACAGACACCTTTTTAAAATACACGCCTTTGGCTGCACTAGGCTTGGATTTATTCAACCCAATCAACAACGCGTTAATGTTCTCTTTTAAGCTATTGGCATCAAAACTAACCTTACCAACACCACAATGAATAATCCCAGCCTTATCAGTACGGTAACGTACCTGCCCGGCCTTAGCGTTTTTCACGGCACCGGCAACGTCTGGAGTAACAGTACCCACTTTTGGGTTTGGCATTAATCCGCGCGGCCCTAAAATTTGACCTAACTGCCCGACAACCCGCATGGCGTCAGGTGATGCAATCACAACATCAAAATTCATGTTGCCTTTTTTAACGTCTTCCGCTAAATCTTCAAAACCAACAATATCAGCGCCAGCCTCTTTAGCGGCGTCCGCATTGGGGCCTTGGGCAAATACCGCCACACGGACTGTTTTACCAGTACCATTGGGCAACACGGTAGAACCCCTCACGACCTGATCGGATTTACGAGGATCAACACCTAAATTAATGCTCACATCTACGGATTGATCAAACTTTGTCGCAGGCATGGCTTTCAGCAAAGCCAACGCATCATCAATGGAATAAAGGTTATCAGGCGATACTTTTTCTTGGAAAGCCTTGGTGCGCTTAGTTAATTTAGCCATTACTTAACGCCCTCCGTTTCAATACCCATACTACGCGCACTACCCGCTATGGTGCGAACGGCTGCATCCATATCAGCCGCCGTTAAATCTGGCATTTTAGCCGTCGCGATTTCTTCTAATTGCTGGCGATTGACCTTACCCACTTTGTCGCGATTTGGCACACTGGACCCCTTCGGGATACCAGCCGCTTTTTTCAACAAAATTGAAGCAGGGGGTGTTTTCGTGATAAAAGTAAAGCTGCGATCACTATAAACCGTGATGACGACAGGTAACGGTAAGCCCTGCTCGACACTTTGAGTCTGGGCGTTAAACGCCTTACAGAACTCCATAATGTTAACGCCATGCTGACCCAGGGCTGGGCCAACCGGTGGGCTAGGATTTGCCTTACCCGCAGGTACCTGCAATTTAATATAGGCTTCAATTTTTTTAGCCATTGACACGACTCCTCTATGGGTGCAAGCGCTGTTACAGGATCGATATCACCTGTTCTCCAGCTCCCCGGTTACTAGTTAACGGTTATGCAGCAATAAAAAATAATACAATGTAGAACAACGAATACGAGGAACATCGCCCCGAAATAATAATTCGGCGTTAGCCTTTTTCGACCTGACCAAACTCCAACTCTACTGGTGTTGATCGACCAAAAATCAGCACTGACACACGCATTTTGCTTTTTTCATAATCAACTTCTTCAACGACGCCATTAAAATCGTTAAAAGGCCCCTCAATGATGCGAACCATTTCACCTGGTTCAAACAACACCTTCGGCCGCGGTTTTTCAACACCGTCCTGCACTCGCTGCAATATATTATCTGCTTCGCGATCTGATATCGGTGTTGGACGATCACCCGTACCGCCAATAAAACCCAACACCTTTGGTACGTCTTGCACCAAATGCCAGGTGTCGTCATTCATTTCCATTTGCACCAATACATAGCCAGGAAAAAACTTCCGCTCACTTTTGCGTTTTTGGCCTTCACGCATTTCCACAACTTCTTCTGTGGGTACTAATATTTCGCCAAATTGTTCCTGCATATCTTTTCGAGCGACACGCTCCATCAGTGAGCGTCGTACTTGTTGCTCAAATCCTGAGTAGGCGTGTACTACATACCATCGCATTGCCATATCACATCCCTCTTAACCGGTCAGTAAGCGAACAGCCGCCCCTAAAAGCATATCCAGCAAAAAGAAGAAAACCCCCATTATTAACACTGCTACTAACACAAACATGGTGGTCTGGGCGGTTTCTTTTCGTGTTGGCCATACTACCTTTCGAACCTCAGTGCGAGAGTCTTTTACAAATGCCCACGCTGTCTTTCCCGCAGTAGACTGATACGCAATTAATGCAGAACAAACAACGGCAACCAATATTCCAATCACACGCAATAACAGTGATTGGTCTGAGTAATAGTAGAAAGCCGCAATAGCACCCACGATAGGAAACGTTGCAACGATTAATTTAAGCTTATCCAAATCGAAATTCTCTATTTAGTACCTGGTGATAACGACCGGGTAACCGCTTCATCAATTACAAACCTGCTTCTTGCCACTGCCAGCCTGCTTACAGGTTGGCAGGCCAGGAGGGAATCGAACCCCCAACCTGCGGTTTTGGAGACCGCTGCTCTGCCAATTGAGCTACTGGCCTAACGCTGTATAGGAACCCTTTTAATAATACCGTTCCCGTGCCAGAAGGCTATTCTAGTTCGTTATTCTAAAATTTTAGCGACAACCCCTGCACCTACGGTACGACCACCTTCTCGGATCGCAAACCGCAGCCCTTCTTCCATGGCTATCGGGGCAATCAACGTCACGCTCATGTTGATGTTGTCCCCAGGCATAACCATCTCAACATCTGCCGGCAATTCTACCGAACCGGTGACATCCGTCGTGCGAAAGTAAAACTGGGGGCGATAACCTTTAAAAAACGGCGTGTGACGTCCACCCTCTTCTTTCGACAAAATATAAACTTCTGCTTCAAATTTCGTGTGTGGCGTAATGCTACCAGGCTTCGCCAGGACTTGACCACGATCAACCTCTTCCCGCTTCGTGCCCCGCAATAATACGCCGACGTTATCACCGGCCTGCCCTTGATCCAGCAGCTTACGAAACATTTCAACACCGGTGCACGTGGATTTCATGGTATCTTTCAGACCAACGATCTCAACTTCTTCACCAACCTTGACGATGCCACGCTCTATTCGACCCGTGACAACCGTACCACGACCCGATATCGAAAACACATCTTCCACTGGCATCAGAAAATCACCATCGATGGCACGTTCCGGCTCCGGAATGTAATCATCCATCGCCTCAACCAATTTGATTATGGCTGGAACACCAATATCCGAGCTATCCCCTTCCAGCGCTTTCAGTGCCGAACCAACGATAATCGGTGTGTCGTCACCGGGAAAGTCATACATATCCAGCAATTCGCGGATTTCCATTTCAACCAGTTCCAGCAACTCGGCATCATCAACCATGTCGGCTTTGTTCATAAAGACCAGAATGTAAGGTACACCAACCTGACGGGACAATAAAATGTGCTCTCGCGTTTGTGGCATGGGGCCATCGGCAGCGGAACAAACCAGAATCGCACCATCCATTTGGGCCGCACCGGTAATCATGTTCTTCACATAATCAGCATGACCCGGGCAATCCACGTGCGCGTAATGGCGATTGTCTGACTCGTACTCAACGTGGGCCGTAGCGATGGTGATACCCCGTGCCCGCTCTTCCGGCGCGCTGTCGATTTGGTCATAACCTTTCGTCTCACCACCGTGTTTTTCTGCCATAACTTTTGTCAACGCAGCGGTTAACGTCGTTTTACCATGGTCGACATGACCGATCGTCCCTACATTGACATGCGGTTTCGTTCGCTGGAATTTTTCTTTAGACATTGCTAGACCCTCTTAATCTATCCGCAACAGGCATTAAATTTATAAACCACTTAACTAACAATACGTTCATTTTTTACGACTTATTAAGGAGCAAACACCAGTACTTTTATCTAACGATCCTTGAGGTATATTTAACGATCCTTGAGAGACCGGCACCTTGAAAGAGCGCCTAGCTCGGCACAATGCACCTTAAAATTTACAACAAATGGAGCCCATAACCGGACTTGAACCGGTGACCTCTTCCTTACCAAGGAAGTGCTCTACCGCTGAGCTATATGGGCAATTTATTTACAAAACTAGCCAGCTTGCGCTAATTAATCCGCAAAGGGACTAACTCGCAACTGACGCCCTGCTGACAGGCCCGGCTTGCAGCTATACATATTCACAACATTATCCGCGCAATCAACTCAGCAATGGACTTGATTAAACAAGATTAAACAAAACGACAGATTAACCTCGTCTCACATTACCGCGGTGCGCTGGCATGCCATACTACGCTTACTCAACCGAACTTGAAACGCCCAGGGGTAAAGAATCACACATAAAATTCACGACTTACGAAGTCGTGATATAACAACCTGTGCGCATAGCCCCTTAAATTATTTGTCACTGACACACACTTGTGCAGGTCAGCCGCTAACTTAAACGGCCTGTAAACAGCCATTACAACAAATACACCGGCCATTTTCGCGTAACCCTATGAGCCCGCCGTAATCCTAATAAGCACTGGAGCGGGTGATGGGGATCGAACCCACATCATCAGCTTGGAAGGCTGAGGTTCTACCATTGAACTACACCCGCTGGACACGTAACCCGCTATTTTCGCCTCCCATGCTGGAATCTACACTCAACGTAATGCTGAGCTTTTAATTCTGGAGTGGTGGAGGGGGGAGGATTCGAACCTCCGAAGGCGGAGCCGTCAGATTTACAGTCTGATCCCTTTGGCCACTCGGGAACCCCTCCCAAAAGCAAGCGACGTAGTTTGCTGGAAATTGGACATTGTGTCAACAGCTTACGTCCGCTAGTATTAAAAAAGTTCATGACGCTCAGCTGAGGTTTTGAAATAAAATACGAAACAAGCAGATAGGGCTTTTTTACCCCCGTCGTGCCGGGACAATTTACCGCTAACCGATTGATTTACCATTCGCATTAATGGCCAATTATCCTGCCCACGTACCTGCTCACGTAAAATACACGAGTTATGCCCACTATGCCAGACGATTTGGTATCAATCCATTTCCTGCGAGTGTGGGCGCGTACCTCCGCGACCGATTAGCATCAATTGAAATTGCGTTTAGGGAATCAAAGGGTTCAATATGACCATAATAAGTAAGCACGATTTTATAACCAGTCTCCGCGACGCATTGCAGTACATATCGTACTATCATCCCCCCGATTTTATTAAGGCCATGTCGAGCGCGCACGAAATGGAGCAGGGGGTCGCAGCGAAAGACGCAATAGCTCAAATATTAATCAACTCCAAAATGTGTGCGGAAGGTCGTCGCCCCATTTGTCAGGACACGGGAATCGTGGTGGTATTTCTGGACATTGGTATGGAGTTACGCTGGGACACCGACAGTAGTATTGAAACGATGGTAAATGAAGCCGTCCATCTCGCCTATACCGATCCGGACAATCCACTGCGGGCGTCAATGATTCAAGATCCAGCGGGCGAGCGAAAAAACACGGGGGATAATACACCGGCAGTTGTGCACATGAACGTGGTACCCGGCGATAAACTCAGCGTTTTTGTCGCGGCAAAAGGCGCTGGCTCAGAAAATAAATCAACGTTTGCGGTATTAAACCCCAGTGATGACATTGTTCAATGGGTAGCAGATACGGTGCTAACAATGGGCGCTGGCTGGTGCCCCCCCGGTATATTAGGTATCGGAATTGGTGGCAGCGCGGAAAAAGCCATGCTGTTGGCCAAAAAATCCCTCATGGAACCCATCGATATCCAGGCATTAAAACAACGAGGTGCCACCACCACCGTAGAGAAATTACGACTGGCCATTTACGATAAAGTTAATACCCTGGGTATCGGCGCTCAAGGGCTGGGTGGACTTAGCACAGTCCTTGACGTAAAAATCCTGGATTACCCAACTCATGCCGCCTCCAAGCCAATTGCCTTGATTCCAAATTGTGCCGCCACACGCCATGTCCATTTTGAACTCGATGGTAGCGGTGTAGCCGTGCTAGCCCCGCCTCGACAAGAAGACTGGCCCGACATTGCACGTAAAATTCCCGCCAGCACTCGACAGGTAAACCTCAACACCATCACTAAAGCCGACATTTCACAATGGCGCCCCGGTGACACGCTGTTGCTTTCCGGAACACTGCTAACAGGCCGGGATGCGGCGCATAAACGAATAACCGAGCTATTAACCAACAACCAACCCCTACCCGAGGGAGTAAACTTTACCAACCGCTTTATTTATTACGTTGGCCCCGTCAAGGCCGTAGGAGAGGAAACCGTAGGGCCCGCCGGCCCAACCACGTCTACTCGCATGGATAGATTTACAGACCAGATGCTGGAAAAAACCGGACTGATCGGCATGATCGGTAAAGCAGAACGGGGACCCGATACCATTAAGTCGATTAAAAAACACGCTGCTGTGTATTTAATAGCTACGGGAGGTGCAGCCTACCTAGTCTCAAAATCCATTCGCTCAGCGAAAATCATCGCTTTTGAAGACTTAGGAATGGAAGCCATACATGAATTTGAAGTAGAGAATATGCCAGTGACCGTGGCCGTAGACAGTCAGGGCGAATCCATTCATCGTACTGGCCCTTCAGAATGGCGTCAACGCATCGCAGGAATTGCGATTACCTCAGCTTAAACACATGGCGAAGTGGATGAGTTATGCTTAAGTGACGATTAAATTACGCAGAGAATGGCTTACAAAGAGAATAAATCACGATGAAACGCCCTTCTCTCTGCCATCCAGACAGCCCAGAACAAACGCGACAATGCATTTAACACGAAATGGATGTACTGATTGTAAAAATAAGAGCATAAAAGGTCCGGCAAGGTGATTGATGGGGCACAATACAAACTGCGCCCTCCGCCCGAGGGACTCGGCTTGCCGTTAATCGTTTTTTTCTTTAAATTTTGCCACAACCTCAGAAGCCTTTAGCGGATAGCTAAAATAAAAACCCTGATACGTGTTACAACCTTTTTCCTGCAAAAACACCAGCTCTGCCTTGGTTTCAACGCCTTCAGCAATAACCGTTAACTTCAAATGCTCCGCCATCGCAATAATGGTTTCCACAATCGCGGCATCATTATTTTCAGTCGTCAAATCGTCAATAAATGTCTGATCAATTTTAATTTGATCAAACGGCAAACGCTTAAGATAAGACAACGAGGAAAACCGGGTGCCAAAGTCATCCATCGTGAATGACACCCCCAGCTTATGCAACTCATTCATATTGCTGATAATACTGTTTATTTTATAAAGCATTATATTTTCGGTCAGCTCCAGCTTAAGGTTTACCGGTGGAAACCTATGCTTCAACAATAGCGCTTTAACCTGTGAAACAAAGTCAATCGTTTGAATCTGCTTGGGGCTGATATTAATAGCCAGAAAAGTATCGGAATCTATTCCCCCAGCCTCACGCCACTCAACATACTGCGCCACTGCCGTATTAAGCACCCAGCTTCCAATCGGCAATATCACGTTAATCTCTTCCGCCAAGGCAATAACCTCAGATGGCTCCATATCACTACATACAGCATTATCCCAACGCAATAACGCCTCAACCCCGATGGGATTACCCACTGCATTATACTGTGGCTGATACAACAGGCTTAACTCATCTTTTTCCACTGCGCCGCGCAATTCTTCCTCTAGCCGTAATCGATTATCAGCCTGCTCCTGCATTTTGGGTTGATAAAAGCAAATGGCATTACGCCCATTATTTTTAGCGCGATACATAGCAGTATCCGCATGTTTTAATACATCATCCGCACTATCACCCTCAAATGGAAACAACGTAACACCGATACTCGGCGTAAAGCTATAGGTACCATCCCCCAATTGATAGGGCTGCGCAACCGCCGCCCGTATCTTTTCCGCAATGGTGGTGGCCGTTTCAGTGGACAGTTTTTTTCGTTTATCCAGATTGGGTAAAACCACCACAAACTCATCCCCACCCAAGCGCGCCACCGTATCTTCAGTACGCACGTTGCTGGACAGTCGCTTCGCCATTTGCTGCAACAACGCATCACCAGCAGCATGCCCCATCGAATCATTTAGGGCTTTAAAATGATCCACATCCAAAAATAACAACGCACCAAAAATATGATGTCGCCGTGCAGCAGATAGCTCCTGATTTAAACGTTCTAGCGCCATCCGCCGGTTAGGCAAATTCGTTAATGAATCATAATAGGCCTGATGCTCTATAAGCGCCTGGGCGTGCTTGCGTTCGGTGATATCCAGAAACGTCGCCACATAGTGGGTTGTTTCGCCCTGTGAATTTTTAACAGCAGTAATGGTCTGCCATTCGGGATAAATCTGGCCGTTTTTACGCTTATTCCAAATTTCTCCCTCCCACTTTCCATCGCGGGATATTTGCTGCCACATGTCATCATAAAAGCCTTGATCATGATGCCCCGACTGCAATATCTTCGGGTTACCACCAATCACCTCATGCGCTTTATATCCGGTAATTTCCGTAAACGCCGGATTGATCCTAAGAATGGTTCCATTAGCCTCAGTAATTAATATTGCCGTGTGCGTTCCAAATGCTGTCGCAGTTAACTGCAACTCTTCTGCCTGCTGCTTATCAAGGCTAATATCCCGAATAACACAGACAAATAAGCGGCGTTCCGCCAACTGCATTTCAGTGATCCGTAACGACATGGGATAGGGCGGCCGGGTCTGGCAAACCCCCTCCACTTCGTCATAAAACACACCAGCATGATGAGGCAACGAAGCCGTGCAACGCTCAAAATAGTGCTTGATTTTCGGGTGATACTGGTCGGCAATAAAATCAAAAAAACGTTTACTTAAAATTTGTTGTTTTGAGACATCAAATAGAGTTTCCACTAACGCATTAATTGAATCAATGATGCCCCTCTCGTCACAAATCACAACGCCTTCCCGCATCGTTGCCAACACAGACTCACGCTTTGCTTCACTTTCATATAACGCGATGTCCGACTGACGCTGACGCATGGCATAATGTATAACCCGTGCCAACACCGCGGCCTCCAAACCATTTTTTGATAATGAATCCACCACTCCAGGCGCACCGGTATTTACCCCCGGCATTGCAGCAGCGCCATGAGTCAGCGTTATAATCGGCGGTACCATTTGTGTTTGTCGCACAATGGTATTGATGTTGAGAGGAATACGAAGAGAAAAGTCGATAGGAAAAACACTGGCAGGAAGTCGCTCAAGAAGACTGTGCTCGCTCACATCAAGGCCAAACACACAAACGTCGAAAACATCACTCGTCAGCGCAGCCAACGCTTTTTCGATACTATTGACCCATTGCGTATTATGCGCACCACCATACGCCTGCTCCAACAACGCATACGTTGTTGCATAATCGTGCTCTGTTTCTTCAATGAGTAAAACACGAACAGCAATCGGCTTAGGAGAAGGTTTGGCGTTCATAAGTTTTGAGTTTATTACGCAGTTGTCATCAATTCCATCCTGGACTACGGCTAACACCGGATTATCCTAAATCGCAGTTGAATCGTAGCGATACCGTAAAAAATATCCACATTATTACCAGCGTTGCAATGGACTCGAGAACCCGAATATACCCCATACAACGACACAGTAGGGCTGGAAATACCATAAAATCGGATTTGCCCCCAATGTCTGTAGCACTATCCGTTCCAAGAACGCATCACCCAGGAAAAATCACAACCCCATGACGAGAGAAAGCACTAAGCACTAAAAGAACCTAATCAAAACGTTTTGAAAATAGTACTGTTGAGGTTAAAGCCAATCGAAAAAATCAATGAAAAATAAGAAGGGACAAACTAACGAGTCAATGTCAGTTGGTATTTTTTTGGGCTTCCAACGCTTCATTGCGAGCGGCGCGAGCGCGGTTCCTCGCCATTTTATACTCGCCATGCTCTAATGCTTGCTGCGCTTGTTTCAATAACTGCTCGGCCTTGAGTAAATTAGCCTGGGACTGGGAATCGGCACCTGCTTCTTTAGCGGCTTGAATAGCCTGTCGAGCATCACTCATTTCCTGAACCGGTGCAGAAACACAAGCACTCAGCGCAATAACCAGACAGATTATGGTTATGTACCACCAGCGCCTCGTCAACACCGTATATTTCTTATTTTTTCGGATCATCTTCCGTAAAAACATGTGAATTTATGCATTCGGCTATATTATGCTCGACTATCGACAACAGTATGTGTGTGGCCTTAAGTGCTCGGCCTTATCTATTTATTGAGCAATTCCTGCCCACTCTCTAGTAGAAGAACGTAGCACTCGACTTCTTTAGAGTCAAGACAGGATAATGTAACATTATTTATTTCTATTAACTGCTAAAAAATTTAATGATCTGGAGAATATAAATGACAGTTACTATTTATCATAATCCGCGCTGTTCAAAATCGCGACAAACGCTACAACTAATACGAGACCATGATCTCGAACCCACTATTATCGAATACCTCAAAACACCCCCCAGTCATTCAGCACTCAAACAAATCATCGCGCTGCTCAAAATATCACCAAGAGAGTTATTACGACAAAAAGAACCCGCTTATAACGAACTGAAATTGGACAACCCCGCACTATCAGATAACGAAATCCTAACGGCAATGGTAGAGAACCCGATCCTTATCGAGCGCCCCATTGTGATACAAGGTAAAAAAGCGGTAATAGGCCGCCCTCCCGAAAACATCTTGGAGATATTAAATGTCTGAAATATTGGTACTTTATTATAGTCGCAACGGTGCCATTGCAGAAATGGCCACATTAGTAAGCAGAGGCATCGAGTCTGTTTCCGGCATAACAGCCCGCATACGCACGGTTCCCCCCGTATCCACGGTATGCGAAGCAACCGAAGACACTATTCCCGAGCAAGGAGCCCCTTATGTAAGCCACGACGACCTGCGCGAATGTAGCGCTCTGGCAATGGGCAGCCCCTCACGATTCGGCAACATGGCAGCCCCCTTAAAATACTTTTTAGAAACCACTGGCTCACTATGGTTATCTGGCACCCTAATTGGTAAACCTGCTGCCGTGTTTACGTCCTCATCCTCCCAACATGGCGGCCAGGAAGCCACCTTATTGACCATGATGATCCCCCTGCTTCATCATGGCGCGGTGCTAGTAGGCCTGCCCTATAGCGAAACCGACCTACTCCACACCTCTGACGGCGGCACCCCATACGGAGCCAGCCATACCGCCGGAGCAGATAACAACAAGCCCATCAGCGAAGCGGAAAAACGCCTCTGTGTCGCCCTGGGCACCCGGCTGGCCAATGTGGCGGCAAAACTATCAACATGAGGAGAAACAGGCTCACAATCAGTGCGCTCGCCCCGAATTTGCCATAATTCATCAGAATTCATCCCCTGAATAGCCTCAGTTATGCGCTTAAATTAAAATTAACAACAAAGTCAGTAACGGGGTATTAACAATGAAACAATCACACAACGACATCCAAACAAACACCCATAAAACCAGCGCATTTAAAACAACCACATTTTCAACATTAGCAAAACAGTCAATTTATGGTGTTTGTTTGAATATAAAAGAACACGTTATGGCAACCCACCGCGAATTAGCCATACTGCGGCGCTGCGCCAAATCATTATGCGCTGAGCCCCAGCAGGTCGTACACGTCGTAGCGCCGGAGCAACAACAACAAGCCCGCTTCATCGCCAATACATTAATGCATTTTGGCGTATCCTGCGGCCAAATTGTGTTGAATTATTCACAGCAAAAAACCCACGTACCCAAAGGTGTTTGGTTACTGGTAGCTGACAAATAAACATTAACATGACAACCTGATGACGGAAGACATATAACATCAATTCAGTAACCCATACGGGGGTTATTGCAACCACGGTTATCAAAACCACGGTTATCAAAACCACGGTTATCAAAGCTTAACAAGCAACAATGACCATAACAACAATGACCACAACAATGCGCGGCTTTACCCGCCGGGTTACACAACCGGGTAAAGCCGTGATGAGAAATACTCAACAGCACCACACCAGAGCGTAGCACCCACCCTTTAAAGCAACCCCATTTATGCTTGATAGTAGCGAGTTAAGTCGCTACTATCCTTGCCAAGTAAAAACACATAACAATAAAAACACCCACTTTCCAAACCACGACGTACAAAGGGCATTGATACAACTTATCCTTACAAAACAATCGACCACAACACCCGCTGACAAATCATTATGTTACGTTATACTAAACAGTTCAGCTGACTTATAAACAAAAACATTTAAAAACGGATAATAGATGATACCGGCATAAGTTGGTATACATTGAACAGTATCCCGGGAAACAGCAATGCCATTTACTCAGTTTCAATGGTTTATTACCTACAATTTTAACCGTATGCTTCATCGCGCTAAGCTCGCGCTGCCTGTGGCATCCACTATTTTGTTGCTCGTCACCGGGTGTGCAACTCAACCCCATAAAAAACCAGAGGAGCCCCTATTGAAAACAAAAATCGATTTCGAACAAATACTCTGGTATGCAAAAAGAGCTAACGCCGCCTACCAAACCGAAGCATACATTAAACAAACTTTCCCTCAGGTAATACAAGTTGCCACGCTACCCAACATTGACGTGCAGTACTTTGTTGAGGTTTACCCAGAGAAGCAACTTCAGGTGATCAGCATCCGAGGAACGGCAAACTTTAAAAACATTAAGGAAGATGCTGAATATATACCCATCAAAAACCCGAAACTCGGCATATATGTGCATCGTGGTTTTGACGATGACGCCACCAAGCTCTATACCGATCTCATCCCGTACCTTGATAAAAACTACAAGGTGCGAATCACCGGACATTCACTGGGGGCCGCGATCGCAACGCTGATAATGATGTATTTACATGCGGATGGGTTTCATATTGACAAGGCAATAAACTTTGGGCAACCCAAGGTGACTAATAAAAAAGGCGCGGCGACATACAATTTTCTGCCGCTATTGCGCGTGGCAGACGAAAACGACGTGGTGCCGCTGGTACCACCTATCACACTACTGGATTCTATTCACGGCATTTATGAACACCTTGGAAGAGAAGTTATTTTACTCGATAGCCAATATTATGTTTATCTTGAAGAACATAATGCGGAGAGAAAATCCGTTGGGAGTTTTTGGAAAAACATTGAACATGAAAGTATCGAGGAGCACTTTATGAAAAATTATCTTAAAAATATTAGTAGTAAATTACGTGATGCTGTCCAAGTACCCTATGCGCAACGAGAAAAATATATTGGGACAGCTAAATAATAAATATTGGAAAAATAACTATCGTACAGGGGATTGGTCTCATATCGATTTTTTTACAGACGCGGAATACAGACCGTATTTCCGACTGAATAAAACTCGATGTATAGTCAAGAAACAAGCGAGATCGCATCAATTTTGCAAGCAATACGGGCTAGCCCACCTGTATAAAATCCCGCACAAATGGAATCGTTAACTTACGCTGCGCGGTCAGGGATGCTTTATCCAGTTGGTCCAATAATTGAAACAATGCGTGAGTGTCCCGCGAATACCGCTTTAAAAGATAGTGCCCAACCTCATCAGACAACACCATTCCACGCAACTTGGCCCGCTGCTGCAAGGCACCGAGTTTTTCATCGTCGTTTAATGCATGGAGATGAAACACCAGCCCCCAGCCAAGACGGGATACTAAATCCTGAAGCTCTAGGCCCAGGATGGCCGGGGTTACATTGCCGCTAATAATTAAGGATAACTGGGTATCCTGAGCCCGGTTGTATAAATGGAACAACGCCTCTTCCCAGTCCCGCAGCCCCTTTATGGCTTCTACATCATCAATACACACCAATTGAAGCTGTTCAAGCCCCGTTAGCATCTCTGGGGATAACTGCTGATGTTCACGCAAGGGGACAAAAGCAACACGCTGCGCTTGTGTGGTCACACGTTGACAAGCGGCCTGTAATAGATGTGTTTTTCCCACTCCCGTCGTTCCCCACAGGTAAATAAGCGGCTCCGAGCGATGATCTACACTCGCATACAGGTGTTTTAGTACTAAGGTATTGTTGCCTGTATAAAAGGTATCAAACGATACGTCATTATTGAAGGTAAAACCTAGCGGCAACTGATATGACATTCTGAATCAAACAATATTACTGATTTGCAGAACCATCGGCATCCGCCAACGTGGCGTCGCTGGCTTCAATAGCATCAGCCACTTGAGCGGCTGGCGGCTGCGGTGGCGGATCGGATGAGGCGTCTTCATACAACGTACTTGACGTATAAAGCTCATGCATGTGACGTAGCAACACGACAAGCACTGCCGCCACCGGCAGTGCAATTAAGACACCGACAAAACCAAATAACTGACCTCCGGCCATCACCGCAAAAATAACCGCCACTGGGTGCAGCCCAATCTTTTCACCGACAAATAGCGGTGTTAACAACATGCCTTCCAGCGCCTGCCCAATACCAAAAATAATCAATACGTAAACCAAATTAAACACTTCGCCAAATTGCATCATGGTTGCAACGCCGGCCAGCAACACCCCAACGATGAAACCCAAATAGGGTACAAAACTGACAATACCGGCAACCATGCCAATCAATAACGCCAAATCCAGCCCTAGCATCCACAAGCCCACCGTATAAACACAGCCCAATGCAAACATAACGATCATCTGACCACGTAAAAATGCGCCTAAGACACTGTCCGATTCCTTGGCCAGCTTGGTAACGGTGGGAGCATTGGCCCGAGGAATCAGCCCATGGATTTTTTCCATTACATCATCCCAATCACGCAATAAATAAAAGGTAACGACCGGAATCAACACCAGGTTTGCCAACCATGCCATCAGGGCAAAACTTGACTTACCCACCGCGCCCATTACCTGGCTGACCACGCCGCCAACATCACGCCAGTTGGCCAAAATACTTTGCTTTATAGCATCCATATTCAGAATTTTTTGGTCAACATTTAGCGTATTACTAAGAAACGGTACTATTTTTAACTGAACCCAGTCGATATAGGTTGGTAAATTAGTTGCCAAGGCAGACAATTGCTGCTCGACCAAGGGCAATAAAACAACTGGAATCGCAATAACCACGAGCAGTATCATGACAAACACCACAATAACCGCGTTAGTGCGCGACAACTTATAAGTTTCCAACCGGTCAACCAGCGGATCGCCCAAATAAGCAAAGAGTGCTCCGATTAAAAACGGCGTTAGTACCGGGGCTAGCAAATACACCAATAACCCCAGCGCCGTAACACCGGCAATAATCGACCACTTATTAGATGACGAGATCATTTCGGCATCGCCAAGGTTTTCAGCACGGCTGGCACCGGAGTAGCTATTTTCTGTCGCGAACTAATGGCGGGCATCTTTAGCGTTCCTGTTTTGACGTCATGGTGGCACGACGCCCCCACACCCAGATGTAATCAATACCACTGGTAAACGTGGTGATGGCAACGATGATAATCAAGCTATCTATCATCATGGGTGGCACAGCGTATACCCCGAGGGAAAACACAACGACCAATACCAATACAATTTGAAAAACAGTGTTGAGCTTGCTGATCCAGGACGGCACCATTTCAAACTGGCCAATAAGATAATGGTATACAACACCGCCAATAATAATAATAATGTCCCGCACCATAATCGTCATAACCAGCCACAACGGAATTTCCTCTATCCAGACCAACGCCAGATAAGCTGACACCAGCAATAGCTTATCAGCAAGAGGGTCCAAAATTGAGCCCAGACGTGAGGCCCAATTGTTGCGTTTTGCCAGATAACCATCCAGACCATCCGAGACACCCGCTACGGCAAACAAAATCAGCGCACTGGCAAACTGACGTTGCACCAGTAAATACACAATGGGTATCACCAGCACAATACGAAGTACGCTAATGAAATTTGGCAGGTCCCGCAAGGTCACGGCATCAAACGATAAATATGCGCTGTTGTGGGGAAAGTGTCTTGTACTTCGATGGTTTGATCCGTTGCAAAGGGGGTTAGTGTGTTGGAATTCATTCTATTGGCATTCATTGTATTGGCATTCATTGCGCCACTTTCCGATGGCGAGGAAACCACCTCCAAAACATTACCCAATGCAAAGGTTTGTATTAAACCGGTGGAATTACCTCGAATATCAAGCCGATAGGTAACGCTCTCGTTATCAACATAGGTAGGATAAAGCTCCTTAACCTGCTCCAGGGATTTTAAATAGTTGCTGACCCGAGCAAACTGGTCGAGGGACGTAATATCCATAACCGCTATATCAAACACACCGGGCGTAGTGTTGTCGTAAACCTGCGCATAACGTGTACCTAAGATTTCCAACGCACCCGACACCCCAGTGCCAACGAGCTCCCCGGCATAAGAACCCTGCGCATTCCAGCTAAGTCCCTGACCGCCCTCATACAAAATCCAGCGCCCCTGCCACGAGTCACCACCGGTTAAACCGATGCGCCCCACCAAAATGGCATCAGCCTGATAGCGCGCCGAGGCCTGAAAAATTGCTTCCTGCGAATTATTCAGCACATCGGTTAAGTTTAATTTGGTCTGATCCTCAAGATCCAACAATGGCAGCAACACCGCAACGCCATTGCGCTTGGCTTCTTTTTCAATGGCAAAACGAATTTCCTCTTGTGAATTACCACCGATGAGAAAGCGCTCTCCGTCCTGTTCGACCGCCAGCCACACTAACGTGGCAGGGCGTGTGCGGCCCCAAACCGGCAGCTGATTGTTTTGCAATAGCTTATTAACCGCTTTTTCATCGAACTGAATCCACATTAACTGCGAACCCGTGGCAGCCTCAGTGACCAAATAACTGTTTTCCGGAATCTTACGATACTGGTATTGTTGCATGTAACGAGAGGGTTTATTAAGCGCCTGCGCAATGTTCGCGAGAGTGCTAACATCAGGTCGGCCACTTACTTTAGCCAACACTTCGATCAAAGCGGTTTTCATCGCTTTGTCGCGCTCAGCTTTAGACTGACTGGCTACCAGCATTTCAGATTCATAAAGCCCTTGTACGATAGCGGCTTGCGCGCTAAACGTAATGCTCGAAAGGACGAAACACAATGGCAATAAATAAATCGACAATAAAAATTTGTATGTTGATGATGTTTTCATAATACAATTCACGCTAAGTGACAAAGCTTAATATGTCAAGGTTTCCTGTTGCACCGATATACTTTAAGATTACCCGTTTTCAAAGGAAGTATAATGGACCCAATAAATCAGTCATCCAAATCGCCCTTAAGTTATAAGGATGCCGGGGTCGATATCGACGCCGGTGACGCACTCGTCAAAAAAATAAAACCTTACGCAGCGAACACCCTGCGTCCGGGGGTTTTGGCCGGTTTAGGCGGCTTTGGTTCCTTGTTTGAGCTTCCCATCGACCGCTACCGTCAACCCGTACTGGTATCAGGCACCGATGGCGTGGGTACAAAAGTCAAACTGGCCATGACCATGGGAACCCATGATACCATTGGCATCGACCTGGTGGCCATGTGTGTCAATGATCTTATTGTACAGGGTGCCGAACCCTTATTCTTTCTCGACTATTATGCCACCAGTCGGCTCGATATTGAGGTAGCCGCCGATGTCATTAAGGGCATATCGCAGGGCTGCGAACAAGCCGGGGCGGCATTAGTGGGTGGTGAAACCGCTGAAATGCCAGGACTTTATCAGCTCGATGAATACGATCTGGCTGGTTTTTCCGTCGGTATTGTCGAAAAAGACAATATAATCGATGGCAGCAACGTAAAACCCGGCGATACCCTGATTGGCATACGCTCATCAGGCCCCCACTCCAATGGTTTTTCACTGATCCGTAAAATTATTGATGTAACGGATGCCGATTTACTGGCACCATTTTCCGGCAGCACTCTCGGAGAAGTATTGCTCCAACCCACCCGAATTTATGTAAAACCCATTTTATCCTTGTTGCAAACCGTTGAAGTCCACGCCCTTTGCCACATTACCGGCGGTGGCCTTATCGAAAATCTACCCCGAGTTATGCCCACGGAGTGTCATGCCATCATCAACCGCGATGCCTGGCCAACAGACAAAATATTTCAATGGATAGAACAAAACGGCAATGTTTCCAAAGAAGAGATGTACCGTACCTTCAACTGCGGTATCGGCATGGTTGCAATTGTTGATAGCGCCGATGCTGAAAAAACCCTGGCACATTTAACCGCGCAGGGAGAATCAGCATACGTCATCGGTAATATTCAAGCCGCCACCCCCGGCAGTGCCACCGTCACCATCAATTAGCCGGGTTTTAATGAGCAACAAAATGAATTAGCGATGTATCAGCAACGTAATGCGAGGCAATACTAAAAAAATGCCCGCCAAATCACCTCGCTCATTCATGCACACTAAATAATTGTCGGGAACAGCAGCGACACTAACGGAGTCCCGCGCCAACCGCGTAAGCATCGCATCTGGCAAAGGGCTTCAACTAAAAAACATTATAATGATAAGCGAGACCTGACTATTGCCTTCCGATTCAACCACCGACTCAGCCCTGGATTCATCACTTGAGTCAACACTTAAGTCAACAACGCCCCCCGCAGCAACACTGCTCCCCATTGTTGTGCTTATTTCTGGCGCCGGCAGCAACCTTCAGGCCATTATCGATGCCAAGATAAACGACGATTTACCCGTTACCATTCAAGCCGTCATTTGCAACCGTCGTGATGCGCCAGGACTACTGCGAGCACAACAAGCAGGTATTAGCACCGAATTAGTCGAGCAGGCGCAATACGCTACGCGTGAGGATTTTGATGCCGCATTGCAACAATGCATCGAAAAATACCAACCTGCATTAATTGTACTGGCAGGTTTTATGCGCATTTTAACTGACGCCTTTGTTAACCATTATCGAGGAAAAACCATCAACATCCACCCCTCCTTGCTACCGGCATTTCGGGGGCTTAACACCCATCAGCGCGCCATCGACGCCAAGGTTACCGAGCACGGCACCACCGTACACTTTGTTACCCAAGAGCTCGATGGTGGCCCCGCCATTATTCAAGCCAGTGTCCCCGTCTACCCAAACGATAATACAGCAAAGCTCGCTCAACGCGTATTGGAAAAAGAGCATCTCATATTCCCCCTCGCAATACGCTTAATTGCCGAAGGACGTCTTGTTTATACTAACAACAATGTTTACCTTGACAATCAGCCATTACAAGAACCGTTACAGTACCCTGACCCATAACGAATCACCGTCACCATAAATAGCCCGGGTATGGAACTAAGCCAACCACTTAACTGACTAAAAAGTATAGGGAATCGATTGCACCGCTCAAATCCGACATTAATCAGCAATATTCTCATTATTAAACTCGCGATTACGTTGTTACTGGCCGATACTTTAGATTTAAGAAAAGGGAAAACGAGTGTTTGAACTGTTTACTTATGTACCGGGATACTCAGCCCCAAATCGCAATACCCGCAACAGGCTTGATCGCTGGCTGGTTGGCTTGCTGCTTGCTATCGCCAGTACACTGTTATTCAAAAACACCGCACACGCAGACAACCAACCCATCCCCTTCACCGCCCACTATGACGTCAGCAAAGGCATCATCCCTATTGGCTCCACTAAACGCACATTGAAAAAAAATAGCAACGGGCACTACGTTTTTGAATCCCTCACCAAGCCCCAAGGGATCGCAAAATGGTTCACCAGCGGAAAGGTGGTGGAACGCAGCACCTGGGTATACGACAACAAACAATTTATTCCCCAGGAGTATGAATACAACAATAGTGGTAATGACAAACGCCGCAATGTAAAGCTGGTGTTTAACTGGGAAAAGAAACAAGTCACCAACATCATTAACGGCGACCCCTGGACCATGCCACTGGAAACAGGCACCTTGGACAAACTGCTGTATCAACTGGTAGTGATGTATGATCTCGCTGCGAACAAAAACCCGCTGCTATACCAGGTTGCCGATGGCGGAAAATTAAAAAATTATGAAATACAGATTCTTGGCAAGGAAAAACTGCAAACCGAACTCGGCAGCTTTGATACTGTAAAAATATCCCGCGTAGGCAAGAAACGCCAAATAATTTTCTGGTGTGCCGACGTACTAAATTACATGCCTATCCGCATACAACAACGAAAAGAAGACGGCAGCAAATTTACCGCCGACCTCGTTAAACTGGAGGGCATCGCCATCCCGAAAAGCGCACTAAACGTCAGCACGGACGAATACGATTTTTAGCGCGTCTCGTGGTATCAAGAGACTGCTGTCCAGGTCTTTCTACGAAGGAAAACATAGTTTTACCAGGCTCCAACAACAACACCCCCCATCATTAAAGAATATATCCTGCACCCACTACCTTTTAGCGTAACGTGACAGACATCATCTAGGTCGCGAATTAGAAGGTTTCTGGTCATGAACCTTGAACCTAAATTCTACAATTAGCCGCATAAACATCAACTAACACCATAAATTCATTTAATTTCTACCATTCACCGCCTTCACTGTTTGAGCAAACACGCTACTATCCACATAGAAACCCTTACCGCTCAGGTTCCAACGATGCGATATACAACAAGATCGCAGAATCAATGACCGTTTTAGAAGCTAAGAGATTCGTTGTCAACACATCCTTTGTCAAAACACACAAGTAACGCCTATTTTTTACATTAAGATACACGACATTCAAGCACCGACAAAACATCAACACTAAAACTACACATCGTTTCCTTAACGCCAGTTACATCCGCCGAAATATCGACCCAAGACTAGCATCTATTTCCAACAACTCTATCACTCGGCACCACCCTACCAGTATTCAATAACAAAATACCCCCTTGGAATTAGTCACAATAAAAGTGTGAAATATTCACCTTGTCATTTCAACGGCAATTACTACACTGATATTCGTACTGTATTGAAATATTTTTTATAGTCATTATTTGTCACACAACGATACAATTATAACAAGCACGCGTATTGGCTAGCAGGATATTTTAAGTTAGGAAGATTACCTAGCCATTACTAACAGGTGAGGAAACACGAAACATCCGTGCTTGAATAAACGTCGGGGGAGATAAAGTCAGTTGAAAATCTTACTGATCAAGCTAAATATCAACCAATTTAGTACCTCACGCGCAAAAGTGACTGTGCAAACAGTACAAGTACAAATTCGCCCCCTAGCGAGGGGTTACGCTTGACCCAATTACTGGCAATCATTGGTCTGGCCGCAATCAACTTGACCGTATTATCCCTTTTTGTCCATACGTTACACCGAATTTTCGCGACGGGGCCAGATGACATGGGGGAGGCAAGTGCGCTTCTGGCGGCGATACTGGCTTTTATACCTATCGTTCAAGGTGCTCGTTTGCAGACCAGCAAAATACAAACATTAGGATGGCATAAAAATGGTTCACACAAAATTTTTTTACTTGGATTGAATGCTGCTGCCATTGTGGGTGTGCTAAGCCTATGGTTACTGGCCCTCCCCTGGCTCAGCGAACGCAATTACAACAAAGGCATGTCGTTCAATGAACAGGGGAAATTGAACAAAGCAATCGAACACTTTAATCAGTCAATCTATCAGCATGCGGATAATCCTGCCGCCCTACTTTCACTGGCAATACTACACGAAGAAATTAAGGACGAGGAAAAGGCAAAGCAATTCTATGTCCAGGTTATTCGTCACGAAACAGCACCTGTCATAGCACTCAATAATTTGGCACGCCTTTATATCAACAGTAACGAACACGATGAGGCCATTGCATTGCTACTACGTGCACAGACCCACCTCTGGCAAACCGCTCAACCAAACGATACCGAGCTCAATTTAAGACAAGGGGTTATTGCTAAGAACCTGGCGTGGGCTTACTGGACGGCAAAAGACACCACATTAGCAGCACAAGCCATTCGGGAAGCCGACTCCGCCTTGGCGCTTGCAGGAGCAGCTTCTAACTATCCAGAAATATATTGCCTGAAGGCCATACTGCTGCCCCAAACGCAAGCCCGTGATTTAATAAGAGCCTGTGAAATGGGCATGGCAGAAAAGGACATAAATAGTTTGGACATTGGCTTACTACGACAGGCCCGAAAACATAGTGGAGACTAATCGATGGAAGCTAAAGTGAAGCATTTTTTTCTACTAATGGTACTGTATTTTCTGACAATTGGCGCGGCACCCAACATTCCAGCAGAGATATTTGTACACTCCGTTAATGGAAACCCAACCTTATCAATGGATGGCTATTTTAACAACATCCCCATTGAAGTAGGTATGTTTATACACCCGTCAATGAAAGCTCAGGTAAGTCATTCGCATAATTTTCGAGTACATTGCGGCGACCCGAATGAACCGATAAAAATTATAAATACCAAACAGGTGTCGGCGCTGTGCAGGCGTAAACGAACCACTAATGTCATGCGCAGTGAATCCGACTCAAGCTACCCTATTATCATCAGCCCCCGAAAACCCAACGTAGTGGCGCTGGAGCAAATTGAGTGGGCCCACAGCAGTACGTCAATGCACAAGCTAACCATCAGCGAGTTTGGTGACAACAGTAAGCCCCCTATTGAGGTACTCCTTAACCCCAAAAAAAGAAATTCGCGCTACAGCACACAATATTATCACCTGAGCAACCATCAAAAATCGATATTAGAGCACGGAAAAAAATACAGCATCGTAATTAAGGACTTAAACACAGGCAGTTCAAGCGAAAAGGATCCCGGTTTTAGCGGTGTAATTCAACTAGTAGCACACGCCGAGATAAAAGATATCAATAACAGCCTAAAAAAAGTCACACAAACATTGAACAATGAGACATTAGATAGATATTTTTCCGCTATTCACTTACGGAACCAGGAATACTATGCCGACAGCACCCGAATGCTAAGCAAAGCGAATGCATCACTGAACCCGCTACACCTCCACTACCTACAAGTTAAAAATGCCCAATTAGAAGGTGTGCAGACGAACTACTTGACAAAAAAGTGGATGGATTTATTAGTGGCCGCCGTTAAAAAGGAGAATACCGTCACGGCTGCCTTAGCCTGTATGGAAATACGGTCCGGTTATGGAGACTTACCCACATACTGGCATGACTTTCTGGGTAAGTATAAAAACCACGATAAATTCAGGCAATACTGCGACCTTAGCGATTTGTAGACCAACAATAACGCGCTATATGCCTAGTGGCCCATGCGGAAAATTATGTCACTGTTCGCTTCGTGAGAAAGCACAGCTCAGCGTTGGCAACACTCGAAAGGGAGCCACCCTTCCAGCGTGCTGCCGCCTTGACCTGTGCTTTCTCACTGTGCTCCTTAGTAACAGAACTTCCCGCATGGACCACTAGCAGTACTGAATCGCGCCATTCTTATCATTTTAACAGGAATAAAAACCATGAAGACTCGCCACACCATCATATCTTTTATTATCTGTACACTTAGCTTTTCATTCTCTACATACGCCTCTGTCGATAAAGAACGGGCGCTGCAAGCCGCAGTGGATGGCAACTACCCGAAAGCCATTCAGCTATTTAACCAACATCGTTCCACCCTAGAACCCAGTGACTACGAAGCCTTGATGCAGCTAGACGTTTGGTTAGGCTTAGCTTATGCGGCAACAAATGAAAAAGATATACAAGCGGAAAAATCGTTGGTGTCTGCCCTGTGCCGAGGACTGCCGCAACATTATATCGAAGAGGCCGAACTGGATTGTAAAACCAAGGCGGTAAACTTAATAACAAGCGACCTGAACGCCGAGATGCTGGCTGCCGGCCTGGCCATGCTGGCGTCACAACAATTTATGTTAGACGAAGTTAAAACACCGTATCGTTACCTATCAGTGGCAAATAAAATACTATTGGCACCATCGAGCAACATCAAACACGCAGAGCGGGTTGTTTTCAGGCCAGGGAACAATAACAAGCAAAATAATAACAAACGGGACAATAACAAAGGAAAAAACCACAACAGTAAATCAGTCGACACTTTCAACCAACTCATGGCCGACCTGGATGCAGAAGAACAAACTAACAAGCAACAGCTGATGAATGAAGTGCTCGCGGGTGGTAGCGCTAGCTTGCGCCGCGATAACCTGGCATCTAAACAAATGCAGAGCCTGTTTATGCGTAAACAAATAGCCAAAACACTAAAGAAAAGTGTCTGCCAGCCGGGAATAAAGCCTCAAATGACGCAGCAACTAAAGCATATGGAAAACCAAATTCAACAGCAAACGGGAGATGACGTCAGCAAATTTATAGCGCAAGCAACAAAGCTGGCAAAAAAGTTAGATCCTCAGAAAGACTGTGGACCTAAATCCAGCCATATAGCACAGCGTAAGGCCCAGGGATTACCCCAAAAGGCACTGGATGAACACAAAACATTTAGTCGCGTCGCCAAGAAACACCTATGTCAATTTGACAAACCTACCCCTGATGTCCTCATGAACCGCGTGGTGGACTCCATTGCCAATAGCTTCGCCGCAGGAATGGAAGCCAAGCGCGGCACGGCCATGAAACAATTTAACATCGCCAAAGAATCATCGATAGACCGTATCATGGCTTACTACCAGACGGTTGAGAAGCTGGAAGCAGGATTCAGCCAACGACAAAAGCAACATAGCTTACGTGCTACCATTGCCACTTGCGGCGAAAACAACCACCTACATTCCAAACTTCAAACCGGGGTACTCTCACTCATTAGCCGCGGTGAACAAACTCTCGATTACCACGAAAAAGCCGTAAATTTTTCCTTGTATCTTCAAAACCGGAAAGCTGACAGCACCATCCAATTTCACTACGACTTAATTTCAATGCGAAAATTTCTCGCGCAGCGGTATGTACAAGCCGGTCTAAACCATAAGGCGGCGCAACAATACCAGGAAATCACCCAACTAATAAAACAAGGCGAACAAGGGCCTCAAGAAATCGCTTTACCACTGTTCGCAAGTGTTCTGATCTCCTCTGCAGAGTTTGTAAAACATAATGGTGGTGCCGTTAACGACTTTTTAACACTTGCCGAACTGGTAACGCAGAAACAAAATGCCGTTACTGCCCGAGCCACCAAGCTGACCAGCATGGGCAAACAAGAACGTATGCAGTTTGAAATGCAGGAAATGCTCACAAAAACAGATATCAACAAAACCATCCATCAATTGGATATCAATGCAATTCTGGCAGAACAAGGCATCGCATTACCGGCCGATAAAATGGCAGATATGAATACAGGATTCGCGGACATAAAGGAAAAAATAGACACGTTATTATCACCGGACATGCTGGCCAAACACATGCCAGACATAAATCAAATTCAGGCTCAGCTGGAAGCAAACCGACCGCAAGGCTCAGTTAGCATGGATATGGCTGGCACCCAAACCGAAGAACGCTGGAACCAGCTCAACCAGCAACGACAGTTTCAACTACAAATGGCGCGGGCCTATATCACCATCGCTCGACGGGAAGAAGCCAAACATTGGCTACAACGTTCACCTTATAGTAAGACAGAAGCACAGCATCGCTACTCAAACAAGGTTTTAGCGATTGAAAATTATGTTACCGGCTTATATCAACAGGCACTAAACAAACACACCTTGGCGAGTGATTACTTTCGCAACGCGATTGAACATTGGTACTTTAACCCCGTCAACGCGCTGGACATTTTATCCGAGGTGTTCCCGAGCAATACTTTTTTATTGGAACAGGCGGCACACCATGAAATCCAACATGGCGATCCTGGTACCGCGTTTACCTATATTGAAATTGCACGCCAGGCCAACCTGGGCAACCCCCGTTTATACGGACATCTTGACGCCAAAAAACTTGGGCAGTTACAGAAAACCCTGGAACAGGAGTATTCCCAGCTGGTTGCGCTTGCCAAAAAAAATGCAGTTGCCAAGAATCAGCAGACAGCTTACTCGCAGGCGTTGGAACAAAGTCATAAACAACGTTCCAGCTCCACTAGGGGTGCCATGGGGCCATTATTGCCACTTTACACCGGCTTAGACCCCATGCTGCCCTGGTTGGAGGACAATCATTACTACGGTTTTATGAAACGCATGGAAATCTTTCAAGCCTTGTATTCCAACCGCGGTCTTGAAGCCTACCGATCGAATATGCTGGTAACCGAAAAACAACGCCAGATTACTGAAGCCAAAACACAAGAAGCAGCCTACGATCCTGTCCAACTGGCCAACAGCGACCTCGCAATGGAATTTGACGCCGTGTTTCGTTCCGGCGAACAGGCTACGGATGAGAAAATTTCGGCGACCAACCTACTTTCAGCCACTAAAAGTAGTAAATGGCTTGATATAGACGCAATTAACGAGCAACGGAAAACGCTTGACCCAGAAACTGCTTTTATCTCCTATTGGCTGAACAACAAAAACGTATATACTTTTGCGCTTAATCGTGACCGAATTCAAGCCAGCATCATTCCATTAGATGAAATTCATCAACCTATTATCAATTTGAACCGGGCCTATGATCGCACCATCGCCAACGTGCTCTACCGGAAATTAATAGCTCCCTACGAGGACATGCTGCGAACCCACCTAGTGATAATGACCAATGGCGCATTACAAAACATCCCTTTCGCCGCACTACCCGATGATAATCAAAACACCTATCTGGGTGACCGCCAGCTAATACGCTATGCGCCGGGAATAGAGTACGCACTGGCCCGACATTCTCAATCACCACTGCAAAAAACGGCTACTCATCATTCCCAAAACAAAATGCTTATACTCGCGCCCACGGACGTGAGCGGCGCAGCCAGATTACAGGCGGCAAAAGTAGAAGCAAAAGCCATCGCCCCCCTGTTTCAAGCTGATACTTTTTTTGATGATCAGGTAACACGCTCCCTGCTGAACGAAAAAGTGCCCCAGTATTCGCTGCTGCATTATGCAGGGCACGCAAAACTGGATGAAAACATGCCTGATTTTTCTCACTTGGTATTGGCCAAGGATAACGCCAGTCAATCATCATTTTACGTTAACGATATCAAAAAATTACCCTTGCGACATTTACAGCTCGCGGTATTAAGCGCCTGCGAATCGGCAAGAACCAACGCGTTCAATCTCAACAACGAATTCAGTGCGTTAAACGGCGCCTTTCTGGAAGCCGGGGCCGCCTCAGTAGTCGCATCTCTGCGCGTGGTAAGGGATGACGTGGCGGCTGGCTTTATGACTCATTTTTATCAAAAACTTAAAAATGGCGAATCCAAAGCGAGAGCCATGCAACTGGCACAGCAATATGTGAGAGAAAACGTCTCCCCCGACCCGGCGGACTGGGCGGCGTTTATTCTAAGTGGACAGGAAGGGTATCTCTAGTTACCCTAATAAAATCACGGGATTATGCCTTCGGCAATGTCACCCCACGCTGCCCCTGGTATTTTCCTTTGCGGTCTTTATAAGATGTAGAGCACACTTCATCGGACTCTAAAAACAATACCTGGGCCACGCCTTCATTGGCATATATTTTTGCGGGTAACGGGGTGGTGTTTGAAAACTCCAGGGTCACATGCCCTTCCCATTCCGGCTCCAGCGGGGTGACGTTAACAATAATGCCGCAACGGGCATAAGTTGATTTGCCCAGGCAAATGGTCAGCACGTTGCGCGGGATGCGCAGGTATTCCACGGTGCGGGCCAGGGCAAAGGAATTGGGGGGGATAATGCAAACATCTGACTTAACATCAACAAAGCTGTTATCGTCAAAGTTTTTAGGATCAACAATGGCAGAATTAATATTGGTAAAAATTTTAAACTCATCGGCGCAGCGTATATCGTAACCATAGCTTGAGGTGCCGTAGGAGATAATACGCCCCGCGTCATCCTCACTAACCTGCCCGGGTTCAAAGGGCTCAATCATGGCCTGAGTTTCCACCATACGGCGAATCCATTGATCTGACTTAATACTCATATTACCTTCGTGCTCATATTTTCATGCTCATATTATTGTTATTTCCTTGCCAGCAATCCGCGGCTCAAGGCAAGCGGCCCTGAGCCATGCGGGGGAATTCGATGGAATTAGCCTAGCACGCTACCACGATATCAACTCACCCTGGCATTGTGGGCTAGCTGACGCTAACTGTTCTGAATCACGATATTTGGAAACTTCGCACTGTACTCTTTGGCCCGTAATGATAACTTAGCGGCGGTGCGGCGCGCAATTTCGCGGTAAATCTGGGAAATACGGTTTTCCGGATCAACCGCCACTGTTGGCTTACCATTGTCCACTTCTTCGCGGATTTTTTTGTCCAGCGGCAATGCCCCCAGAAAATCCACATCATATTGCTCTGACATGCTCTGCCCACCCCCCTGACCAAAAATATGCTCTTCGTGGCCACATTCACTGCAAATATGAATACTCATGTTTTCGATAACCCCCAACACATGCACATCCACTTTTTCAAACATTTTCAGTGCTTTACGGGCATCCAGCAAAGCAATATCCTGAGGAGTCGTCACAATTACCGCGCCACTCACAGGGACTTTTTGCGCCAGGGTTAACTGTACATCCCCGGTGCCAGGGGGTAAATCAATAATCAAATAATCGATATCCACCCAATTGGTATCATTGAGTAATTGCTCCAGCGCCTGGGTTACCATGGGGCCACGCCAGATCATGGGGGTTTCTTCGTCGATTAAGTAACCAATGGACATGGATTGAATACCGTGTGCTACCAGCGGCTCCAGGCTTTTGCCGTCTTTTGAATCCGGTTTTGCCGAAACCCCCAGCATACGCGGCTGGCTTGGGCCATAAATATCGGCATCCAGAATCCCCACCGAGGCACCTTCTACCGCCAGCGCCATGGCCAGATTCACCGCAGTGGTGGATTTACCCACACCTCCCTTGCCCGACGCGACGGCAATGATGTTTTTTACCTGGTTAATGGGTTTTACGCCCTTTTGGGTCGAGTGGCTTTCAACTTTACTGTCAATATTGATCACTGCATTGGAAACACCGTCAATACTGGAAATTTTTTCTTTCAATTTAGCCGCCAGATCCTCAAAATACCCTTTGGCAGGAAAGCCCAGGCTGACGTCAACGGTGACCTTATCATTATCGATAGCGATATTTTTTACCGATTTACAGCTAATCAGATCGGTCTCCAAGTACGGGTCAATATACTGCTTAATGCTTTGCTCGACTTGATCACGCGTAACGGTGGACATAACAACACTCCTCAATAGTAGGGTCAATTCAATAACTGCATAGCAACAACCTTGGTCCAATGCTTACATTAGCTGACATCAGCTGATATTAAGAATGGCTGGACAAATACGATTTCTCGGCTGACAATCGGTTTCCGGGTCCGGCGCTGTTAGCAATATTGTCTTGTCGCCGAACCAATCCGCATAAAATGGCTTACCTGTTGTCCAAAAACGCGGGCACACAGGCGCCAATGCGGTCAATGTTTAGATTGCTATTTTGGGTTCATTTATAGTGGGTGCAAGTTTACACGATTTAAACCCCAACCGTAATATTCTATAATCCCTATTTCCTTCAATTATCCAGGTTAATTAAGTACTAAGAAAACGAGCTATGACAATGTCTGAACGCAATATTCTGGTTACCAGCGCCCTGCCTTATGCCAATGGCTCCATTCACATTGGTCACTTGGTGGAATACATTCAAACCGATATATGGGTGCGTTTTCAAAAAATGCGCGGCAATCATTGCCTCTACATTTGCGCAGACGACGCCCATGGCACACCTATTATGCTACGGGCACAAGCCGAGGGCATTACCCCAGAAGAGCTAGTGGCACGCTTCAAAGCCGAGCACGAACGGGATTTTGCCGACTTCTCGGTGGATTTCGATAATTTTCACTCTACCCATTCTGACGAAAACCGGGAACTGGCAGAGACCTTTTATCAGCAACTGCAAACCAATGGGCATATCAGCACCCGGGTAATCACCCAATTATATGACCCCGAAAAAGGCATGTTCCTGCCCGATCGCTTTGTTAAAGGCACCTGCCCAAAGTGTCAATCGGCGGACCAGTATGGCGATAACTGCGAAGTGTGCGGCGCCACCTACAGCCCTACGGAATTAATTAACCCCACATCGGCGGTCTCCGGCGCAACCCCCATCGAGAAGGAATCGGAGCATTTCTTTTTTAAACTGCCTGATTTTGAGGCCATGCTAAAAACCTGGACCCACGCGGGGCATTTACAAACGGAAATCGCCAACAAACTCAATGAGTGGTTCGAGGTGGGCCTTCAGGAGTGGGACATATCCCGCGACAGCCCCTACTTTGGGTTTGAAATTCCGGACGCACCGGGCAAATACTTTTATGTCTGGCTCGATGCCCCCATGGGTTATTTCGCCAGCTTAAAAAACCTTTGTAACACCCGCACCGACCTAAACTTCGACGACTACCTCAAAGCCGATAGTAACATCGAAATGTACCACTTTATCGGTAAAGACATCATTCGCTTTCACGCGTTATTCTGGCCAGCGGTACTGGCTGGTTGCGGCCTGCGTACCCCAACGGCGGTATTTGCTCACGGCTTCCTCACCATTAATGGTCAGAAGATGTCAAAATCGCGGGGCACCTTTATTAATGCCCGGCATTACCTGGATCATTTAAACCCCGAGTACTTACGTTATTATTTCGCCACCAAGCTAAGCAGTCGCATAGATGATCTGGATCTAAACTTAGACGACTTTATTCTACGGGTAAATGCCGACTTAGTGGGAAAAGTTGTTAATATAGCCAGCCGATGCGCCGGCTTCATTAGCAAACGCTTTGAGGGTAAGCTGTCCGAGCAATGCGCCGAGCAAGCCTTGTATGACACATTTGTTAATGCGGGCGATAGCATTGCCGAATTGTATGAACAACGGGAATTCAGCCAGGCCATGCGCGACATCATGGCATTGGCCGACAAAGCCAACCAGTACATCGATGAGAACAAGCCTTGGGTGTTGGCCAAACAAGATGGCCAGGAACAAGCCGTACAAGATGTATGCAGTGTTGGCCTTAATTTATTTAAGGTCTTAATCACTTACTTAAAACCAGTATTACCAGTCATGGCCAACAACGTTGAAGCCTTTCTGAATATTGACCCCATTACCTGGGATAATTATCGGCCGCCATTATTAGGGCACCGTATTAAGCCATTTAAACCGTTAATGACACGCGTAGAAGCCGACAAAATTGACGCCATGCTAAACGACGTAAAAAAAGACACTGCCCAGGCAGCGCCGCAAACCGCCGCCGTGCAAACCAGCGCCCCCACCGAAGCAATTGCTGATACCATACAATATGATGACTTTGCCAAGCTTGATTTACGCATAGCAAAAATCATTGACGCCCAGGCCGTAGAGGGTGCGGATAAACTATTGCAATTAACCCTGGACATTGGCAGCGAAACCCGTAACGTCTTTGCCGGTATTAAATCCGCCTATAACCCGGAAGACCTAGTGGGCAAATTCACCGTCATGGTGGCCAACCTCGCCCCCCGTAAAATGCGGTTTGGCGTATCAGAAGGCATGGTACTGGCCGCCGGGCCTGGGGGTAATGATTTGTGGATATTACAACCCGACCCCGGTGCACAACCCGGTATGCGGGTAAAATAACGTGCTGCGCTGATGACACTGGCAGTTAATGACACTGATAATTAGTAACACCGATAATCAGTAACACCGATAATTAGTGTCACAGATAGCTAGTGACACAGAAGGACACGAATAATTAATGAAACAAGCAATCAATAACAACGACTAATTAATTAATGAAAGAATATTTCTTAATTTTGCTGAGCACAGTACTGGTCAACAACTTCGTGTTGGTACAGTTCCTGGGGCTGTGTCCGTTTATGGGGGTTTCGCGTAAGCTGGAAACCGCCACGGGTATGGCGCTGGCCACCACCTTTGTGCTGACCCTGTCATCCGCCCTCAGTTACCTGGTCAATGCCTATATACTGTTACCGTTAGGGCTGGAATACCTCAAAATCATCGCCTACATCCTGGTGATTGCGGTCGTTGTGCAGCTTACCGAAATGTTCGTGCATAAAACCAGCCCGATTCTCTACCGGGTATTGGGCATCTTTTTGCCATTAATCACCACCAACTGCGCCGTACTGGGGGTTGCCTTACTCATCACCCGGCAAGACTATAGCTTTATGCAGGCCGTGACCTATGGCTTAGGGGCATCCATCGGCTTTTCACTGGTATTAATATTATTTGCCGCCATGCGTGAGCGCATCACCGTGGCCGATGTACCCGAGGTGTTTCAAGGACCGGCCATCGCCCTAGTAACGGCAGGCCTCATGTCCCTGGCCTTCATGGGATTTTCGGGCCTAGATTAATGCTCTCTGCCATTATTGCCTTAGCAGTACTTGCCATCATCTTCGGCCTTGCCCTGGGTTATGCCGCCGTGCGCTTTAAAGTGGAAGGCGATCCACTGGTTGAAAAAATCGACTCCCTTCTACCTCAAACCCAATGTGGTCAGTGTACCTTTCCCGGTTGCCGCCCCTATGCAGAAGCCATCGCCAAGGGTGAGGCCGACATTAATCAATGCCCCCCCGGTGGCGAAACCACCATCATCGCCTTAGCGGATTTATTAGGCCGCGACCCCAAGCCTCTTAATCCCGAAAACGGTGAGGAAAAACCCAAGCGCGTAGCCATTATCGATGAGCAAGTGTGCATAGGTTGCACCCTGTGCATACAAGCCTGCCCGGTAGACGCCATCCTGGGGGCCGCCAAACACATGCACACCGTCATTGAACAAGAGTGCACCGGCTGCGATTTATGTGTGCCGCCCTGCCCCGTGGATTGTATCGATATGGTGGAAATCAAACCCACCTTATCAACCTGGAAATGGGACTTCCCAACATCGTTGCCAGAAGACCTGGCCAACCTTGCAAACCGCATTGATAACACAGAACCAGCCCCCAGCCACAACGCTCACCAGGCGCCAGAAACGACCGCGCCAGCAAAAGCCACCAAAGCAGCATCGGGCGGTGAGCGATGATGCGACGACTGTTTAATTTTCATGGCGGCGTACAACTGCGGCAACACAAGCGTGAGTCCACCGCCACGCCCGTCATACCGGCGAAGATCCCAAAAACGCTGATTCTGCCGCTGCAACAAAACATCGGCAATCCCGCCATTCCCACCGTGAAGGTGGGCGATAAAGTGCTGAAACGACAAATTATAGCCACCGCCGCCGGTAACGTCAGTGTACCGGTTCACGCCCCCACCTCAGGAAAAGTCATTGCCATCGAAGACTATGCCGTACCCCATCCATCAGGACTCAAGGCAAGCTGTATTATCATCGCAACCGACGGCATGGATATATCCCGCCGGCGGGAATCCCGCTTTCTTAATTACCAAGATTTATCCCCCGAACAACTGCGCGAATTAATTCACCAATCCGGTATTGTCGGTCTGGGGGGCGCAGGGTTTCCCAGTCATCTCAAATTGGCAACCGAGCGTAACCGCGTAGACACCTTAATTCTAAACGGTGCCGAGTGCGAGCCGTATATCACCTGCGACGAAATGCTCATGCGCGAGCAGGCCCTCGAAATCGTGGAAGGCTTAATCATAATGCGCCATGCCTTGCAGGCACCGCGTTGCATAATAACCATCGAGAACAACAAACCCAAAGCGCTTGAACAAATCAAGCTCGCGGTCAAACACTGCAACGTGGATTTCATCGAGGTCGTGCAGGTGCCCACGGTCTATCCCGCAGGCGGCGAAAAACAGCTTATTCAAACCGTTACTGGAAAAGAGGTGCCCAGCCAGGGACTACCCATCGACATCGGCGTGGTCTGCCACAACGTCGGCACCGCCTACGCCATTGCCCGCGCTGTCGAACACGGCGAGCCCCTCGTATCGCGTTATATTACCGTCGCCGGCAGTGTCGCCAAAGCGCAAGTGCTCGAGGTCTTAATTGGCACCCCCGTAAGTGATTTAATAGAACAATGCGGCGGCAACCGCAAAACCCTAAGCCGCGTCATCATGGGCGGCCCCATGATGGGCTTCGCCCTGCACAATGTTGATGTCCCTATAGTAAAAACCACCAACTGCATTTTGGTCAACTCCACCATTGCTGATGTGCCATTGCCGTCGCGCCGCCAACACGCACTACCCTGCATCCGCTGTGGTGCCTGCGCCCAAGCCTGCCCCGTTGACCTGCTACCGCAACAACTGTATTGGCATACCCGCGCCAAAGAATTTGACAAAGCACAAGACTACAACCTGTTCGATTGCATTGAATGCGGTTGCTGTGATTACGTTTGCCCCAGCCACATCCCTCTGGTGCAATACTATCGCTACGCCAAAAACACCATCTGGCAACAAGACCGAGAAAAAAAATTAGCCGACGTTTCCCGCGAACGCCACGAATTTCACAAACTGCGGCTCGAACGTGAAAAACAGGAACGGGCCGAACGCCATAAAAAGAAACGCCAGGCCGTCAGCAGCGACACCGTGCAAGACGACAAAAAGGCCGCCATACAGGCCGCCATGGAGCGCGCCCGCACAAAACGGGAGCAAAGTGACACCGCACCCAAAAACATCGACCAATTAACCGAACAACAACAAAAGCTCATTGCCGAAGTCGACCAACGCCGCGAAAAAGAACGCAGCGCCGAAACCTAAACCCGACAAATTCACTAAAACTGCCTCAACGATTGCCACTATGAGCCTCAATACCCCCACATCGCCCCATATTCACGATGACACCAGCGTAACCAAAATGATGCTGCGCGTGCTATTAGCATTAGTGCCCGCCGTTATCGCCCACTGCTGGTACTTTGGCTGGGGACTATTAATCAATATCAGCATCACCGTTACCACCGCCTTAATCTGCGAATACGGCCTACTACTGTTACGCCAGCGCCCCGTTACACCGTTTATTACCGATGGCAGCGTACTCGTCACCGCCGTACTGCTCGCGTTTTGCATCCCACCGCTGGCACCCTGGTGGCTGGCGGTATTAGGCGCGGGCTTTGGCGTCATCATCGGCAAACACCTCTATGGTGGCCTGGGTTACAACCCGTTCAACCCCGCCATGGTAGGTTACGTCATGCTCCTCATCTCATTCCCCAAGGAAATGACCACCTGGCTGCCACCGCATTTAGTACAGGACTTAAACATTGGCCTGTGGGCCTCGTTAAACGCTGTTTTTACCGGCCAGCTGCCCGTCGGCTTTACCCTCGATAGCATAACCGCCGCCACCCCCCTTGACCTGGTAAAAACCCAATTGGGCCTCGATGTCACCATCGCCGAAACCAAAAACGCCAACGACGTGTTTGGCGACTTTGGCGGCATAGGCTGGGAATGGATCGGCAATTGGATATTCCTGGGCGGTGTGTGGTTAATTTATAAAAAAGTCATCGCCTGGCATATCCCAGTAGCGCTCCTGGGCAGCCTGTTTACCATCTCGCTAATATTCTTTTTAATGGACGCCGATCATTACGGCTCACCCATGTTTCACCTATTCAGCGGTGCCGCCATGCTGGGGGCCTTTTTCATCGCCACCGACCCCGTTAGTGCCGCCACCACCCCCAAGGGGCGCATCATCTACGGCATTGGCATCGGCTTATTAACCTACATCATTCGCGTCTGGGGTGGCTACCCCGATGGCATTGGTTTTGCGGTTTTGTTAATGAACCTGGCAGCCCCTACCATCGACCACTACACCCAGCCCCGTGTTTATGGCCATAAGCGGTCTTAACGGGTCCGAACCCTAACCTTTAACCCACAAAAAAATCACGAACCCCATATGCTATGAAACTCGCGCAACACATGGTCACCACTGCAATCATCCTCGCCGGTTTTGCCATCGCCGGCACCGGACTGGTTGCCTTCACCTACCAAGCAACCAAAGGCAAAATTGCCGAAGCAGAGCGCGACGCCTTATTACGCAGCTTGCATTCCGTGGTAAAACCCGAAGAACACGATAATGAACTGTTTTCTGACCTCACCTTAGTCGCCTCGCCCCGGCTACTGGGCACCAAAAAACCACTGCCTGCGTTCCGCGCCCGCAAAAACGGCAAGCCCGTGGCGGTAATACTCACCGCCATTGCCCCCGATGGCTACAACGGTGACATTAAGCTGCTCATTGGCGTCAACTACAACGGCACCCTCTCCGGGGTCCGGGTACTCACCCACCGGGAAACCCCCGGCCTGGGCGATGCCATGGAAACCCGTCGCAGTGATTGGATTCTTGGCTTTGATGGCCTCAGTAGCAAAAAACCAGACAAAAAGGACTGGAAAGTCAAACGCGATGGAGGATATTTTGATCAATTTACCGGGGCCACCATTACCCCTCGCGCCATCGTCAAAGCCGTGCACAATGCCTTAGACTATTACAAACAGCACAAACAGGACTTATTTTAAGGGCAATCCCCTCGCCAATCAGCATGGGATTGCTAACAACGCGTTAAAACACATTGGTTGTGATGTATTTATTCTAAACCCTATATTGTAAACTTTTGTTGTAAACCTTTTGTTGTAAACCTTTATGGTAAACATTCACCGCAAACATTACGTCAGGCAAGCTTACCAATGAACAGCGAAATCAAAAAAATCAGTCTCGATGGTTTATGGACCAACAACCCCGGCCTCGTGCAGCTACTGGGCCTATGCCCCCTGCTGGCCGTATCCAACACCGCCGTCAACGCCCTCGGCCTGGGCCTGGCCACCACCCTGGTACTCATCGGCTCCAACGTCACCGTCTCAGCCATACGGCACATCGTGCGCCCGGAATTACGCATTCCCGTCTTCGTCCTCGTCATCGCCTCCTTCGTCACCATCGTAGAATACCTCACCAAAGCGTTTTTTTATGACCTGTTTACCATACTCGGCATATTCCTGCCCCTAATCACCACCAACTGCGCCATTATCGCCCGCGCCGAAGCCTATGCCTCCAAAAACACCATGCTCCACTCCCTCATCGATGGCTTAATGATGGGCTTAGGCTTTGCCGCCGTACTCATCTTACTGGGCGCCCTGCGGGAAGTAGTCGGCCAGGGCACCCTGTTTGCCGATGCCCACTTAATGTTCGGCGAAAGCGCCCGCTGGCTAACCATCACCCTTGTAGAAGATTACCGTGGCTTCTTATTAGCCATACTGCCACCGGGTGCATTCCTAGGCCTGGGCTTTATCATTGCCGGTAAAAACTACATTGATCGGCTGCAAAAACGCAAAGCCCTGCAACAATCCTATGGCGTGGAGAATGCCGCCCAAGCCAGCACCTAAGCAAAATCACTTGAACAGGGCGGGTTCCGGCGTAATAGGAGGGGTCCCGACGTAACAGGGAGTGGTTCCGACATAACAGGGAGTGATCCCGATGCAACAGGGAGTGATCCCGACATAACAGGGAAGGCTCCCGACATAACAGGGAAGGCTCCCGATGCAACAGGGAGTGATCCCGACATAACAGGGAAGGCTCCCGACGTAACAGGGAGTGGTTCCGACATAACAGGGAAGGCTCCCGGCGTAACAGGGAATGGCCCCACCATAACCGGGAAGGGTTCCAACCCAACAGGGCGGCTATACCGCCAAATATTGATCAGGTTAGATCAAATAACAAACAGCCCCAGGCTTGGCCCAGCGCATTATCAGGGCATAAGCCTCCAACCCGGCCGCCGCAACAACCACCGCTTTTCCTCCCAGTCGCTCAAGCTGGCCAAATAATACTCAGCCCCGCCAACAACAGCACTTTTTTTACCCACGACTGCTTTCCCCAAAAAAACCACGCCAATCATCCTACATTCCGCCGTTGACTGCGCATCAATGCGCTAACCCCCTGAGCGCCTTCAACATCGACGAATATCCACCGTCACGGTTTGAGTGACCACGCGGCGATAACCCCTGTACTAAGGGACAGTAACCGATGCAGTGAGCAAAAATACCGGTATAAAGGTGACTTATTACCCTTTAAACACCGGCCAACGTCCGTAGAATAGCGCCGGTGTAAAAAACAAGGCAGCACCTTAAGTAAGCTGATAACAAGATAATGCCATATACACATTTAGCCTATAAAAAACAGGCCAACCTCGGGGTTAACCGGCGGTTAACGAATCCTAAGCAACGCCAACACGAAAACCAAAACCAAAACCAAAACTAAAACTAAAACCAACCCAAGGGAGACCTCACATGGCAAAAGCACAGGCCATGCTGCGCACCACCAACGGTGACTACTGGATCAGTCATCTGCCCATGAACAACCCGCCCATCAGTTTTGACACTGAAGCCGAGGCCCTGGCCTTTGTGCAGCCCCTCATGGACGACCCCGGCAACCGCGAATCCCTGCAACACGCCTATGTCAATGTTTATGGCGGCCCCCACGGCTGCGACGCCACCACCCTGGCCGCCGCCCTCTATAAGCAAACCCTCCAGTGCAGCCCCGTCACCGGCGGTGGCCTATTGGCCGCGCCCGCCGCAAAACCCGCCATCGCCCGCATAACACCCGCGCCCAAGGCACAAGCCCGGCCCCAAACCGACACACCGCAACAAGCCCTGCGCTACAAAATTCAGCTCGAAATCGCCGGGCAACCTCCTCGCCTCAACCTCTCGGGCCAGCTCGCCCTTAGTCACGCCAGCACCCCCAATAAGCGCCACGCCATTCCCACCACCAACCACAGCCACGACAAACACCGCCTCGAGTGGCATCTCCACAAAGTCGACAACGTCCCGCACCAGCTGTGGTACAGCATCGCCATGCAAGGCAGCACTCCCATGCACCTACGCCTGTGCGAACAACTGGCGCCCGTGGAACACAGCACACAAACGGCGCGCTGGCCCACGGTGTTAGTGCCCTTGCAACTGCTGCGGCTCAGTGACCCACCCAGTGATCCACCGCGCCATGCCCGGGAAAATGCGGCGGAAAACGCCCAGGACAACACTCGCGACAAGGCCCGAGACAATCCCCGAGACAACGCCCGCCTACTCAACGGCGGCTGGGTTTACGTGTTTATCAATGGCTACTTATTTCGTGAATTGCAGGTCATTAACGATAACGGCGTCATGCGCGATGTGGACCTGGGGGCTAACGATGGCGTGGGTGACCAACGCCGCGCCCGAGGGGGTTACCTCGACCACGTACTGGTCCCCCACCTAATTAACGGCCAGCCACAACGCATCGAGATCGCCTATTCTCGTTTACCCTTCACCTGGGAAACCCTGGGTCGGCTAGGCGGCATCGCCCCCAGCGATGATCGTTTTTTCGATCACCACAAACGCACCCTACACGCCATCGCCCGGGATAACGACCTGTGCCAACAATGGTTGCAAGCCGTGGACTTATCCGGCTATGGGGCGGGCTTTCAGTCAAGCAATTCCTCAAGCAACAATTCCTCAAACAATCTCTCAACCAACAACGTCGGCCCCATCGCCAGCGCCCTGCCGCCGGGCGCGGGGATAGACCGGCTAAAACACAGCCGTCACCACGCCCTGCCCGTGGTGTACTTGCAGGACAAACCCGTTAAGAAACGGGTGATTCCCGTGATTTATGTGCCCGGTATTTTTGGCTCCCGCTTGGAACGGCCGGGCACCGAATCTGAAGATCAATACGTGTGGGACCCGGATGCCGAGGGGGATATCATGTCCCATTTCGCCAAAAATTTCTGGTCGGGGCTATTTCGACGCACCTGGAATGATGACGAGATCAACGACAAAGTAGAGCGCCTGCATGATACCGGCGTTAGTGTCATGAACGACTACAATACCGACGGTAAAAAAGCCATTGTAAAAGCCCTCAAAAAATCAACCCACGTCCAACAAGAGGCCGCCCAGGTCAGTAACAACCCCCACGACCCCACCGAACAAGACGCGTTACTGGAGGCCATTTATCAACGCCGCGCCCAGCGTGGCTGGCTCGGCATCTTAAGCGACTACACCCCCTTAATGGAAGCTATCGAACTCATCGAGGACGAGCATTTTATCTACCGCTGTCATGGCGCTGGGCGCGACTGGCGTAACGACCTCGCCCTGGAAGCCGCCGACCTGCAACAGGACATCGCCCGCATCAAAACCCTCAGCGATTACCCGGAATTGGGTCACCAGGGCATTCACTACGACGCGGGCCACGAAAACCCCATCGTCATCACCCACAGCCAGGGCAGCCTTATTGCCCGTTATGCCAGCGAAGTGCTCGGGGCCAACGCCAACATCCAGGGCATGGTGCACCTTAACCAACCCACCACCGGCTCGCCGGTGCTGTACCGGCGCTTTCTGTTTGGCGCGCACCAGGAGCGAGTGCTGGCCTATAGCTTCTCCCGGTTTAAAAGCAACATCTTCTCCGAAATTATCGGCAGCAGCGCCTATCATTTCACCCGCATCGGCAACCTGCCCGGGGTGTATGCCCTGCTGCCCACCAACGACTACGTACACCAGGCTGGCGCTGCCACGAACCCCGAGGGTGCCAACAAGGCCCACTGGCTCACCACCGAACCCGGTCACTTAAAACCCGACACCATCACCGACATCTATGACGACGTGTATCTTGATGAGCAGGTGGGCCTGCTGTGCCACAAGCGTTACGATGCCGGTGATCGCCCTAACCCCTATACCCCGCAGGAATTCACCCGGGTTACTTACGAAGACGATTTTGGCGATGAAGTGGACGATTATCTCCACAAAGTGGCCCCGGAATACCTCAATGACCGAGCTAACATCTATTTACCCAACGAAACCCCTTGGCATCATGATAATATGCGCTTGCGGCCTAATGCGGCGACCCCTGATGATGAACTTTTAGCAGTAGAAGAATGGTATGAAAAATTAGGAGAACGATTACTGACCGCAAAAGCGTTTCATGGTCACTTAAAGTTACAGCATCACCCCAACACCCATG